>Ga0209698_10000758_pt1 | contig 37015 bp, 31 predicted proteins | sample LitLauG_LLR_2012_FD_187203 | JGI IMG/M metagenome (GOLD analysis project Ga0209698, IMG submission 187203) | Freshwater sediment microbial communities from Pennsylvania, USA - Little Laurel Run_MetaG_LLR_2012 (SPAdes) (version 2) | ecosystem: Environmental > Aquatic > Freshwater > Creek >... | reverse complement strand
CCCCTCGCAATTATCGGGAGGCCAGCAGCAGCGCGTCGCCTTGGCCCGCGCCTTGGTGCATGAACCTCGGCTGATCGTCTGCGATGAGCCAACCTCAGCGCTCGATCACGAATCGGGCCACGCCGTGATGGAGCTGCTGACCAAAGCCGCGGTGCGTCCGGACCGCGCCGTAGTCGTCGTGACGCACGACAGCCGCGTGTTCAACTTCGCCGATCGCATCGCCCACATGGACGACGGAAAGATCCTCAAAACGGACGTTGCAGCACTTGTATAAGAAAGGACTCATTCTATGAAATACGGATTGCCTGTAGTTGCCGCCATGATTCTCGGGTTTGCGCTCTTCAGCGTTGCGAAATCGAACGCGCCGAAGCCAGCCGCCGCGCCTCCCTCCACACCACCCGCCGCTGCCTATCCATCGAGCGTTGGCGCAGTGGGCTTGATCGAATCCAGTTCGGAAAACATCGGCATCAGCCTGCCGGTTCCAGGCATGGTGACAAATATCTACGTGAAAGCGGGCGAGCGTGTCGCCAAGGGGCAGAAGTTGTTCGCCATCGATGACCGCGACCTGCGTGCCGAACTCGCGTCGCGGCAGAGCGCGTTGGCGCTGGCGCAGTCCAAGGTGGATAGGCTCCTGCGCTCGCCCCGGCCCGAAGAAATTCCTCCCATGGAGGCCAAAGTGCGCGAAGCCGAGCAGCTATTTCAGGATGCCGACGTGCAGCTGAAGCTGATCGAAAGCGTCCGCGACAAGCGCGCCATTCGTGATGAGGATCTGCTGCGGCGTCGCATTGCGGTGAAGATCGCCCAAGCGCGCCTGGAACAATCGCGCTCGGAACTGGCGCTGCTCAAGGCCGGAGCCTGGCAGCCCGATATCGACATCGCGCGGGCCGAAGCCGCGGAGGCGCAAAGGCAAGTCGAGCGCGTCCAGGCCGACATCGACCGTACGGTTGTCACCGCGCCGATCGCGGGCGAGATTCTGCAACTCAAGGTCCGGCTCGGAGAATATGCGCAAGCGGGGCAGCTCGCGCAGCCTCTGATCCTGATGGGCTCCACCGATCACTTGAACGTTCGCGCCGATGTGGATGAGCAGGACGCATCGCGCGTCAAAGCGGGCGCGGAGGCCGTGGCGTCCGTGCGTGGTCTAAGCGCGCGGCGGTATCCTCTGCACTTCGTACGTTTCGAACCCTACGTCATTCCGAAGAAAAACCTGACGGGCGACAGCACGGAGCGTGTCGATACCCGCGTGCTCCAGGTGATCTTCGCGCTCGATAAGGGCGCGCCCCTGTTCGCGGGCCAGCAGATGGACGTCTACATTCACGCGGAGGAACCCAAATGAAGACGGCTTTCCTGACGCTGATCTCGGCGCTGGCCTGGGCCGCGGAGCTGCCAAAAGTAGACGTTCCGCCCGCGTTTCATTCGCAAGCCCCCGGCGCGGGCGAGCCCGTCGAAAAGTGGTGGAACACGTTTCAGGACCCGCAGTTGGCATCGCTGGTGGAGCGCGCGGCAGCCGCGAATTTGGACGTGAAGATCGCCATCTCGCGGCTGCTCGAGGCGCGCGCGGCACGCCGGTCCACTCGCGCAGACCTGGTGCCGAACGTAGGCGCGAACGCGACCGTCGAGCGCGAGCGCGGCCGCATCGCTCCGTCGTTTCCCGCCTTTGAAACGGGCATTATTCAGGCGGGATTCGACGCCAGTTGGGAGATCGACCTGTTCGGTGGACGCAGAAAAGCCTTGCAGGCATCCTCTGCGGACGCAGCCGCGGCCGATGAGGCTCGGCGCGATGCGCTGGTCAGCCTCGCGTCGGAAGTCGGCCGCAATTACGCCGAACTGCGCGGCTTTCAGCGGCGCCTCGACATCACGCAGCGTAATCTGAAACTGCAGCAGGAGTCGCTAAATCTCACCAATGCCCGCGCCGAGGCCGGCCTCGGTACCCAGCTCGATGTGGAACGGCAGAAAGCGCAGTTGGAAACGACTCGCGCGTCGATCCCGGCGCTGGAATCCTCCGCACTGCAAGCGATCTACCGGCTAAGCGTGCTGCTCGGCGAAGAGCCCGGCGCGCTGCTGACAGAGCTGACCGCCGCGAAACCGATGCCGCCGTTGCCGCCCGCTGTTCCAGTGGGGCTGCCCGCCGATCTGCTGAAGCGCCGGCCCGACCTGCGCGAAGCAGCGGCCCGCATTGACGCCGAAACGGCCCGCCTGGGCGTTGCGCGCGCCGATCTTTTTCCGAAGATTTTCTTAAACGGCGCGGCGGGTAGGCAATCGCCGACCGCCAGCGGCTTGACGTTCGGGGCGGGGAACTTTTTCTCCATTGGCCCAGCAATTTCGCTGCCGATCTTCACCGGAGGCAAGCTCCGCGCCAACGTCGAAGCCCAGAAGCAGCGCCTAGAGCAGGCCGTGGTTAAATATCGCGCGACGGTGCTGCGCTCGCTCGAAGAAACCGAGGACGCGCTCACCGCTTATGGTCATGAGAAGGAGCGCCGGGAGCGCCTGGCCGCGGCGGTGGAGGCCAGCCGTCAGGCCACTGGCCTGGCCACCGAAGTCTACTCGCGCGGCCTTGCCGACTTCCTTACCGTGCTGGACGCTCAGCGCCAGCAGCTCTCCGCCGAGGACGATCTGGCCGTCAGCGATACGTCGCTGATGACCGATCTGGTGGCACTCTACAAATCCCTCGGCGGCGGCTGGAATCAGCAATAACCGGCGCCGCGGATCGTCGGCATGCTTTACGGGATGAAATCACCTCGAGTCGCGGGATCATATAATAGCGTGATGCGAAAAACTTTTGCGGTTGCGTTGATGCTTCTCCTGCCTGCGGTGATGTTCGCGCAAAGGGGCAGGGGACGCGGAAACAACGCGCCTCCCGTGGTCCTCAAGCCAGCGCGCGTATTCGACGGCGAAACCATGCACGAAGGCTGGCAGGTGCTGGTCAAAGGCGATCGCATCATGGCCGCCGGACCCTCGGTCGATTCGACCGGCGCAACCGCCATCGATCTGCCCGGCCTCACGCTGATGCCCGGCATGGTGGAGGGCCACTCGCACATCCTTCTTCACGCCTATAACGAAACGCCGTGGAACGATCAGGTGGCGCACGAAGGCATGGCGCTGCGCGCCGCCCGAGCCGTGAATCATCTGCACGCGACATTGATGGCCGGTTTCACCACCGTGCGCGATCTCGGCACCGAAGGCGCTGGCTATGCCGACGTCGAACTCAAGCAAGCCGTCGCGCAGGGCATCGTGCCCGGCCCGCGCGTGCTTGCGTCTACGAAAGCCATCGTCGCCACGGGCAGCTACGCTCCCAAAGGCTTCGCGCCCGAATGGCAAGTGCCCCAAGGTGCCGAAGAAGCCGACGGCGTCGATTCGCTGATCCGCGTCGTGCGCGACCAAATCGGCCATGGTGCGGATTGGATCAAGCTCTACGGCGATTATCGCTGGGGTCCGCATCCTGGCTCCAGCCCGACGTTTTCTTTGGAGGAAATGAAGCTCGCGGTGGAGACGGCTCGCAACGCGGGCGTTCCCGTCGCCGTTCATACGTCCACCGCCGAGGGTATGCGCCGAGCGATTCTTGCCGGAGCCGAAACCATCGAGCACGGCAACGACGGTACCGCCGAAACCTGGAAGCTGATGGTGGAGCATCACGTCGCGCTTTGCCCCACGTTAGCTGCCGGTGACGCTACCACGCAGTACGCAGGTTGGAAAAAAGGCGATCCCGAACCCCAAGGCCTCGTCCGCAAGCGCGCCAGCTTTAAAGCCGCGCTCGACGCAGGTGTCACCATCCTGAGCGGCAGTGACGTAGGCGTCTTCCCGCACGGCGACAACGCCCGCGAGCTGGAAATGATGGTCGATTACGGCATGCCCGCCGCGGATGCCTTGAAGGCGGCGACATCGGTGGCCGGCCGGGTGCTGCATATGGAGATCGGCGAAGTGAAGCAAGGCATGCTGGCGGACCTCATCGCGATTGACGGAAATCCCGTAGCGGATATATCCTCTATCCGCAAGGTGAAATTCGTGATGAAGGGCGGAGTAGTCCAGAAATAGCTATTGCGCCTTCACCCATTCCTCGTCGATGTGAACGTGCTTAATCGACTTCCCCTCCGGCACAAAATAGCTGTAGGTGATTTGAATCGTGCCGTCCTTGGCCTGAATTACGGATGGATAATGATACTGGCTATTCACTTTATTCGCCGGATCGCCGTCTAAATGCCGCCGCCATTTCCACGTCGATCCTTCGTCGTCGGAAAGCGCCGCCACCAGCGAATATCGCCCGTCTTCCAGGTCGTTATACACCATCAACCAGTGACCATTTCGCAGCGCAATCACTTCCAGGCTAGTGCCGGGGTTGAATATCTCCGTATCCACGGCGGCTGTCCACGATACGCCATCGTCTTTTGAATAACTGATGTGCGCGCGCTTCGGCGGAGGCCCGTTATCGCGCAGATACGCCACCAGCGACCCATCCTTTTTCCGCACCACAGACGGCTGAATGCAGCCGCGCCCCGCAATCGGCTGGCTCGCCGACCACGTGTACCCTCCATCGTCGCTGATCGCCATAATTCCGAACGAAAACCCATCGGAATACATCGGCACTAGAATCCGCCCGGAGGGCAGTTGCAGCGGATGCGTGCGCGTAAACCATCCCATCCGCGAAAAATACATATCTTCGGAGCGCTCGATGATTTTCTTCGCGTACTCTCCCGCCCGGCCTTCCTTGCCCAAATCCTTTTCATATACTTCGCGCGTTTTTGCCTCGATATCTTTGGGGATTAGGATAATATTGTCCTGGTGCTCCCATTTTGGGGGTCCCGCGCTCAAATAATCTATAGAGATGCGATATTTCATCAGGGCCGTCTCCCACTGATGCGCGATGATCACCGGCCACAGCAGAAACAATCTCTGCCGCGAATCGATAAACATCGTGGGATTCGTATCGGGGAACCCAGGCGTATCCGCCATCACGAATCGCTCGCCCCACTTGCCCGTCCGCTTCGACCACCGCGCTCCTTCGATCTTCACATCGTCCGCCGTCCGTTCACCCGAGCCATGGAACCAGCACACTAATAAATCGCCATTCGGCAGTTCCACTACCGAAGACGAGTGATTGTGCCAACTCTCCAGCGGGAAGATCAACTCCGCCTGATAAAGAGGTGCCGCCCCGCATGCCAGTGCAAAAAATAGTGGAAGAAAGTTTCTCATGAGTGTTAACCTAATCGTAGCTATGGCTACAGACCACATTATTTCTCTCCTGATCTCAGAGCGCGACCGCTTGAATAAGGCGATCGAGGCCCTTGGTGGTTCGACGCGGCACGCCGGTCGTCCTTCCAAGAGCTTCGAAGCGGCCGCCGCCCCAACCCACAAAGGACGCCGTAACTTCACAGCGGCCCAGAAAAAACAGCAGTCCGAGCGCATGAAAGCATATTGGGCCGCCCGTCGCAAAAAGAAGGCTTAAGGTATCGCCCAATACGCCGGGTGCCCCGCATAGGTATCATTCTCGAGGTTTGCCAGAATCGCCCGGCGGACCTCCAGAATATCCACCTCGCCCTGCTTTTGATAAATCACCTTGCCGCCCGGGGCAATCACCATGGTGAACGGCACACCAGCCTCCCAATGAGGATCGAACGCGGCTTGTAAACCATAGGTGTTCTCTGTCGCGAACATCAGATTGCGGCTCGAAGCATGCTGCGCCTGCAACACTTTCATCACTCCCGCTTTTTCATCGGGTAGGTTCGCCGCTACGGTCACCAGATCGAAGTCCCTCCGCCGGAACATGCGCCACGTGTTCTCAATATCGGGAAACTCGCTTAAACACGGACCGCACCAGGTAGCCCAGAAGTTGATCAGCAGCACTTTATCCGTCGGATTCGTGCGCAGCCTCTTCAAATCCTCGGCCGTTGCCATTTGCACCTTCACGGGCTCCGCTTCGTATTTCTTGGTCTCTTCCATCTGGCTGTCGATTTTCGACTTCCACTTGGTCGAACAACCAAACGCCGGAGTATGCGGCACCGGCACGGGCTTCCCGGCTAGCAGAGCCTCCAGCGCATTGCGCGCGTCACTCGATTTGACGAGCGCCGCCCTCTGGCTATCGTCCACGCGCCCCTCATACCGTAGCTTGCGAGCCGAATCAAAGATAAACACATGCGGCGTAGCCTTCGGCCCATAGGCGCGTGAAACCCCCTGCGTGTCACCGTCATATAAATAGGGAAAGTTAAAATGTCGGTACGCCGCGCGGACTTTCATCTCTTCGAGGCTATCGCTCACATCGGTGTAGCCCAGCTCCGATAATCGAATCGCCTGCGGATCGTTAGGCTCAATCGCCACAAACGCCACATCGCGAGCCCCGAAATCATCCACCAGCTTCTTAATCCGAGTCTCATAAAGCTGCGCCGTAGGACAGTGATTGCAGGTAAACACCACCGCCAGCAGCCGCGCCTTCGAATACTCAGCCAGTGTATGAGTCTTGCCGTCAATCCCAGGCAGCGAAAAATCCGGCGCAGCGGACCCGAGGGCCAAAGTAGGATGCTCGTCCTCAGCCCAAACCGTGAAGGAACACAAAACCAGAACCAGAACGCGCCAGATCATGAAAAGCAGTCTACCACCGCCCGCCGGCGACCAAAGTTGTCCCGCGCAGCCTCCGGCGTCAGGGCGGGGGATGACGCCGGAGATTTCTCAATTCACCTTGAACTTCACCACGTAGCTCTTTTCTTGCGATCCGTCTGCGGCTCTCACCTGTGCATCCAAGGTGTATGACCCCGGCGGGAGCGTGAGCGGCCCGCGCGTCACAAACTTGTCCTTAATACAAGCCCCGTCGTCCGGTCCGGCGCCGCACGAAGGTGGGTTTACAGCCGACCAGGCGATATCCTCGACACCTCGGGCTGTGTGCCACCGGATTGCGTAAGCCTTCGCGGCGAACTCGATCGGAACTGTAATTGCCATCTGCCGATTTGACAGGGCCACTGACGCATGCTGCCCTGGACCCTCCGACTGCCAGAGCAGCACCGCCATCACGCCCGCTTGACCGCCGCGCATCTGTGCTTGCGGGGGATTCGGATCCTTCGTCATGTGGAATTCGCCCGTGTTGCCACGATCCTCAAAATCGATAATGATGTTCGTCCCGACGCCTTGAATCAGGTGATACATCCACTGCTCCCACGGATACCCGCGATCCCCCGCGCGCGTGCCGCTGGGGTGCGACTCAATCTCATCCGGCGGCCCGTAGGTAATATAAATCCGCCCGCGATCCGTCTTCCATCCCGGTATCGTCCCCTTATATCGATCGTTCACATAAGCGATTCGCCGGTAATGTTCCTTCCGGAACTGGTTCTCCGCCGAACCCGGCACTGGATTCCGCCGATCCCAGAACTGCGCGATAAACTTCTCGCGCTCCTCATCCGCCTTCAGCCCCGCGAACGCCTGCTTTTCTTCCGCTGTGATGATATACACCACGTCTTCAGTCACCCACTTCTGATACGGCGTGGGTTTCGCCGCCTGCGGCGCGGGCCATGCCATCAACGCCACGGCGAACGTCACCGCCAGAACGCCCGCTGGAATCGCCGGAGCTACCCGCGGACCGTCCCCATTCAACAATCTTCGAATGCGTTTCACTAAACTGCCTCCCGTAGCGGCCAGAGCCGCCTGTCCGATTCTCGATTCTTCCAGCGCCGCCAGTGCCGACGCATACTCGTGCGCGTCCACCCGCGCCGCCACCACGATGTCGTCGCAACAATTCTCCCGCTCGGCGCGAATCACCCGCGAAATCCACCACGCCGCCGGATGATAGAACAGCACTCCTTCGGCGAACACCTGCAACAGATTCACTAAATAATCCCCGCGCCGGATGTGCGCCAGTTCATGCAGCAGAATCGCCTCCATCTGCCCCACTGGCAACCCGGCCAGCAATCCGAGCGGCACTAAGATCGCAGGCTTCGCATAGCCCACCACCACCGGAACCTCGGTCAAACACGATTCCAGCAACGCCACGGCCCGCGTTACTCCCAACCTGATCCGCAGCGCCTCCAGCTTCACCATCCATTCATCGGACGCGCGGCACACGCCCACGCGGCGCATTCTCGACGCTGAAGCCCACGATGCGATCCAACGCACTTGGAACAACACCACGCCTAGCATCCACACCGGAGCAAGCCACGGCAATAAATCCGCCGCATGCCAGGAACTGACCAACGCGCCGCCGACTGACGCGATCCCGGGCGCTGCCGGTTCCAGCCGCACCGCCCCAGCGGATCCCTGGGCAGGCAGCATTCGTAAGAACGTCACCGCGAACCCCGCCAGCGTAGCCACCATCGCCGCGCACGCCGCGCCATAACGAACGCGGGCACTCCTCGACAGCGTCACCACCGCCGCCAGAGCCAGTGCCGCCGCCGCGCCCTCCCATAAGGAATGGACCAGCGTCCACCCCAACGCCTTCGCCGCGGCGCCCTGCAAAAATGTATTCATCGCGACCTCTCTTCATGCGCATCCAGAATCGCGCGCAGCTCCGCGAGCTCTTCTTTTGACGCCTTTTTCGCCGCCAGTGCGCCCAGCATCAGGCTGGTAGGCGACCCTTCGAACGCGCGGCGAAGCAGGTCGCCTGCCAGTTGCTTCTGGGTCCATTCGCGCGTGCGGGCGGGCTTGTAGACGTGCGCGCGCTGATCCTCGTCGCGAACCACCAGGCCTTTTTCGGCCATCACCTGCATCTGTTTGAGGACGGTCGTGTATTGCGTGGGCTTTCGCGCCGCGATCGTCTCGTGCACATCGCGCACGGTCGATGGGCCGAGGCTCCAAAGGACGGCAAGAATGTCCAGCTCGGCGTCGGTGGGTCTGGGAGGGAAATCCATAACGTACGACGATCATACTACGATGACCGTCGTACGTCAAGGTAAATGAAAAGCTCCCACAAGCCGCGCAATAGAGGCGCGACCTGCGGGAGCGGTTTGCCTCTTACTGATACGTCGGCGAAATCCCGATCGACACACCCGCGAACGCCGTCCCGTAGTCCAGCCCCGACGCCGTGAACGAAACCGGCGTGGTGATGTTCTCCAGCGAGAGCGAGCCGCTGCCCGCCGGCAGACCCAGCAGCACGTAGGACGGAATGTTGAACGTCCCTGCGCTCGCCGGAGCGTAGCAAATGAAGCTGCCCGACGCCTGCGAGTTCGACGAAGTGCCGCCGATCCACACATACGACCCCGACGCGCCGCCTGTCCAATTCACTGTCTGGCCGCTGGCGCGCGTCACGGTCGCGATCGACCCGGAGTTGGTCCACATCAGCGGATTGGTGTAGGAAACGGACACGCTGAACGAACCCACCTGCGATCCGCCGGAGCCGTTGAACGTGAAGCTCCCGCCCGAGGCCGGAATGAAGCCGGAAGGCAACTGCGCCTCATACGCGCCCGGCACAACTGGAAACGCCATCAACGTCTGCGTTCCGGTGGGACCCGTCAACGTGATGGTGCCCGCATCCAGTCCGGTGCTGGAGGACGAGCCCGACCCCGATGCACCCACGATCAGGGTGCAACTGCCAATCGACGTGACGCCGCTCACCGTCGAAGACGTCGTGGTCACCACGTTCTGAAACTCGCCGAATCCAAGGCCCTGCGTCTGCCCTTGGTTCGTCTCCTGGACCACGAACAACGTGCCTGCGTTGTAGCTGGATTTGCCTGTCAGATTGGTCAGCGTTGTGCCGTTCTGACCGGTCACGGCGTCTGTGCAAACGCCGTTGCCCACGGGCAGCGTCACCGTGTTGCTGACAATATTCCCGCTCACCGCCACCACCGAAACGCCGCACCCCGGAGTTACGTTCGATGGAATCGTCAAGTTGATCTGGTTCACGCCCGGATACACAGATCGCCCCGCGTACAGCGGCGTCACCGCCATGCCGCCGATATAAAACGTCGGCGGACTGGAAACCGCGTGCGGCGTGGACGTGTTCGTCGTATCGCTATCGCCCGTATTTCCCAGCCCCGAGCCCCACAGCACTACGGTGGTCCCCGGAGGAATCGAGTTGGTGTAGCTGTACAGCGCGCCCGTGGTGGCGTTCGTTGCCACGCCCAGGCCGCTGCCTGTTCCGTAATACGTATCGAGTCCAAGGGCACTGGTTAGCACCGTGATGCTGGCCGTCGCCGTCGTGCTGTTATAGGTCAGCGTTAATGTACCCGAGCCCGCCGGCACATTCGAAGGCAGCACGGCCGCGATCTGCGTCGCGATGGCATAGTAAATGGGCGCGCTCGCCGTCACACCACCCACCGTGACGGAAATGCTCGCCCCGTTCCACGTCGTCGGCAGCCCCTTCGAAGGATCGTTCAGCGCCGAAACAGTAGTCGCGCTGGCCAGCCCGCTGCCCTTGATGATGAACAGCGCCCCCGGCGCGATGCCGTAATTCGGCAATCCCGGCACCAGGTAGCTATAGTTATTCTGAATCGCGGTGATCGTCGGCCCGCCGGTTGTCCCGCCACCACCGCCGCCGCCGGCCCCCAGCGCCGTCACCAGCATCTTGGCCGTGTTGCCGACCTGGTCCCGAAACCCGAGCACGTCGTTCTGTGCGGGGGCAAACGGGCTCGATGAACCCAGTCCGGCTGCTAGCCCTTCCTGCAATATCAACTGTGAAATATAGTTGTATCCCGCAGTGCCGTTGCCAATCCCCAGCGAGGTCAGAAGCGTTGCCAGATCGGCGCCCAAGGTGGTTCCCAGCGGTGTGAACTTTGTGCCGTCCCATGAAACATCGCCGCCCGAACTCGCCGCCGTGCCGGTTGCGAAGGTGAACGTCTGACCCGCATTCATCGTCGTCGTGCCGGTCACCTTTGCTCCGGTCGCAGTTATGTAGGTAGTGAATTGAAACGAGATGCTCCCCGCACCAAAAGCTGCGATCGGCAGAAACAGCACAGCAGCCGCCAAGCGGCTTGTTATCTTTGACATAGTTGGTCCTCCTGATAATCCGAACATGAGCTTGTACATTATCGCAGGATTCCCGCCTGCATCGGCTCAGTATCATTACTGACAGGTCTTATTGATACGACACATTCGCCACCGTCGACACGCCCACCGAAAGTGATCCGCCGTTCAGCCCCTGCGCCGTAAACGCCACCGGCAGCGTCATGTTGGCCACCTGGAACGTCGCCGCCCCTCCGCCCTGCGCCGGCAACGCCTGTAATATGTATTCCGGAACCGTAAACTGCCCCGCCGCCACTGGAGCGTAGCAGGTGAATGCGGCCGTAGCAGTCCCCGAATACGAGCTCCCGCTGATCGCCACGTAGGAATTGCCGGGCCCTCCGTTCCATGTCACCAGCTGCCCGTTGGCCCGCGTCACCACGCTGATACCTGTCTGGTTGGTCCACGTCAGTGGCGCTCCAAAGACAACCGACCCGCTGAACGCACCCACGTCCGCTCCACCCGAGCCCGTAAATGTTACCGTGGTCCCCGACGACTGGAAAATTGAGTTCGTCACCGGCGCCGAATAGATACCCGACGCTCCTCCCGCCTGCGTCGGCGTGTTCGTCATCGCCACCGTTCCCAAAGGAGTCGAGACCGTCACCGCGCCTGCGTCCAGACCCGCGCCCGCGGGTACAGCCAACGCCGGAGCGACGCCTGCTTCCGACGACAGCGTGCAGCCGCCCAGCGAAAGTATGCCCGGCGCGGTCGCCGTTTTTTGAAACGTCCCCAGCGCATTAGTCTGGATCCCGATCTGAGGATTGAAATTGGTGCTCTGGACCAGCGTAAGGCTGCCCACCGCCGCGCCGTTGATCTCGGTCGCCAGTTGCGTCCCGTTATAGCCTAGCATCGTGTCCGCGCAGGCCGCCCCCAGGGCGGAAATCGGCAGCGTCACCGTATTGCTGACGACGGACCCGCTCACCGCCACCACCGAAATGCCGCACCCCAGCGGAACCGTCGCCGGAATCTGGACATTGATCTGGTTCAGCCCCGGATATCCCGACGAGCCTTGATACAGAATCTTGGCCGCCACGCCTCCGATGTAGATCGCCAGCGGCACATTCACCGCATGGCCGGGGAATGTCGCAACCGTATCGCTATCCGCCGTGTCCGCGCCCAGTCCAGACCCCCACAAAGTGATGTTCTGAAGCGGCGTCGCCGGATGAAGGTAGCCGATCAGGTTGTAATTCTGGTCGGTCGCCACGCCCAGCCCGCTCCCCGATCCGTTGAACGAATCGAGCCCCAACGCGCTCGGCAGCACCGCGATCGGGACCGCCGGACTCGGCACGCCGTGATAACTTACCGTGATCGTCCCCGTACCGGTGGGCGTGGAGGAAGGCAGCACCGCCGCGATTTGCGTCGCGATGGAGTAATAAATCGCCGGATGCGTCGTCACGCCGTTCACCGTCACCGTTATGGCCGCACCATTCAGCGTCGTCGGCAGACCGGGAGCCATGCTCGATTGCAGCGTAATCGGGCCGGCCGCCGTGGCCGATAAATCCGTGCCCGTAATCAGGAATAATGCCCCGGGCGCGATGCCATAATTCGGCAGGCCGGGCACAATATAGCTGTAATTATTCTGAATGGTATTGATCGCAGGAACGCTGCCCGCCGTGCCAAAGGTTTTCACTTGTACGGTCAACGTCGAAGGACTAATGGCCGTGATGGTCAGCGCCGAAAAATTTCCGCTGTTGTCCAACACTCCGATCAGCGTCCCTACCCCGAGGCTGGTCACCGGCTTCGACGAATACAGCCCGTTGTAATAGCCTTGCTCCAGCAACAGTTGCAGTTGGGCGTTGGAATCGGAAAAATAACCTGGCTGAAGAAATCCAGAGGCGGTTGCCACCGCATTCCCCTGCGGCGTCAGCGTGCTGCCGTTCCACGCCAAATCGCCTCCTGACGTCACCACGGTCCCCGTCTCCAGGTTGATCTGCTGGCTGGCAGGGAGAGTAATATAAGCCGCCAGGTCCGCCATCGCGGAGCAGGGAATCAGAGCCGCCAAAATCGCAATTCGAGCAATCATGCCTCAATCATGCCCTGTTTCCCAAAAATAGGAAACCCCCAATGGGCAGACTGGATAAACTGAAAGAAATCCGAGTGCAAGTCTCCGACTTCGACTACCAACTTCCGGAACACCTCATCGCGCAGCAGCCCCTGCCCGATCGCGACGCCTCGCGCATGCTAGTCCTGGATCGCGCCAGCGCCACCTTCGAAGACCGCCTCTTCCGCGACTTCCCGTCCTTCACCCGCCCCACCGATTGCCTCGTCTTCAACGACACCCGCGTCTTTCCGTCCCGCCTCTACGGACGCCGCGAAAACGGCACTGGACGCGTGGAGATTTTTCTCACGAAACAAATCACCGCGAACACGTGGCACGCCCTCGTCCGTCCCGGCAAGAAAATGCGCACCGGCGAGCGCGTCATGATTGCAGACGATCTACGTGCCGAAATCCTAGGCCGCGGCGACCACGGTGAGCGCGTCGTCCGCCTGGACGCCCAAGGCGACTTGTTCGAGGTCCTCGAAAAAGTCGGCCACATGCCGCTCCCGCCCTACATCCGCCGACCTGACACCGAAGCCGACCGTACCCGCTATCAAACCGTCTTCGCCCAAAATCGCGGATCGGTTGCCGCGCCCACCGCCGGCCTCCACTTCACGCCCGAAATCCTGGCGCGATGCCAAGGCGAGCAAACCCGCGTGACATTGCACGTCGGCCTAGGCACCTTCCAGCCCCTGCACTCCGAAACAGTAGAAGAGAATGTGTTGCACGAAGAGTCGTTCATTGTGCCACCCGCAGCGGTCGAAGCAATGGATCGCGCCCACCGCGTGATCGCCATCGGCACCACCAGCGTCCGCGCCATTGAAAGTGACCCCTCGCGGCCCACGACGCGCCTGTTCCTCTATCCCGGAGCCAAATTCCACCGCACCGGCGCAATGCTCACCAATTTCCACCTGCCCAAATCCAGCCTGTTAATGCTAGTCTGCGCCTTCGCGGGTACCGACCTAACCCTCGCCGCCTACCGTCACGCCGTAAAAGAAAACTACCGCTTCTTCTCCTACGGCGACTGCATGCTGATCCTCTAGTGGTCTGCCCGCCACGAATGGTGCGCCAGAATAACTCATCGGAAATCCTCAGCATAGAGCTTTGACGGCCTCTTCCTGCGCCCCCTGCCACCGACACTGAGGAAACGCCATGGGAGCCTCACCCGAACGAGGGGAAGGCTTTGATGCACGCGCAAATTACGGAACGAACCCAAGACGAAAGCCAGCGCCACTGGTGACCCTCACGAACAATTCCCTTGACAACCCGACCACTCCCCCCTAGGATTACTACGTGACACGTAATAACGACCCAGCCCTCCTCGTCATGGCCAGCCTCGCCGAAGGGGACAAGCACGGCTACGCCATGATGGAGGACATTGCAGCCTTCGCCGGCGTCAAACTAGGCCCCGGCACCCTCTACGGAGCCATTACGCGCCTGGAAGAAAACGGCTGGATCGCCCCCGTCCCCTCCGACGACCGCCGCCAGCCCTACACCCTAACCGCCCTGGGCCGCCGCTTGCTGGAAAAGGAACTGGAAGCCCTGCAAAGCGTCGTCAAGACCGCCTTAACGAGGCTGAGAAACGCATGAGGCGCCTGGTCCTGCTCTATCCCAAAGCATGGCGCGAGCGTTACGCCCGCGAATTCGACGCGCTGCTCGCCGACGTCCAGCCCACCTGGCGCACCGCGCTCGACATCTTCTCAGGAGCCATGAAAATGCAAATCCAATCCCTACGCCCGTGGATGCTAGTGCCACTCTGCGCCGCCCTCGGCATCGCCTCGGCGATCACCTATGTGGTCGCCAACCCCAGCCGCTACGAATCCCAGGCGCTGTTCAAGGCGGACGGCGACGTGGACCACGTGGGCGAACTGGCGCAGGAGGTGATGTCGCGCCCTTCGCTCGCCCTAATCATTGTCCGCGAGAATCTCTATAAAACTCAATATAACCGCATCTCCCTCGAGGAACTGACCGAGAGAATGAAGCGCGAGGACATTCAAGTCCGCCCGGTGGCCGACCACACTTACGCCATCGCCTTCCAATCGGACGATCCCTCCGCCGTACAGCGAACCACGCAGCGGTTGGCGGTCGCCCTCGCCCAGAACCAGGGCGTGCAACTACTCGGTCCGGCAAGCCCCGCAGTGCGTCCGCCGAATTCTTACCGCTGGCGCATCCTCTTTTTCGGCCTGGTCTTCGGCCTGGCCGCAGGCGTCTTCACTGCGCTCTTCACGGGACTCCAAGTCTGGAAGCTAGCCGCCGGCTTCGGCATCGCCGGACTGCTGCTCGCTGTCATCCCTTGGTATTTCGTAGACGACGTGTGGTCGTCATCGGCCGTCATCGGCATCCGTTCCGGCAATCCCGCGGCCGTACAGAAGACCATCGACGATCTAACCTCGCTTGCGCGTCTGAAAATGTTCGCCAAAGACTGGGCCATCGACGAACCTTGGCTCCGTGAAAACCTCCATATCCGGATTTTCGCGAAGGGCCAAGCGGTGCTGGTGCAGTACCGGCACAAGAACAACCAAAAAGCGCAGCAGGTCGCCGCGAAGTTCGCGTCTATGCTGATCGACTCCACGCCAGACGCGACGCTCAAATTACTCGACCCCGCCAGCCTCCCGTACGCTCCGATCTACCCCAACCGCGCCATGCCCGCGCTTCTTGGTCTCCTCGTCGGCGTCACCGGCGCGATCATCACGGGCATGCGCCGCCGCCCTACTTTGACACGCGCATCGTAGCAGTGAGCGGCCGTCGCCGGGAGGACCAGCCCGCATCCTCACGGATGGCGGCTCCAAATGCATCTAGCGCTTGGCGCACGCACCTCGCGACGCGTTACCCTGAAATAATGAGGGTCCGTTTTCTTTGGCTGCTGCCAGCCTTGCTGTCCGCGCAATCCCTGAAAGACTTTGAAAAGAAGGTCACCGAGTTCACCCTGGCCAACGGGATGCACTTCCTGATCATCGAACGCCATGAGGCTCCGGTGGTCTCGTTTCAAACCTATGTGAACGTCGGCTCCGTCGACGATCCATCCGGCGAATCCGGCATCGCGCACATGTTCGAGCACATGGCGTTCAAAGGTACGCCCACCATCGGCACCAAGAACTGGCCGAAGGAAAAGGCTGCGCTGGCGGCGATCGAGGCCGCCTATGACAAGCTCGACGAGGAGAAGAACAAGGGCTATCGTGCCGACGCCAAGAAAATCGAGGCTCTCGAAGCCCAGGTGAAGGACGCCATCGCCACAGCGGACAGCTTCGTCGAAGAGAACGAGTACGACCGCATCGTCGAATCCAACGGCGGCGTTGGTATGAACGCCGGCACGGCCGAGGACTCGACCAATTATTTTTACAGTTTTCCCGAAAATCGCATCGAGCTGTGGTTCCTGCTGGAATCCGAGCGCTTCCTTCATCCCGTGTTCCGTGAGTTTTATAAGGAGCGGGACGTGGTGCGCGAAGAGCGCCGGATGCGCGTCGAATCCAATCCGCAGGGCAAACTGGTGGAGGCGCTGCTCGCCACCGCGTTCGCCGCGCATCCCTATCGGGTGATGCCCGGAGGCTGGGGCAGCGATATCGACAGCTTCCGCATGACCGAAGCCGAGAAATTTTACAAAAAATATTACACGCCGGGCAACATCACCATCGCCATCGCGGGCGACGTGAATCCCGCGGAAGCGCGCAAAATGGCCGAGCGCTATTTCGGACGCCTGCCCAAAGCTCCGCAGCCGCCAATGGTTCGCACTGTGGAGCCGAAACAGGAAGGTGAGAAGCGCGCGAAAGTGGAGGTTGCTGCGCAGCCGTTCCTGGCGATCGCGTATAAGCGCCCTTCGCAGTACAGTCCGGACGACGCCGCGCTCGACGTGTTGAGCGACGTGCTCAGCGACGGCCGCACGGGCATCATCTATAAAGAAATGGTGCGCGACAAGAAAATCGCGCTCGGTGCAGGCAGTCAGGATGGGTTTCCCTCGGGCAAATATCCGTCGCTGTTTCTGTTTTTCGTGATTCCTTCGCAGGGCCACTCGCTGGATGAAAACGAAAAGGCTCTGTACGCCATCATCGAGCGCGTGAAGAAAGACAAAGTGGACGACGCAGCCATCGCGCGCGTCAAAACCAAGCTGCGGGCCGCGCTGATCCGCAAGCTGGACAGCAACTCCGGCCTGGCAGGTGAGCTTTGCAGTTCTTACGCGAACTTCGGCGATTGGCGCAGGCTGTTTACTGAGCTGGAAGACTATGACAAAGTCACCGCCGCCGACGTGCAGCGCGTGGCGCAGAAATACCTGATTGAATCGAGCCGCACCGTGGCTTATACCGAGGCTCCGGCAGCCGAAGGAGCAGCGAAATGAAGAGCCTATTCTTAGCCACGCTGGCCGGCGGCGCGCTGCTGGCGCAGACCGCGCCTTCCTATAAAGACCTGAAGTATCCGCCGCTCAAGCAGGTGAAGATTCCTGAGCCGGCGACGTTCACGCTTTCGAACGGCGTGAAGGTGTTTCTGCTGGAGGATCACGAACTGCCGCTGGTGCGCGGTCTGGCGATGATCCGCACCGGGAACCTGTTCGATCCGCCGGATAAAAAGGGCCTATCGGAGTTCATGGCGGAAGTGATGCGCTCCGGCGGAACGAAGTCGAAGACGGGCGACCAGATTGATGAGCTGCTGGAAAACATGGCTGCGTCGGTCGAGGCGGGGATGGAAGAAACCAGCGGCAGCATGAGCTTCTCCGCGCTCAAGGAAAATGTGGACACGGTGCTGGGCGTGTTTAAAGATGTGATGACCGCGCCCGAGTTTCGCGAAGACAAGCTTGACCTCGCAATCACGCAGACGCGCAGCGCCATCGCGCGCCGCAACGATGAAGCGAACGCGATTCCCGATCGCGAACTGGCGCGCATCCTGTATGGACCCACGACGCCGTACGGCTGGCAGGTGGAATACGAAGATCTGAACCACATCCATCGGCAGGATTTGGTGGAGTTTTACAAGCGCTACTATTTCCCGAAGAACGTGATGTTGGCTGTCTACGGGGATTTCAAGATCGACGACATGAAGGCCAAGCTCGACGCGACCTTCGCCGATTGGAAAGTGGAGCAGCCTCCGGTGCCGAAGTTTCCCGAGGTGACGGCGAAGCCCGCGCCTGGCATTTATTTCGCCGAGAAACCGGACGTGACGCAGACGTTCTTCGCCATCGGCGAACTCGGCGGCACGCTTCGCGATAAGGATTATGCGGCATTGCAAGTGGCAGCGAATATTTTGGGCCAGGGCTTTACCAGCCGGCTGATGTCGCAGATTCGCACCAAGCTCGGCTATGCGTATGACATCAGCGCGCAGTGGTCGGCCAATTACGATCATGCGGGCACGTTCCGCATCGGGGGCAGCACCAAGTCGCAATCGACCACCGAGACCTTGCAGGCCATCCGCGTGGAGCTCGACAAGATGCGCACCGCGGAGGTTACCGAGCGCGAATTGACCGAGGCGAAAGACGGCGTGCTGAACGGCTTCGTGTTCTATTTCGATAGCCCGGCGAAGACGCTGAATCGCGTGATGCGGTATGAATACTTCGGCTATCCGAAGGATTTCCTGTTCCAGTATCAGAAGGCGATCCAGGCGGTAACACGCGCCGACGTGCTGCGCGTCGCCAAGGAGCGCTTCCTGCCGGAAAATCTCTCGATCGTCGCGGTCGGTAATTCGAAGGACTTCGGCAAGCCTCTTTCGACGGTGGGCAAAGTCAATGTGCTCGATTTGACGATTCCGGAGCCGAAGGCCGAGATGCCGACTGGTAACACGGGAAAGCCGCTGCTCGATCGCGCGGTGAAAGCGATGGGCGGCGCGGAGAAGCTGGCCGCGGTGAAGGACGTGACGATGGTCGCCGAGATGGCCATGCAGGGCGGGCCGATGGGCGATATGAAGATCAAGCAGACCAACCACTGGCTCGCGCCGGGGATTCTGCGGCAGGATCAGGTGCTGCCGATGGGCGCAATCATCGCGTATTATGACGGCAAATCGGGATGGCTGGCCCTGCCTCCTCCGCAGGGCGTGATTCCGATGCCCGCGCCTGTGGTCGCGCAGGCGCGCGGCGAACTGTTCCGCCAATGGGTTTCGCTGATGCAATCGGGGTCGGCTACGGCGGTGGATGCGAACGCGGTGGAGATCGCCGACGGTGCGTCGAAGGTGCGTGTGGAGTTCGATGCGGCCACAGGCCTGCCGCTGCGGCAAATCTATAGCGAAACGGATATGCGCGGTACTCCGTCTGAAGTGAAGGAGACGTTTTCCGACTGGCGCGACGTTGCCGGCGTCAAGCTGCCGTTCAAAGTGCAGATCGAGCAGGGCGGCAAGCCCCAGGGCATGGTCACCGTTTCCGACATCAAGATCAACACGGGCTTGGACCCGGCGGAGCTGAGCAAGAAACCGAAATGACGCGGCGGGATTTTTTCTTCACGGCCGGCGCGCTGGCCTACGGTCAATCGGGGCCTACGCAGTCGGAAATTCGCGGCAAAAAAGTGATCGCCGACGCGATGGCCGCGCTGGGCGGCAACACGTTCTTGACCATGGCGGACCGCGTGGAAACGGGACGCGCCTATTCGTATTATCGCGACGAGATTACCGGACTTTCCATCGCCAAAGTCTATACGCGTTACCTGACGGTGGAGCCGAACAAAAGCGGATCGGAGCTGGGCGTCCGCGAAAAGGAAGTGTTCGGCAAGACCGACGATACCTCGGTTTTGTTCCTGGAAGACAAGGGCTTCGAAATCACCTGGCGCGGCGTCAAGATCATGGAGCAGGACCGCTTCGACCGCTATCGCGAGACGACTCTGCGCAACGTGCTGTACATTTTCCGCCAGCGGCTGAACGAGCCGGGCATGATTTTCGAATTTCAAGGCTCGGATGTGGTGGAGAATCTGCCCGTGGATATCGTCAATATCACCGACTCCGAAGACCGCGTGCTGACGGTGCAGTTTCACCAGTCCACCAAGCTACCAGTGCGGCAGATTTATAAGCACAAGAACCCGGTGACCAAGGAACAGGATGAGGAAGTAACGCTCTACGCCCGCTACTTCGATGCGGACGGGGTCCAATGGCCGCGCTCCATCCGCCGTTTGCGCAACGGCGAGAAGGTCTATGAAATCTTCGCCGAGCAGGTGAAGACCAACGCCAACCTCACCGACAATCTGTTCACTGCGCCAGAGCCGGGCGCGAACCCCAACATCAAGACGAGGAAGAAGTAGTGCCGACGGCCGTCCGCCTCAACAAAGCGGAGGCCTTTTCAAGCAAAGCCGCCTGGGTGAACGGACGCCTGATTCGATGCGCGCCCAGTTCTGCCAGGTCGCTGGCGCCATCGACGATGCCCAGGACTTCCAGCTTCGGATGTGTCTCCCTTAGCGCAGCGCCAATGCGATCTGCGTCGGACGCATCGGCTACTAAAAGGTCCAGCGAGCCTTCGTGCATCTCGCCCAGTGCCATGGCTTCCTGTTCGTCCATCGCTTCGATCAGGTTGTAGCCTTCGGCCTCGAAGTAATTGTGGAGCTGCGCGCGGACTCGTTCATGCTCGTCCACAAGGAGGATGATCGGGACTCCCAGCGGCTCCGGCGTACCCTCGGTCAAGAGGTTTTCGGCGGCGCGGGGCAGTTGGATCTCAAAGCGGCACCCACCCGATAGAGGGTGCGCCGAGATGTAGCCGTCATGTTCGGTGACGATACCGTGAACCATGGCGAGCGCGAGGCCTTCTTCGCCCAGCGACGCAGGCTCGAACAGCTTTTCGTAATCGGTCTCCTGGCCGCTGTGCGTCACGGTCAGCGTCGTATAGCGTGCGCAGCCCGCAGTTGCGCCCGTGCGCGGCAGTTCAGTGCCACCCGTTTCGATCAGTAGTTGCCCTCCTTCGGGCATGCGGGCGCAGGCGTGCAGGACCAGGTTCATGATGGTCTGCTCAATCTGCCCCGCGTCGGCGCGGATACGTCCTCCGTTTTGCGCCGGGCGGATCACCACTTGGATGCGGGGCCCTGCCACCGATTCGATCAGCCGCGACATTCGCCTGAGCAGCGCGCCGAGCGAGAAGATCTCCGGCTGTAGCGCGGCCTGCCTGGTTCCAAACGCGGTCAGGCGGCGGTTCAGCGCGTCGGCCATGGCGGCCGATTCCTGGATTTCGTCAATGGCCTGACGCGCGGGGGAGTATTCCCCGAACTGCCGCAAAAGATGCTCGCTCCGGCTGCGGATGCTGGCCAGCAGCGTCGTATATTGCTCGGAAACGCGGGCCGCCATGCGCGCCGCCGCATCCACTTTTTGCGCCTGCCGGAGCTGGTTTTCCTCCCACAGCCGGACGCTCACGTCGCGTAGTGTAACCACCACGCCCAGCGCCACGCCCGACGCTTTCACCGGCGCGGCCGAGCCTTCCATTGCCATCTGCTGTCCATTCCGGGAAACCAGTTGCAAGCCGCGGTCCAGAGGCATCGATGCGTCTCGCAGGATCGCCAGCGGTACGGGGTCTTCGGCGGGCTCACCCGTCTCGGTGTCGATCAGGCGGGCGATCCTTTTGAGGGATTTGCCCTCGGCCTCCGCATTCGCCCAGCCGGTGAGCGTCTCCGCTGCCGCGTTCAACATTAATATGCGGCTTTGATGATCGGTGACGATCACAGCGTCGGCCACGGCTCCCAGGGTCGTGCGCAGCAGCGCTTCGCGCTCCTCAAGCTGGCGCTCCATGCGATGTTTGTAGAGGGCGATTTCGATCGCCGTGTTCAACGACGCATGTGCGATCGGCTTCACCAGATACCCGAACGCGCCGGTTTTCTTGGCTCGGTCCAGGGTCTGACGGTCGGCATGCGCAGTGAGGAACACCACCGGCAGATGGTAGCGTTCGCGGATACGCTCCGCCGCCTGAATGCCATCTTCGGGACCGTCGATGCGGATGTCCATCAACACCAGATCCGCGTCCGCGGCCTTTTCCAGTGCCTCTGCGGCCGTTCCCGCCGTTCCTACCACCTCGTGGCCCAAGGCCTCTAAACGCGTGGAAATGTCGTGGGCGATCAGCCCTTCATCTTCCACTACCAGCACTTTGCAGCTTCGCTTCTCCACACTCGCCCTCCGGAAAGGAAATTTCGAACGTAGCGGGGTTTCCGCACACCACCCGGAACGTCCCCTTCAATTGCCTGGTCAAAATCTTGATAATCTGCATGCCCAGTGAATGCGGCTTCACCAGGTCCACGCCGGGCGGAACGCCCACGCCGTCGTCGCGCACCGACAAATGGACACGTCCACCGGCGCGGCCTCCCTCGACGGTCACCGATCCGGCGCGGCCCGACGGAAACGCGTGCTTCAGCGCGTTGGAGATCAGTTCGTTCAGGATCAGGCCCGCCGGGATGGCCTGATCCACGCCGAGCACCAAAGGCTCCACCGCGACGCGGCAGGCAATGCGCGCCCTGTCCACGCCGTAGGAATGGAATAAATTCCCGGTCAGCAGAGCGGCATAGCGCGCCAGGTCCACTTCGCGCAAATTCCCGTTGGAATAAAGCTGTTCGTGGATCAGAGCCATGGATTCTACGCGGTTCTGGCTTTCGCGCAGCGCAGTGGCGAGGCGCTCGTCGGGCATGGTGGTGGCTTGCAGGCGCAGCAGGCTGGCGATCACCGCCAGGTTGTTCTTCACCCGGTGATGCACCTCTTGAATCAGCACTTCTTTTTCCGCCAGCGACTGCGTCAGCCGGTCCTTTTCGGCTTTCAGCGCCCGCAGCAGGCTCACCTTTTCGGTGGCCTTGCGAACGGCCAGTCTCAGCGATTCGGCGGATATGCGGTCCTTCACCAGATAATCCTGAGCGCCCGAGCGCATCGCCTCCACCGCCACCTGCTCGCTGGCGAGACCTGTGAGCATCACCACCGCGGTCGCCGGCACGCCGCCTGTGGCGCGAAAGCTTAACTGCTGCAGAAACTCCAGGCCGGTCATATCGGGCAGCTTATAGTCCAAAAGGACGCAGTCGGGTGACGTCGCGCGGCAGGTCTCCAGTCCCTGGAGCGCGCCATTGGCCTCGAAAAACTCCAGGTCCGGCCCATAGACTTCGTTCAGAAGGATCTGACAGAGCCTACGGTCGGCGGGGGAATCGTCCACCATGACGATGATCATTGGGCGCGGAAATGGTCCTTTGCTACTAGGTGCGGGAAGGGGATAGAGATTCTCAGGCAATCTGACCGATTTCTGATCGTGCTGCGGAGAAACAGCCCCGTGGCGTGGGCTTCCGCCGGGAGACGGCTTTAGCCAACGATCCGGCGAGGAATCAAATCCCCGCGTACCAGGAGTAGCCGCCTTCGGGCGCCGCCGAGCCGAGTCCTTTGCCGAACTTTTTCAGATCGTCGGTCAGCGTGACGCGCGTGATGTACTTCACGCTCTTATAGCCCAACTGCCTCGGGACCCGCATGCGCAGTGGTCCGCCGATGCCGACCGGCAGTTCGCCGCCGTTCAGTCCATAGGCCACCAGCGTCTGCGGATGCAGCGCCTCGGCCATATCGATGCTGTCCCACCAGTCTTTTTCGATGGAAAAATAGACGGCGTAGCGAGCCTGCGGCAGCACGCCCACCGCTTCCAACACCTGAGACAGCCGCGCGCCGGTCCATTCCGCGATGTACGTCCAGCCCTCTTCGCAGGACAGTTCGGTGATGTGGCTCGTCGGCGGCAGCGCCTTGATATCGGCCACTGAGAACGCCTGCGGCTTCGCGACCATCCCATCGATGCTCAGCTTCCAGTCGGCGAAGCCAGTGGCCTGGTGGTGCTTGAATTCGTCGTTGAACGGCGCGACTTCATTGGCGAACGGAGGGTTCGAGATCAGGCCCCGCGGAAACTCGCGCGCGAGCGAGTGCGCCGTCAGCAGCTTCTGCGCCCCGTAGGTGAGCGTTTCGCCCAGTCCGTACAGTCCGCCATGATCGGGCGGAATGAGGCCGGAGGTCTGGGCGACGCGCGCCGCGACACCGAGTCCGGTTGCGCCTGCGGCGGCTGCCAGCAATTGTCGACGGGAAATCATTGGGCCTCCTCCGATACGATCATGGCGCGGACGCGTTTCAGGAATCCCGCGCGCCACACCATCACGACGTGAACCAGCAGGAACAGCGTCAGCGCAAAAGTGACGAAAAAGTGGATCGTTCGCGCAGTCTGCCGCCCGCCAAGCGCGCTTGCCGTGAAGGGAAACGCGGACGTGAATGCGGGCGACATGGCGAGTCCGGTCCAGATCATCAGCGGAAACAATCCAAAGATCACCAGCAAATACGTGATGCGTTGCACCACGTTGTAGCTCCCGCCGTCGGGCTTCTCAAAGCGCAGATGGCGCACGATGGAGGTCCACAGGTCTTCGTCGTTGGGCACCAGATTCCTGCGGAAATGGCCGGAAAACACGCCGTAGAGGAAGTAAAGGAGCCCCGCGAAGACCGCCAGCCACGCGGATTGAAAATGCAGCGAGCGCGACCATCCATTCTGATCGGGCAGAGTGTATTTGTAGCCCGTAGGCACGGTTGCCCGCGACGCAGGGATGGGGATTTGAAACAGGGGCTTCGACAGCGAATTACCCGCTTCGCCCCAATAAAATCTCGGGTGGGAGATAACGATTTCCAGTCCGCTCACCAGCAGCGCGAAGAAGCACAGCGTCGTGACCCAGTGAGTCAGGCGCACCAGCGCAGAATGCCGCGGAGGGGCAGCGGAAACGCTTTGCGCGAAATAGACGGAGTCAGCCAATTCGAAGATAGTAACACGGCCAGATGGGGGCGAACCGCGCGCGGCTCACCCACGAATAGCGTTACACGGTTTGCGTGCTATTCTGTCCATGTGATCCGTTCTTTTCGGGACAAAGACACGGAGGCGATTTTTGAACGGCGGCGCGTTCGGAGATATCAACAGGTTGCTACGGTTGCGTTGCGGCGCCTGGTTCAGATCGACAGTGCAGAGGAGCTTCGCGACCTGGCTTCGCCTCCGGCGAACCGCCTGGAGATGTTAAAGGGAGACCGTGCGGGCCAGCACCGTATCCGGCTCAACGATCAATACCGTGTGTGCTTCCGCTGGAAGGATGGCCACGCTTTCGATGTGGAGATCACCGATTCCTACTAAGGACCGAAAAAATGAACACCAAGCCAAATCGAATTCCTTTCCCGCACCCGGGCGAGACCATTCGCGAGGACTTCCTGGCGCCGCTGGGGATGAGCGTGAATAAGCTCGCTCTCGAACTTCGAGTTCCGGCCACGCGCATGGCGGAGATCGTCCATGGGCGGCGAGGCATCTCTGCCGACACCGCATTGCGATTGGCGCGTTATTTCAACACCACGCCTAAGTTCTGGCTGAACCTGCAGGCATCCTACGATCTGGCCGTCGCCAGCGACGCCCGCGCCGAGGAAATTGAGCGGACCGTCCAGCGTCGCGTGAGCTAGGCCTGTTCTATGATCTCTTTATCCAAAATCTTCGCCAGGATATAAAATCCCAGGAAAATCGCCACCGCCAGCGCCACCATGTGCCACGTGTGAGCCTTGATCCACGCCTTGGAATTATCCACCGTGCCCAGCTTCACGCCCAAATACGCCAGCGCCGAATAGCGCACGACGCGCCCCAGCGCCAGCACACCCATAAATTTCCACCGGGGCACGCCCATTGCGCCCGCGCATGCCGCGAATACTTTGAACGGCAAGAACGGCAACGGCACTAGTGCCGGAATGAACACGGTCGCCAGTCCGTATTTCTGGAACCACGCGCGGAACTTCCCGCCCCGTTCCGACGACGTGTACTTGGCGAGGAGCTTTTCTCCGCCCTTGCGCATCACGTCAAAAAACACCGCGGTGCCGATCAGCGACCCCAGCACCGCCATCGCCGCGCACAACGCCGCGTCGTCCGGTCGCGCAATCGCCATGCCTACCAGCAGCCAGTCCGTCCCCCCCGGATTCGGGATGCCCAGCGACTCGATGGTCGAGACGATCAACACGCCCCAAGGGCCCAGCGCCACAAGCGACGCCCAAAATGTCTTCATGGAATCATCATCCCCAGGAGTCGCGCTTCATCGATCACCGCGATCCCCAGCTCCCGCGCCTTATCGAGCTTCGATCCCGCTTCCTCGCCCGCGACCACGTAATTCGTTTTCTTGCTGACCGACTTCATCACCTTGCCGCCCGCGGCTTCAATCCGCTGCTGCGCCTCGTCGCGCGTCAGATTCGGCAGCGTCCCGGTGAGCACGAAGGCCAGCCCTTGCAGCTTCCCCGTCCGCCGCGTGACGGTATAGGTAAACCCAAACCCCTCCGCGCGCAGCCTCTCCACTAATTCGCGATTCGCGTGCTGATCGAAGAATTGCCGGATGCTGTGGCCCACCTTCGGCCCCACTTCCTCGGCCTTCTGCAGCTCTTCTTCGCTCGCGTTCATGATGTGATCCAAGTCCCCGAACGTTTCGGCCAAAATCTGAGCCGTACGCTCGCCCACAAACGGAATGCCCAGCCCGTTGATCAACCGCGGTAGAGGCTGCTTGCGCGATGCATCCACATTGGCGAGCACATTGGACGCCGATTTCGCACCCATGCGTTCGATCTTCACCAGATCGTCCTGCGTCAGCTTGTAAAGGTCCGCGACGCTCTTGACCAGCCCCTGATCCACGAGATGATTCACCAGCACTTCGCCCAGTCCATCGATGTCCATGACGCCGCGCGCCGCGAAGTGGAGTACGGATTCCTTCAGCCTCGCCGGACAATTCGTGTTGATGCAGCGTGCAATGGCCTCGCCCTCGGCCCGCACCACGTCGCCTCCGCAATTGGGGCACGTTTTGGGCATCGTGAACGGACGCCGCGCGTCGCCTTCCTTCACCACCCGCACGACCTTCGGAATCACGTCGCCGGCGCGCTCCACCAGCACCGTATCGCCGATCTGGACGCCCAGCCGCCCGATTTCGTCCTCGTTATGCAGCGTGGCTTTGGAAACCATCACGCCGCCGATGTTCACCGGCTGAAACATCGCCGTTGGCGTCACCGCGCCCGTGCGCCCGACGCTCACCGTGATGTCTTCCACCACCGTCTGCGCCTGCCTCGCGGGAAACTTGAACGCAATCGCCCACCGCGGAGCCTTCGCCGTCCATCCAAGCCTCCCCTGTTGCTCCAGCGAATCCACCTTCGCGACGACTCCGTCAATCTCCAAGGGCAGGGAATCGCGCTTCTCTTCCCATTCCTTGCAGAACGCGACGAGCTCTTCAATCCCATGACATCGCCGCCGGTGCGTGTTTACCTTGAATCCGAGTTTCTCCAACTCGTTCAACGACTCCCACTGCGAAGGTTTCGGCGGAATTAAAAAGTACGCGTAAAAATCCAAAGACCGCGACGCCGTGATCGACGGATCCAGCACGCGTAGCGACCCCGCCGCCGCGTTACGAGGATTCGCGAATCGCGGCAAATCCGCAGCGTCTCTCTCTTCGTTCAATGTATCGAAGGCTTTCTTGTTAAAAACCACCTCGCCGCGAGCCTCAAAGGTCCCATGCGACTTCAGCGGAACCGACCGGATGGTCCGCGTATTCTCCGTGACGTCCTCGCCCACCAGTCCGTCGCCGCGCGTCACCGCCTGCGCGAATCTCCCGTCGCGATAATGCACTGCCAGCGACAACCCGTCGAGCTTCAACTCCGCTACGTATGTATACGCCTCGCCGCCCAACAGCTCACTCACGCGCCGGTCAAAATCCCGCAGTTCCGCCTCATCCAGGGCGTTATCCAAGCTCAACATTGCACCCGAATGCGCCACCTTGACGAATCCCTCGCGAGGCTTGCCGCCGACCCTCTGCGTAGGCGAATCGGGCGATGCAAACTCGGGATGCGCTTCCTCCAGCGCCTTCAGTTTGCGCATCAGCGCGTCATATTCGGCGTCGGTAATCTCCGGCGCATCCTGAACGTAATACAAATGTTCGTGACGGCGCAGTTGTTCGCGCAAGTGTTCGATTTGTTGGGAGATTTGGCTCACTGTCGTTATACTAAAAAGATCGCAACGTACCGGCAGCCCGTTCTCATCTACAATCCCGCAGCAGGCAAATTCCGCCGCAATCCCGAGCGTACACTCGAGCGTACCATTGACGCGCTCGCGCGCGCGAGTCTGCACCCGCGCCTGCTTCCTACCGCCGAAGCGGGCCACGCGCCGGAGCTTTCCGAGCAGGCCATCAAGGACGGCGCGGACCTCGTTCTCGTCCTCGGCGGCGACGGCACCATCAATGAGGCGCTCAACGGAATGGTCGGCTCCGACGTCCCTCTCGGCATCCTGCCCGGAGGCACCGCCAACGTCCTGGCTATGGAGCTCGGCTTCGGCTCGCGCCTTGAACGAGCCAGTTCGCGCCTCGCAAAATCCCAACCCAAGCGCGTTTCACTCGGCAAATTGACGCTGGCCGACGGAGCGTCGCGGCACTTTCTCATGATGGCCGGCGCGGGCCTCGACGCGCAGATCGTGCTTGACCTCAACCCCGCGTTGAAAGCCAAAACGGGCAAACTCGCCTATTGGACCGCCGGTCTTTCGCAGATCGTCAAACCGGTCGGCCAATTGAGTGTCTGCGCCAACGGCCATGCACATCAGGTTGGTTTCGCCTTGGCCTCGCGCGTCCGCAATTATGGAGGCGACCTCGAACTCGCCCGAGGAGCTTCGCTGCTGGCCGACGATTTTGAGGCCGTCATGTTCGAAGGCTCCAACCCCCTGCGCTATGCGTTCCTGATGCTCACCGTGGCGCTCAAACAAGTGCAGAAGATGCCCGGTGTTCATACGGTCCGCACCACCCGCATGGAGCTCACCGGCGACGCGCCCATCCAAATTGACGGCGAATTCGCAGGCCGAGCCCCGGCCACGCTCGAAATCGTCCCCTCCGCCTTGACGCTGCTCATCCCCGAATCCTATGGATAACGTCACGCACTCGCTGGTCGGCCTGATGATGGCGCGCGTGTCCAAACAGAACGCGGCTATGATGATCGTCGCCGCCAACCTGCCCGACATCGACATCGTCTCCGGGCTAAGCGGCACGGTGACCTATCTTCAATACCACCGCGGCCTGACGCACGCGCTGATTGCCGCGCCGATTCTGGCGCTCCTCCCGATGCTGCTGTTCCGCAGCCGCAACTGGACGTCCTATATAGCGTGCCTAGCGGGAGTCCTCAGTCACCTGTTATTAGACTGGACCAACATCTACGGAATCCGCTTGCTGCTGCCATTCTCTTCGAAGTGGCTGCATTTAGACATGACCGACGTGGTAGACCCGTGGATCTTATTAGCCCTCTTATTTGCTGTAGCCGCACCGGCACTATCAGGCCTGGTAGGAGCGGAGATCGGCGCAAAAAGCAATACCGGAGCGAAAAAAGGCTGGGCCTACGCCGCCCTATCGTTCCTGCTCATCTACGAAGTCAGCCGCCTCTTCGCCCATGAACGAGCCGAATCCATGCTAACCGCCCGCACCTGGAACGGCCGGCTGGCGCGGAACGTCGCCGCGCTACCGAACCGTTGGTCCCCCTTCTCCTGGCGAGGCGTCATCCAGGGTGAAGGCTATGTGGTGGGAGCCGAAATCAACCTGCCCACGGAAATGGAAGAAGGCCGCACAGAGTACTCCGCCGGACCCAACGAGGCCGCCCTAAAAACCCGCCCGTTCCAGGTCTTTAGCAGCTTCAACCAGCTCCCGTTCTGGCAAAAAGAAAAACAACCCGACGGCACCACCGAGGTCCGATTGTTGGACCTGAGATTTGGCACCCCGGAATTCCCAGGTTTCACAGCAACGGCAGTGCTCGACGAGCAGGGCAAAGTAAAAGCATCCCACTTCGCCTTCGGCAAGCTCCCAGTTGGGAAGTAGCAAGCCGGAACCGCCATGCGTCAGCAAGCGGGCAGCCCAGCCGCATGGCAAACGAATTGCATCCACCCTCCTATGCGCTATCTTTTCGTTCTCCTAACTTGTTGTGCCTGCGCTGCACAATCGATTGCCATCGGCGTAATCGGAGGCGGTCGCCTTACCGACGATGTGTTGTTGTTCCCCTCACCTGCGTTGAACGGCCTCAATACCGGGTCTGCGTTTCGGCTTGAGTCTAGATTCTACGATGTGGGACCCACGATTGAAATCGGCCTAACCCATGGCTTCGCCGTCGAGGTCGATGCCCTGTATCATCGGCTAGGCTTTTTTTCCACGTTTTATCACGACACCGAATATTCCACCGGCAGGGAGCGCGACAATAGCTGGGAGTTTCCATTGTTGTTAAAATACGACGCACGATTTCCGGCACTCCACCCTTTTGTCGAGGCCGGAGTTGCGCCGCGCACGATTAGCGGCAGTGGCGCCGGAACCCTTCAAATCGCCTTGTCTACGCCCGCGACGACTCCGCCATTTGGCCCGAGCGTTCCGTTCAGATACAGTACGAGCGTGGGATTCGTCGCCGGCGGAGGTCTTCAATTCAATCTGCGCCGCTTGCGCCTCGCTCCGCAAGTCCGTTGCACCCGTTGGGCAACAACGCCGATCTCGGGACTTTATTACGGTCTTGGATCGACCTATTCGTCCAATCAGAATCAGCTCGATGTGTTGGTCGGGATCAGTTGGAAGGTGAAATAGCTCAGGTGGGGCGGGCTATCCAGCCGGCAGCCGACTTTTAGTCGGCTCTCTTCGCGACCCACCAAGCCGGGTCGAAACCCGCCTGCCGGCTCTAAAGCCCGCCCCACAAAAACTAACAACCAAATTTCCCGCCGATTCAACCACATCGAGCTTTCACTCACGCGCATCCCACAAGCCCTGGCATACTTTATAGGCGAGGAGTCCGTGCGCTCAGCCAGAAGGAGGGCCGGATCGACAAATTGGGGCAATTCTAGAACAAGCCTCGATACGCGTCTTTGGGCACTGGCCGTCGCGTCGGACGATAACGGCCCCACGCCATTGCGGGTTAATAAACGGACTTCCGTCAGGGGAAGTAAAACACCTGGCTAGAGGGCGCCCTTGATAATGTCTTCGGTAACCGGATCGCGCGAATAAGGTATCTGTTTCATGAGTCCTCGCTGGCTGACCATAGGGTTGCTGCTGACGTGTGCCCGCGCGCAGACGTTCGACGCGATTTCGATACATCGCGATCTGAACGGCGGATTGAATACCGGCATCTCTATTTCCGGCGGCCGTATTACGTTTCGCAACGCGACCGTGAAGACGCTGATCCGCAATGCCTACGGCATCCTGAGTTTTCAGCTCGCCAACGAGGCTTCCTGGCTCGATTCGGAGCTGTACGACATCGCCGCGGTAACCGGCGGCGACAAGATCGGCGACGACGAACTGAAAGCGCTACTGTGCAACCTGCTTGCGGAGCGATTTCACTTAAAGGTCCATTGGGAAACCCGCGAGACCACCGTTTACGCGTCGAGGGGCGTCGCGGAGCCAATTTCGATTCTGGCGTCAAACATGGGCAATCAATTAGGGCGAATCGTGACGGATGAGACGGGACTGAAGGGTGTCTACGACTGGTATGTCGAATGGGACCCCGATCCGGGTGCGGATGCAACGCTGCCATCGTTATTGACAGCCCTGCCGCAGCAGTTAGGGCTGAAGCTGGATGCTCGCAAGGGGCCGATGGAGGTGCTGGTGATCGACCACGCGGAGCGGCCGACGGAAAATTGACGCGCGACACTTTGACGAGCGGCGGAGATATGCTGGAGGCATGCATATCACTTCTGAACAAGCGACTTTTTTGCAAGGTATGTTCTTGCCGAGCCTCAAAAACGAACATCGTCTGACCGCGCAGGTGATTGCGGCCATTCCTTTGGATAAAGGTGGCTACCGTCCCGATCCGGTGTCCAAGTCCGCGCTGGAACTGGCGTGGCACATGGCCTCGTCGGAGATGCGCTTCATGGATGCGGTGCTCAACGGCGGCTTCAACCTCGATTCCTGGCCGATGCCCGAGCACATCATGCACTCCTCTGAACTGGTGGCCTGGTACAAGGAAAACTTCGAGCTCCGGTTCGAAGCGCTGAAAGCAGCGACTCCGGAGCAGTTGATGAAGATCGTCGATTTTCGCAACATGTTTCAGTTGCCGGCGGTGATGTACCTGAACTTCACGATCAATCACATAATTCATCATCGCGGCCAGTTGTCGGTGTACCTGCGTCCAATGGGCGCGAAGGTGCCGTCGATTTACGGCGAAAGCTACGACGCGGCCAAGGCGCGCCAGGCCGCGAACGGGTAGGACAGGCGGTTTCGCCTGTCGATTAGAATAATAACCATGCGTAAAATCAGAACCGCGATGTTCGGCACCGGCTTTATGGGCAAGGTGCATACGGAGGCGATCCGCCGCTTAGGAAACGTGGAGGTGGTGGCCGTCGCCGGCGCCGATCAGGCCGACGCCGAAAAGTTCGCCGCCGCCTTCGGCGTCCCCAAGGCGGGCGATTGGAAGGCGCTTCTCGCCGATCCGGAGATCGACGCCGTGCACATCTGCACGCCGAATTACCTGCACTATCCGATGGCCAAGGCCGCGATCGAGGCAGGAAAGCACACGCTGTGCGAGAAGCCTCTCACGATGACGGCCGCGGAGGCCCGCGAACTGGCGGCGCTGGCGGATTCGAAGGGCCTGGCGAATTGCGTGAATCACAATTTGCGCTGCTATCCGCTGGTGCAGCAGGTGCGCGCCATGATCGAAGCCGGGGAGCTGGGTGACGTGTTGATCGTCAACGGCACGTACTTCCAGGACTGGCTGCTTTATGACACGGATTGGAACTGGCGCGCGCAGGCCAATGAAAACGGGGCGTTGCGCGCAATGGGCGATATCGGGTCCCATTGGATGGACCAGATTCAGCATGTGACCGGCCTCAAAATCACGTCGCTGTGCGCCGATTTGCAGACGTTTCACAAGACGCGCAAGAGGCCGAAGGGCGCGGTGGAGACGTTCACCGGCAAGAAACTGAATCCCACCGATTACGACGAAGCGGAGATCACCACCGACGATTACGGTGCGGTTCTGCTACGCCTAGGCGATCGCGCGCGCGGCACGTTCGCGGTTAGCCAGATGTCGGCGGGCCGTAAGAATCGCTTCGAGTTCGAAGTGTTCGGAACCAAGTGCGGTGTGGCTTGGAATCAGGAGCGTCCCGACGAGTTGTGGATCGGCCAGCGCAATTCGCCGAACCAGTTCATGATTAAGGACGGATCGCTGATGTATCCCAGCGCGGCGACGTTCGCCGATTTGCCCGGAGGCCACAGCGAAGGCTACGACGATTCGCACAAGCAGAATTTCCGGCGCTTTTACAAACACGTAGCGGATAAATCGGCTCCCGTAGAGTACCCGACGTTCGCCGATGGAGCGCACGGGATGGGTTTGCTCGAAAAGGTGCTGGAGAGCTCGAAATCCCGGGCCTGGGTGGACTGTTAAGGTTGTGTAGCCCCCCGGTATCCGCTGGGGGGCTACGCCGATTACTGTTCGCGCCCCGATGAATCCTTGCGGCCCAACTCCTCCGCCAGGATGATCGCTTCCGCCAATTCCTTCATCGGACGGCGCAGCCGGCGGCTCTCGTTGCGCATCCGAAGATACGCTTCTTCTTCCGTCAGGTTCTGACGCCTCTGCAGGATGCCTTTGGCGCGCTCAACCGCTTTGCGCGTTTCAAGCTGCCGCTTCATCTCCGCGGTCTCTTCGGCTAAACGGGCATTCTCTTCTTCTAAAAGGCTCTTCGCGATCGCGCTGCCCATCTGCTCGCCGATAAAGGAAATCGTTGCGACCTCATCCGCCGTATGCGCATGCGGTTCGCGATGATGCACGTTGATCACGCCGATGGCCTTACCGCGATTCACCAGCGGCACGGACAGGAACGCTTCGTAGGTGTCTTCGATCAGCGCCGGGAAAATTTTGAAGCGCGGGTCGGCCGCCGCATTGGTTGCCAGCGCGACGCACGACTGGTGTTCCGCCACCCAGCCCGTCACGCCTTCGCCCATCTTCATGCGGAGATTGCCCAGATCGTGGGCGTGCGGGACCTGGGATGCACGCAGGACAAACTCCCCGGTTTCGGATTCCACCAGGTACACCAGGCAGGCATCGCAGCCGGAGACCTGTGCGGTCAGTCCAACGATTTCCCCAAGCATCTCGTCCAACGACAGTTCTGAGCTGACGATCCGGCTCACTCTGTGCAAAACGGAAGCATCGGAGCTTTGCGGTTCCATAATCTCAGTGGCAATCATACGGACAAGCGTACTGCCCAAATGCGCGCCGGTCCAATCAAAACTTTCTATGAAGTTGATGCCCGCCTTTGCTCAACAGCTTACGGGCGTTTCAATAGTATAAACGATTCCGGCTCCAAGCAGCTCCCCACCCGCACCCTTGTATAATCGGTGGTATGCGACACGAATGGGTTGAGCGGCGCTCCGGCGACCGCATCCGCACGCAGATGCACTATGCCCGCCAGGGGCGTATCACCGAGGAGATGGAATACGTAGCGAAACGCGAAAAAATCGCGCCTGAATTTGTGCGCGACGAAGTCGCCCGCGGACGCATGATCATCCCCGCCAACATCCACCACACCAACCTGGAGCCGATGTGCATCGGCGTCAATTCGTTGTGCAAAGTCAACGCCAATATCGGCAATTCCTCCACCACGTCCGACATCGATGGTGAAGTGGAAAAGCTTAACTACGCCGTGCGCTACGGCGCCGACACCGTGATGGACCTCTCCACCGGCGGGGACATCCCGCGCATTCGCAAAGCCATCATCGACGCGAGCCCCGTGCCCATCGGCACCGTGCCCATCTACGAAGCTCTCTCGCGCGTCCGCCGCGTCGAAGATTTGAACATTAATGTAATGTTAGAGGTCATCGAAGAACAGGCCGAGCAGGGCGTCGATTACATGACCATCCACGCCGGCGTTCTTGTTCAATACATTCCTTTAACCACGCGCCGCGTCACCGGAATCGTCAGCCGCGGCGGAGCCATCTTAGCCGAGTGGATGGTGAAAAACCATCGCCAGAATCTGCTCTACGAACACTTCGAAGAAATCTGCAAAATCTTCCAGAAACACGACGTGACGTTCTCCCTCGGCGACGGCCTGCGCCCTGGCTCTCTCGCCGACGCCAGCGACCGCGCCCAGTTCGCCGAACTCGAAACCCTCGGCGAGCTGACGAAAATCGCCTGGAAATACGACGTGCAGACCATGATTGAAGGTCCAGGCCACATCCCCATGGACCAGATCAAAATGCAGGTTGAAAAGGAAAACGAAATTTGCCAGGAGGCTCCGTTCTACACCCTCGGACCCCTGGTCACTGACTTCGCCCCCGGCTACGATCACATCACCAGCGCCATCGGCGCAGCCATGATCGGCTGGCACGGCGCGTCCATGCTCTGCTACGTCACTCCGAAGGAGCACCTCGGCCTTCCCAACAAAGAGGACGTGAAGCAGGGCCTGATCGCCTATAAAATCGCAGCCCACGCCGCCGACATCGCCCGCCATCGCCCGGGAGCCCGCGACCGCGACGACGAATTATCGCGCGCCCGCTTCGCCTTCGATTGGAATAAGCAGTTCGAACTGTCGCTCGATCCGGAAACGGCAAAAGCGTATCACGACGAAACGCTACCCGAAGACGGTTTCAAAGACGCGGCGTTTTGCAGCATGTGCGGCCCGAAGTTTTGTTCGATGAATCACTCGGTAAAAACCCAGGAGTTCACCGAAGCGGACGCCGAAGCCGTCCTAACCCAGATCGTCGGCGCAAAATAGCGCGCAGTCACAAGTGCTTGCCTCTTGGGCGCGACGATCCGCCCGGGAGGCGTCCCGCGTTAAAATAACGCCCCGATAACGCAAAGGACTTCTCTTTTGAGTCATCGACTTCCCATTTTCAGCCGCGAAGGCCTCGCCCCTCGTTAGGCAAAATTGTATCCGGGGAGTTGGGCGATTGGGGTGAGCTGAAGTCCTATCTAACTTAATCGGCGCGAGTTCTGGAGTCGGAAAAGTGGTTCTTGCGCAAAAGGTGGCCGCCGACCGAGGAGCTTGCAAGATGGTCGGAAACGCTGAGCCAACTTGTAAAAGAATTGGAGGAAGGGTTTACTGTCCCGGTTGGGGTGTCGCGGCAGAGCTGGACTTCTCAAACAATCCGAGAAATCTCCGTCTGTCCCGGTTTTCCCGGTTTTCCCGGTTTTCCCGGTTTTCCCCGGTTTTCCCTTGACTTTTACCTATCATGGACGTCCCGGATTCCTCGCAGATTTAGAAAGGAGCCGCCTCAGTCTTCCCTGTTGGCCTGTTGGCGCCGGGTTGTTCGCCACGTTAGATTGAGAGCATGGATCAGCAAGAATACTGGCGGATGTTTCATCTCGTCCGTGGCGACGTGGAAGCCGCCATCAAATGCAGTGGCATCTACCTGACAATAAACCGGCTGGCCGTCGCTGACTACGACACGGCGATGAGATTCAACGGGCACGCAGAATTCTGGAACGTAACAAAACATGGTCTGCAAATCGGAATGTTCATGGCTATAGGACGTGCGTTCGACCAGAGGCGGGACGCCTACACGATCGAAGATGTGGTTGACCAAACCATCGAGCATCCGGGCTTTTTCTCTAAGTCCGCTCTCCGTGAACGGAAGCGTGAAGTTTCGAAAATATTTGGAGATCAAGAAGATCCTCCGTGGCTGGTGGAATATATCAGAGATGCCTGGGAGCCCACGCGCAAAGAACTTGAGGCGTTGCGGACGGCGCTGGAGCCGCATGTACTAAAATTCCGCGAGGTATACGAACCCATCAGAAACCAGTATTTCGCTCATCGTGGAAGAGCTTCTCAGGACGTTATCGACGAGTTATTCAGCAAAACTGCTATTAGCGAGGTAGCTGATATGCTGCGCTTTGCATACGGTCTGATCGGAGGTATTCAACAAATGGCTAACAATGCGACGCCACCGGGGAAATGGAGCGACGGCGGTTATCATAGGCTCTTCCGAGTCCATGAGGAGAAAACAGAATCCCTTGTTAAGTCGCTTCCGTGATTTCAGGTAAACCGGGACGGTAAACCGGGACCGACGGAGATTTCTCGGATTTTCAAGCGGTCCTGGCAACAGTCGCCAACTCCTTTCTGGGGGAAACCGGGACAGACGGAGATTTCTCGGATTTTCACGCGGTCCTGGCAATCGTCGCCAACTCCTTTCTGGGGCGTCCTGGAGACCCGCGCTTTAA
>Ga0209698_10000757_pt1 | contig 37028 bp, 37 predicted proteins | sample LitLauG_LLR_2012_FD_187203 | JGI IMG/M metagenome (GOLD analysis project Ga0209698, IMG submission 187203) | Freshwater sediment microbial communities from Pennsylvania, USA - Little Laurel Run_MetaG_LLR_2012 (SPAdes) (version 2) | ecosystem: Environmental > Aquatic > Freshwater > Creek >... | reverse complement strand
GTGAATGGCTATACCGTAGCTGCCGGCGCGGCGTGCACTGTCATCGTCACGTACACACCACCAACGGGTAGTACCGCTACGGCACGGGCGCGCTTGAGTATTACCGACAGCCTGGCCGGCGCGGCCGGAACCGCGACGCAGAATGGACCTAGATTCAATGCGAACTAGGACCGGGCCGGGGCGTTTCAAATGGGGTGTCCCGGCCCTTTAGCCGTTTGAAGGATGAGTTCCTTGGCTGCCTGCGGATATTTGCGCATGCAGCCTTGGTCATTCGAAATCCTCCACTCATAAGGGGCGGAAAAAGTGCAGCACAAGAAAGTAGGGGACCCGAAGTAGTGACATTGAGGCGTGCCGAAATGAAAATCGAGGTTATAGCGGCGATTTTTGCCGCCCTTGTCCAGGTGGCCCCGGCGGCGAGCGCGGATGAAAAACCCGATGCCAGGGCACTGGGCGTCGCCGAGGCCATGCAGGCTTTTTGCGCTCGGGTCGAACCTTCGGTCCCCTCCATGTATGAGGGAAAAATTCGCCGCATGGTGCAGGGGGTGGGCAAGCAAGAAATCGCACGCGTGCGCCTGACGGATGAATACCGACAGGGGCATGCCTCGGCTGACGAATTCGTTGCCAAGATCGATGAACATAACTTTGGAAAGGCCTGCGCGGAAACGCTAGCGTGGAACAAGTAACAGGACGATGAACGGTTCGGGCTTAGTTCGGGGCATTTATTGCGGGACCAGTGGTTCGCACGCCGCATTGATCCTGCTCGCGGCGTTCCTGTGCGCCCCGGTGGTGTTTGCGCAAGGAGCCCCTGGCGCGGCGGGGTCGGGCAATGCGCTTGCAACGTCATCCAAGCCTGCAGGGGCGCCGACCCAGTATTTGCCCAACCGCTTTGCCGGTCGTGCCGGCATGTACTACAAGTCGGTATGGGGCGTCGATTCCCTAAGCGTCAAGTGGGCCGAATCGGGAGAGCTGGTGCGCTTTACCTGGCGCGTCCTTGACGTCGACAAAGCTCGAGTGCTTAACGACAAGAAGGCAGTACCCTCGCTGGAGGATCCGCAGGCCGGGGTCAGCCTTGTGGTACCGACCATGGAAAAGGTCGGGCAGCTGCGCCAGAGCGCGGCGCCGCTGGCGGGCAAGTCGTACTGGATGGCGTTCTCGAACAAGGGGCGCTTGGTGAAGCGGGGCGACCGAGTCAACGTGGTCATCGGGCCATTCCGTGCGGACAACCTGGTGGTCGATTAGCGACCCGTAATTTTTAGGGAGCATGCAAATGTCCAATATTCAACGTTTGGCCTTTGGCGCTTTGGTGGCGTTTTGCCTTCCGGGCGCCTTGTGGGGGGCCGAGACCAAGTCGGACACGGCCCAGGCGGTCGCCAAGCTCAGCGCGGCGCAGATCGTGGAGAAGAACATCGCTGCGCGGGGCGGCCTGACTACCTGGCATGCGGTGAAGTCGATGGCCTGGAACGGCAAGATGGAGGTTGGTTATGCCGATTCCGTGGCGCGCAGCCAGCGCTACGTCAGCAATGCCATGGTACGCAGCGGCAAGATGGAGCGCATGGCGTTGCTGGAGGAGGAAAAAAAGGCGCAGAACGAAAAGCAGGTTGAGGTGCCGTTTTTGCTCGAGATGAAGCGACCGGAAAAGTCGCGGGTCGAGCTGGAATTTGCCGGCAAAACGGCAGTGCAGGTCTTCGATGGCAAGGCCGGCTGGATGAAACGCCCTTACCTTAATCGCGAGGACTGGGAACCCTTTACGCCGGAGCAGGCCAGATCATCTGAGGGAAAATGGGACATGGATGGCCCGCTGCTCGATGCCGCAACCAAGGGCACGAAGGTGGCGCTGGAGGGCGTCGAAGCGGTAGATGGGCATGACGCCTACAAGCTCAAGCTGACGCTCAAGAGTGGTGACGTGCAGCATGTCTGGGTCGACGCGAAGAGCTTTCTTGATGTGAAAGTCGAGGGTACCCCGCGCCGCATGGACGGGCGCATGCGCACCGTCTGGGTGTACCAGCGCGACTTTCGCTCGGTGCAGGGCTTGATGGTGCCCTTCGTGCTGGAGACGGCAGTCGACGGCTACCGCGATACGCATAAGATGACGATCGAGAAGGTGGGTCTCAATCCGATCCTGGACGACACCCTTTTCGTTAAGCCCAAGTCCTAGGGTACCTCGGCGATATCGGCGACGTGCAGCTTAGGACGAGCATGAGCAACCATGCGGCGGGCCGGTGGTCGAGCGGCCGCTGGTTGTTCGTGCTCGCGCTGAGCGGCACGGTATCTTTGGGCGCCCACGCGGCGATCGAGGCGGGTGGCGCCACACCGGCGGTGGACCTTAGCGCGGCACAGATCGTTGAAAAAAATGTCGCCGCGCGCGGGGGACTTGATGCCTGGCGCAAGGTCCAGACGATGATCTGGATCGGCCACGTGCAGAGCGCGCGTGGGGCGCTGCCGAGCTTGCCCTTTGCCCTGGCGCAAAAACGCCCGAACCTGACACGCTTTGAAGTGGACAGCATGGGCCAGAAGAGCCTGCGCCTGTTTGACGGAACACGCGGCTGGAAGATTCGACCCAAAGGCGACGGTGGCACAGAGGTCAAACCATTTACCTCCCAGGAAGCCGTTTACGCGCGCGATGCCCAGGGCATCGATGGCCCGCTCATCGACTACGCAGCCAAGGGCAATTCGGTAGCGCTCGACGGCACGGAGCAAATCGAGGGACACCGCGCCTACCGCCTGATGGTGCGGCTTGCTTCCGGGCAGAGCCATCGAGTCTGGGTGGACGCGCAGAGCTTCCTGGAGATCAAGTCGGACCGCACGACCTATAGCGCGGCAGGGGCGATCGCCGGTACGGTCGCGGTGTTCTATCGCGACTACAAGGATTTCGAGGGCCTGCAGATACCGACCCTCATCGAGACCGGCGTAGGCTCGGGCAAAGAGACCGACAAGATGCTCATAGAAAAGGTCATCATCAATCCGCCGCTGGAGGACCGTGCCTTCACGCGCGCGGTTGCCGGGGCCCGCCAGCGCATGCATGCGCGCGCCCCGGACCCGTCACAGCAGTTGTCGGTGCCACCGGTGCCGTCCGCTCCCGCCGAAGGTCAAAATGTACCGGGATCGGAGTCCAAATGAGCGCCGCGCGCGCTGTCCTGGGCGGACTGCTGGCACTCGGACTGCTTGTGCCCGTTTGGGCCGCCAGCGATCCCCACGGTGGTACGCCGGTGCCCAACATTGGGGAATCCATTTACCAACGCGGCGTATTGGGCTCGGGCGCGCAACTGCAGGGATTGCGCGAGGTGACCGCACAGGGCGGGGGACTCCTCACCAAGGGCAGTGACGCGGCGTGTATCAACTGCCACCTGCGTAGCGGCCTGGGCTCCATCTCCACCGATCGCAGGGTGTCGATCCCGCCGATCACGGGTCAGTACCTGTTTCAGCCACGCCAAATGAAGGCCGGTGATCACGATCTGCCGTACGTGGAAAACGTGCATGCGGATCGGGAGCCCTACACGGATGCAAGCTTGGCGCGCGCCATCCGCGAAGGCGTCGATTCGGAGGGCAAGCCCCTCAGTTCTCTGATGCCGCGCTTTGCCCTCGGCGACGCGGATATGGCGGCACTCATCGCCTACCTCAAAACACTGGATCCGCGCCGGGTGCCGGGCGTCACCGACACGGTGCTGCACTTTGCCACCATCATCACGCCCGATGCCGACCCGGTGAAACGCCGCGGCATGCTCGCTGTGCTCCAGCAGTTTTTTGCCGACAAGAATGCCTTTCCCTTCGGTCCAACACCGCACCTGCGATCTTCCGGCAAAGGCATCTACAGCAAGAGTCTGTACATGGCCAATCGGCGCTGGCAACTGCATGTCTGGGAGCTGACCGGACCGCCGGACGGCTGGCAGGCGCAACTTGCCCAGGACCTGGCGCGCGAACCGGTCATGGCGGTGATCTCCGGCCTGGGTGGCAGCAACTGGTCACCGGTGCATGCCTTTTGCGAGCACGAGCGCCTGCCATGCCTGTTCCCCAACGTCGAGGTGCCGGTGGTTGCGGACCACGATTTTTACTCACTGTATTTCTCCAAGGGCGTGTTGCTCGAGGCCGGTCTCATCGCAGAAGCAATAGGTTCTCCGCGAGCAGGCGGTCAGCGGGCACCGTTGACCGTGCAGCAGATCTACCGGGCTGGGGACGCCGGGGAGGCGGGCGCCGCCGCGCTGGCCGCCGCGCTGGCACGGCGCGGGATCCCGGTGCAAAGCCGCGTGCTCCCCGCGGGTGCGCAGGGCAACGGGGTTGCCGATGCCCTGCGCCTTGCCGAAAGCGCAACTACCTTGGTGTTGTGGCTGCGTCCGGAGGATGTGGCTGCCATGGGCAATGCCCCTGCAACGCCCCAGGCGGTGTTTATTTCCGGTTTGATGGGTGGGCTGGAAAATGCCCCGCTGCCCGCCAGCTGGCGCAGCCGCGTACAACTTGCGTACCCATTTGACCTGCCGGACCGGCGCGTCGTGCGAGTGGACTATCCGATGGGGTGGTTCTCTTTCCGCCACATCCCGGTGGTCGCCGAGCAGGTGCAGGTGGATACCTACCTTGCCTGCGGCCTTCTGGCCGAGACTCTGAACCACACGGCCGACGTCTTTGTTAGAGAGTATCTTGTGGAGCGTATGGAAGACCTGCTGGAGCACCGCTACCTCACTGGCTATTACCCACGCCTGGCACTGGCCGAGGGGCAACGTTTTGCTTCCAAAGGCGGATACTTGGTGCAGTTTGGCGGCACACAGGGAAATACCCTCGTAGCTGCGCACGATTGGATTGTTCCCTAGGACCTTGTGGAAATGGCCAGGTATTCATCCTTGCGAACCTTGCAGTGCGCCCGGGCCATTGCTTGCTCCGCCATCGGTTACTTTAGCGCGGTGACGGCAACACCCGTCCTGGCGCAGGAACTCAATGGCGCCTATGCACAGCACCATCGAATTTTGCCGCCCGCGGCGACTCGGTCGCTCGTCAGCTATGCCACGCCGCGCGTGAACCTTGTCCGATCCGACGGGCAACACGTATTACTTTCCGATGAAATCGACGATGGGCGCCCGGTGGTCCTGGATTTTGTCTACACCACCTGCACCTCGGTGTGCCCGCTTAGCAGTCAAACTTTTTCTGCGTTGCAGGAGGCGCTGGGTTCGGAACGGGAGCGGGTGCACCTTGTTTCCATCTCCATTGATCCGGAGCAGGACACCCCGCAGCGCCTGAGCGAGTATTCGAGTCACTTCGATGCCGGCCCGCAGTGGCAGTTTTACACCGGAACGCTGGATGCGAGCCTGGCGGTGCAGCGCGCCTTCGGCGCCTACCGTGGTGACAAGATGTCCCATCCGCCGCTTACCTTGTTGCGCATGGCGCCCGGGCAGCCCTGGATTCGCTTTGACGGATTTGCCACGGTTGCGGACTTACTCGGCGAAATTCACCGGCCGCTGGCGGCGCGCTGATGGACGCCCCGGCCGAGCGCTCCGTTGCCAAGGGGCGATTTGCGACCGTCGTCATCCAAGCCCGCCTGGCGCGCCAGCGCAATGAACTGATTCAACTGGTGCAATGGTATTTGGACGGCTTTGGTACCAAGATCGATGGGGAGCAACAACTGGCGCGCCTGCGTCAGGTATGCGCCAGCGTGCGCGTGGCCTTCACGCGCGAGCAACGTTTTTTGCGTGCTGTGGAGTATCCCAATCGCGACATCCGTGCGCAGAACCAGAACCATGTACTCGAAAGCATGGAGCGTCTGGTGATGGCGACCTTCACGTCCGAACGCGAACGCGAAATGCAGATGCGGCATGCCGTTGACGAACTGCTGGTGCTGCAGATGATGGACGACACCGAGTATCGCGATCATCGTACCGACGCGCTCGCGCCGGTGACGCGCTAGCTCTTTGCCTTACGCCGCAATCGCTCCGGCGGCGCGGTCGGCCGCCTGTTGCGCAGCTTCAATGGTATTGGCGAGCAGCATGGCAATGGTCATCGGACCGACGCCACCGGGAACCGGGGTGATCCAGCCGGCCACCTCGCGCACGCCGGCAAAATCGACGTCGCCACAAAGACTGCCATCGGGCAGGCGGTTGATTCCCACGTCGATGACTACAGCGCCGGGCTTGACCATATCGGCGGTGACCATTTTGGGCCGGCCGATGGCCGCAACCAGGATATCGGCGCGCCGCGTGTGCAATGCCGGATCGCGCGTGCGCGAATGGCAGACGGTCACCGTTGCATCGGCCGCCAACAGCAGGCGCGCCATCGGCCGCCCGACAATGTTCGAGCGGCCCAGGATGACCGCTTCGCGCCCACGCGGATCGATTCCCGCCGTCTGCAACAGCACCATGACGCCCTTGGGCGTGCACGGGACAAAGCGTGGATTTCCCAGGGCCAGCGCACCGACGTTTTCCGTATGGAATCCGTCCACGTCCTTTTCTGCAGCAACGGCTGCCAGCACCGCGGCTTCATTGAAGTGACTGGGCAAGGGTAACTGCACCAGGATGCCGTGGATGCGGGGATCGCGATTCAAGGACTGTATGCGCTCTACGACTCGCGCCGGATCGACATCGGCGGCAAAGGTGATGTTCTCCGAAAACATCCCGGCCGCCTCGCAGGCGGCCACCTTATTGCGCACATAGACCTGCGAAGCCGGATTTTCCCCTACCAGGACCACCGCGAGTCCCGGACGATGGCCACGAGCGGCCAGAGCCGTGGTCTGCACCCGGAACTGCGCGCGCAGGCCCAGCGCGACGGCCTTGCCGTCCAGGATTACCGCGCTCATGTACTTTTCTCGTCCGAACGCATCTGCGCCTGGGTCAGGCTGCTGCCCGGGGGCACGCTGTGCGTGAGCCAGACATTGCCGCCTATTGTCGAGCCCTTGCCGATGGTGATGCGCCCAAGAATGGTTGCGCCGGCGTAGATAACCACATCGTCCTCGACGATCGGGTGGCGCGCCACCCCCTTGATGAGCCGGCCATCGGCGTCGGCGGGAAAACGCTTGGCCCCCAGGGTTACGGCCTGGTACAGACGTACACGCTCGCCCACGACGGTGGTTTCGCCGATTACTACGCCGGTGCCATGATCGATGAAGAAGCTCGCCCCGATCTGCGCGCCCGGGTGGATATCGACTCCGGTGCTGGCATGGGCAATTTCGGATACCAGGCGTGCGATGAGGCGCGCGCCCAACTGGTGCAGGGCGTGGGCAAAGCGGTACAGCATGATGGCCGCGGTGCCCGGGTAACACAGCAGTATTTCCGAAATGCTCGTGGCCGCCGGATCGCCCTGAAACGCGGCGCGCAAGTCGCTGACGATGAGCGCACGAAGGGCGGGCAGCTGGGCGGCAAAGGCGCGGGTCATCTGGCCGGCGCGGGCGGCCAGGTCGGCCTCGTCCGCGTCCGTCTCGTCGTCATAGCGCAGGCTGCGCCGCACCTGGTCGCAAAGCAGGGTGAGCGCAACATTGAGCGTGTCGCCCACGAAAAAATCGATACTCTCGTCGGTAAGGTCGGCGTTCCCATAATGGGTGGGAAACAGCGCTGCGCGCAGCCGATCCACGACCTCGTTGATGATTTGACGCGAGGGCAACTCCCGCACGCGTCCCTTGTGGCGAACGGAATGCGTGCTTTCGCGCGAATCGCGCAGTTGCGCCACGACTTCCTTGAGGTCCCATTGCGGCGCAAGCAACTGGGTGCTGCGTCCCGGTAGTCGGTCTTTGCTCAATGCCCGTGCTCCGCGAGGAGATTGCGCCGGCCCAGGGTGACCGGCGAGGTGGCGCTATGGTACCGCAAGCGGTTCTCGGGAAAGCCGCGAAAACCCTTCCATGGCAGGCACTTAGCGCAGCTTCTGGAGGGTGAACCGGGCCGGATCGACGGCCTTGGCTAAGGCCGTTTCCAAGGGCGATGGCTCGCCGGTGATGCAGCACGCAAGATGTTCGCCCAGCACAGGTCCCAGGGAAAGGCCGCGCGATCCCAGCGCGGTCAGGCAGTACAGGCCGCGTCTGCGGGGCAGGTCGGCGAGTTGTGCGCCTTTGCCGCGGAATGCGTCGCTTGCGATGGCCACCTCATCGGGGAGTGCGCCCGCCAGCGGAAGGCGGTCCTGCGAGACACAACGCTGCCCGGAAAAAACGCCCGAGGGGCTTGCCGCCGGCGCCGGCTCCAACATCTGCGCCAGGCGTTGCAGGTTCTGCGCGTGGGCCTGCGCCTCCACTGCGTCCTTGCCAAGCTTCGGGTCCGCGCCTCCCTCGCAAGTTTCATACGTGGCCCCCACGGCAGCGCTGCCCAGCAGGGGCGGCAGCAGGTACCCGGCACCGCTAATCCCGGCACGCAACTGGGCCAGCGCGGGCGCGCGCAGCAAGGAGACGCGCCCGGCGATGGCCTGCAAGGGGAGCGAGGTTTCGGGTACCAGGCCCTTGGCACCGAGGGCATTGGCCAGAACCAGCACCGGTGCCTCGAAGGTGCTTGCGCGCGCACTGTGCACGCGCCAGCCCGTCGATGTCGCCACGATGGAGACAGCGTGCTCCCCAGGATGCAGCGTGCCGGCATTGCCGGGCAAGGCGCCCGGTGCCATGCTCGCGGCGATCAGGGACCGGCACCACTGCTGCGCATTGACAATCCCCGCGGCGGGAAACCAGATTCCGGCTTGGCGCGGACGGACACCCAGAAACCGCGCTGCGGCCTCGGGCTCCAGGAACCCGGCGTAGGCTTGCGGAACCGCGTGGCGCTCAAGATATGCGCGCAGCGCAATTGCATGGGGGTGGTCCTCGGCTTGCTGAAACACGCCGCAGGCTGCCCAAAGACCCGATGTCGGTTGGGCCAGGTGTTGTAATTGCGCCAGGCTGTAGCAAAAGCCCGCGCGCGAGAGGCGCGAGGCAAGATTGTCGTCGGCGCTGAGCAGGGGGTGCAGCAATCCGGCGGGAAGCGCTGATGCGCCGAGGGCAAGATCGCCGAGTTGTTCGAGATGCGTCACGCACCAGCCACGGCGGCGTAGCGCGTAGGAAGTGGCGCAGCCGGCCAGACCCGCCCCGATGACAATGGCATGCGCTTCGCCGCTGTAGGCGGCCGGTGGTTCGTGCCGGCGCATTTTCCAGCGTGGCGCATAGCGCGCCGCGATCATTTCGCGCTTGCTGGCATAGCCGGGCCAAAGCGCCACTTCGAAGCCATTGCTGGTCAAGGCCTCGCGCACCGCCGCCGCGCAGCTGTAGGTGGCGGCAGTTGCGCCGGGTCGCGCCAGGCGCGCAAGCGCCCGGAATAGTTGTGGCTCCCACATCTGCGGATTGCGATCCGGTGCAAAGCCATCCAGGTAGAACGCGTCGGCGCCCAGGGTGAGTTTGGGTACCACGTCCATTGCTGCGCCCAGAGCCAAGGTGAGGACCACTTGCCCCTGTTCCCATTCGATCCGATGCAGGCCGGGCAGGGCCAGAGGCCAGCGGGCCGCAAGTGCCCGGCGCAATGCGCGGATCGGCTCGGACTCCTGCGCGCTGAGGCGTGTATCGGCCATATCCTGGGCCTGCACCGGGTGCAGTTCCACTGCCACGTAGTGCAGGCGCTGACAGCGTTGGGGATCATCGCGCCAGGCCTGCCAAGTCTGGAGGAAATTGTTGCCCAGGCCAAAACCGGTCTCGACGATCACGAATTGCTGGCGCCGCGCCCAGCGCGCCGGTAATTCGTTACCCCCCAGAAACACGTGGCGAGCTTGCCCCGAGGCGCCGTCCCGGCTGGCGTAGACATCGCCATAGCGCCGGCTAAACGGGCGGCCGATTGCATCAAATTCCAGCGGAAGGGGTTCCAAGGGCGTGCGCATGGGGGTCCGATGAGTGAATGGGGCTGGCACGCACGCCAGTGTAGAGTTGCGCCATGAACGTAACGATCATTCCGGTCACGCCGTTTGCGCAAAATTGCACGGTCCTGGGTTGCGAGCGTACTGGCGCAGCGGCCATAGTCGATCCCGGGGGCGACCTGGAGCGGATTTTGGAACAGGTGCGGGCGCAGTCGCTGACGCCGGCCAAGATCCTGCTGACGCACGGCCACGTCGACCATTGCGCCGCCGCAGCGCTCCTGCGCGAGCGCCTGGGTATTCCCATCGAGGGTCCGCACGAGGCCGACCGCTTTTGGATCGAGCGCCTGCCCGAGGCCACGCGCCAGTACGGCATGTCTCTTGCGCAGCCCTTCGAGCCGGATCGCTGGTTGCTGGATGGCGATACGGTGCAGTTTGGCGAGCAGGCCTTGCAGGTCCTCCACTGCCCCGGTCACACGCCCGGGCACGTGGTGTTCTTCCATGCCAGCGAGCGCCTGGCCATCGTGGGCGACGTGCTGTTTGCCGGGTCCATTGGCCGCACCGATTTTCCGCGCGGCAATCACGCCGATCTCCTGGCATCGATCCGCAACAAGCTCTGGCCGCTGGGCAGCGATGTGACCTTCGTTCCCGGCCACGGACCGCTTTCGACCTTTGGCGCGGAGCGCGCCAGCAATCCGTTCGTCGGTGACCAGCGCTTTGCCAGCGCGCGTTAGCAGGCCGGCACCAGTCGCGGCATTGACATGACAAGCCGCGTCTTGCCGGGGCTGGGCCATGCCGGTGTCCATGCAATGGACACCGGCATGGCGCACGCCGACTGGCCCGCGCTGCAAGAGCAGGAACTTGCCGGGCTCGCGCAGCACTTTCCGGAATTGCGTTCTGCATTACCCGGCACGACGCCGCGCGTGTTGTGGGCAAGCCCGCGGCCATTTGCCGCCAGCGCGCGCGTGCAGACCAGGGCGGGTGAATTTTTTGTCAAGCGCCACGATGCGCGCGTGCGCGATGTGCCAGCCCTGCTCGAGGAACATCGTTTTGCCGCCCACCTGGGCGTGCGGGGCATCGATGTGCCGCGCGCGCTGGCCGATGGCGCAGGCTGCACGGCGGTCGCCGTCGGAAACTGGACCTACGAGGTCCATGCGATCGTTGCCGGGGTCGACGCGTATCGCGATGTGCAATCCTGGGTGCCCGTGCGTTCCAATGATCAGGCGCGTGCGCTCGGGCGTTGCCTCGCACAGTTGCACCTTGCCAGTGTTGGATTTGACGCGCCGGCGCGGGCGCCGCGCCCCTTGCTGGCCAGCCTGGACATCATTGCCCGTGCCGATCTCGCCCAAGCGCTTGAGACCTTCGTTGCGACGCGGCCGGCGGTGCTGGGTTTTCTCGAGAGCATCGATGCACACTGGCGCGCAACGATTTGCGCGGCGATGGCCCGCCCGCACGCGCTCTTGCAGCCGCTGGTAGCCCTCCTGGCACCGCTTTGGGTGCATAACGACCTGCACGCGTCCAACCTGTTCTGGACGGATCGCAGTGACCAGGCCAGCGCTCGCTCGGTGATCGATTTTGGTCTTTGCAATAGGGGATGGGCGGTTGCCGATCTGGCGACCGCACTCGAGCGCAATACGATCGCCTGGCTGGAGAGCGACCCGGCCCGAATGGGGCGCATCCCCTTGGCCTTGAGCCTGCTGGAAGGCTACTGCGCGTTGCGCCCGCTGGGCACGGCCGAACGCCAAGCCCTGCCCTTGTTGCTGGAGCTTGCGCATCTGGAATACAGCTTGTCGGAGGTCGACTATTTCTGGGGAATCACGCGTAACGAGCGCAATGCAACGCTTGCCTACCAGGATTTTCTGCTGGGCCATGTGCGCTGGTTCGGCAGCCGTGCAGGGCGGGAGTACCTGGACGCGCTGCGCCTGCGCTTGCGCGAAGGCCCGCTGTGAAATGAGACCCTGTGCAAGTGGGGCCGAGCGCAATCGGCGTACGCGGCGATGAATCCCGTCGAATTGCTGGCGGTCGTATTCAGCATGGCCGCGGTATGGTGGACGGCCGCACGCAACCCCTGGTGCTGGCCGGTGGGACTGGTCTCGGTGCTGTTGTATGCCGGCGTTTTTGCTCATGCGCGCCTGTATTCGGACGCATTGCTGCAAATCATCTATGCGGCCTTGCAATGCTACGGGTGGTGGAACTGGCGCCGCGCACCGGCGGGCGCAGATCGCGCGCATCGGCCGGTTGTCCACACGCCGCGCGGCATTGAGCTCCTGCTGCCCTTGTTGGCGGCACTTGCCGCAGCGCTTTTGCTGGGCGGCTTCATGGCACGCTACACCGATGCTGCGCTACCTTGGCTCGATGCGGCACTGACTGCCTTGAGCCTGGTTGCTCAATTCTGGATGGCGCGCCTGATCCGCTTGCATTGGCTGCTGTGGATCGGCGTAGACGTGGTCTACGTCGGTCTTTACTGGGTACGCGATTTGCCGTTGACGGCCGCCTTGTACGTCGGGTTCATTGCCCTGGCGCTTTGGGGCTGGCGCCAGTGGCGTCCTCAGGCTTCGTGATGCACTTCCTGGGCGCGCATGCCCAACCGAGCCAGCAGTCCGCGGTCGTGCTCCGTTTGGGCATTGCTGGTCGTAAGTAGGCGGTCGCCATAGAAGATGGAATTTGCGCCAGCTAGGAACGCCAGTGCCTGGGTTGCGTCCCCCATTTGTTCGCGCCCGGCAGACAGGCGCACCAGAGCACGCGGCATGGTGATGCGTGCCGCGGCAATGGTGCGCACGAACTCGATGGGGTCCAGCGGCGCCATTCCTTGCAGCGGGGTGCCTTCGATGGGTACCAGCTGATTGATGGGCACCGACTCTGGGTAGGGATCCAGGTTGGCCAGTTGCGCGATCAGTCCGGCCCTGTGCCGGCGCGATTCGCCCATGCCAAGGATGCCGCCGCAGCAGACCTTGATTCCGGCAGCGCGCACATGCTGCAGGGTCTGGAGGCGATCCTCGTAGGTTCGCGTGGTGATGACCTTGCCATAGAACTCGGGATCGGTATCCAGGTTGTGGTTGTAATAGTCCAGTCCGGCCTCTTTAAGTTCCTGGGCTTGTCCGGGATCGAGCATGCCCAGGGTCATGCAGGTCTCCATGCCCAGGGATTTGACCTCGCGCACCATCTCCACGAGGGCCGGCAGATGACGCGCCTGCGGGTTGCGCCAGGCTGCGCCCATGCAAAAGCGCCCGGCACCAGCCTCCCGGGCCGCGCGGGCGGCGGCGATGACCTCGGCAACCGGAAGGAGTTTGCCGGCCTTGGGCTGTGCATCGTTATGGCTCGACTGCGAGCAGTACGCGCAGTCCTCGCTGCAACCGCCGGTCTTGATCGACAGCAGGGTCGAGAGCTGGACGACGTTGGCATCGAAATTCTCGCGATGCACCTGCTGGGCGCGAAACAGCAGGTCGGTGAAGGGCAATTCCAGCAGCGCCTCGACCGCCGCGACCGGCCAGGCGAGTGCGCCATCGGCGGGTGCGCTGGGACTTGGCGCCGGTGGGCGCGCTTGCACGAAGACGGGAGACGAGGGAACCGTGCTCATAGACTTGGTCCTGAAGAATTTGCGCGCGAGTGCCACGCGACACCGAACGAATTTTGCACCTAGCAGCAGGCCTCCCCAGCGTACCTACGGGGAGATCGCCACCGCGAGTATTACACTTTCCGCGGCGCCTGCAGGAAGACCCGGCGCGGGCCCGGCGACTCGCCGGGTAGACGCGCACAGGCTTGATCACTCCGAGGAGACGACATGCGCAGGATGATTCTGGCGGCGGTTCTGTTCTTGCTGACGGGCGCGGCGTGGTCGCATGCTCACCTGCAAAACGCACAGCCTGCTGCGGACAGCAAATCAGCCGAGGTAACGCAGATTCGCCTGGTGTTCAGCGAACCCGTGGAACCCAAGCTGTCGACCATACGCCTGGAAACCGAGGAAGAGCGCACGGTGGTGGAGCCTTCCGCCGAACCCGATCCCAAGGATGCCAGTGTCCTGATCGTGCACCTGTACGAGAAACTGCCACCCGGGGTGTACAAGGTACGATGGACCGTCGTCGCCGCCGATGGACATCGCATGAGTGGCAGCTACTCGTTCCTGGCTTCGCGCTAAGGTGCACGAAGGCGCGCGCAAACGCGGCTTTCCCGGTGTAGCTTGACCACGCCCTGCGGTGCCGGCTGATGGATCTGGCGCCTGTCTTGCAGCTTTGCCTGTTTGCTCACGCGGCGGCGCTGCTGTTTTGGTTCGGCGCCCTGTGCCTGACCCGGGTGCTGGGCGTCGGCCATACGCCCGGCGAGCGCCGCGCAATGATGGTCGCCGCCGCGCTGGCCTTGCTGAGCGGCGCAACCTGGCCATGGTTGCAAACCGGAATTGTTCTGGATGAACCGCTGGCGGCGCTGGATCCGCAACGGGTCTTTGAGGTGCTCACGCAGACCTCCTTCGGGCGTACCTGGCTGGCGCGGCAGGCCATCATCGCCCTCGCGGTCCTGGCCGCGATGGCGCCGTTGCTGTCAGCATCTCGTGCCTTGCTTTTTTTAGTGGCGGTTTCCCTGGCGAGCCTGGCGCTGATCGGCCATGCCGCAGCCGCTGGCCCGGTGGAACAGCTGACCCAGGCCACGCATCTGCTGGCCGCCGGTGCCTGGTTGGGCGCTTTACCGCTGCTGTGGCTGCGGGTGCGCCGGCTTGCGCCACGCGATATGGCGTTATTGTTGCGCCGCTTCTCTGGGTATGGAATCGTCCTTGTCAGCATGGTCGTTATGACCGGCGCGCTGAGCGCGTGGTATCGCAGCGGCAGTCTCGGGGTGCTGCTGGCCAGTGCCTATGGCCGGGTTTTGCTTGCCAAGGTCGGCTGCGTGGCTCTCATGGGCGTTGCCGCATTGGCCAATCGCAATTGGCTCACACCTGGCCTGGAGCTTGGGCAAGACACCGAAGCCGCGCAGCGCGCGTTGCGCTGGAGCATCGGGGCCGAATCCGCGCTCGGGCTGGTTGTCATCGCCTTGGCCGTTGCGCTTGCAGCAGCGGAGGCGCCGCGCTAGCACCTCCCTTCGCTGCTGGTCCAAAAACGCGTGCCTTAGCGCGCCGGCAGCGCGATATCGGCGTTGCTGGTCTTATCCCCGCTCTTGAGCACCAGGCGCAAGCGCCAGGCACCCGCCATCGAAGGATTCAAATCCGTGACCTGCCATTGGCACGGGCCCGTCGACTTGGACTTGGGATCGACGCTGCCGCCGTGGCCATGCGCGGGCATCTCAAAGACCACGCTGGACACGCTTGGGCAGGTCTTGTTGGCGCCGACGGGAGCAATGTCGATGGCTGCCTCGCTCGACTTTTGAACAGCCAGCGCATCGGCAACCTTGGCGTGCACCTTCCATTGCCCGTCGCTGGATTGGACGTCCTGGTCGGCGCGGGCGGCGCTTGCGCAGATTCCCAGCGCGAGAAATCCCAGGCTGGGCAAGAAAAGCTTGCGAACAAAGGCTTTCATTGGCTACTCCTTTGCTTTGTGGGTGGAATGAGAACGATCTCATCGAACATCGACGAGCGCGAATCCTACGCCGATTGCGCGGCGCTGCGATCGCGCGGGGGTGGTCTTTCCGGCCGCCGCGCATGGACCTTGGGGAAAATTCGTTACATTACTGACGACCACGGGCAAGATATTTCCCAGGAAGCGTGCAATCATGTTCCGGTTGCATGGACCGGGTGGTGCGGATCTGGCGCCGCCCTCCGAGAAGTGGGCCTACCAAGATGCAGGAAGCCATCGCAAGCGCTCTTCGGTTGCCATTGTCCAGGGCGGTCCGATCCGGCACGCTCCTGCTGTTTGCCTTGTGCGCTGCCTGCCTGCTGCCCACAGCCGCTTGGGCTGAAATTTATGGCTGGACCGACAGCAATGGTCAGGTCACCTATAGCAATTTGCCCCCGCCCCCGGGCGTACACGTTACGGACGTCATCCACGAGACGCCCCTCTCGGCGAAGGACGTGCAGCAGGCCAATTACGAGGCGCAGATCCGTGCGCTGAATGATCGGATTCGCCTGATGGAACTGGAGGAGACCGCCAAGAATCGCCAAGTCGTTGATTTTGCAGCGCCCCCGCCCGCGCCCGCGGGGGTCGGCTGTGGTCCGGGCGATTCCTACGATTGCAACCCGGACTGGGGTCCGTACGCGACTACCACATTCCTGGGGACCGGTCCATACCGCAGCCAGTGGGGCCTGCGGGCGCACCAAAAACATCGTGGTCCGGTCCAACCGCCGCCGATGCACAAGCCCAATATCGCGGGCTCACCCAACAAGTCTTCCTTGGCGCCGCGTTAGCGCGGTATCGCCGCCGCTGGCGTAGCCGTGGTGCGCGGGGCGGGAGTCGAACCCGCATGCCCGAAGGCCTTGAATTTTAAGTCCAATGCGTCTACCAATTTCGCCACCCGCGCGCACGGGAGCGGTTTACTGACCGCCCGTGGGTCCATATTACTGGCGTCCTGGCTCAGCGCCGTTGATACTGGATCGCGCCAAAGAGGTTTTCCCGCGCCTTTGCATCGGTCATGTCACGCGCATGATTGGCCAGCACTTGCAGCCCGCGCTGTACCGCCGGGCGCCCGGATATTTCCTCGAACCAGCGTTGCACATTGGGATAGGCCGCCAGGTCGACGCCCTGCGCTTCGTGCGATCGGGTCCAGGGAAAAATCGCGATATCGGCAATGGAAAAGGTGCCGGCAAAGTAGCGGGCCTGGCCCAGGCGCCGGTCCATGACACCGTATAGCCGGTGCGCCTCATTGGTATAGCGGTCCACCGCATACGGGAGTGTTTGCGGCGCGTAGCGGCGGAAGTGGTGCGCCTGGCCCAACATCGGTCCGACACCGCCCATCTGGAACATCAACCATTGCAGCGCGACGAACTTGCCGCGCTCATCGGCGGGCAGGAAACGACCGGTCTTGCCCGCCAGGTACAAGAGGATCGCGCCCGATTCGAACAGGGAAATCGGGCGTCCATCCGGACCTTCGGGATCGACGATCGCGGGAATCTTGTTGTTGGGACTGATTGCGAGAAACTGCTTGGCAAACTGGTCGCCGGCGCCGATATCGACGGCATGTACAAGGTAGGGCAGCTCGCACTCCTCGAGCATGATGTGGACCTTGTGTCCGTTGGGAGTGGGCCACGAGTACAGGTCTAATGTCATGGCAATCCCTTCCTGGTGTGTTCGATCCGGGTGTTTGCGTGGCGCTGGGGTTCATCGTAGCTGAGCGCAGAGCGTTTGCACCATTGCCGCAGCACCGTCGCCCGGTTGCTGGTGGCGCATCGTGCAATGAACGGGATGCGGGCAAAACCGCTCAGAATCCCTGGTCCAGCTCTTCCTGGCCCTGCAGCCATTGGGCTTCCAGCCGTTCCACCTTTTGCCCGAGCAAGGCGCGCTCCTTGAGCAGGCTCGCCACCTCTACATTGTCCCCGGCGTGATAGAAGGCGGGATCGGCCAGGCGTGCGTCGATGCCGCGCAACTTGGTGCTGCAGTCCTCCAGGTCGCGCTCAATCCGCGCCAGACGCTGTTGCAGGGGACGCCGGGCTTGGGCCTGGCGTTCGCGTTCCTGGGCCTGGGCCCGGCGCTCCTCGCGCCGCCCTACCGCATCGCGCGGGCTATCCGTGGACTCACTGTCGCTGCGTTCCCGCCGGCTCGCCAGAACCAGCTCCGTGTACTGGTCCAGGTCACCGTCAAAGGGACCAACCATGCCGTCGTGCACCAGCCACAGCCGGTCAACGGCTGCCCGCAGCAGGTGCCGGTCGTGTGAAACCAGCAGCAGCGCTCCTTCAAAGGAGGACAGCGCCACCGTCAGTGCTTCCCGCGTCTCCATGTCCAGGTGATTGGTCGGCTCGTCCAGGACCAGAAGATTTGGCCGTTGCCAGGCGATCAGTGCAAGTGCGCAGCGCGCTTTTTCGCCGCCGGACATCCGGCCGACGGGGGCTGTGGCCATTTCCCCGGAAAACCGGTAGGTCCCGAGAAAATCGCGCAACTCCTGCTCGCGCACCTGGGGCGCACGCCGTCGCAATTGCTCCAGCGGGCTTTCTTGCGGATCGAGCTGGTCAAGTTGGTGCTGTGCGAAATATCCGGTTACGAGTCCCGGATCACGGCGTAGCTCCCCTTGTTCGATCGCCAGGGTGCCGGTGATCGCCTTGACCAGGGTGGATTTGCCGGCTCCGTTGACCCCCAGAATCCCAATCCGGTCTCCGGCCTCGACGACGACGCGAACGTCCTGTAGCACGGGTGCTGCGCCGTAGCCCAACACCAGGCCGCTGCCGTCGATCAGCCGCTCGGGAAGGCGGCGCGGTTCGAGAAACGCAAAGCGCCATTCGTGCTGGGCGCGAGCCGGCTCCACTTCCACCAGGCGCTGCAGCATCTTGAGCCGGCTCTGGGCCTGGCGTGCCTTCGTCGCCTGGGCACGAAAGCGGTCGACAAACTGTTGCAAATGCGCCGCGGTGCGCTTATAGCTGCGCGCCTGTGCGTCCTGCTGACGATTGCGTTCGATCAGTGCGGTTTCGAACGCGGAGTAGTTGCCCGCGTAGCGACGAATTCCCTGGCCATCGACATGCCAGATCGTGGTCACGCACCGGTCCAGGAACTCCCGGTCGTGGGAAATCAGGAGCACGGTGGCCTCCTGCCGGCGCAACCACGCCTCAAGCCAGACAACCGAATCCAGATCGAGGTGGTTGGTGGGTTCGTCCAACAGCAAAAGTTCCGCAGGGCGGAGCAGGGCGCGTGCGAGGGCCAGGCGGTTACGCCAGCCCCCGGAAAAACTCGTCATCGGCTTGGCGCCCGCATCGGCCGCGAAGCCCAGGCCACGCAGCACGGTCTGCGCCTGCGCGGCGACGGCGCCCGGATTGATCTCGGCCAGTAGCGCGTGCGCGTGCGCCAGTTCCAGGTCGTCGTGCCCGGCTTCGGCCCGGGCCAAGTCCGCGCGTGCCTGGCACAAGGGGGCGTGCCCTTGCAGTACGTAGTCGAGCGCGCAGAGTTCGCTCGCGTCGATATCCTGGGCGACGTGGGCAATGCGCAGTGCCGGCGGGGCCTCGAGCGAACCGGCCTCGAGGCCAAGATCGGCAAGAACGGCGGCAAACAGGCTGGATTTGCCGCAGCCGTTGGCGCCGACCAGGCCGATACGTTCGCCCGGCGCGGCGCTCAGCGTGACGTCCCGGTACAGCACGCGCGCTCCGCGCGCCAGGGCCAGATTGGTCAGTCGCAGCATCTATGCCTAGGAAAGGGTCGCGCGGCGTGCACCGGCCTTTTCGCCGCGGCGCGCGCGCAAACGGTCAGGGCAGATCGTCCCGCCGGGCCAGAAAGACCATGTCATCGCCGGCACTGGTGGTGAGCCAGGTAAAGGCCGTGTCGGGAAACAGGCGCTCGACGGCCGCGCGCCCGTCGCCCACTTCAACGAGCAACATCCCACCTGGTTGCAGGTGGGTCCGGGCCTGGCGCACAATTGTGCGCACCAGGTCCATCCCATCGGAACCGCCGGCAAGGGCCACCCGCGGTTCGTGACGATACTCGGGCGGCAGCTGCTCCATCGCCGTGTCGGTGACATAGGGCGGATTGCACAGGATAAGGTCGTAGCGACGGCCATCCACAACTTCAAACAGGTTGGACGAGAGCAAGCGTATGCGCGCGCGCAGTTTGTAATCCTCGACGTTGCGCGTGGCCACTGCCAGCGCCTCCATGGAAATGTCAATGGCATCGACATCCGCATTGGGAAAGGTCTTGGCGGCCAGAATTGCCAGACAGCCGGAACCGGTGCACAGGTCAAGGACGCTGCGCACTTGCCCTGGATCCTCCACCCAGGGCTGCAAATCATCGGCCAGCAATTCGGCGATGAAGGAGCGCGGGATGATGCAACGAGTGTCCACGTAAAAGCGGTTTGCGGTCAGCCACGATTCGTTGAGCAGATACGCCGCCGGTATGCGGGAACGCACGCGCCGATCGATCAGCTGGAGCAAGGAGGTGATCTCGCCCATGGTCAGGAACGCATCCAGGAAGTATTCCATGCGTTCCATCGGCAGCGCCAGCGCGCGCAACACGAGGAAGCTAGCCTCGTCAAAGGCGTCGATCTGTCCGTGACCAAAGAACAAACCGGCCTCGTTGAACTGCGTCACGGCGTAGCGCAGGGCATCGCGCACCGTGCGCAAATTGGCCTTGGCATCGATCATCATGAGGGCATATCCCGATGGTTGGCGCGATTCATGGACGCAACAGGCCGGCCAGGGTGTGACGGTAAATTTCCTTGAGCGCTTCGATGTCGGCTACGCGCACCCGCTCATCCACCATGTGGATGCTGGCATTGATCGGTCCAAACTCGGCCACCTGCGGGCATACGCCGGCCAAAAAGCGTCCGTCACTCGTGCCGCCGGTCGTGGAGCGGGCCGGTTCGACGCCCAGCACTTCGTGGATCGCCTTGGCGAGGCTCGAGAGCAGCAGTCCACTGGGACAGTGAAAGGGCTGCGCGCCCAGGGTCCAGGCGATGGAAAAATCCAACTCGTGCGAAAACAGCACCCGTTCGACGCGTGCGCGCAGCTCCCCGGGGTCGGAAACCGGCGCAAAGCGCAGGTTGAAGTCGATTTCGCACTGGCCGGGAATGACGTTGCCCGCGCCCGTTCCAGCGTGAATGTTGGAGATCTGAAAGGTCGTCGGCGGAAAGTCCTGGTTGCCGTTGTCCCAGCGCATCGCAACGAGCTCCGCCAGCGCCGGTGCCGCCTCGTGTACCGGATTGCGCGCCAGGTGCGGATAGGCCACGTGCCCCTGCTTGCCTTTGACAATGACCCGTCCCGACAGCGAGCCGCGCCGGCCGTTTTTCACGGTGTCACCCAGGCGGGCGACGCAGGTGGGTTCACCAACCAGGCAAAAATCGATTGCCTCGGCCCGGGCCGTCAGGGCCTCCACCACGGCCACTGTTCCATCGACCGCCGGGCCTTCCTCGTCGGAGGTCAGCAGCAGGGCGATGGACCCGCTGTGGTCGGGGCAGGCGGCGACGAATTCCTCCGCGGCCACCGCAAAGGCAGCCAGCGAAGTCTTCATGTCGGCGGCGCCGCGGCCGTACAGGTAGCCATCGCGCAGCACCGGCGCAAACGGCGCCGACGTCCATTGATCCAGAGGGCCGGCAGGAACCACATCGGTGTGCCCGGCAAAGACAAACGTCGGACGTTGCGTGCCGCGCCGCAGCCAGGTGTTGACGATTCCGTTGCGGTCGTGGCGCTCGGCTGTGAATCCGCTGGCTTGCAGCCGTTTGGCAAGCAGCTCCTGGCAACCCCCGTCGGCGGGCGTGACCGAATTGCGCGCAATCAGCTCGCGGGTCAGGGCCAGTGTGGGGGAATCGGCAGGCGCCGGGGAGGCGGGCGGCTGCGCAGCAAGCGCCATCAAATGTTCAGCGTGATTTCGGTGAAGGACGACGAACCGGTATCCGCCGGTTTGGGAGGAACTTTTTCGCGCCGCGCCTTGCCGGTGTTGTTGATGAACCAGAGCAGGTTGTTCTGCGAATCGGCCGCCGCCAGCGCGTCGTCGCGAGTGATTTCCTCCGATTGCAGCAGATCGTACAGACTTTGCTCGAAGGATTGATTTTCCGGCAACAGGTTTTGCGCCAGGGCCTCCTTGATCCCCGACACGTCCCCTTTGATTACGAGGTCGCGGGTGTGGCCCGTATTCATGAGCACCTCGACGGCTGGCACCCGGCCCCCACGGCGGGAGCGCACCAGGCGCTGGCAGACGATCGCGCGCAGCGACGTGGCCACGTCCTCAAACAGCGCGCCGCGTGTTTCCGGGGAGTAAAAACTGATGATCCGGTTGAGTGCGTTGGCGCTGTTGGTGGCGTGCATCGTGGCAATGACGAAGTGGCCCGACATCGAATAGGCCAGCGCCGCGCTCATCGTGTCGCGATCGCGGATTTCCCCAATGAAGAGTACGTCGGGTGCCTGGCGCAGGGCGGTGCGCAACGCCGATTGCAGCGAATCGGCATCGGTGCCGATCTCGCGTTGATTGATGATCGACTTCTTGTTCTGGAAGAGAAATTCGATCGGGTCCTCGAACGTGAGTACGTGCCCGGTCTGCAGCTCGTTGCGATAGTCGATCATCGATGCGATCGAGGTCGACTTTCCCGATCCGGCCGCGCCCACCACCAGTACCATGCCGCGCCGCGACAGGGCCAGGTCCTTGAGCATGGACGGCAGACGCAGTTCATCGAGGCGCGGAATGGTCGTCGGGATGTAGCGCAGCACAGCCGATATGGTGCCGCGCTGGCGAAATGCGCTCAAACGAAAACTTCCCAGTCCCTGTACGGGTATGCCGATATTGAGTTCGTAGCGCTCCTCCAATTCACGGAACTGGGAGTCGCTGAGCCGCTCGGTCAGAAGATCAATGACGTTCTGCGGGTGGAGGCGTTCCTGGTTGATCGGCACGCAAACGCCATTGATCTTGATGGTGATCGGCGATCCGCTTGCCAGGAACAGGTCCGAAGCGTTCTTTTCGGCCATCAGGGCAAAAAGTCGTTCCAGCGTCATGGAATTCTCCGGTCTGCGCCTACGACTAGGTCGCGGCCTCGCGCAGCAGGTCGTTGATGGCGGTCTTGGCGCGGGTCTGGGCATCCACCCGTTTGACGATCACGGCGCAATACAGGCTGTGCGAGCCGTCCTTGGCAGGCATCGACCCGGGCACCACCACCGCCCCACGCGGCACGCGCCCATACAGTACCTGGCCGCTTTCGCGGTCCAGGATCCGGGTGCTCGCACCAATGAATACGCCCATCGACAAAACCGCGTCCTGTTCGACGATGACGCCTTCCACTACTTCAGAGCGGGCGCCAATGAAACAATTGTCCTCGATGATGGTCGGCGCGGCCTGGACGGGCTCCAGGACCCCGCCAATGCCAACACCGCCGGACAGGTGCACGTTCTTGCCGATCTGTGCACACGAGCCGACGGTTGCCCACGTGTCGACCATTGTGCCCTCGTCCACGTAGGCACCAATGTTCACAAAGGACGGGCAAAGCACCACGTTTCGAGCGATATAGGCCCCCCGCCGGGCTACGGCCCCGGGCAGGACCCGGATGCCCGCGGCGCCGAAGCGTTGCGCGTCGTACTGGCCGAATTTGGTATCCACCTTGTCGTAATAGCGCAAGGGGGAGTCGGCGCTGCCCATGACCCGGTTTTCCTGCAAGCGGAAGGACAGCAGCACCGCCTTCTTGATCCACTGATGCACGGTCCACTGCCCGTCAATTTTTTCAGCGACCCGAAGCTGCCCGGCATCCAGGCGCGCCAGGGTGTCCTCGACCGCGGCACGCAGCGGCGCTGGCGCCGATCCGGGATTGAGCGCGCCGCGCTGCTCCCAGGCCGCATCGATGGTCTCTTGATGTGTCATGGCAACTCCGTGGGGGATTCGGAAAAATGCTGGCCGCGGGCGGCGTGCGCGAGTATGCGCCCAGTGGCTTCGCCAACCTCCTCGGCACTGGCAACCAGCGCGATGCGCACGTAGCCTGCGCCGGGATTGTGCCCATCAACCAGGCGTCCCAAGTAGCTGCCCGGCAGCACCAGCACGTTTTGCTCGGCAAACAAGGACCGCGCGTACCCGGTGTCCGCGCCGGGCGCCCGGGCCCAGAGGTAAAAGGCCGCCTGCGGCATCGGGGCCGGCAGTACCGGCAGTATCCGAGGCTGTGTGCTGGCGAATTTGCGCGCATATTCACGCCGGTTCTCCACCACGTGCGCCTCGTCATTCCAAGCGGCAATGCTCGCCGCTTGCACGGCGGGACTCATCGCGCAACCGTGGTAGGTACGGTACGCCAGGAACTTGGCGAGGATGCGAGCGTCTCCAGCGACCAAACCCGAGCGCAGGCCGGGCGCATTGGAGCGCTTGGACAGGCTGCTGAAGCAGACCAGGCGTTCGTACTGCGTGCGGCCCAGGGCGCGCGCGGCTTCCAGCGCACCGAGGGGGGGCTGGTCTTCGTTGAAATAGATCTCGGAATAACATTCGTCGGCCGCGATGACAAAGTCGTGTCGATCCGCCAGCGCAAAAAGTTCCTGCCACTGCGCCAGGTCCATGACTGCACCGGTCGGATTGCCCGGCGAGCAGGCGTAAACCAGGCGCACTCGTGCCCAATCGTGCGCGCGGATCGCCTCCCAGGGCATGCGCCAGCCGTTGGCCTCCGTGGTGGGCAGGTAGCGCAGTTGGGCGCCGGCGAGCAGGGCGGCGCCTTCGTAGATCTGATAGCCCGGATTGGGCACCAGCACGAGTGCGCCCTCGTGCGGATCGATGAGGGCCTGCGCAATGGCAAACAAGGCCTCGCGCGAACCGATCACCGGCAATACCTGGCTATGGGGATCGAGCGGCGCCAGTCGGTACCGACGCGTCAGCCATTGCGCGATGGCGCTGCGTAACTCGTCGCTGCCGCGCGTGGCCGGATAGGTGGCAATGGTGGGCAGGGCGCGGGCGTAGGCCTCGAGCAGCAGGGGCGGCGTCGGGTGCCTGGGCTCGCCGATCGACAGATTGATGGGAGGCAATCCGGCGGGCGCCGGCAGGGCGCCCAGCAGCGAGCGCAGGCGCTCAAAAGGATATGGCCGCAAATGCTCCAGCGCCGGATTGCTCCGGGGATTCAAGGTCGCGGCGCCTGGTAGGGGAGGGCCTCGGCGCCCGCCGTGCCTACGGCGATTACCGCTGCTGGCTTCCAGCCGCGCTTGCGATGTTCCACCATCACCGAGGTGTAGATTCCGCCGCGCACATTCCAGCGCGCGGTAATGCGCAAGAAACGCGGCGCGATTGCGGTCACCAGATCGTCCAGAACCTGGTTCGTCACCGCCTCGTGAAACGCTCCCCGATTGCGGTACCCGACCACGTACTTCTTGAGGCTCTTGAGTTCGACATTGCGCCGGTCGGGGATGAATTCCAGCGCGAAATGGCCAAAATCCGGTTGCCCGGTGATCGGACACAGGCAAGTGAACTCCGGAATGTCGATGCGCACGAGGTAGTCGCGTTCCGGGTTGGGGTTGGCGAAGGTCTCCAACGCCGGTAAAGGAGTCTTTTTCATGGTGGTCATTTTGCCTGCGTGGCCCCGGTTGCCGGCACGCCCACGCGTACCCTGGCCGCAGGCTTTTGCCCGGTTGCGCCCCTGCACAAACAGCGCGGATTCATCGATTCGCTATCATTATAGTTTCGCCTCGCGTCACAACCAACGCATTTTGGGCCGCAAACCGTGCGCCTACGGCAGATAAAGCTCTCCGGCTTCAAATCCTTCGTCGATCCCACGCAGATCGATGTGCCCGGCCGCCTGGTGGGCGTGGTGGGCCCCAATGGCTGTGGCAAGTCCAATGTCATTGATGCCGTGCGCTGGGTGCTGGGCGAGAGTAAAGCGGCCGAGCTGCGTGGCGAGTCGATGCAGGATGTCATCTTCAACGGCGCGGCCAATCGCAAGCCGGCGGGACGGGCCAGCGTCGAGCTCATATTTGACAACAGCGCCGGGCGCATTGGCGGGGAATGGGGACGCTTCAGCGAGCTTTCCGTAAAGCGCATCCTCACTCGCGATAACGCCTCGGCCTACGTCATCAACAACCAGCAGGTGCGGCGCCGGGATGTTCACGACCTCTTTCTCGGAACCGGACTGGGACCGCGCGCCTACGCCATCATTGGCCAGGGAATGATCTCGCGCATTGTCGATGCCCGGCCCGAGGAGCTGCGCGTATTTCTCGAGGAAGCGGCCGGCGTCACCAAGTACAAGGAGCGGCGCCGGGAGACCGAGAGCCGCCTGGGGGACACCCGCGAGAATCTGCTGCGCGTGGGTGACATCGTCCGTGAATTGGAAGGGCAGATCGAACGGCTGCGGCGGCAGGCCGAAGTTGCGCGCGAGTATCGCAATCTCACCGCCGAGCATGCCCAGGCCCAGGCGCTGCTGTGGCTGACCCGCCAGGAAGGCGCGGTCGCGGAACAAAGTCGGCATAGCCGCGAAATTCAACAGGCCGAGACGGCGATTGAATCGCAGATGGCCGAATTGCGCGCGGTGGAGCTGCGCCTGGAGCAGGAGCGCGCAGCCCAGTACCTGGCCAACGATGCCGCTAACGCCGCACAGGCCGAATTGGGCCGGATCAACGCCGAAATTGCCCGCCTGGAGGCGCAGATCCGCTCCACCCTGGAGGCGCGCGCCCGCTTGGGCGCCCAGATGGAGAGCCTGGCGGCCGAACGCGCGCGGCGCGAACAAGAGCAGCAGCAACTCGGCCAGCGCGGCCGGGAACTGCAGGCCGCGGCGGCCTCCGCTGCGCAACAACTGGAGGCCGCGCGCCATGCGCGGGCAGCGCATGACGCCAGCCTGCCGCAGCTGGATGCCGCCAATCGTAGTGCGCGCGACGCACTCACGGCCGCGCAGGCCAAGGTGGCGGCAGCGGAACAGGAGATTGCCAGTGCGGGCCAGCAGATGCAGGCCTTCGAGCGCAATGCAAATTCGCTGCTGTTGCGGCGCGAGCGCCTCACCGAGGAGCAGCACCAGCTCGGCCAGCCCGATGCCCAGCGCCTGCGGCAGTTGCAAGCGGACGTGGCCGCCGCCCAAGCCCAGTCCGAGGCAGCCCAGTTGCAGGGGCAACATGCGCAGGCACGGGAACAGGAGTTACAGCAGCAGCGTGCTGCCCAATCGGCGCAGCGCAACCAGGCATCGGCCGAGCTGCACCGCCTCGAGGCGCGATTGCATGCGGTGCAGGAAACCCTGGGCAACATGGAGGCGGACGACCGCCTGGATCCCTGGTTGCGGGCGCAGGGTCTGCAGTCCTTGCCGCGCCTTTTCAAGCGTCTGGATGTGGAATCGGGCTGGGAAACGGCGATCGAGGCGGTGCTGCGCGAGCGGGTCGAAGCCATGGAAGTGGGTCGCCTCGAACCCATGGCCGCCTTTGGCAAGGCCGCGCCCCCGGCGCGAGTCAGTTTTTATACGCTCAGCGACGGTTCCGGGGCGCTGCCAGGCGCCGCTGGCGCCGCGCCGTACCGTCGACTGGCCGAGGTAGCCGGCGTGCGCGGCGCGGCCGATGCGGCCGGTGTTGGCGCCCTGCTGGAGGACTGGCTGGCCGGGGTGTTCCTGCAAGAAGACCTGGAGAGCGCGCTGGCCGCGCGCGCAAAGCTGGCGCCCGGCCAACAGTTCGTGGTGCCCGCCGGGCACCTGGTATCGCGCCAGGGCGTGCGGTTCTTCGCGGCCGATGATCGCAAGGCCGGTTTGCTGGCGCGCAAGCGCGAGGCCGAGAACCTTGAAATGCAGGTCAAGGCGCAGCGCTTGATCGATGAACAGGCGGCCGAGGCCCTGGCCCGGTTCGAAGTGCAGGTGCGCGAGGCCCAGCAGCAGTCCCAGCTGGCCCGCGACAGTGCGGCCCGCCTGCGCGGCCGGGTTCATGAATTGCAGATCGAGTCCGTGCGTCTGAGCGAGCTGATCGACCGGATCCAGCATCGTGGCGGACAGATCGAGGGAGAACTTGAGGAAATCGCGGTCGAGGAGCAAGAACTGGCCCGCCAGCGTGAGGCGGCCGAGCAGCGTTTTGCCGAAGTAGACACGGCCCTAGGTGCCCTGCAGGAACTGGTCGAAGCGGCGCGTGTTGCCGAGGAACAAGCCAGCGCCGCCTTGCGCGGGCAGCAGGAGCAGTCGCGTCTGTTGGCGGCCGATTGCCAACGCCAGGAATTCGAGTTGACGGCGACGCGCGAGCGCCTGCGCGATGTTGAGCATGCGGTGGGAGTGGCGCGCGCGGACGCGCAGCGCCTGCTGGCCGAGTTCGAGCGAGCCCAGCTCGAAGCGGCCAAGCTCGATGACAGCGCGGCACGCGGCGGCCTGGAGCAATGGCTGCAGCAGCGCCTTGCCGCCGAACAGTCGGTGGCGGCCGCACGCGGCCAGGTCGACGAATGGATGCAAAAATCACGGGTGAGCGAGGAGCAGCGGCAAAAAATCGAACGCGGACTGCAGCCGCGGCGCGACCGGGTTACGGAATTGCGCCTCAAGGAGCAGGCGGCGCGTCTTTCGGCCGAGCAGTTCGCAGGAATGCTCGCCGAAGCCGGCGTCGACCCGCAAGCGCTTCGGGCGCAGGTGCCACGCGTACCGGCGCCGGCAGCCCAGGAAAGCGAAATTGCGCGCCTTGCGCAGGCGATCGCCGATCTGGGCGCGGTCAATCTTGCGGCCCTGGAGGAGCTGGAGGCGGCCAGCCAGCGTCAATCCTTCCTGCAGGCGCAATCGACCGATCTGCAGGCAGCGGTGGCAACATTGGAGGACGCCATCCGCAAGATTGATGCGGAGACCCGCGCGCTGCTGCAGCAGACATTTGATGCCGTCAACCGTCATTTCGGCGAACTGTTCCCGCGCTTATTTGGGGGCGGCGAGGCGCGCCTCCTAATGACCGGTGAGGAGATCCTCGATGCTGGCGTATTGGTCAGCGCCCAGCCGCCGGGCAAGCGCAACACTTCCATCCAGCTGCTCTCCGGCGGGGAAAAGGCGCTTACGGCAACGGCCCTGGTATTTGCGCTCTTCAAGCTCAATCCGGCGCCGTTTTGCCTGCTCGATGAAGTCGACGCTCCGCTCGATGACGCCAATACCGAACGGTTTTGCCAGCTGGTGCGTTCGATGACCGACGCGACGCAGTTCCTGTTTATCACCCACAACAAGCTCGCCATGGAAATGGCCGAACAGCTGGTCGGTGTGACCATGCAGGAGCAGGGCGTATCGCGTATTGTTGCGGTCGATATTGACAGCGCGGTGCGGCTCGCCGCGGAGGCAGCGTAGTTCCCTTTGGGATGATTCCCTAGTGAGCGATTTGCAACTGGCCCTGCTCGCCGTTGCGGCAATGGTGCTGCTTGCCCTGTACGCCAACGGAAAGTGGCAGGAACGCCGCCTCCTGCGTCGTATGCGCGAACGACTTCATGGTGGAGTGGGTGATCCCCTCTTTCAATCGCGACCGGAGCGCGATTCCGCCGGCGCCGGCGGGCCGGGGCAAGCGCGGGCGATGGAGCCGGCCGCCGGCGGTCGCATGGATCCGGTCCTGGGGCAGGGCGCAAACGAACCGGAAGCGGACTACGAGTTCGTGGTGGCCGGCAAGCCGGGTGGGGGTGGTCCTGCGGCGGACCCGCAGCGTGGCGAGGAACCGTCGCCGGGCGTCACCTCGGAGCCCTTGCTCACCCCGGCTGCTCTGCTGCAACCCAACTGGGTCGAGGACCCGCTACTCGATTGCACGCTGGAGATTCGCTGCGCTCGGGCCGTGGACGGAGTGAGCGTTATCGACGCGGCCGCGCTGCTGGCCAATGCGAACTGGCGTCTGCCCGTCAACTTTGTTGTGTGGGATGGACGCCACCAGCAATGGGTGCTTCCCGACCGTTTTGGGTATTACAACGACGCCCTGGCCTCGATCCAGCTAGCGGATCGGCGCGCCCGGGCCGACTCTGCCGAGCTGCAGCGATTTGTCCAGATCGTGCAGCAGGTCGCCGGCAAGCTCGATGCCGACGTCGATGCCCCGGACATCCCACGGCTGTTGAGCCAGGCCGAGGAGCTCGACCGCTTGTGCGCGCGATTTGATATCAAGATCGGCATCACGGTCGAATCCACCGGCGGCGTTTGGACTGGGCCGCAATTGCGCAATTGCGCCCAGGAGGTGCAACTGGCGCCCGTCAGCGCGACGGGGTGGGTGCGATACGACGAGCGGGGCGACCCCCTGTACCGTCTGCAAACCGAGGCGAGCCTGACGCGGCTCCTGCTGGAATTTGATATCGCGGTCGCGCCGGTGGCGGCGCAGGGCTTCCGGACCATGGTCGCCGACGCCAGAGCCCTGGCGGCGGCTCTGGGCGCGCGGGTGGTCGACGATAACGGCAACCCGATTGAGGACAAGTCGGTAGACGCCATTGATAACCAGCTCGCGCGCGTAATTGAAGAAATGCGGGGCGCGGGCATCGAGCCCGGCAGCGCGCGCGCCCGGCGACTGTACGTCTGAGCCGGGACGCCGGGCCATGCCTTTGCGCGAGCAGGTTGCGGCGTTGCGGGCAAGGATCGAGGCGCTCGATCATGCGTACTACGTGTTGGACGAGCCGCTGGTTGCTGACGCCGAATATGACGCCTTGATGCGCCAGTTGCAGCAGCTCGAAGAGCTGCATCCGCATTTGCGCAGCGCCGATTCGCCGACGCAGCGCGTTGGCGGCGCCGCGCGCGCCGACCTGGCGCCTGCGCCCCATGCCGTGCCCATGCTGTCGCTCAACAACGCGCTCAATGACGGCGAAGCCGAGGCCTTTGATGCGCGGGTACGAGCGCTGCTGGGCAAAGATCGGGTCAACTACTGCTGCGAACTCAAATTCGATGGCTTGGCCGTGACCCTGCACTACCGGGACGGGCTTTTGGAGCGGGCGGCAACACGTGGCGATGGCATGGTAGGGGAGGACGTTACCGCCAACGTGCGCACGATCCGGGCGGTGCCGCTGCGCTTGGCCCGCGGCGCGCCGCCCCTGCTGGAGGTGCGCGGCGAGGTCTTGATGTTCCGCGAGGATTTTGCGCGGCTCAATCGGCACCAGAAGGATGTGGGCGCAAAGGAATTCGCCAATCCGCGCAACGCCGCTGCCGGCAGCCTGCGCCAGCTGGACCCCGCCGTAACTGCGCGCCGCCGCCTGCAATTTTTCGCCTATGGTGTAGCGGCCGCCGACCACGACGACAGCGCCGTGGAAGGGGAAATGCTGGCGGTGTCGTCCCAATGGGAGCTGCTGGGCGCGCTGGAGCGGCTGGGCCTGCCGGTGTGCGAGCAACGCCAACGAGTTTGCGCACTGGAGGGCCTGCGGCAGTTTTACGAACGGATCGCGCAGCTACGCGAGCAGCTGCCCTATGAAATCGACGGCGTGGTCTTCAAGGTTGACGCTTTCGCCGAGCAGCGCATGCTGGGATCCCTGGCCCGTGCGCCGCGCTGGGCAGTAGCGCGCAAGTTTCCGCCCCGTGAGGCCCTCACACAGTTGTTGGGCATCGAGGTGCAGGTCGGGCGCACGGGCGCCCTCACGCCGGTAGCGCGCCTGCAACCCGTGGAAGTGGGCGGAGTCATGGTGAGCAATGCCACGCTACACAACGAAGACGAGATCCGGCGCCTGGATATTCATATCGGCGATACGGTCGCGGTATTGCGCGCTGGGGATGTGATCCCCAAAGTTGTTGCGGTCCTGGCACAGCGGCGGCCGCCAGGGGCCACCGCGTTTGTTTTTCCGCGGCAATGTCCGGTCTGCGGCTCAGCGGTAGAGCGTGGCGAGGGGGAAGCCGTGGCCCGCTGCAGCGGTGGCCTGATCTGCCCGGCGCAGCGCAAGCAGGCGCTGCTGCATTTTGTCAGCCGGCGCGCACTGGATATCGATGGGCTAGGGGAAAAGCTCATTGACCAGCTGGTCGACGCCGGTCTGGTCACGCATCCGGCCGGTCTCTTTGAACTTGACGCCAAGGCCTTGGAGGGTCTGGAGCGCATGGGCGAGCGCTCATCGACCAAGCTGCTCGCGCAGATCGAGGCCGCCCGTTCGACCACGCTGGAGCGATTTGTGTACGCCTTGGGAATTCGCCACGTGGGCGAGACGACCGCGCGGGATCTTGCGCGCCACTTTGGAAGTTACGCGGCGCTCGCCCAGGCCAGCGAAGCCCAGTTACTGCTGGTGCCCGACGTAGGGCCGGTGGTCGCCGGATCGATCCTTGCATTTTTGGCCGACTCGCGCAATCAGGCCGAAGTCGACGCCTTGCTGCGTACACTGCGCATCGCGCCGGTCAAATCGTCTGTGCCCCGGGCGGGAGCACTCGCGGGACTGCGCCTGGTGCTCACCGGGACCTTGCCGACGCTATCGCGCGAGCAGGCAACGGCGCTGATTGAGGATGCGGGTGCGACCGTTACGGCATCGGTCTCGCGCAAGACCGCGTATGTGGTCGCGGGTGACGAGGCCGGCGCCAAGTTGGACAAGGCGCGGACCCTGGGAATTCCCATTCTCGATGAGCAGGGACTGCTGCACCTGTTGCAGGTCAAGGGAGGAACTTGATGTTCGGCATTATCGGAGGCAGTGGTCTGGTAAAGCTTGCGGCACTGGACGCGCCGCGCCGCCAGGTAATGAGAACGCCATATGGGGAGCCCTCGGGTGCGATCACCTTTGGCCGCCTTGCCGGGACAGATGTCGTCTTTGTCGCGCGCCATGGCTATGGCCACACCTTGGCGCCGCATGAAATCAACTATCGGGCCAATATCTGGGCGCTGCAGACCCTGGGTGTGCAAGGGATCTTCGCCCTGGCAACGGTGGGTGGCATTCGCGCTGATTTGACGCCACGCACCTTGGTGGTGCCCCATCAAATCCTCGATTACACCCATAGCCGCGCTTCGACTTTCTTCGAACGTGGCGCGAGCGCCGTCACCCATATCGACTTTACGCATCCCTACACCCAAGTCCTGCGCCAGCGCCTGCTCGAGGCTGCGGTGCGGGCCGGCGAGGCCGTGGTCGACGGCGCCGTGTATGCCTGCACCCAGGGTCCGCGGCTGGAGACCGCCGCGGAAATTGATCGCCTGGAGCGCGATGGTGCCCATATCGTGGGAATGACCGGCATGCCCGAGGCCGTGCTGGCACGCGAAGCGGACCTGCCCTACGCAACGCTCAGCGTTGTCATCAACTATGCCGCGGGGCGGGGTGACAGCCGCATGCGCGTCGAGTTGTCCCAATACGAGGAGGTGCTGCAACAAAGCGTGGCTCGGGCGGCCCGCGTGCTCGAGCTTGCCGTCGGAGGGCATGCGTGATCCGGCCGATCCTGCGCATGGGCGACCCGCGGCTGCTCGAGGTGAGCCGCCCGGTGGAGCGCTTCGATACGCCCGAATTGGAGGAACTGCTAACCGATATGTTCGACACCATGCGCGCCGCCGATGGCGCCGGCCTGGCGGCGCCGCAGATAGGCGTGCAACTGCGGGTGGTGATCTTTGGGTTTGAGGACAACCAGCGCTATCCGGACGCCCCGCCGATCCCGCCCACAGTCCTGATCAACCCGACCATTGAACCGCTGGGCGAAATCCTCGAAGACGGTTGGGAAGGGTGCCTCTCGGTGCCGGGGCTGCGCGGCGTTGTGCCGCGCTTGCTACGCCTGCGCTATAGCGGATTTGATGCCAAGGGACAAACATTCGCGCGCGAAGTCGACGGATTTCATGCCCGAGTGGTGCAGCACGAGTGCGATCACCTCGATGGCATTCTGTATCCGATGCGCGTGGTCGACTTTACCCGCTTTGGCTACACCGATGTACTGTTTCCCAATGAAATGAGAGGAGATTGAGGTAAGGTGAGGTGCCTTGATTTTTGCTGAGCGGAAGGTAAAAGAGGGTAAGAAAGCGGGTAAGAACCAAAAATAGTCGATAAAATGTGCGGGTAACGAGTTTTGGAGGGTTTCTTGACTCGCGCTCCTCTCAGCCCTGCCGCGGCTGTTACCCGCAACCGCAAGCTCACCAATTCGGCCATTGCCGAGGCCAAGGCCTCGGACAAACCGTACAAGCTGACCGATTCGGGCGGGTTGTACGTGGACGTGCGTCCCACCGGCAAGAAGTTCTGGCGCTACCGATTTCGCGTGGCCGGGCGCGAGACGATCTACACACTGGGCGAGTTCGACAAGCGTTCGCTCGGGCTCGATGAAGCGCGCACGCTGCGCAACAAGGCGCGCGAGCTGGTGCGCCAGGGAAAGAATCCAACCACGGCGGACCGGGCTGCCGATCTGCGCAAGCAGTACGAGAACGCGCAGACCTTTGCGGCCATCCTCGATGAATGGCTCCGGACCCGCGACTGGGGCGAGGCCACGCGGCGCAACCGCGAAGCGCAGATCGATCTGCACGTGCGCCCCTATCTTGGGGCGTTTCCCGTGCGGGAAATCACGACCGCAATGGTCCTGGAAGTCCTGCGGCGCGCGGAGGTTCCCAGCACGGTTACCAAGGCGAGCGGCCGCGGGGCACGCACGCGGGTGACGGGCGGTCCCGGTGTGGCGCGGCGCCTGCGCCAGTACATCGCCGGCGTCATGGACCTGGCGGTCAATACCGAGCGTGCCGAGCGCAACCCGGCGGGCCGGCTGCGCGGCGCGCTCACGAAGGCCAGAAGGACATTGCACAAGACGCCTTTGGATGCGACGCAGATCGGCAAGGTACTGCGGGCAATCGATGCGTACCAGGGAGGAACCCTGCCCCGGCTGACGGCGATTGCTTTTCGGCTCCTGTGGTGGTCCGCGGCGCGACCGGGCGAGGTCACCGGTGCGTTGTGGAGCGAATTTGATCTGGACGCCGGGGTGTGGGCGATCAGCGCACAACGCATGAAGATGGGCGAGCCGCACCGGGTGCCGCTGCCGCGACAGGCGGTGGAATGCCTAAAGGCGTTGCACTGCGTGAGCGGAGGCGCGGGCCCCGTCTTTCCCCATCGCGACAAGCGGGGCCAGTCCATGACGCGCGACGCTTTGACCAAGGCGGTGACCCGAATGAATCTCGGCTTTGAATATTTGCCCCATGCCACGAGGACAACGGCTTCGACCATGCTCAACGAGATCGGGTATCGCGGCGAAGTGATCGAGCGCCAGCTCGCGCACCAGGAGACCAATGCGGTGCGCCGCGCCTACAACCGGACCGATTACTTTGCCGAGCGACGGGAAATGATGCAGGCCTGGGCGGACATGCTCGATGCGTGGAAGGCGGGCGCCAAGATTGTGCCCATGCATCGGCCTGCGCGTGGCGGTGTACAGGATCTTTCGTAGGCGGACAAAAGTGGCTCGGGCGTGGCCTGAGATGGAAGGGCTTCCCAAAAGCGATGGCCGAAGGATTTGTCGTCCACCGCGACACGTGAGGTGCCTCATGTCGCTGTTTGTTGATTTTTGCGACACGAGGATTTGTGCCTTTTGGGCGGGCAACTTTGCATTGAAATCTTGGCCCCCTTGACGCAATGATTGGTTTGTTCCACAATATGTTCCTACGTTGTGTAGGAATCATAGAATGAAATCCGTCAACGTTCGCGAATTGAAGAACAATCCCTCGGAAGCGCTGCGGCTGGCGCGGGAGGGCATGGTTGTCGTCATGAACCGGGACAACCCCGAGGCCGTCCTCATGCACCTGGAAGGCGATGAGTTGCTCGGCAGGCCCGGTGTGCGAATGGCGCTGGCAACGGCGCTATTTCGCGACGGCAACCTGCCCGTCGGGCGCGCTGCCCGCCTTGCGGGCCTCGTGACGTCGGAGTTCATCCAGCACCTGTCGCGCCAGGGCATCGCGATCGTGACCGGAAATGCTGAGGAGGTACGGCGTGACTCGAACACTTTGGACGCATGGCTCAATCCATCGTCCTGAGTGACGCTAGCCCCCTTATCGCTCTTGCGCTGATCGATCGCCTGGATCTGCTGCGTTCGCTCTTTGGCCAGGTATGCATCACCGAGCTTGTCAAAGGGGAAGTGCTGAACGATGGGTCCAAACCCGGTGAGGCGGCCATCGCCGCTGCCATCAAGTCAAAATGGATCCGCGTCATCCCGGATAAGTGGCCTGAGCCGCAATTTCCCGCGCTGGACGAGGGCGAGGCGAGCACCTTGCGCGCGGCCGTGAATATCGGTGTTCCGTGTCTTGTGTTGATGGACGAGCGGGTCGGCAGGGCGGTGGCAACCGAGTTGGGTGTCGCGATGGCCGGCACGGTGGGATTGATTGTCCAGGCCAAACGGCGTGGATTGATACCCTCTGCCAGAGTGATGTTCGCGCAGCTGCTCGAAAAGGATTTTCGCGTTAGCGCCGAGATGATCCGGGCCGCAATGACGCAGGCCGGGGAGCGTTAGCGAGGAAAGGATCGGGGGAGCGACCTTGCGGGCGGGCGTTGCCGACGGTCGGATCTCCTTGTATTGACAACGAATATACGCATCGTAGAATGTACACCTGTTGTCTATACATATTTCTGGGAGTATCCCATGCGCGATGCCGCCATCAATCTGCGCGCCCTGGCCGAGCAGCGCGACCTGATCGATCATGCCGCGCAATTGCTGGGCAAGAACCGGTCGGACTTCATGCTCGAGGCCGCGTGCGACCGGGCGCGGGCGGTCGTACTTGACCAGGTGTTCTTTGCGCTGGACGAGGACCGGTTCCGACAATTCGCGCAGCGACTCGATGCGCCGCCGGCCCATAATCCGGGCCTTGCGCGCCTCATGGCTGTGAAGCCGCCGTGGAAGGCACGAGCCGCAAAGAAGTGATCTTGCAGCTTTACCCGCCGGAACCGTTTACGCTTTCCCACCGCGCCGATGAATTCGAGTGCGGAGTAGCGGTACTCGATGACTGGCTCAAACGGCAAGCCTTGCCAAATCAGCTGAGCGGAGCCAGCCGCACTTTCGTCGTGGTTGATCGCCAGGCCCAGGTGCGCGGATATTACGCATTGGCGGCCGGGGCCGTGTCGCACCAGATGGCAACAGGATCGGTGCGTCGGAATATGCCCGATCCAGTCCCAGTGATGGTGCTGGCCCGTTTGGCAGTGGACCGCAAGGCCCAGGGCAGGCAACTGGGCGGCGCGTTGCTGCAGGATGCCGTAAACCGAGCCATCGCCGTGTCACGTGATGCCGGCGTACGAGCGCTGCTGGTTCATGCGCTGCACGATCGCGCCAGGCAGTTCTATGAGCATTACGGCTTTGAGGTTTCGCCACCACACCTTTTGACGCTGATGCTTCGGATTGCCCAGGCGAAGACCTAAATAGGTCTCGGAAGGTACCTGGCCGCGCTCCTTGTCGTTGTTGCCTGCCGATTCCGTTTCGAACGCTCCTGTTAAGGCGGCACTATTGCGGTACCCGGGGATTCGATTGGCGCCGGTAGTGTCAGGTGCGCCGTGTCGAATATTCACCTTCCACGGCGCGAGCGCCTGTGCTGTAGTAACCGTCCATACCCACGGGAGGAATGCCATGGCATTTAATGAAAACTCACCGACCATCCGCGAGCAGCTGATGGCACTGAATTTCCCGTTTGTGAAGCGCTTTAACGAACTACCCGACGATGCAATGGTGCCGCCGGCCGTAATCGCCTGCATGGAAGCCTGCAGCCTGCCCACCTTTTACCGGCGAGTCGCGGCAGGTCTGTTGCCCGCGCCGCGCCGGATTGGACGGTCGAGCCGGGTTCGGGTTGGCGATTACCGTCAGGTGTGTGCCGCCCGCAGGCGGCAATCCTGAAACTGCAGGGGCAGGCGTAGGGCACCGCGCCAGAATCAGCGTTGTGCCCGCACTGGCTTGCAGACCGGCACATCGGCAAGAGCCGGGGCGAAGTAGGTCCCCGCCATGAACGCCAACAAGGCCAG
>Ga0209698_10000756_pt1 | contig 37130 bp, 31 predicted proteins | sample LitLauG_LLR_2012_FD_187203 | JGI IMG/M metagenome (GOLD analysis project Ga0209698, IMG submission 187203) | Freshwater sediment microbial communities from Pennsylvania, USA - Little Laurel Run_MetaG_LLR_2012 (SPAdes) (version 2) | ecosystem: Environmental > Aquatic > Freshwater > Creek >... | reverse complement strand
ACGTACTTCACGTAATAGACGATATTGCGCGTATGCATCGTGAGCGCGAAGGTGACAAGGAACTTGGCCAGGATCACGCGCAGCAAGGGCTCGCTGCCGCGAACCACCAACAAGAAGCCGCGTGCGTCGGCAAGCAACTGCGGCGGGGGCTCGCTACCCTGTTCCGGATAAGCGGGCTCGCGTACCGAGGCAAAGCAGAAGAGGAATGCGGCCGTGGCAATTGCGCCAATCACCGCCGCGGCCAGGCCGTAGCCACCGCGCACGTTCGACCCTCCCAACCGGATGGCAAGGGCCGGCATGAGATAGGCGACGCAAATGCCCCCGAGAAACGCGCATTGCATGCGCAATCCAGTCAGCGCGGTGCGCTGTGCGCTGTCGTTCGTGATGGCCACCGACAGCGAGGAATATGGGATCGCTAGCGCGGTGTACAGCGCGCGCACCACCATTTGCGTGAGCAGCGTGTAGGCGATCAGCCACGGCAAAGGAAGTTGCGGTGCCCAGAAAGTCATGGCAAAGGCCGCCGCCAGGGGCAGGGGACCGAAGAGCAGGTACGGCCGGTACTTGCCCCAGCGACTGCGGGTACGATCGGCTATCGCGCCCATGACCGGGTCGGTAAGTCCGTCCCAGACCGACGCAATGAGGTAGCAAAGGCCAGCCCAGAGGGCGGGTATGCCCAGCACATCGGTCTGGAAGTAGATCAGGAAGAGGCCCAGCCCCTGCCAATAAAGATTGAATCCGAAGTCACCGACCGCAAACCCGAAGCGCCCGCGCGCCGGCAGCGGCGTGACGGTTATAGACCGCTCGGCGGTCGAGGTGCAGGCTCTGGCGGAACCTGCTGTTCCGGGTTCATCGGACTGCATGCCGCCAATCTCCCCCGGTATTGTTCTTTGAGACCAGCAGCGAATTGAGTGCCGCTGCCGCGCGGTCGTCTGGCGCGCAGCCGCACAAAGCTGCGCGTACGTACCGGGGCGAAAGTGTCGCACGGGCCAAGCCGGGGCGAAGGCATTTTTCCAGCATGACGGCTATTATCGGGGCCCAGCGGTGGGTGCGCGTTGCCGGGCGACCCGCCGGCCTTAGCCTACGGCGATGGGGAGCGCGGGAACAATGAAGTCCGGTAACGCGAAGCCGACGATCATGGATGTAGCGCGGCTCGCGGAAGTCTCCATGAAGACCGTGTCGCGGGTGATCAACAAAGAGCCCAATGTCCGCGACGAACTGCGCGAGCGGGTCACTCAGGCGGCCACGATGCTGGGCTACCGGCCCAATTTCTCGGCGCGCAGCCTTGCGGGAATGCGCTCCTTTCTCATTGGCTATCTCTTTGGCGATCCCGGCGGCGATTACACGCATCGCGTACAGGTGAGCCTGCTCAACCGCTGCCGCGAAGCCGGTTACCACCTGCTGGTCGAACAGATCGACGCCGAGGCCGACGACGTGGCCGAACGCACCCTGGCGCTGGTGTCGCAGTTGCGCCTGGACGGCGTGATTCTTACCGCGCCCATCACCGATCAGCGCGACGTCCTGCGGGTGCTTGACGGTGCGGGCGTGCCCTACGTGCGCATAGCGCCCGATATCGATTCGGACCGCTCGCCGCAGGTGCGCATCGACGACCTCGGCGCGGCGCGCGAACTCACGGAACACCTCATCGGCCTGGGTCATCGCGAGATCGGGTTCATCAAGGGTGATCCCTGGCACGCTGCGGGCCGCTTGCGCTTCGAAGGTTTCCGCAGTGGCATGCAGGCGCACGGGCTGAGCGTGCGCGACGAGTGGATAGAGCAGGGCTTGTTCTCCTATGTGTCGGGCGTAGAGTGCGCGCGCCGCATGTTGCAACGCGAGCATCGTCCCAGCGCGATCATGGCCAGCAACGACGATATGGCCGCGGGCGTCATTGCGGTTGCGCATGGATTTAACATTCGCGTCCCCGAGCAGCTCTCGGTCGTGGGCTTCGACGATGCGCCCATCGCCCAGATCGTATGGCCCGCGCTGACAACCGTGCGCCAGCCGATCGGCCGGATGGCCGACGCGGCGGCCGAGATCCTGCTGGCCCGGGTGGTGGGCAAATCCGACCCCGCCTGGCCCAAGCCCATGCCGCGCCGCGAACTCGAATACGAACTCATGCTGCGCGCATCGACTGCAGCCGTGGCGGTGGCCGCCAGTGCGTAGTGCAAGCGTCGCCGCTGCGCGAGGGGATTAAGCCGCCCTAGACAACGCTGTCAGCTGCGCCACCAGCGCGCGATGCGTCGGCAAGTCGGCCACAGCCCGGCTAGACATATCGCGGATCATGGCGAATTGCCGGCGCGCTTCGTCCATGCGCGGGAAGCGTGCCGAGGCGGCGGCCATTTCGGTGCGGAATTCCATGCCATAGAGCACGTACTGCCAGCTGGGGGGCATGTACATCTCCAGATCCGTCAGAAAGTCCAGGCGGTGCGGCGGCCGGTAGCGCCACAGGGACAGTTTTTCCTGCAAGGACGCGGGCACGGTCCGGATGTCTGCGTTGTCGCGCCAGTAGCCGGTGTCAGCGCGTTGGGTAAGGCAGTAATGCAGCTTGATGAAATCGGCGATGCGCTCGTAGCGGCTGCGCATGAAGCTATTGAACTGCCGCGCCACCGGGGCAAGGTCTCCATCGGCGGGAAAGAGGAATCCGAGCAGGTACGCGGCGGTTTCGATCAGGCCTATGCCTGAGGACTCGAGCGGCTCTATGAAGCCACCCGACAGGCCGATAGCCACGCAATTCTTTACCCACTGCTGTTCGCGCCAGCCGATATTGAATTTCAGATGGCGGGCCGTCAGCCCGACGCTGGCCGGTCCGATGTGGGCGCGCAAGACATTTTCCGCGCTTTCCTCGTCCGTGTAGCGGCTCGAATAGACGTAGCCTACGCCGCGGCGCTGCTGCAGGCCGATGTCCCAGGTCCAGCCGGCGTCCTGGGCCGTGGCGATGGTGTAGGAGGCGATCGGTGCGTCCGGGTGCGGATAATCCACCTGCAAGGCGACGGCGCGGTCGTTGAAGAGCACGTCGTTGATGCCGTGGAATGGGGAGCCCAAGGCGGCGCCGAGCAGGGCGCTGCGAAAACCCGTGCAGTCGATGTAAAGGTCGGCACGCAGCGGCCCGTGCTCCTTGGTGACCACGGCAGCGACCGCACCCTGGTCATCGAGTTCCACGTGTTCAACGGTGCCAAATACGTGTTCTACGCCCAGGCTGCGGGCTTGACGGCTCAGCAGGTCCGCAAAAGCGGCAGCATCAAGGTGATAGGCGTAATTGAGCGGCCCCAGGAAGTCCGGATCGCTTGCTCGCTTGGGTGCGTGGGACGCGTCGGCAACCCGTTTTTGCAGTGTGACCGCCTCGGCAAATGCCGCGTTCGGTCCGGCGCCGCCCATGAGCCAATAGGGCAGCAGTTCCAGGCCGTTGGCTTGTTGGCTCGGTAGGCTAAAGGGATGGAAATAGTGGTCGGGACCTGGCGCGCCGCGTGGTCGCACCCAGTTCACGTATTTGATGCCCTGCTTGAAGGTGGCGTTGCTGTCGCGCAGAAAACGCGCCTCGTCGATGCCGATGGCCGCCAGTGTCCCCTTGATCGAAGGGAAGGTGGCCTCGCCGACACCGATGATGCCGATCTCCTTTGATTCGACCAGGGTGATACGTACGCCCTGTTCATCGCGCGCGGCCAAGGTGCGGGCCAAAAAGGCGGCGCTCAGCCAGCCGGCCGTGCCGCCGCCGACGATCAGCACCCGCTTGATGGGCTTCATGTTCTCCTCCCTGGGTTGTTCTGCGGATCGGTCTGGAATGGCCGCCGGTCCTGCCTGCATTGGAGTCTTCCGTTCCTGTTGTAGCGATGATACGAGCAAAATAGACAACGCTGTCATTTCCATTGACAGCGCTGTCTTTTTGTCCCATGATCCGGCCCACAAGGAAAGCGTCAAAGACAGTTCATCGCTGGCGCACAACCAAGGAGAGGAGACATGATGGGATTATCCAATCTCAAGTTTCGCCAGCAATGGGCCTCGCCCGTGCGCTTGGCGGTATTGGCGGCATTTGCCGGGAGTTCGGTTGCGCAGGCGCAAAGTTCTCCGGACTCCGCCGATTCCATGCTGCCGGATATCGTCGTAACCGCGACCAAGCGCTCCACCTCGTTGCAGCAGACCCCGGTTGCCGTCACGTCCATCAGCGCCACCGCGCTCGAACAGGCCCACGTGCAGACCATAGAAGACGTGGTCCACCTCGTGCCGAGTTTTCAGGCCACGACCGAGGGCGACCATGGCGTCATCACGATGACCCTGCGCGGCATCGGCAACGATAGCGCCAAGACCGAATATGCCGATCCCGAGGTGGCACTGTTCGTCGACGGCATCTATGCGCCGCGCGCCGAGGGTGCTGCCGCTCTGCTATTTGACCTGGAGTCGGTCGAAGTGCTGCGCGGACCCCAGGGAACCTTGTGGGGCCGCAACTCGACGGTGGGTGCCGTCAATATGCAGACAGCCAAACCCGTGCTCAACGACTCGTTCGGCAATGTCGAGGCTGGTTTCGGCAGCTACAACCGCCAGGGCGAGCGCGGCGCCTTCAATGTACCGCTGAACAATACGACTGCGCTGCGCGTGGCCTTCGTGCATGAGCAGCATGACGGCTACGTGGACTACCAGACGCCCCAGATTCCATCGCTGGCCAGCCAGCAGGCAGCTGTCAACGCCTACAACGCCACAAACGCGGCCGCCGCCGCGGCCAAGGGCCAGACCTATGTGCCGGTCGCCTTCCAGCCGATCAACCCCAATCTGTTCGTGCAAGGTGGGCCCAAGTACAACGCCCAGGACCAAAGCGCGGTGCGCCTGAGCCTGCTGTGGCGCCCCACCGGTGCCTTCAGCTGGGACATCTCGTACGAGTATTTCCTCGACCGCGGCACGCCCAACATGAATCTGATGCAAGACCCGCGTGCCGGGCAGAAGTTCTGGTCTGCGCTCATCACCACCGCCCCGTACCTGGACCGCAACGTGAGCACGGTACGCAGCCGCATGGATTACGCGTTAAACGATGCCATGAGCCTGACCTCGATCACCGGCTTCTCGCATTTCAGCGGCTCGTCCGACTTCGACCAGGACGGCGGCGCCACAATCCCGACGAGCTTTACCACCGGTGCTACGCAGCAGGAGGACCGCACCAACAGCTCGAACTATCTTAACTACAGCGAAGAGCTCGAACTGCAATCGACGGGCAAGCGCGAGGTCGACTGGATATTGGGTCTGTACTACGCGGCCGAGAACAACAACATCCGCTTCGACATCCCGATCATGAACGGCACGCAGGTGGGTACCGTCGGCTGGCAGGGTTCCTTCATCCAGCCCCGCGAAACCGTGCAGTCCTTCGCCGAATTCGGCCAGGCAACCTGGAACGTCAACGAGGCCCTGCACCTCACGGGCGGCCTGCGCTTCACCTCGGATGATCGCAAGAACGAAGGCGGCACCAACAACGGGTGGGTCGGCGGCGCCAATGCCGCCGCGGTACCGGTCGACCCGGGTCTGAATGTGTTCCAGGCCAACAGCGGCTTTTCAACCTACCAGCATAACGACGGCCATTACACCGGCAACAAGGCAACCTGGCTGGCGCGCGTCAACTACGATATCGACAAGGATTTCCTCACGTACGCCAGCATCTCCACCGGCTACAAATCGGGTGGTCTGCAAGACGGCGGACTGAAGTATGGTGCCGAAACGCTGACCAACTACGAAGCAGGAACGAAGAACACCCTGGCTGGCGGCAGTGTCAAGTTCAACAACTCGGCGTACTACGAGGATTTCAAGGACTTCCAGTTCAGCGCGCCGGTCACAAACCCCGATGGCTCCCACTCGCTGGCCACCTCCAATGCCGATGGCGCCAAGGTTTACGGCGTGGAATCCGAATTGGCGGCGCGCCTGACGCACGAGGACAGTGTGCAACTTGCGCTGGCGTATACCCACACCAGCCTGGGCCACCTGATCGCGGGCAGCAACGACTATTCCCTGCCGGCGTGCGCGGTACCCGGCATATCCAACTGCCTGGACGTCACCGGCCATGCGATGCCGCACGCACCGACTTTTGCGGCGCAGGTCCAGTATGAGCATAGCTTTCCGCTTGCCAGCGGCGCGTCGCTGGCGCCGCGTGCCAGCCTGCACTACGAAACCTCGAGCTGGCTGAGCGTGTTCAACCTGGGCTCGGGCGATCAGCAGGCCGCGTACACGCGCGCCGACGTGGGCTTGCGTTACGCCGCACCCAAAGCCTGGTACATCGATGGCTTCGTGCAGAACGTGGGCGACGGCAAGGTCAAGACCAACGCGCAGAACTCCTTTGGGACCTGGCAATCGCAATACCTGCCGCCGCGCACCTTCGGGTTCAACGCGGGATATCAATTCTGATCGGACGAAGCTCCTTCCCTCTCCCGGTCGGGAGAGGGGGCTGCATAGTGACGAGGAGTTCGTCGATGCCATCGCCAGCGTTGCTGCAACGCGCTCCACCCATGCTCCGCAATCCGGGCGCCGGCGCCGCCGATAGGGCTTCGCGTAGAACGTGTACCGACTCATGAACATTCCGGCCAGGCAATTTTTCGGTCTCTTCGCGGCACATATGGCCGGACCTAGCCGCAATGCATTACTTCAGCTGTGGTGCCGGCGCACCGCGGCGCCAGCGGCAGCGCCACGTGCCTGAGCGGCATGGCAAACCGATGACGCCCCTGCGTACGCTACGCCCTGCGCTTGCGCAGCTGCTCGGATTGATCGCGGTGGCCACGCTGTCGGCGGCCGCGGCCTCCGCCGAGGCGCCTGCGGCTCCGGGCACTGCGCACCCCGAGCTCTGGCCCGCGTCGCACAGCCGCGGGCTGGTATCTGCCGATCGCGAGCACGAGATCGACGCACTGCTGGAGCGCATGTCGCTGGAAGAGAAGATCGGCCAGATGATCCAGGCGGACATGTCAAGCATACGGCCGCAGGACCTGCGTGACATACCGGTGGGGTCAGTACTGGCGGGTGGCAATACACCTTCGCTGGGGTCGGCCACCCTGCGTACGCCCCTTGCAGCCTGGGTTGCCACGGCGCGGGCCTTCCGGGCTGTGTCGGTGGAGGTCCGTCCCGGGCATACACCGATACCCGTGATGTTGGGAATAGACGCGGTGCACGGCAACAGCCACGTTTCGGGCGCCACGGTATTTCCGCACAACCTGGGATTGGGCGCTGCGCATGACCCCGACCTGCTGCAACGGATTGCCACCGCCACTGCACAAGAAACCGCTGCCAGTGGCTTCGACTGGGCCTTCGGGCCGACCCTGGCCGTGCCGCAGGATCTGCGCTGGGGACGCAGCTATGAAGGGTATAGCGATGATCCGGCGCTGGTGACGCAATACGCCGGCCCTTTCGTACGAGGCCTGCAGGGGGACCCCGAGACGAACTACGCCGCGCCGGCAGGCCTGCTGCAAGACGGCCACGTGGCCGCATCGGCCAAGCACTTCCTGGGCGATGGTGGCACGCGCGCAGGAATAGACCAGGGAGATACCCAGGTCAGCGAGGCTGAGCTGATAAGGGTACATGCGGCAGCGTATCGCGCTGCCATCGATGCGGGCGCATTGACGGTGATGGCGTCGTTTTCCAGCTGGCAGGGCGTGAAGATGTCGGGGAACCGCAGCTTGCTCACGGATGTGCTCAAAGGACGAATGGGCTTTGCGGGATTCGTGGTCAGCGACTGGAACAGCCACGGTCAGATTCCTGGCTGCAGCAACGTCAATTGCCCGGCCGCCATCAATGCCGGCATCGACATGCTGATGGCGCCGGACGGCTGGCGGCAACTGTACGGCAATCTTCTGGCACAGGCGCGCGCTGGTGTCATCCCGGCCGAGCGCATCAATGACGCCGTGCGGCGCATCCTACGGGTCAAGTTGCGGCTGGGCCTGTTCTCGCCCGAAAGACCTTGGGAAGGGCGCGACGGGGTGCTTGCTTCGCAGGAGCATCGCGCGCTGGCCCGGGAAGCGGTGCGCAAGTCGCTCGTCCTGCTCAAAAACAAAGGCGGCATTTTGCCGCTGCGGGCGTCATCTCATGTGCTCGTGACCGGCGCCGGTGCCGACGCCATTGGCATGCAGTGCGGGGGCTGGACACTGTCCTGGCAAGGCAATGACAATCGAAACACCGATTTTCCAAGTGGCACGTCGATTTATGCGGGTTTGGCCGAGGCCCTACAGGGTGGCGGCGGATCCGCCGAACTTCGGGCCGACGGGCATTTCACGCGGCGCCCGGATGTGGCCGTGGTCGTATTCGGCGAGACACCTTATGCGGAAGGCTGGGGCGATCTTAAAAACCTCCAATACCGTGCCGGTGACAATAACGAGCTGGGCCTGTTGAAGAGGCTCAAGGCGCAGGGCATCCCGGTGGTGTCGATCTTTCTCTCGGGCCGTCCGCTCTGGGTCAACCAGGAGATCAATGCGTCCGACGCCTTCGTGGCGGCCTGGTTGCCGGGCACCGAGGGCGCGGGCATCGCCGATGTGGTCGTGGGCGACGCGCAGGGCCGACCGCGCAATGATTTCACGGGCCGCCTTTCCTTTGCCTGGCCTGCCACGGCAGCGCACGGCGCGCCGGATGCGCCCGTAGCGCCGCCGCAGTTTTCCGACGGCTACGGCCTGCATTACGGGCAGGAGGATGCGGCCCGACCACTGTCCGAGATATCCGGCGTGAGTGCGGCCGACTCCAACTTCTCAGAATATCTTGTCCATGGCCGCACCCGGGCGCCCTGGGCCTGGCGCCTGGCGCCCGAGGGTGATGGGGTCGTCGAGCGCCGTGCCGTCGACGCCGACGGCTTGCAGGAGGGCGGGCAGGAACTGCGCTGGTCCAGCCAGCGGACCGGTACGGCCTCCCTGGCAGGGCCGGCTTTCGATATGCGCATGCTGAGCAATGGGGAGGCGGCGCTGACCATCACGCTGCGGGTCGACCAGGCGCCCGACGCACCGGTTCGCCTGGCCCTTGGCTGCGGACCCAACTGTGAAGGGGGCGTGGATCTTGCACCAATTCTCGGCGAATCCAAGCTCGGCCAGTGGCAGACCCTGAAGGTCAAGCTCTCGTGTTTTCGGGAAGCCGGTGCGGACGTCGGGCGGGTGATGGAGCCCTTCTCCCTAAGCACTGCAGGGCACTTGCGCCTGACCGTCACGAACATACAACTGAAGTCAGACCCAGCCGGCGCTGTCTGTCCGCGACACTGAAAGACTGGTACGGAGACGGAGAGCGCTTCAACCAGCGACACTTCGAACAGCGGATTGCCAGGGCAGGATGAGAGCAGGTCAGGGTTGCCTTCGAAGCTTTAGCGAAGAATAACCGCAACCTGGTGGCGCGCGCCTCATTGCGATAGCGATCTTTGTCTCAATAGGCCGCAAAGCCGCGTTCACTATGCCAAGCGCAAAGCGACTGAATCTTTCGGTGGACGCGGGAAGTTCCCATCGCAAAAGCCCGTCCGCCCAAGTACCGATGCGGATAACGTGCATGCCAACGGAAGCATACGATCAGGCTTGCGCGCCTTCAGTTTTGGCAATCCTTTGAAGCCCGTCAGGCAGGCTTGGCGTCGAGTGGATTTAGCGTCACCGTACACGGCGGCTGCTTGCAGCAGGACAAGTCAGCGACCAGTATCGATTGTCCCGTCCACCGCGGCTTGGCATATTGCGCGGCGACAGTGTCATACGCCCCTGGAGCTTTCTTGATCAACCCTGCGTAACCCGACCACAGCTTTCGTCCAGCCGTGTCGAGCACGGTCCATTGTTCTACGTCCGAGCCGTTAATTTGCGAAACACCGAGAATCCACTTTCCATCCGGTGATACCAGGATCGAATGTCCTGCGCTGAGCGACCGGGCACCGCTTGAGAAGACGACAAGGCCCGTGAACAAATCTCCGACAGCTTGCCCGATCAAATGCGCCTTCAATAATTCGCTATATCCGCAATAGGCGAAGCGCGTACTGCCGAGTTCTCCATATGGCGGCTCATCGACGTAATGCCGCGTGCCCTGTGCACTTTCCACTTCAAGAACGTGAGGGGACTTGCGGCGTACTTTGGGCGAAGCGGCGTCGAGCCGCAGCTTCTCGGCTACTTCACTCTGCCACGCTCTGTCGCAAGTCAAGGCGTAGTTTGTCGCTCTTTCGTCGGGTCGGGCGTCACGTACGAAGAGCACGGAGATCAAAAATGACGCCGCAACAATTTGCCACGCAGGCGACATCGAATCTGCAGGTCGGGAGCGGGCGATGCGGGGCTGTTGATGCCGTTGAATCATTGTGTTTTCTCAAAAGAGTTGCTCGGCAAACTGATAAAAATCCTGGTGAGGAACCTCGAAAGCCAACGCCAAGGCGAAAAGGTTCTTACGAAGGCCGCTGTGGCAAGGATATTCCCGACCTCCCGCGAAGAATCGTCCGGGGCAGGCCGATCCTCGGACCGTTCCACGCTGTATCCGGAGATTCGATACCCGATATCACAATGCCCACGAATATTCGGCGGTGGGCGCCTACGGTCCAAAAAATCGCGAACATTCCCGCTCGCTAGGTTTCAATTCCGTCAAAACATCCAACATTCAATGCGTGGTTATTATCTTTCGCGCCAAGCCACCACGAGCATTGATAAGGCCGCCCCGTGAAACAGCAATGCCGCAGGCCCGATGTGGGAAAGCTGCCAGATGAGCATGCTCGAGCCCATGAGCACCGAGGATGAGATCACATAAAGGGCGGCGACGGTCCCGGAAGCGGGCAACGCCAGTCGCCAGTAAACGGCGCTTGCTGCCGCAATGGCGATCATGCCTTTGATGAGGGCCATGCCCCGCAGCAGGCGTGCAAGCCCGGGATCAGCCAACAAGTAGGGGCTCGGGTCAGCCTGCCAGAGCGCCAATCCCACAGACAAGCAACAAGCGGCGATCAGACCCAGGCGCCACCGTGCCACATAGGGCGACCGCGGTTCTGAAGAATAGCGGGTCGACAGCAGCCTCGGGGCAACACGTCGTAGGCGGGCGCGCCTTGGAAATAAAGATCGTGGAACCGTTTGATCCATGGCGGGGAACCCTCCGTTGAGGGATGCGGTGCCCAGATGTCACGTGCGGCGCCGCCATCGTACCGCCCGGGCGCGCGATTGGCCAGATGGGTCGCTTCCGCGACTCAAATCGCGACAGGGTTCAGGCGCATGGCAATCAAGCGGCGAAATTTCCGTTGTAGAAAAAAGCGCACTTGGCGAAGGCAGGCGGGCGCTTTCAAATTCTGGATGCACGTATGGCCGATGGTGGCCGGCCATGCAAGGTACTGAGTGTCCATCCCGCGCCGGGCGCCTCGGCGAACCCGTCATCCGTCGGAACGGCACGTCGCTTTGACAGACAACAGCCTTGTGCGCCGCTCGTCATGCTGAAAACCGTGATTTGCGGCGCCATTAGAGTCCTCCCCGTTGCGGCAAGACTAATGCTGCAGGGCCAGCTATCGGTTATTCCGGGGCAAGATCCCGTTCGGGCGATTACGGGGTGATGCCGTCCCGCATCTGTTCCAAGACTTGCGGCAACACCTCTTCCGCCCGGCCATGAATAACAATTTCCGCCATTTCGTCAAAAGGCGTCGAATCAAGGTTGATGATGACTAGCCTGGCTCCCCGGGACCAAGCCTTTTCGGCCCAGCCGGCCGCGGGGTAAACGACAGCGCTCGTGCCGATCAGAAGGAAGACTTCTGCAGTCTTTGCGGCGTATTCGGCATCCGCGCAAAGGCGGTTATCCAAGGCTTCGCCGAACATGACGACGTCCGGTCGCACGCTTGCGGCACCACAGGCAGTACAAGCGCCAACATTCGCTTTTGCCGCATACGGGTCGACGGGGAAAATTGCCCCGCATGCCGTGCACTTGTCCCGCGCCAAGCTGCCGTGAATTTCCAGTACTTCTCGTGCTCCGGCCTTCGGCAGAAGCCCATCGATATTCTGGGTGATGAGTGCTGTTTCGGTTTTTTGCTGCTGCAGCCGGGCAAGGGCCCTATGACCCGCATTGGGCTTGGCCGACGCCATTTCTTTCCTGCGCTCAGCCCAGAATGCGTGAAAGCCCTGCGGGTCGCGGTGAAATTCTTCGATGGAGCTGAAGCGCGCTATTCCCTGCTGGGTCCACAGCCCGCCTTCGTCCCGGTAGGTCGGAATTCCCGAGGCCTTCGATAGGCCTGCGCCCGAAAGCACCGCAATGCGCTGGGCCTCGCGCAGCAGCGCGGCAAGCTTGCCGATTTTCATTGGATCACCGGTTCGGGCCGGGCGCCAAGCGACGCGTGGACCCTCATGTTGTTTGACCCGCGGGGGCGTCGACGCTCGCGAGGACCGAGCGCACCGCGGCGATCGCGCGCTCGACGTCATTGGAGCACGTCCGCCAATTGACGACGCTGACTCGCATCGCCCGTCGTCCACGCCAGCTCGTCCCCGAAAAGAACGCCTCGCCGCTGGCGTTGACCCGTGCAATGACCTCATCGGTGAAGGCGTCGTCCTGCTCGGCGGAATGGCCGGGTTTGTGGAAGCGGATCAGGCCCTGGTTCAGGCTGGCGGGGGCGAGGATCTGGGCGCCCGCCAGAGCGCCGATTCCCCTGACCAGGGCATCGCAGTGCGCACAGCAGCGGTCCACCAGCGATTCGACCCCGTGCCGCCCCAATTCCATGAGCGCGGCGTAGATGGGAATACCCCTGGCCCGGCGCGACCACTCCGGGTTCCAGTCGATCTGGTCGCGCGCATTTTTTTCGGGAGCGATGTAGGAGGCGCTTAGCGTCATCGCGGCGCGATGCGCTGCGCGATCCCGGACGATGGCAATGCCGCAGTCGAAGGGGACGTTGAGCCACTTGTGCCCGTCGGTTGCCCAGCTGTCCGCCAGATCGACGCCGTCGAGCTGCGCGCGATGGCGACGACTGGCACGAGCGAAGAGGCCGAAGGCGCCATCGATATGCACCCACGCGCCGGCCTGCCTGGCGATGGGAATCAGCGTCGTAAAGGGGTCGCAAGCCCCGATATTCAGATCGGCGGCGTTCAGGATCACGATGGCCGGGCCGCTTGCCCCGGCCAGAGCCCGCTCCAGCGCCTGCGGCGTAACGCGGCCCGCATCGTCCGTCTGCAATGCCGCGATCGAGGCGCGCCCAAAGCCGAGGAACCGGGCGGCACGTTCCACGGACCCGTGCCTTTGGTCGCTGGACAGGATGGTGACGGAGGGCGCCCCGAACAAGCCGTCGCGTTCGACATCCCAGTTTGCGCGCTGCAGAACCGCATTGCGTGCCGCCGCCAAGGCCGTTACGTGCGCAAGTTGGCAACCGGTCGTGAAGGCGAAAGACGCTTCCTGGGGCAAGCCGAGCAGGGACTTGATCCATTCGCCCGCAGCCTCCTCGATCACCGCCGCCGCCGGGCTGCAGGCATAGATGCCGGCGTTCTGATCCCAAGTCGCAACCAGCCAATCCGCCGCCAGTGCTGATTCCAGACCGCCGCCGATCACCCAGGCAAAAAAGCGCCCGCCCGCGCTGCCCAGCATGCCGTCATTGGCGTTTTCCGCGATCCAGCGAATGACTTCCTCGGCCTTCCTGCCGGATTCGGGGAGCGACTGTTGGAAAGTGCCTCTGAGCTGTTCCAGCGTCGCGCGCGCCGCCACCGGACGCGCATCGAGCCCATCAATCCAGGCCTTAGCGGCCTCGTGGGCGTAGTCAAGAGCTTTGGTCACGCAGTCTCCTTGGGGTGCCAGCACGCCAGCGGATTGTGCCGTTGGAATTCGACGCGACCAATCCGCTTCTTGCGGTCAAATGCGGCCGATTCCGGCTTTGGATCCCCGCTTGTATCGTTCGCGCAATGCGACGCGCAGGCGCGCGCCGAGCCGACAGGCGGCGTGGCTGCGGCGGCGATCTTGCCAGCACCGCGCGAGGGTCTGCTCCGATCCGGCGTGGCCCCAGGGTTTGACGATGCCGACAGTCATCGTTGCCTTGGCCGCGCGTGTTGCCCTATTTCGCCAGGACGACATGCATCGCACGGGGCGACGCAACATGCTCGGTGCACTGGAATCCGAGCGCCTTCAGATCGATGCCCGTCAGCAGGGCCTCGCCTTGCCCCAGCAGTGTGGGCGACAGCGCGAGGTGCAGCTCGTCCACCAATCCTGCCCGCAGGTACTGGCGCACGGTGTCCGCCCCTCCGCCGATGCGCACATCGCGTTGGCCGGCGGCCTTGCGCGCCGCTTCCAGGGCGGCATGGATTCCGGTCGTGATGAAATGGAACGTCGTCCCGCCTTGCATCTCGATGGGCGCGCGTGCGTGGTGCGTGAGCACGAAAACCGGCACGTGGTAGGGCGGCTCCTCGCCCCACCAGCCCTTCCACGATGCATCGGGCCAGGGCCCGCGGACCGGGCCGAACATGTTGCGCCCCAGGATCCATGCGCCGACGTTGACAAAACTGCGAGCGGCAAAATCGTCATCGATGCCCGCCTCCCCGTCGCCGCCGCCGTGCATCTGCTGGAAGGTTCGCGTCGGAAAAAACCATTGCATCAGCGACGGACCGCCGACGCCCAGCGGGTCGTCGAGACTTTGCCGCGGACCGGCGCTGAAGCCGTCGATGGACATTCCGAAAGCAGCCACCTTGAGCTTGGACATGATGCCTCCTCCTTTCGGATCGATTCGACGCAATACGGCGTACGACAGGCAGGGCGACCGGGTGCGACGGCCAGACAGCAGTGCTTTGGGCGCGCAAACGCCTGGAGGCGGGGAAGTTTACGCCCAGGCCCGTGCGCGGCACGGGTGGCCCGCATCGACAAGGTGCAAGCCGCATCCCTGGCGAAGCTGCCCGGCAAAGGCAGCCGTCGCGCATTCGTTGCATTCCGGGTTTTTGCGCAAGGCACGCCGCGCGCCGGGCGCTTCAGTTGTGTACCGCCGATTCGCTGCCGGCCTTGGCAACGAGCTGTTCCCATGTGGGTTCGTCGACCACGCGCTGCTTCCACCGGGCATGACAGCCGGTGCAGGCCTGCAAGGTTTCGGCGAGGGTGAGCAGGGTTCGTGCGTGGTCGTGATCGCGTGCGGCGGCCCCGATGCGGTCGGCGATGTGGTGGAAGGCAAGCGCCTGTTCGGTGAAGCCGGGTGCGGCGCGGCCGAAGTTCTCGCACATCTGCCCCATTTCTTTCGTGTAGCCGATCCGTGAGGCGGATTTTTCGATTGCCGCGAAGTCGTCGGATGCCAATGCCGCCACGATTTCGCTCACCGCGAGCAGATGGCCGCGCATGCTTCTCTTTTGATGGTCGGCCATCATGGGTAATAAAGGAAGATCCTGGCGGTCGTCGTACGCCTGCACTTCCGGCGGCGTAAAGGGTGGCGCCGGGTATGCCGGAATCGCATAGAGCGCGATCAGGGCGATTGCCACGTCAATCCAAGGCCTGCTTTGCTTCATGATTTTCCTGATTCGAGAATTAAATCGCCTGTCGTGAAGGCTACACATTCCCGTGGACCCGACGCAGCACCATTACATCAGCGCCCGCACCCCGCTCAGGGCTCCACCAGCCATCGCCAGCACGGTGCGGTAAATGACGAGGTAAGGGTCGAGCTTGCCGTCGCAGACCGCATTGTCGCGATTGTTACAGACTCCCGCGTCAAGAAGCTCCGCTTGTCGACAGGCGAGCAGGGCGTGGTCATCAAGGTACGGCGATTCAATATACTCGCGAACACTGCCGTGGCGTCCAGATGCGCCGCGCCTGCCTGGCGAGCGTTCCCCATCGAAGGAAAGCGAAAATGCGCACTGCGACTGCAACGCTGCTTAGAGCCGCCGCGACGGTCCTCGCTGCGGCCGGTCTGGTGGAGGGCGCCGCGGGCGCGGCCGGCGCACCGATCACCAGCGTGACGCTATATCCGGGCGCGGCCACCATCAGCCGCGCCGCGCACGTTGCGACCGGCAGCACGGAACTGGTCATCGACGGTGTCTCGAGCGGCTTCGATGTCCAGACGCTGCGCGTCACGGCCGACGCCGGGATCCGCATCGGCGAAGTCGAGGTCAAGGATGCCGCGCGCACCGATTCGGCCAATCCCGCACAGGCCGAACTCGAAACGCGCATACAGTCGCTCAACGACGAGGTCGCGGCGCTGGACGCCGAGTCCGATGCGGCCAACATCGTCAAGGATTACCTCTCGCACCTGGGCGCGCCCGTGAGCGAACTTGCCACCCGCGCGGCGCCCGACCCCCGGACCCTGGCTGCCACGCTCGACATCGTTGCCCGTTCGGCCAACGAGGCCCTGGCACGCAAGGCCAGGCTGGCGGTGCAAAAGCGCGATTTGCAACGCAAGATCGCGGCGCTGCAACGCGACTTGCAGCGTTTGCGCGGCGACACGCATGAGAACCGTACGATCACGGTCCACCTTGCCGCGGAGCGCGCGGGCAGCGTACAAGTCGAATACCAGATCAACAGCGCCGGCTGGAAGCCCTCGTACCGCAGCGAACTCGATTCCGGTCGATCGACGGTATCGCTGGCGCGACTGGCGCAGGTCTCGCAGAAGTCCGGAGAGGACTGGAAGGATGTGAAAGTCGTCCTGTCGACCAGTCAGCCCCGCGTTTCGCCCTTGGCCCCGGTGCCGCAGCCTTGGCTGCTCGGCTTTGAAAAGGCGCAGCCTCCCATGGTGGCACGGGACTTGATGCGCCAGAGTGCTGCCGCTGCCCCCGCTCCCATGCTGGCGGCCGACAAACGGGGGGAGCGCGACATTGCGGCAGCCGGCGCGGCCACTCCGCCGCCCTACGAACCGCCGACGTTCGAGATGGAGGGCTCTTATGCCTCGGAATTCGAAGTGCCCACGCGGGTCAACCTGCCGGCCGATGGCCGTGTCGTCACTTTGGAACTCAATGCGCAGGCGATCGCGGTGCGACAACGCGTCCTCGTGGATCGCCGCGCCGAACTTGCGGGAACCCTTACCGCGCAAGGCGCGCGGCCCGACGGCGTTTGGCCTCCCGGAGAGATGCAGGTCTACCTGGACGGCAGCTACGTCGGCCGCGGCCCCTGGAACCTGCAGGACTCCGACAAACTCGACCTGTCCTTCGGTCGCGACGAACTCCTGCGCGTGAGCGTCGAGCCCCTCAATGCGGACAACGGCGACACCGGTTTTTTCGGCAAACGCAACCGCAAGCACATTGCCGACCGCATCACGCTGCGCAGTGCGCACAAGGCACCGGTAGATGTGCTGTTGGTCGAATCGAGCCCGCAAAGCACCGACGAGCAGGTCACGGTACGAACCAGCTTCGATCCGAAGCCGGGTATCGACCCCTGGGAGCAAAAGCGCGGCGTCGTCGCGTGGGAGCGCAATATCAAGCCGGGCGAGGCGGCGCAATTCAACGTGGATTACGTGATCGAGTACCCGAAGGACGGCCGGCTGACCGGGATGCAGTAGGCGCGCCGCCTGCTTCCCGGCCCCTGACGCGGCCGATTCGGTGCGCCGCGAATTCCTGGATGTTCACGGCGCGCCCCAGCGGGAACCTACTGCTTGACCAGCTCCACGCGCCGGTTCCTGGCGCGCCCGGCCTCGGTGTCGTTGGTCGCGACCGGAGCCATCGATGCGGCCGCCTTGGGCGTCAGCCGGTCCGCGGCAATCTTGTACTCCCCGACGAGGCTGCGCACGATCGATTCGCTGCGCTTTTGCGACAGTTCGAGATTATGGGCGTAGCTCCCCTGGTTGTCGGTGTGCCCGACGACATAGACATTGAGCTTGGGATTCTGGCGCAGCAGCTTCGCGATCTCTTCGAGGCTGGGTTTTGACTCCGCCCGCAACTCCGCGCGATCGGTGTCGAAATAGAGCCCATAGAGGGCCACCTTGCCCTCGGTGTTGATGGCCTTGGCCATCGTGTCGGCGCTCAGGTTTACCGAAACCTTGCCGGTTTCCATGGCGCTCGATTCGACGATTTCGACCAGTACCCCGCCGTTTTGGTTTTCCAGCGGGGCGACGACGTAGACGGCAGCATAGGTCACCGCGCCATCGCTGCGCGTGGCGCTGGCGAGGATGTAGCGTGGCTCGAGGCGGCCGTAGTTAAATGGCGCCGTATCGCCGTAGTCGGGCCAGTTTTCCGTGTTCTGGTCGATCTTGAAGCTTTCCATGGCGCCGCCGAAGTTGGAAGGGTCGGCGTCGCAGCTGGTTTTTTCGCAGCTGAACAATACGGTCAGGCCGGCGCCCTGCAGGGCGGCGCGATAGTTGCGGAACACTTCGAAGCCGCTGCGTTCCTTCGGAAAGTTATAGGCGATGCGGGTGATCTTGCCTTCCACATGCAGGATTTTTTCGAACGGTGGGGCATTGCCCGACGCCGCCTTGAATTTGCCCGCCACCAGATCGGTCTCGTCATAGGCTTTCGCGAGGTAGGCAACCATCACGGATCCCGTGTAGCGGGACAGCAGAGGGTGATCCTTGGCTCCGGCAACCGTGTCCTGGGGCGGCATGTCGGCCGCAATGGCGATCCCGGATGCTGCAACGGCTAGAACCAAACTGGCGAGGGCTCTTTTCATCTTCATTGCTGCTCGACTCCGTGATCATCGTACGTGACGGTTGCGCATCCTGGTTGACGCGCCGGGGCGAATTGTACGGTCGTCGGAGTTGGGTCCGGGCGCCGAGGCCATGCCGGGACTGGAGGGGATGCGGGAGGGAAATACCCAGGGCCTTGAGGGGAATCTCCTGATCCCAGGCTTGCGTGAGGTGGCACTTTTGGTTGCAAAGCTAACTAAAATTAAATAGACTCATACCCATGTTCGATCATTGCCTGTACTTCAACACGACTGCCCTTGCGCGCCAGCTCGAGCGCGAATGGGCGCTGGCGTTCAAGCCCTTCGGTCTGACGCCGCCGCAGGCTTTCTTGTTGCGTGCAATTGTGGACAAGCCGGGCCTGGCACAGCGGGAGCTGGCGGCGGCCCTGGTCATCTCCCGGCCGACGGCGACGCGGGCACTGGACGGGCTGGAAGGCAAGGGCCTGATCGAGCGGCGTGCTTCGGCCGACGACGGGCGGGAGCAATTCATTCATCCGACGTCGGGTGCGCTTGCGATGCATGCAGCAATCAATGAAGCCAGCGCACGCGTTACCCGCCGTCTGAAAAAGCGACTGGGGGAGGAGGTGTTCACGGAAACCGTGGGAAAAGTTCGTGGTGTGCGTTCCGCCCTGGCGTGAACGCCCTTTTTTTGTCTATGTAGTTGCAATGCTAACTAATGGAGATCCTTATGCCCATACTTAACGTGAAGCTCAGCGCCAAGAAGTCGACCGCGCTTACCAAGGCAATTGCCGAAATGCTGCTCGAAGCAAGCACCCGGATCCTGCACAAGAAGCGCGACTTGACCGCCATCGCGATCGAATACATCGATCCTGATGATTGGATCGTCGGCGGTCGAACCTTGTCCGAACAGGGGATGAACAGTTTCTATTTCGACATCAAAATTGTCGACGAGACCAACACCAAGGCGGAAAAGGCCCAGTACATCCGTGAGGTGTTTGGTGCCTTCGAGCGCTTGCTGGGGAATCTGCACCCCGAAAGCTATATCTACGTTCAAGACGTCAGGCCCACCGCCTACGGCTACGGCGGGAGAACCCAGGAGTGGCGCTATCACCAGGCAAGTTGAGGGTAGCAATCATCCGCGGTGTCGCTGCGGCCTAGCGGCCTGCTCGGGTGCCTGGATAGGAATACCCGAGCAGGCAGCCGGCAATGACACGAATTCGTCCGCCGGCGGAAATTTATGCGCGGCTTACCCCGCTATTCCCTGCATCCGGGATCCGGCCGAAGGCAATAATGCCCCCGGTTTATGCGCGGATTCCCGCGCCAACGGTTTCCCGCGACATTTCCATGACAAATTGGTGGCGCCGCCTCGGACTTAGGCTGAAGCTGCAGATCCTGATCCAGGGATTTTTGCTGCTTGTCCTGGGTGCTGCGCAGGCGTGGATCTCGATCCAGTTCGAGAATCAGGTCATGCACAGCGCGGAAGTGCGGGCGCGCGCCGTCGGCGACGGCGCCGTCAACGGCCTGAACACCCTGATGGTGACCAAGGTCGGATCCGAGGATGTCATCAGCAACCAGGCGGCGCGCGCCCTGTTCATCAAGAAGATGGGGGATGCGGACAAGATCCGCGAGATGCGCATCGTGCGCGGCAAGGCGATCGACGCCGAGTTTGCCGGCGGCCTCGCCCAGGAGCAAGCGGTAGACGAACTGGACCGGCAGGTGCTCGCGAGCGGATCAGCGCAAGTGCGCTTGATTCGCGATGACAAGGGCGGCGCCGCGCTGCGGGCGGTCTTGCCTTTCATCGCGAGCCGCAATTTCCGTGGTACCAATTGCCTGCAGTGCCATGGCGTGGACGAGGGGGCGGTACTGGGCGCGGCCAGCGTAACCATCGACGTCGGTGACGATCTGGCAACGATCAATCGCATCAAGGCCTTGATCTGGTGCGGCCAGGTGCTGGTGCAAAGCGCCTGCGCATTGGTCTTGTTCTTTGTCACGCGCCGTGTGGTCCGGCAACTCGGCGGCGAACCCGAGACCGCCGCGCACATGGTACGTCTGGTTGCGCACGGCGATCTGACCGTCGAACTCAATGTCGAGCGCGCCGACAAAACCAGCCTGATGGCCCGATTGGAAGAGATGCGCGAAGGCCTGGCGCGCGTGGTCGCCGAGGTGCGCCGCAACGCGCAAAGCGTGGCCAGCGCCAGCGCCAAGATCGCCGAAGGCAACCTGGATCTGTCCAGCCGTACCGAGGAGCAGGCGGCCGCGGTGGAGCAAACCGCGGCCTCGATGGAGCAGCTCAGCGCAACCGTACGCAACAACGCCGACAGCGCCCGCCAGGCCAACGAGCTGGCCCATGGCGCTTCCGCGGTGGCGATCAAGGGCGGCCAGGTGGTCGACCGGGTGGTCGACACCATGCGGGACATAAACGACTACGCGAATCAAATCGCCGAGATCGTCAGCGTCATCGACGGCATTGCCTTCCAGACCAACCTGCTGGCCCTGAACGCCGCCGTCGAGGCGGCACGCGCCGGTGCGCAGGGGCGCGGCTTCGCTGTCGTGGCCGCCGAGGTGCGCACGCTGGCCACGCGCAGCGCCGAGGCGTCCCGGCAGATCGCGACGCTGATTTCCGGCAGCGTGGGTCGCGTGGCGCAGGGCTCCGCATTGGTCAACGAGGCCGGCGCCACGATGCAGGAGATCGTGGCCTCCATCCGCCGCGTGACCGACATCGTGGAAAACATCAGCACCGCCAGTGCCGAGCAAAGTGCCGGAGTGGCCCAGGTGGGCCAGGCGATCACCCAAATGGACCAGACGACCCAGCAGAACGCTGCGCTCGTCGAGCTGAGCGCCACGGCAGCCCGCAATCTGCGCGAGCAGGCCGAACAACTGGTCCAGGCCGTGGCGGTGTTCAAACTCGTGGAGCACGAGACCCCGGGCTAGCCCACGCCGGGGACGCGGTGCGCATCCGGCGTTATCCTTTGCGGCTTGCTGCCGACCCGACCGCGCCGCGCACCATGCCGACCCTGCCTCGCGGGGCCCGGCGCCCATGGAGAAAAACGCATGAGTGAACGCACCAAGGCGGCGGCCGGCGCGCCGGCTTGCGCGCCGCAGTTCGCGCCGCTTTTCGAACCGCTGCGCATCGGACCGGTCACCGCGCCCAATCGGTTCTACCAGGTGCCGCATTGCAACGGCATGGGGCATCTGCGGCCCCATATGCTCGCGGCCATGCGCGAGGTCAAGGCCGAGGGCGGCTGGGGCGTCGTCTGCACGGAAGAAGTCGAGATCGATCCCGGCACCGATCTCGCGCCCGATGTCGAGGGCCGCCTGTGGGACGACGGGGACATTGCCGCGCATGCGCGGGTGGTCGAAGCGATCCATCGTCACGGCTCCCTGGCGGGCGTCGAACTCGCGCATGGCGGCTACTCGGCCAAGAACCTCGAAACCCGCCTGGTGCCGATGGCGCCGTCGCCGATCTCGGCGCGGCGGGCCTTCCCGCAGCAGGCGCGCGGCATGACACGGGCCGACATCCGTGCCGTGCGGCGCGGGTTTGTCGATGCCGCGCGCCGCGCCTGCAGCGCGGGCTACGACATCGTGTATGTCTATGCCGGCCACGGCCTCACGTTGCTGCAGCACTTCCTGCTGCCCCGGCTCAACAGCCGCACGGACGAGTATGGCGGCAGCCTTGAAAACCGCGTGCGCCTGCTGCGGGAGGTCCTTCTGGATACGCGCGAAGCGGTCGGAAACCGCTGCGCGGTGGCGCTGCGCTTTGCGGTCGATGAGCTGCGCGGGCCCGACGGTCTGCAAGCCGAGGGCGAGGCGCGCGAGATCGTGGCGCTGCTGGCCGACCTGCCCGACCTTTGGGACGTGAACATTTCCGACTGGGCCAACGATTCGGCCAGCTCCCGCTTCGCCAAGGAAGGGTTCCAGGAGCCGTTCATCGGCTTCGTGAAGCGGGTCACCGGCAAGCCGGTGGTCGGCGTCGGGCGCTACACCTCGCCCGATCGCATGGCCGGGCTGTTGCGTGCCGGGGTGCTCGACTTCATAGGCGCGGCCCGCTCCTCGATCGCGGACCCCTTCCTTCCGGCCAAGATCCGGGAAGGCCGGCACGACGAGATCCGCGAGTGCATCGGCTGCAACATCTGCGTAAGCGGTGACTTTCTCGGCGTTCCGATCCGCTGCACCCAGAACCCGACGATGGGCGAGGAATGGCGCCGCGGCTGGCATCCCGAGCGCATCGACCCGGCACGCAAGCGCGACCCGGTGCTGGTGGTGGGTGCGGGGCCGGCCGGACTCGAAGCGGCGTTGACACTCGTGCGGCGGGAGGTGCCGGTGACCCTGGTCGAGGCCAGCGCGCAGCTGGGCGGGCGCGTGATCCGGGAAAGCGCCTTGCCGGGCCTGGCCGAATGGCGGCGCGTGGCCGACTATCGCGAGGGGCGCCTGCGCCAGCATCGGCTGGCGACGCTGTTGCCCGGGAACCGCCTGCAGGCCCGGGATATCCTGGAGTCAGGTTTTTCGCGCGTGCTGCTGGCCACGGGAGCGGCCTGGCGGCGCGACGGCATCGGGCGATCGCTACGCAGCCCCTTGCCGGGCCTGGACACGATTCCCGTCTACAGCCCCGACGACCTCATGCAGGGCCGGCTGCCCCAGGGGCGGGTGCTGGTCTTCGATGACGAGCACTACTACATGGCGGGCGTGCTGGCCGAGCAACTCGCCCGCGCCGGCTGCACGGTGCATTACGCGACCCCCGAGGCCGACGCTTCTTCGTTCACCCACAACACGCTCGAGCAGGGGCGGATCCAGACCCTGTTGCTGCAACTGGGGGTGCACATACACGCGCACCGCGTACTGTGCGCGCTCGAGTCCGGCCGGGCCCGCTGCGCCTGCACCTATACGGGTCGGGAGGAGATCCTGGCCGTCGACGCCGTCGTGCTCGTTACCGAGCGGGTGGGCGAGGATCGCCTGTACCAGGAGCTGATCGCCGACGCGGCCGCGTTGGCGCGCGCCGGCATCGCCCAGGTGCGCGCGATCGGTGATGCGCATGCCCCGGGAATCATTGCCGTGGCCGTGTATTCGGGCCACCTCGCGGCCCGCGAAATCGATGGCGAGGCCTCGACCATGCGGCGCGAGCGCGTTGCGCTTTGAGCGACGCCGGGCTGGGCGGCGCCGCACGGGCAGGCGTCAGCTTGTTGAGCGCCTTGGATCGTCCAGGCGCAACTCCTGCAGGGAAACGCGCTTGCGGCTTGCGCCGACACGCTGCGCGCCGATTTCGACGAAACCGAATCGCTCGTGAAACTCCCTTGAGGCCGGGTTCGGGGGATCGGTATCGAACTCGCAGGTTACGCGCGCGGCGTGGCGCAGCCGTGCCTGCCCTATCAGGTCCTCGTAAAGGGATGTTGCCAGGCCGGCGCCGCGCGCCGTCTTGCCGACAACGATGCGGTCGATGTAGACGAAGTCCGCATAACGCCCGGCGAACCACTGGTAGTTCGGGCTGTCGTAGTCCGCGCCCGGGCCCAGCGCCAGCAGGAAGGCGGCTATGTTCCCGTCGCATAGCGCGACCCGGTGATAGCAGGCCTGACGATGCAGCGCCGTGAGGCGTTCGAACCCCAGGGGGCTCAAAAACGCCTCGGATTCGAGATTCAACTGCAAGATGACCGGAAAGTCTTCCGGTGACGCATCCCGGATCGTCGCGATGATTGGCATGGCGGTGAAAAGGCGAGGGCGGGTTCGCGAGCGAGCGACGCACGCGCCGGCGGCACGCTCGGGAGCGGGCCGATAGCAAAAGTGATCGGGTCGTCGCCAGGCGGACTTTGCCAGCAAGCGGCCCGGTCGGTCAATTGCTTCTTGCCCGGAATTGGCTTGCTCCGGAGGGAATCGAACTGCTACCCTGCGCAACCCAGCATCGCCGAAACCAGGATCGCGGCATGTCGCACAATTTCGCCGCGCCCGGCACCTCAAGGCCGACCAGCACGCCCGCCGTCCCGGAGGCGGGCACCACGGTCGGCCTGGGGGGAATCCTCGCCGTGGGCATCGGCAACGCGCTCGAGTTCTACGACTTTCTCACCTTCTCCTTCTTTTCCATCCAGATCGGGCATAGCTTCTTTCCCGAAGCGCAAGGCTCGCACGGCCTGCTCTACGCCCTGGCGACCTTCGGCGTCGGATTTGCCATGCGACCACTGGGCGGATTCGTCATCGGGCGCCTGGGCGACCGCGCAGGGCGCAAGCCCGCCATGTTGCTTTCGTTCTCGCTCATGGGCTTTGCCATCCTGGGCGTGGTGCTGACCCCGTCCTACGCACGGATCGGCATCGCGGCGCCCTTGCTGCTGGTCTTCTTTCGCCTGGTGCAGGGCTTTGCCCTCGGGGGCCAGGTGGGACCCTCCACGGCCTATCTCGTGGAGGCGGCCCCGCCTCGTCGCCGCGGGCTATACGTGGCGGTGCAAAACTGCACGGCCGACCTGGCCGTGCTTTTTGCCGGCGTGGTGGGCTATGTCCTGTCGCGGCAACTGTCGCCGGCCGATCTGGACGATTGGGGATGGCGCCTGGCCTTTTTGATCGGTGTTGCGGTGGTGCCCTTCGGGCTCTGGATGCGGCGCAATCTGCCCGAGACCGCACCTCCGCCGCCAAAGGAGGCACTGGCCGCGGACGAGTCGCGCGTGACGGTGCGCATCGTGGCGCTTGGTTTGTGCATGCTGGCCGCGGGGACGATCTCGGGTTACGTGCTCGACTACCTCACGACCTACGCGCAGGACAGCCTCAAGATGAGCGTGCGGCTGGCGTTTGTCGCGACCATGGTGGTGGGCCTGTTCCAGGCCGGCACGGATCTGTTCGCCGGCTGGCTGGCGGATCGCTACGGCCGGCGGCCGGTCATGCTCACCGCCGTGGGCGTGCAGGTGTTGCTCACCGTCCCGCTGTTCTTTGCCATGAACCATGTGGCCAGCGTGGAACTGGCCTTTGTCGCCATGGGCGTACTGGCGGTGTTCAATGCCCTGGCAACGGTGCCGATGCTGGTCATCATCACCGAGTCGCTGCCGCGCGCCGCGCGCTCCGGCACGCTGTCGATGATGTATGCCTGCGCGATCGCGGTCTTTGGCGGTTCGACACAGTTTGCCGTGCAATACCTGACCAACGCGAGCGGCAGCACCCTGGCGCCTGCCTGGTACATGACGCTCGCCTTGCTGGTCGGCGGCACGGCGGGCCTGCTGTCGCGCGAGACCCGGCCCCAGGCGACCGGCTCCGGCAGCGTGACGCCGGTTGAGGGCGCGCGCAGCGGTGCCGCGCCGCCACATCAGCGATAGCGCCCCGGACGCCGACGGCGCTACTCAAGCCTCGAGTATCACCTTCAGGGCGTGGGTCTGGGCTGCGTTGGCGAAGGTTTCGTAGGCATCCAGGATCTTGGCCATGGGAAAGCGGTGCGTGATGAGTTCCTTCGGCTGGAGCCGGTGCGCGCACAAGGTCCTGAGCAGCATCGGCGTGCTGACGGTGTCGACCAGGCGCGTGGTGATGGTCACGTTGCGGTCCCACAGCAGCTCCAGGTGCAGGTCGACCTTCTTGCCATGCACGCCGACGTTGGCGATGGTACCGCCGGCAGCGATGATCTGCTGGCACAGTTCGAACGTTGCCGGGATGCCTACGGCCTCGATGGCGGTATCGACGCCCATGCTGCCAGTGAGCTTCAGCACCGCGGCGGCGGCCTTGCCGTCGGTGCTGTTGACGGTCGCTGTCGCGCCGAAGCGCATGGCGTTCTCCAGCCGCCCCTGGTCCAGGTCGACCATGATCACCTGGCCGGGGGAATAGAACTGCGCGGTGAGCAGTGCCGCCAGCCCTATCGGTCCGGCACCAACGATGGCAACGGTTGCCCCAGGACTGACCCGGCCGTTGAGTACGCCGCATTCGTGCCCGGTCGGCAGGATGTCGCTGAAAAGCACCAGGGTCTCTTCGTCGACCCCCGGTGGCACGGCATACAGGCTCATGTCGGCGTGGGGAATGCGGACGAACTCGGCCTGCGTTCCGTCTATGGTGTTGCCCAGGATCCATCCGCCGGTGGTGCAGTGCGAATACAGGAGCCGGCGGCAGAACACGCACTTGCCGCAGGCGCTCACGCACGAAACGAGTACGCGGTCGCCCGGCTTGAAGGTGGTGACGGCCGTGCCGACTTGGTCGACAACTCCCACCCCCTCGTGGCCCAGGATGCGGCCCGGTTGGCAGGACGGCACGTCCCCCTTGAGGATATGCAGATCGGTGCCACAGATGGTCGTGCGCGTTATCTTGACGATCGCGTCGGTCGGGGCACCCAATTCGGGTTTGGGGCGTTCTTCATAAACCTTTTTGTTCGGACCCTGGTAGACCAGTGCTTTCATGGCAAGGTACCTCGTTTTCGTTGTCTGCGCAGTGATGCAAGGGGAGGGCGGGATGGGGGCAGGTCACGCCATGCCATGCAGGGCCCGCCACGCCCACGGTGCGCGGCGCCGGAATTGCTTCGGGTTCATGCCTGGCGTTCCCTGCCTTGCTCGGCCAGTTGCCGGTCCACGGCGGTGCCCGCTTGGCTCAGCTTGAAATGCCGGGCATAGCGGGGCTCCATTTCGCGCAGCGACAGCCAGACCAGGAAGTCGGCGGTTCCGAAGCTTGCGTCCCAGGCGGGTTCGCCGCAGATCCTTGCCCCCACCCGCAAATAGCCCTTGATCAAAGGCGGCACGGCAAGGACGGGTGCCCGGGTGACGGACTCATGCGCAAACGGTACATGCGGGCGCACGCGCAGTGCCGGCGCCACGAGCTTGGCCTGCAGGTGGTCGCGCAGGCTTGCCGCCTGGTGCCCGCCATCGGCGAGCGCAGCGCTGGCACAGCCCAGCAGATGCTCGTAACCCCCGCGCAGCATGTAGCGGGTCAGACCGGTCCACAGGAGCATCAGCGCAGGTCCGGTACGGTAGTTCGGGTGCACGCACGAACGGCCGACCTCGACCAGGGTCGGCAGCAGGTGCGCCAGAGGCCCCAGGTCGAATTCGGATGCCGCGTACAAGCGTCCCGTGCGCCCGCGCCGATCGGGCGGCAGGATGCGGTAGGTGCCGACCACCTGGCCTGATGCACGCTCGCGCACGAGCAGGTGATCGCAGTCCTCGTCGAACTCGTCTTCGTCGATGCGCCGTTCCTCGCAGCCGATGCGGGCCCCCATTTCCTGCGCGAACACGAAATACCGCAGGCGCTGGGCCTCGGCGCGCTCGGCCGCCGTGCTGGCCAGGCTCAACTGCAGGCATGCTGCGTTTTGCCGGCGCCGCGCCTTGAAATCCGCGGGCGCTATCGGCAACGCCCCCGAAGCGGGCAGCCGCGGCGCCGGCAGGCCGGCGGCTTGGCTTTGCGGGCCGGGGCGGCGCCGCGGGGGCGCAGGAAGATTACGGAGTTGCAGCATGATGTCCTTGCCGTTGGGGCCGCGGCGAGGGCCGGGGCGCCCCGCAAGCCTGCTCGTCGGCCGGCGCAAGGGTCTGTGCGTTAACGAACACGCCTGCAGGAGCGGGGTCGCCCCTGTGGTACGGCAGCGCACAGACTGGGCCTTGCATTCGGGGGCACGCTGCGCCGTGCGCCTGGGCGGCGCGCAGTGCCGTGCTGGTGCTTGTCCGCCGCACACGGCTCCGGCGCCGCTGGCCCATGCCGCGCGGACTCTACATGCGGGAGGCTCGGCTGCCGCCCCTGGATCGCCCTTTTCGAAGCGAGCAATGCCATGAATACTTCCCGCATACCGCTGCTCCTGGGCATGATCGTCCTGGGTCTGGCCGGGCGCCCGGCCCTGGCCGATTGCACGCCCGGTGAGACCCGTTGCGGTGCCGACTCCCTGGTGGAAACGTGCACGCGCGAGCACGTCTGGCGGACCGATCCGGCCACAGCCTGCAACCGCAGCGTCGCTGAACCCCAGGCGCAGGCCCAGGAGCGCCGTGACGGCGATCGGGGACGCAATGAGCTGACCAGTGGCAAATGCACCAGCGGCATCTCGCGCTGTGGTGCCGGTGGCCAGGTCGAGCGCTGTACCGACGCCAACGCCTGGATCACCGAACCCGGAAGTTTCTGCGGACGTTGAGGGCGCGCGCTGCACGTGCCGCGCGCCCGGTCGATGCTGCGGGACCGGGCGCGGCGCCCGATCCCGGGCGCGGCTAGCGCAGATGGATGTCGAGCGGAACGAACAGGTTGATGCCGGGCGATTGGGGCGGAGCGTATTGCACCACCGGCGGCACGTACAGCGGCTGGGGGTAGTAGTCGCCGCGGTAGTAGCCGTGCTTGTCGCGTTCCCGGTGGTCCTGGTCCCGGTGATCCGCGGCGCGGTGCGGGGCGCCCTGGCGCGCTTTGCCCTGATCGTGCGCGGGTTCGCGCTGGCCGTGTTCGTCGCCCTGGGCCGGCGCAAGGGCCAAGCCCAGCAGCGCCGCTGCCACGAGTTGCGTGCGACGCGGGAAGCGGGGCCGCACGAAGGCGCGAGGGGCGCTCATTTTGCCTTGGCCATGGGTGCAATGCCGTGGCGGAACATGGCGTCGGCATCGCCTTTTTGCTCCGGCGACATCACGCCGTAGAGCACGGTGAAAGCCCGGGTGAAGTTGCGGATTCCTTCGACGTGGGTCGAGGAGATCTGCGCATACGAGTCCAGGTCTTCGATGGCGCTCATCTTGGCGGCGTCGGCCTTGCGCTCGAGGATCAGCGGGGCGATCGCCGCCTCGTTGTCGCGCATGGCCTGCGCGACCTCCTTCCACTGTTCTTCCTGGTCGGCGCGGATGTGCAGCTTGGCGTGCATGTCCTGCACGTGTGATTCGATGCGCGCCGTAGCTGACACTTCCACGGCCTGGGCCGTGGTCACAAGCGCGAGCGGCGCGGGAAGAATTGCTGCGCACAGGGCAAGGGCAAGCCAATGCTGCCGTGGCGGTCGTAAGCGGATGCTCTTGAGCATGTCATATCTCCATCGCAATTGGGAGCTTGAACGGCCAGCGTGTCGTAGCCCGTGCCGCGGTAGCGTGTTGCCGATTGTCGCCGGGCCGGCGGTGATGGTCGGTGCGCTGGCGCACGCGCCCAATGCGCAGTGCTGCCGCGGAAGCATTGAACCCAAGAACCGGCGATTCGCAGGCGTGCAGCGCGATGCTCCCGCAGCGTGCGCCAGCGAACGGATAGCGGCGCACGCAGCGGTTAGCTTGTCCGATTCAAAGGAGAACAGCATGGATCAGCTAGTCACCAAACCGGCAGCACGCGTCAAGGAACTGCGCCAGCAGCCCTTGCACACTCCCAACGATGTGGGCGCGGCGGGCGTCGCCGATGTCGCCGCAGCATTGAATCTGCTGCTGGCCGACGTCTACGCGCTATTTTTCAAGACGAAGAATTTCCATTGGCATATGAGCGGACCGCACTTCCACGGCTACCACCTGCTGCTCGAGGCGCAAGCCAAGCAGATCCAGGCCATGGGCGATCCGCTCGCCGAGCGGGTGCGCAAGATCGGCGCCATGACACTGCGCTCGATCGGCGAAATAGCGCGCCTGCAGCGCATACCGGACAATGATGCCGACTATGTCGAACCCTCGGACATGCTCGCCGAGCTGCGCGACGACAACCAGGTGCTGGCGACGCGCCTGCGCGAGGTGCATGCGCTGTGTGACGGGAACCGCGATTGGGCCAGTACCAGCCTCATCGATTCCTGGATCGACCAGACCGAGCGACGGGTCTGGTTCCTCTTCGAGTGCGGGCGCCGTCCGGATTCGGGCGGACGCTAGCCGGGAGCAAGCCCCGGGCCGGATCCCCCCGCGCCAATCGGCGTCGCCGCAGACCGAAGCGGGAGCGCGCTGGGGGAGTTGGGCCTCAGCGCCGGATACGCGAGATCTTCGTGCCTTCGATGCTCAGGCTCGCCATCAGGCCCTGCTGATCGAAGATGAAGGCATATGCCGAGTCCTTCATGGTCGAGGTGGAAAGGTTCTTCGCTGCGCCTTCGTCGACCACGACGATGGTCGGTCCGACGCCGATTTCCCAGCCATTGCTCTTTTTAAGGTAAGACAGGGCTTCATCGGTCATGAGGAAGACCGCGTAGCCATACGATTGCGCACCGGCCTGCAGTCCCCACGAGCCGCTGACGGAGTTGTAGTAGTCGATCACGTGCGTGCCTTCCTCGAGCACGCCTTCGCCATAACTGCCGCCGAAGACCAGGCCGGCCTTGACGATGTTCGGAAACACCAGCACCGCCTTGGCGCGGTGCGACAGATCCTGCGCGAGCGGATGGGTGCGAAACAGCATTTGCAGCGATTCCTGCGCCGTGCGGTCCAGATCGGCGGCGGTGGCCGCTGCCGCAGTTTTGGTGATACCGAGCGTCGTGCTGGCCAGGGCCGATGTCATGCCGATTGCCAGGATGCCGCGTCGCGTGATTTTCATGGAAAAGCCTCTTCGGAAGATGGATGGGAGTCGGGCACTGGAGCCTGCCCGCGGACGTAAAGCTTGCGCGCCAGCGTAGGCGACTCGCTAAGACTAGGGGGGGCTGTGGTCGTCGTCGGTGCGCTGGGGCACAGATGGTGGCGTGGCCGAAGATCGGATTCGGACTATGTTCGCCACCGTCCCGACGCCGCTTCGCCTCCTCGCTAGCCTCATGGGCGTTAGCGGCTTTTTCTCGGCACGACAGCCTGGGCGTGAGGCCTAGGCCGGTGTCCAACCTCGGGAGGGAGATGATGTTCTTTTCGCGAATTTGGCAGCGCTGCTGCGGCATGCTTGGGACGCGCCAACCGAGCGCGGCAGGGCCCGGCAACGTTCGCCACCGGCAACACTGATCAATGGCCCAGGACCGCGTCAATTCCGTAGTGCCGCTGGCAAGCGCTCCCGGCAATCGCCTGCTCGACGCGCTGGTACGTGGCGCGCGGCAAAGCTTCCTCGAATCCTGCGAAAGCGTCGAATTGGTCAGCGCCGTGGTGCTGTATGAGCCGGGCGCGCTTATCGAATTCGTGTATTTCCCGACATCGAGCTACATCTCCGTGATCATCCCGGTGGACGAGGACAGCGCGCTGGAGGTCGGCTTGATCGGGGACGAGGGCATGCTCGGCCTGCCGCTGCTGCTCGGCGTGGATTCGAGCCCCTTGCGTGCCTTGGTCCAGGGCAGTGGACATGCCTGGCGTATGACGGCGCAGGCGTTTCTGGCGCAGATCGAGCACCATCCGCGCCTGCGCCGCGAAATGCTGCGTTACCTGCAGGTAAGCATCTGGCAATTGGCCCAGACCGCGGCCTGCACGCGTTTTCACCTGGTCGAGCAGCGCCTGGCGCGGTGGCTTTTGATGACGCAGGACCGGGCGCACCGCGACAAGTTCCATGCCACGCACGAGTTCCTCGCCTACATGCTGGGCGTGCGCCGGGTTGGTGTCACCAAGGCGGCAACGTCCCTGCAGCGGCGCAAGTTGATCCGCTATCACCGCGGGGAGGTCGTGGTGTTGGATCGTCGCGGCATGCAAAAGGCCGCGTGCAGTTGCTACCAGACCGACCGCGATACCTACAAGGACCTGCTTCCCGCAGCCGACCGGGTGATCGTGAGGAAAAAGCCGGCAACCGCTTGACTCGGCCGCCTGGCACAGCGCGTCGTTGCGGCCCTGGGCAATTTCGCGTACTCCGGGCGTGCTCGCTGCACGGGCCAAAATTGCTTCGGGCGGCTTGACCCTGGTTGGCGCCTTGCGTTCCGGACGATTGCGCACTTGGCCAGTGCTCGCAAGAACAAGCGACACAGTCGGGCCTTGGCCCTGGGGCCTCGCGGCATGCCGGTCATGGCCTGCGCAGCGTCATTTTGTACGCTAGCGCACAAACCGCGTATCGTGTCCGCATCGGGCCTGATTGTCGCGCCCCTGTGCGCGGCGCCGGCGCGACGGGCCCGGACGCGATCCCACCAGGAACCCGAGTGCGCGAAACGATCGATCCCAGGAGCAACCATCTTCTGGCCGCTCTGCCCGGCCCTGAATGGGTGCGCCTGCAGCCCTACCTGGAACGCGTCGAGATGCCGCTGGGCAAGGTCCTCTATGAATCCGGCGGCACGCTGCGCCATGTGTTTTTTCCAGTCAGCGCCATCGTCTCGCTGCTCTACGTCATGGAAAGCGGCGCCTCGGCCGAGATCGCAGTGGTGGGCAAGGAGGGGATCGTCGGCATCGCCCTTTTCATGGGCGGCGAAACCACTTCCAGCCGCGCCATCGTGCAAAGCGCCGGCACAGGGCTGCGCCTGCCGGCCCGCGTCGTCAAGGAGGAATTCAACCGCTCCGGCCCCTTGATGCACCTGCTGCTGCGCTATACCCAGGCCTTGATCACGCAGATGACCCAGACCGCGGCCTGCAATCGCCACCACTCCCTCGACCAGCAACTCTGCCGCTGGCTCCTGCTTAGCCTGGATCGGCTCGATACGTCCGAACTTGTGATGACACAGGAACTGATCGCCAACATGCTCGGTGTGCGGCGCGAGGGGGTCACGGAAGCGGCGCTCAACCTGCAGCGGCTTGGGCTGATCCGCTATGCGCGCGGCCATATCTGGGTGCTCGACCGGCCGGGCCTGGAACAGCGCACCTGCGAGTGCTATGCGGTCGTGAAGAAGGAATACGACCGCTTGTTGCCGGATCAGCAGGCCATTTGACATCTCGGTGCCGCGCCGCAGTAGGGGCGAGCCGCGCGGCCCCAGCCCACAGCGCGGCCTCGCGATAGTGCGAATGCGCGCATGGCAGCGGGGGGGTGCGCCGAGCCGGCGGGTCTGTGCGCTTTCGCACACGCCATGCTGGCGCCGCATCGTGCGCGACCGAACGGACGCCCGCGTGGCGATGGCCTACCTTGCCCTGCCACGGGGATCGCGGGCAATCGGTGCGAATAGGCGCGTGGCATGCCGACAGCAACGACTACGGCGCCCCGCTTCGATGCGCATTGCGCCTTCAAGGAGATTTCATGCTTTACACCATTGCCGTAGTGCTCGTCATCCTTTGGCTTCTGGGGCTGGTGAGCTCTTACACCCTGGGCGGCTACCTGCACCTGCTGCTGGTGCTGGCGCTGATTGTTATCGTGGTGCGCCTCGTCAGCGGGCGCGCCGTGGTCTGAGCACCAGGCCCGGTCGCGGGCGACAATGGTGCCGGAGTCCACTTGCAGGGCGGCGTAATAGTCCTTGAATTCCCTGCGGGTGCTAGCGGGCTTGCCAGGGTGCCGGCGCGGTGTCGCCCTGCGCGCCGTATCCGGCGGGCGCGGCCGCCACATGGCGCGCCTTGTCGCGATACATGGCGCGATCGCAGTGCTCCAGCAGCTGCGCATATTCGGTGCCGTCGGCCGGGCAGACGGCCACACCGATGCTGGTCGTCAGTTGCACCATCCGGTTGCGCAGCCGGTACGGCCGGGCGATGGCGGCGCGCAGTTTGTGCGTCACGAGCAGGGCTTTCTCGCGGCTGTCGATCTGCGCCAGCAGCACGACGAATTCGTCGCCGCCAAAACGGCACGCGGTGTCGCTGGCGCGGATGCAGGCTTTTAGCCGCGCGGAAACCTGCAGCAGCAGTTCGTCGCCCAGGCAGTGCCCCACGGCATCGTTGATGATTTTGAACCCGTCCAGATCGAGGAAGAGCAGGGCCGTGTGCAGGTGCAGGCGTGCGCCGCGTGCCAGCGCCTGATTGGCCCGATCGAGCAGTAAACGGCGATTGGGCAGCCCCGTGAGGGCATCGAAATAGGCGTAGCGCCGTTCGTCGGCGATGGCCCGCTTGAGCTGCGCGACCTCCTGCTCGAGGCGGTCGATGCGATCCTGGGCCAGACCAAGTGGACTTTGCGGGCCCGACGCGACGCCGTGCCCCGCGCCAGCGTGCAGGCCGTCGAGGGCGACCCTTGCCTTGTCGGCGCCCTTGACGCCCTCGCTTGGCGCCATGTGCAATTGCGCGACTCGGGCATCCATGACTGGATTCAGGTTGGGCATTGACGTCTTTCTCGCGTTAGCGACACTCGCCTGCGCAAGCGGTCGCCGACGCAGCTCTTGCCCCGGTTCGGCCATGAGGCGGTGTGCAAGTGCAGCAATTGCCAAAGCGGGGAAATTACCGCAAGCAGCCTTCAATGCTCTGTGCGCTGGGCCACAGTGGCAACCGGTTTCGGCCTATGCCGTACCGGCAAATTCGCGCACTGGTCCGCGAACGGGCAGGGTCCCGGCCGCGTGGTCTCGAACGGACGGTGCTCGGGCTACCAGCAGCCTCGGGTACCATGCGCGCGCCAGCATGAAGCCCACAGCCGCCATCGGCCCCCATTTCCTGCGCAATGCCCATCTGCAGATGCATTTTTGCGTGCTGTTGTGGGGGTTTACCGCGATATTGGGCAAACTCATTTCGCTGCCGGCCGTGGTGCTGGTGTTTTGGCGGGTGCTGATCGTGAGCCTTTGCCTGCTGGTCTGGCCCGCCGTCTGGCGCCGCCTGCGGGCCGTAAGCCGGCGCGACCTGGCCCTGTCGGTCGCAGCCGGCGTGCTGCTGATGCTGCATTGGCTGACCTTTTACGGCGCCATCAAGCTCGCCAATGCCTCGGTCGCGGTTACCAGTCTGGCGCTGGCACCCGTGTTCCTGGCCATCGCGGAGCCCTACTTGTTGCGCCAGCCTTTCGTGCGGCGCGACGTGCTGCTGGCCTTGGTCGCCGTCCCGGGCGTATTACTGGTAGTGGGCGGCATCCCGGCGAACATGCACGAAGGCTTTGCGCTTGGAACGCTGTCGGCGCTTTTTGTCTCTGTGTTCAGCGTCTTCAACAAGCGCCTGACGATGCGCGTTCCGGCGCTGGCGCTTACGGCCATGGAAATGGCGACCGCGGCGGTCGTGCTTGGCGTGCTGATTCCGTTGTGGCCGCTGGTCGGTGTCGCGTTCGTCCTGCCCGGCGCCATGGACCTCGCGTGGTTGCTGGTGTTGTGCTTTGCCTGCACCCTGCTGCCCTTCGTGCTCTCGATCGTCGCCCTGCGCCGCATCAGTGCCTTCAGCGCCCAACTCGCGGTGAACCTCGAGCCGGTCTACACCGTCGCAATCGCCTCGTTGGTGCTGGGGGAAAGCCGGCAGTTGCTCTGGCCTTTCTATGTCGGGGTCGGCCTGCTGTTGGCGTCGGTGCTCATCAACGCGCACCTGCATCGCATACCGGGGGCTTGGCAAGACACGCCGGCCGGATGATCCAAGCCGATGACGCAAGAATGGGTATCGCGTTTTGCGCGCACCTCATGATGCGTCATGATGACAGGGGCGAATCTGGTGTAAGTTGCACCCCTGCACGGCGGCGTGTGGTGGTCCGGATTCACGGCGCCTTGCCGGCAACGGCCCAAAACTCGCGGTGAACCCCATGACAAGCTTGAACATCAACGGTAAAACGATCCCGGTAGACGCCGATCCGTCCACGCCTCTGCTGTGGGCCCTGCGCGACGTCTTGGGCATGACCGGCACCAAGTTCGGCTGCGGCGTGGCCGCCTGCGGTGCCTGCACGGTGCACGTCAACGGCCAGGCGACGCGGTCGTGCGTCACGCCGATCTCGGCCGTGGTGGGACAGAAGATCACCACGATCGAAGGCGTGGGCGCCGGGCCCGTGGCCGAGGCGGTGCAGGCGGCCTGGATCGCCCACGACGTGGCCCAGTGCGGCTACTGCCAGAGCGGGCAGATCATGAGCGCCACGGCGCTGCTCGCCGGCAACAAGACCCCCACCGATGCCGACATCGATGCGGCCATGGCCGGCAACCTATGCCGCTGTGGCACCTACCAGCGCATCCGTGCGGCGATCCACGATGCCGCCAAGAACCTGGCCTGAGGAGCGCAGCATGCACATCAAGACCTTCGCGCGGCGCCTTGCCGGGCTTGCCGATGCCGGGCCGGCGGCGCGGGCCATGCCCCGGCGCGAGTTCCTGCGGCTTACCGCCCTGGCCGGCGGCGGCCTGCTCATCACCTGGTCGGCGCCCGCCGCGTTGGGCGCCGAAGCCGCGGCGCCGGCGCCGGCCAAGCCGCTTCCCGATCCGCATGCCTTCATCAAGATCAACCCCGACAATACGGTCGAGATCGCGGTCAACCGGCTCGATTTCGGCCAGGGTGCGCTCACCGCGCTGCCGATGTTGCTGGCCGAGGAACTCGATGTGGACTGGAGCCAGGTCAGGGCCCACCTGGCGCCCGCCGCGGATGCCTACAAGGATCCCGTCTTCGGCATCCAGATGACCGGCGGCTCCAATGCCGTGGCCAATTCCTGGCTGCAATACCGACAAATCGGCGCAACCGCGCGCACCATGCTGGTGGCTGCCGCCGCCCAGCAATGGAAGGTGCCGCCGGCCTCGTGCCAGACCGGCTCGGGCATGGTGCGTTCCGGCGCACACGAAGCCACCTACGCCGCGCTGGCGCAGGCCGCTGCGCAGCAGGCGGTTCCCGAAAAAGTCGCCTTGAAGTCCCCGGGCGACTTTCGCATCATCGGCAAGGGCAAGGGGCGCCTGGATGGCCACGCCGGCGCGACGGGCACCAAGACCTACGGAATCGATGTGCGCTTGCCGGGGATGAAAGTCGCCCTGGTGCAGCGCCCCCCCACCTTTGGCGGCCAGGTCGCCAGTTTCGACGCCAGCCGCGCCTTGGCGCTCAAGGGCGTGCGCGCGGTCTTCGAAGTGGCCACCGACCGCGGTGGCAGCGGTGTCGCTATCGTGGCCGACGGCTATTGGCCGGCCAAGCAGGCGCGCGACGTCTTGCAAGTCCAGTGGAAGCCGGGTGTCGGCGCCACCACCAGTACCGACGCCCTGTATGCCTCCT
>Ga0209698_10000754_pt1 | contig 37162 bp, 37 predicted proteins | sample LitLauG_LLR_2012_FD_187203 | JGI IMG/M metagenome (GOLD analysis project Ga0209698, IMG submission 187203) | Freshwater sediment microbial communities from Pennsylvania, USA - Little Laurel Run_MetaG_LLR_2012 (SPAdes) (version 2) | ecosystem: Environmental > Aquatic > Freshwater > Creek >... | reverse complement strand
CGTCTCCGGGCGGGCCTTCGACGGCCGCGGCAACTACAGCATCGGCCTGAAGGAACAGATCATCTTCCCCGAGATCGAGTACGACAAGATCGACAAGCTGCGGGGCATGAACATCAGCATCACGACCACCGCCAGGTCCGACGACGAGGCCAAGGCCCTGCTCGCCGCCTTCCGGTTCCCGTTCCGCAATTGAGCGAGGTGTACGTTGGCAAAACTAGCCCTCATTAACCGCGAAGCCAAGCGCGCCGCCCTGGTGAAGAAGTTCGCCGCCAAGCGCGCCGCGCTCAAGGCCGCCTTCACCGACCAGACGCTGTCGATGGAAGAGCGACTGCACGCCCAGCAGCAGCTGCAGGCGCTGCCGCGCAACGCCAACCCGACGCGCATGCGCAAGCGCTGCTCGATCACCGGCCGGCCGCGCGGCAACTTCCGCAAGTTCGGTCTGGGGCGCAACAAGATCCGCGAGGCGGCCATGCGCGGCGACATCCCGGGCCTGACCAAGGCGAGCTGGTAAGGGCGGAGCAGATCCATGAGCATGAGTGATCCGATCGCCGACATGTTGACGCGCATCCGCAATGCGCAGCGTGTCGAGAAGAACGAAGTGGCCATGCCGTCCTCGAAGCTGAAGGTCGCCATCGCCGAGGTGCTGCGCGACGAGGGCTACATCGAGGGCTACCAGGTGGCCAGCGGCGAGGCGGCGCACGCCGAACTGCGCATCGGCCTGAAGTACTACGCCGGCCGGCCGGTCATCGAGCGGCTCGAGCGCGTCTCCAAGCCCGGCCTGCGCATCTACCGCGGCCGCAACGACCTGCCGCAGGTCATGAACGGCCTGGGCGTGGCCATCGTCTCGACGCCGCGCGGCGTGATGACCGACCGCAAGGCGCGCAACCAGGGCGTCGGCGGCGAGATCCTCTGCTACGTCGCCTGATCCGGGGAAGCTCATGTCGCGAGTCGCACGCATACCGGTGACCCTGGTCAAGGGGGTCGAGGCCCAGCTGGGCGCCGACCAGATCACCGTCAAGGGCCCGCAGGGCACGCTCAAGCAGGCGGTGACGCGCCTGGTCCACATCAAGATCGCCGACGGCAAGATCGAGTTCGCCGCGGCCGACGAGTCGCGCGAGGCCAAGGCCATGAGCGGCACGATGCGCGCCCTGGTCGCCGGCATGGTCGAGGGCGTCAGCAAGGGCTTCGAGCGCCGCCTCAACCTGGTCGGCGTCGGCTTCCGGGCCCAGGCGCAGGGCGACAAGATCAACCTCTCGCTGGGTTTCTCGCACCCGGTCGAGCACCGCATGCCGGCCGGCGTCAAGGTCGAGACGCCGACCCAGACCGAGATCGTCGTCAAGGGCGCCGACAAGCAGCGCGTCGGCCAGGTCGCCGCCGAGATCCGCGCCTATCGCCCGCCGGAGCCCTACAAGGGCAAGGGCGTGCGCTACGCCAACGAGACGGTGGTGATCAAGGAAACCAAGAAGAAGTGAACCTGTCGAGCATCCTGCCATGATCAGCAAGAAAGAGTCACGACTACGCCGCGCCCGCGCCACGCGGGCGCGCATCGAGTTGAACCGGGCGCACCGGCTGACGGTGCACCGCTCCAACCAGCACATCTACGCCGCGGTGATCTCGCCCGACGGCGGCCGGGTGCTGGTGTCGGCGTCGACCCTCGAGCAGGAGGTGCGCAACGAGCTCTCCGGCGCCAAGGGCCATGGCGGCAATGTCGCCGCGGCCAAGCTGGTCGGGGCGCGCCTGGCGCGCAAGGCGGTCGCCGCCGGCATCGCCCAGGTCGCATTCGATCGTTCCGGATTCCGATATCACGGGCGGGTCAAGGCGCTGGCCGAGGCCGCCCGTGAAGCCGGCCTCAAGATCTAGGTAGGAGCCCACCAGCATGGCAAGGATCCAAGCGAAGAATCTCGGCGAGGCCCGCGACGACGGCATGCGCGAGAAGATGATCGCCGTCAACCGCGTCACCAAGGTCGTCAAGGGCGGGCGCATCCTGGCCTTTGCCGCCCTCACGGTGGTCGGCGACGGCGACGGCCGCATCGGCATGGGCAAGGGCAAGGCGCGCGAGGTGCCGGTCGCGGTGCAAAAGGCGATGGAACGGGCCCGCCGCGGCCTCGGCCGCATCCCGCTGCGCGGCGGCACGGTGCAGCACACGGTGTATGCCAAGCACGGCGCGTCGCGGGTCATGCTCGCGCCGGCGGCCGACGGCGCCGGCATCAAGGCCGGCGGCGCGCTGCGCGCCATCTTCGACGTCATGGGCGTGCACAACGTGGTCGGCAAGGCGCACGGCTCGACCAACCCCTACAACACGGTGCGCGCCACCATCAAGGCGCTCGAGCGGCTGCGCACGCCGGCCGAGATCGCCGCCAAGCGCGGCAAGACCGTCGAAGAGATCCTGGGCTGAACGGAACGATGATGAAGACCGCCGCGCAGAAGAAGAAGCCCGTGGCCGCCGACGGCGCCACGGTCAAGGTCACGCTGGTGCGCAGCGTCGCCGGAACCAAGGCGTCGCACCGGGCCACGGTCATCGGCCTCGGACTGGGCCGGGTCAACAGCAGCCGCGTCCTCGAGAACACGCCCGAGGTGCGCGGCATGATCAACAAGGTTTCCTACCTGCTGCAGGTCGGCTGAGCCGGCCGCGGCGCGCCGGTCCACACCGCGAATCGAGGATGACGCCATGCGTTTGAACACCATCAAGGCCGCCGCCGGCTCCAAGAGCGCGCGCCATCGCGTCGGCCGCGGCATCGGCAGCGGCTGGGGCAAGACCGCGGGCCGCGGCCACAAGGGCCAGAAGTCGCGTTCCGGGGGCTTCCACAAGGTCGGTTTCGAGGGCGGCCAGATGCCGCTGCATCGGCGCCTGCCCAAGCGCGGCTTCACCTCGCTGACGCGGCGCTATGTCGCCACCGTGCGCCTGTCGCAGCTGCAGCGCCTCGAGGCCAGCGAGATCGACCTGATGGTGCTCAAGCAGGCCGGCATCGTGCCGACGCTGGCCCAGCACGCGCGCATCGTCAAGACCGGCGAGCTGACCCGCAAGGTGCAGATTCGCGGCCTCGGCGTGACTGCCGGGGCGCGCGCCCTGATCGAGGCCGCCGGCGGCACGATCGACGCGGCCGCGGCCTGACGCGCCGGCGACACCAGGCACGCAGACGCCAACCAGGACCGGGGAACGACTTGGCAACCCAGCAAGCGACATTGGCCAGCAGCGGCAAGTACGCCGACCTGCGGCGGCGCGCGGTGTTCCTGCTGCTCGCGCTGATCGTCTATCGCCTCGGCACGCACATCCCGGTGCCGCTGATCGATCCGGACCAGTTCCGCCAGGCCTTCCAGCAGCAGTCTGGCGGCATCCTGGGCCTGCTCAACATGTTCTCGGGCGGCGCGCTGTCGCGCTTCTCCATCTTCTCGATCGGCATCATGCCGTACATCTCGGCGTCGATCATCCTGCAGATGCTCACCTACGTTCTGCCGTCGCTCGAGGCGCTGCGCAAGGAGGGCGAATCGGGCCGCCGCCGCATCACCCAGTACACGCGCTACGCCACCGTCGTGCTGGCGACCGTCCAGTCCTTCCTGGCCATCGTCGCGATCGAGTCGGTGCCCAACCTGGTGATCGAGCCCGGCCTGCTGTTCCGCTTCGTCGGCGTCATCTCGCTGGTCACCGGTTGCATGTTCCTCATGTGGCTGGGCGAGCAGATCACCGAGCGCGGCCTGGGCAACGGCATCTCGATCGTCATCTTCTCGGGCATCGTCGCCGGCCTGCCCAGCGCGCTGGGCCGGCTGTTCGAGCTGGTCAGCACCGGCGCGCTGGGCTACCTGTCGTTCATCGTCATCGTCCTGCTCATCGTCGGGGTCACCGGCGCGGTGGTCTTCGTCGAGCGCGGCCAGCGGCGGATCCTCGTCAACTACGCCAAGCGCCAGGTCGGCAACAAGGTCTATGGCGGCCAGAGCTCCTACCTGCCGCTCAAGCTGAACATGTCGGGCGTGATCCCGCCGATCTTCGCCTCCTCGATCGTGCTGTTCCCGGCGACCATCGCCGGCTGGTTCGCCACGGGCGACGGCACGCGCTGGCTGCGCGACGTGGCCGCGGCGCTGCAGCACGGCCAGCCCCTCTACCTCGTGCTCTACGCCTCGCTCATCGTCTTCTTCTGCTTCTTCTACACCGCGCTGGTGTTCAACAGCAAGGAGCAGGCCGAGAACCTGAAGAAGAGCGGCGCCTTCGTCCCGGGCATCCGCCCCGGCGACCAGACCGCGCGCTACATCGACAAGATCCTGCTGCGCCTGACCATGGCCGGCGCGGTCTACATCACGCTGGTCTGCCTGGTGCCCGAGTTCCTCTACCTGCGCTGGAGCGTGCCGTTCTACTTCGGCGGCACCTCGCTGCTCATCGTGGTCGTCGTCACGATGGACTTCTGGGCCCAGGTCCAGGCCTACCTGATGACGCACCAGTACGAGTCGCTGCTGAAGAAGGCCAACTTCCGTGGCGGCGCGCCCGGCATGAACCGCTGACGATGGCGCGCGACGACGTCATCCAGATGCAGGGGGAGATCCTCGAGAACCTCCCCAACGCGACGTTCCGCGTCAAGCTGGAGAACGGGCACGTGGTGCTGGGACACATATCGGGCAAGATGCGCATGCATTACATCCGCATCCTGCCCGGCGACAAGGTGACGGTCGAACTGACGCCCTACGACCTGAGCCGCGCGCGCATCGTATTTCGCGCCAAGTAGGCGCACCGGATCGGAACAGGAGCACGGCAATGAAGGTGATGGCTTCGGTGAAGAAGATGTGCCGCAAGTGCAAGGTCATCAAGCGCAAGCGGGTGGTGCGGGTGATCTGCTCGGATCCGCGGCACAAGCAGCGGCAAGGGTAGTCACGGCCCTCTCCCGCAAGCGGGAGAGGAGCGATAGCAGAAAAGGAATATTCGTATGGCACGGATTGCCGGCATCAACATTCCGCCGCACCAGCACGCCGAGATCGGCCTGACGGCGATCTACGGCATCGGGCGCGCCCGCTCGCGCGCCATCCTCGACGCGGTCAAGGTTCCGCACAACCGCAAGGTCAAGGAACTGACCGACGCCGAGCTCGAGCGCATCCGCGAGGCGATCGGCCGCTTCACCATCGAGGGCGACCTGCGGCGCGAGATCCAGCTGTCGATCAAGCGGCTGATCGACCTCGGCTGCTACCGCGGCCTGCGCCATCGTCGCGGCCTGCCGGTGCGCGGCCAGCGCACGCGCACCAATGCACGGACGCGCAAGGGGCCGCGCAAGGCCGGCGTGTCGCTGAAGAAGGGCTCCTAGGGCGAGATCGGTTAGGGCAGGGCGCAGGACCCGTCGCAGGGGCGGCGGGCCGCGCAGGAACGAAGCATCCGGCGAGGCATATCGAGCATGGCAACGAGAGCACCGACCCCGCAGCAGGTGGCCGCGCAGCGGGCGCGCAAGAAGGTGAAGAAGAACGTCGCGGAGGGCATCGCCCACATCCACGCCTCGTTCAACAACACCATCATCACCATCACCGACCGCCAGGGCAACGCGCTGTCCTGGGCGACCAGCGGCGGCGCCGGCTTCAAGGGTTCGCGCAAATCGACGCCGTTCGCGGCCCAGGTCGCGGCCGAGACCGCCGGCCGGGCGGCGCTCGAATGCGGCGTGAAGAACCTCGAGGTCCGCATCAAGGGGCCGGGCCCGGGCCGCGAGTCCTCGGTGCGCGCGCTCAACGCCTGCGGTTTTCGCATCGCCTCGATCCAGGACATCACGCCGGTGCCGCACAACGGCTGCCGGGCACCGAAGCGGCGCCGTGTCTGAGGCCCGCAGCGTCCCGGTCGACGGACCGGTGGACCCCACCCGCGAGGCCGATTTCCCGGCCGGCTTCGACAACCTGATTTCGTTCGGCATCTGATAGGAACCGCACATATGGCTCGCCACACCGGAGCAAAGCTCAAGCTGTCGCGGCGCGAGGGAACCGACCTGTTCCTCAAGAGCGCGCGCCGCTCGCTCGATTCCAAGTGCAAGGCCGACAGCAAGCCGGGCCAGCACGGCCGCATGTCCGGCTCGCGCATGTCCGACTTCGGCCTGCAGCTGCGCGAGAAGCAGAAGGTCAAGCGCATGTACGGCGTGCTCGAGCGGCAGTTCCGCCGCTACTTCGCCGAGGCCGAGCGGCGGCGCGGCAACACCGGCACCAACCTGATCGCGCTGCTCGAGTCGCGCCTGGACAACGTCGTCTACCGCATGGGCTTCGGCTCGACCCGCGCCGAGGCGCGCCAGCTGGTCTCGCACTGCGCGATCGAGGTCAACGGCAAGGTGGTGAACATCTCCTCGATGCTGCTGTCCGCCGGCGACCAGGTCGCGGTGCGCGAGGCCGCGCGCAAGCAGGCCCGCGTCCAGGACGCGCTCAACCTCGCCGGCCAGAGCGGCTTCCCGTCCTGGGTCGACGTCGACGTGCAGAAGATGATCGGCAAGCTCAAGGCCCTGCCCGACCGCGGCGACGTGGCCCAGGACGTCAACGAATCGCTGGTCGTCGAGCTGTACTCGCGCTGAGCGCGTCCGGGAGCGGCGCCGGTCCGGCGCCGGTCCCGCCCCGAGAGGCCGCGCGGCCGCCGCGCGGCGCTCGCGTTTTCCCGGGTTCCGCCCTGCGCGGTGCCCGGACCCCAGGGCGCCGGAGGTTGTGGGAGGCCGGCCCCGCTGCAGTTCCAGTCCCGCGACCATCCACCAGCCTTATCGGCGTAACGAGCCGAGGGTATTGAAAGGGATCGTCCATGAGCACTTCCGGTCTACTCAAGCCGCGCAACATCGATGTCGAGGGCACCGGCCCGCACACCGCGGTCGTCACGATGGAGCCGTTCGAGCGCGGCTACGGCCACACGCTGGGCAACGCCCTGCGCCGCATCCTGCTCTCCTCCATGGTCGGCTATGCGCCGACCGAGGTGCAGATCGAGGGCGTGGTGCATGAATATTCCACGATCGACGGCGTGCGCGAGGACGTCGTCGACATCCTGCTCAACCTCAAGGGCATCGTCTTCAAGCTGCACAACCGCGACGAGGTCGCGCTGACCCTGCGCAAGGAAGGCGAGGGCGTGGTCACGGCCGCCGACATCGAGCTGCCGCACGACGTCGAGATCGTCAATCCGGAGCACGTCATCGCCCGCCTGACCACCGGCGGCAAGCTCGACATGCAGGTCAAGGTCGAGAAGGGCCGCGGCTACGTGCCCGGCAACGTGCGCGCCTTCCGCGAGGACCACTCGACCACCATCGGCAAGGTGGTCATGGACGCCTCCTTCTCGCCGGTGCGCCGGGTCAGCTACACCGTGGAGAGCGCGCGGGTCGAGCAGCGGACCGACCTGGACAAGCTGGTCATGACCATCGAGACCAACGGCGCCATCACCCCGGAAGAGGCGGTCCGCCAGTCGGCGCGCATCCTGGTCGAGCAGCTGTCGGTCTTTGCCGCGCTCGAGGGCGTGATCGAGACCTCCAGCTCGCGTCCGACCTCGCCAGACGTCGACCCCATCCTGCTGCGCCCGGTCGACGACCTCGAACTGACGGTGCGCTCGGCCAACTGCCTCAAGGCCGAGAACATCTACTACATCGGCGACCTGATCCAGCGCACCGAGAACGAGCTGCTCAAGACGCCCAACCTCGGCCGCAAGTCGCTCAACGAGATCAAGGAAGTGCTGGCCGCCCGCGGCCTGACGCTGGGCATGAAGCTGGAGAACTGGCCGCCGGTCGGCCTGGACAAGTAGACCGGTCCGTCCTGGCGCGCCACGGCCGGCCGCATGGCCGGGCGCGCCGCGAAGGATCGCCCCGCAACCCAACCGAACCGCCCGCCACGGCCGCAAGGCCGCCGGGATCGAAGAGTCGGCAGATCAAGACTGGAAGGCACCATGCGTCACGGACACGGACTGCGAAAACTCAACCGGACATCGAGCCATCGCCTGGCGATGCTGCGCAACATGTCCAATTCCCTGCTGCGCCACGAGCTCATCAAGACGACCCTGCCCAAGGCCAAGGAGCTGCGCCGCGTCGTCGAGCCGCTGATCACGCTGGCCAAGGAGCCGACCCTGGCGAACCGCCGGCTGGCCTTTAACCGCCTGCGCGACCGCGAGATGGTCACCAAGCTGTTCGCCGAGCTTGGCCCGCGCTACCAGGCCCGCCCCGGCGGCTACACGCGCATCCTGAAGTTCGGCTTCCGCGTCGGCGACAACGCGCCGATGGCCCTGATGGAACTGGTCGACCGGCCCGAGCCCAAGGACGCATCGGCCCCGGCCGACGCCGCCGAGGCCTGATCTAGCGGCGCGCGGCGTGCGCTGCCGGCGGCCGCGCCGCGCCATCGCCCGGTTCGGCTGGGTCGCCGCAAATGCACCGCGAACCCGGCAATTTGGCGCCGATCGCGACAAGTGCCGTCATCGGAGCGTAACGCCCCGGCGCTAGGCTGCGGTCGATGCAACGATTGCGCGATCCCGGCGTGCAAGCGCCGGGCCGGGACGGCCCCGGGGAAGCTCCCGCACGACGCGACGCCCGACCGGTCAAACCGGCGGCCGGCGCCGCGGAACCCGTCGATCCCGGCGTGCAGCGCTACCGCGCCATCTTCCTCTCCGACATCCACCTGGGCACGCCCGGCTGCAAGGCCGAGCACCTGCTCGACTTCCTGCGCCACAACGAATCCGACGAGCTGTTCCTGGTCGGCGACATCATCGACGGCTGGGCCTTGCGGTCGCGCTTCTACTGGCCGCAGAGCCACAACGATGTCATCCAGAAGGTCCTGCGCAAGGCCCGCAAGGGGACCCGGGTCCGCTTCATCCCGGGCAACCACGACGAGGCGGCGCGCCAGTTCTGCGGCCTGAATTTCGGCGACGTCGGCATCTGCGCCGATGCCGAATACCAGCTGCTCGACGGCCGCCGCCTGTGGGTGGTGCACGGCGACATCGCCGACGGCGTCATCCGCCACGTCAAGTGGCTGGCCTATGTCGGCGACGCCCTCTACGACTGGGTGCTGTGGCTCAACCGCCACCTGAACAACGCGCGGGCCCGGCTCGGCTTCGGCTACTGGTCGCTGTCGCAGTACCTCAAGTTCAAGGTCAAGAACGCGGTGAGCTTCATCAGCGATTTCGAGCGCGTGCTGGTGCGCGAGGCGCGCCGGCGCGGCTTTGACGGCGTGATCTGCGGCCATATCCATCACGCGCAGATCCGTACCGTCGACGGGGCGCTGTACGTCAACGATGGCGACTGGGTCGAGAGCCTGACCGCCCTGGTCGAGACCTTCGAGGGCGAGCTGCGGATCCTCGTCTGGGACCGCATCCTGGCGCCCAATGCGCCGGTGCCGCACTGGAGCGACGTCGAGCCCGAGCCGCGCCCGAGCGCGCTCGACGTGCGCGATCCGGCGGTCGTCGCCAAGGTCATCGCCTCCTTGTCGCCCTTGGGCGCGCCGTGAACGCGCGCCGGCGCCGCCCCGCGCGGGGCGGATCATGAAGATCGCCACGGTCACCGACGCCTGGCACCCGCAGGTCAACGGCGTGGTGCGCACGATCGAGGCCACCAATCGCGAGCTCGAGCTGGCCGGGCACCAGACCGTGGTGCTGTCGCCGCAGCAGTTCCTGACCCTGCCCTGCCCGGGCTATCCCGAGATCCGGCTCTCGATCCTGCCCTATCGCCGGCTGGCCGGCCTGCTGCGCCGCGCCGCCCCCGATGCCGTGCACGTCGCCACCGAGGGGCCCCTGGGGACGGCGGCACGGCGCTACTGCCTGCGCCGCCGCATCCCCTTCACGACCGCGTATCACACCCGCTTCCCGCAGTACCTCAAGGCGATGTACGGCGTGCCCGAGGACTGGGTCTACCGCTTCCTGCGCTGGTTCCACGGCGGCGCCTACCGCCTGCTGACGCCGACGCCCCATGTCGAGCGCGAGCTGGCCCAGTGGGGCATCACCAATGTCGCGCGCTGGACGCGCGGCGTCGACCTCGAGGTCTTCCAGCCCGCCGCGGAACGCTCGCCCCTGGTGGCCGGACTGCCGGGGCCGATCTTCCTGTGCGTCGGCCGGGTCAGCGTGGAGAAGAACATCGCCGCCTTCCTCGACCTTGATCTGCCCGGCAGCAAGGTCGTGGCGGGCATCGGCCCGGAACTCGAAACGTTCAAGCGGCGCCATCCCGAGGTGCTGTTCGTCGGCGTGCTCAGCCGCGCCGAGCTGGCCCGGCTGTATTCGAGCGTCGACGTCTTCGTCTTTCCCAGCCGCACCGATACCTTCGGCCTGGTGCTGCTCGAGGCGCTGGCCTGCGGCACGCCGGTCGCGGCCTATCCGGTGCAGGGGCCGCTCGACGTGGTCGGCGGCTCGCCGGCGGCCGTGCTCGACGAGGACCTGCGCAAGGCCGCGCTCCAGGCCCTGCGCATCGACCGCCAGCTGTGCCGGGCCCATGCCGAGCGCTTTTCCTGGAAGGTGGCGACGCAGCAGTTCATCGATCTGCAGCCGTCGCGCGCCGCGCCGTAGGCGCGGCCGGCCGCTTCAGGCCGCCGCGCGCCGCAGCAGCCGGGCGGCCGGCAGGGCGAAATAGCTGAGGATGCCGTCGGCGCCGGCGCGCTTGAAGGCGAGCAGCGCCTCCATCATCACCGCGTTCTCGTCGAGCCAGCCGTTGGCCGCGGCGGCCTTGAGCATGGCGTACTCGCCGCTCACCTGGTAGGCGAAGGTCGGCACGCGGTACGTTTCCTTGACCCGGCGCACGATGTCCAGGTAGGGCATGCCCGGCTTGACCATGACCATGTCGGCGCCCTCCTGCAGGTCGAGGCCGACCTCGCGCAGGGCCTCGTCGCCATTGGCCGGATCCATCTGGTACGCCGACTTGTTCGACTTGCCGAGGTTGCCCTTGGTGCCCAGGGCATCGCGGAACGGCCCGTAGAAGGCGCTCGCATACTTGGCCGAATAGGCCATGATGCGCGTGTGGATGTGGCCGCCGGCTTCGAGCGCGCCGCGGATCGCGCCGATGCGGCCGTCCATCATGTCGCTCGGGGCAACGATGTCGACGCCGGCTTCGGCCTGGACCAGCGCCTGGCGGGTCAGCACCTGCAGCGTCTCGTCGTTGAGCACATAGCCGGTCGCATCGATCAGCCCGTCCTGGCCGTGCGACGTGAATGGATCAAGCGCCACGTCGGCCAGGATGCCCAGGTTGGGAAAACGCGCCTTGAGCGCGCGCACCGTGCGTGGCACCAGGCCTTCCGGGTTGCAGGCCTCGCGCCCGTCCTCGCTCTTGCGCCCGGGATCGATCACCGGGAACAGGGCCAGCACCGGTATGCCCAGGTTCTGGCATTCCTCGGCCACCGCGAGCAGCGGCTCGATCGTCATGCGCTCGACGCCCGGCATCGAGGCCACCGCTTCGCGCCGCGTGCCGCCGTCGAGCACGAAGACCGGGTAGATCAGGTCGTCGGCGGTGACGCGGTTCTCGCGCACCAGGCGCCGCGTCGCGTCGTCGCGCCGCAGCCGGCGCATGCGGGTCGCGGGAAATTGTCCGAACGGGGTCGCGAGGGTCATGGCCGCTTCCTTGGCGTCAGGGGCGCCGTGGCGGGCCGATGCGGGCGGCAGCCGGGGGCGCGCCTCCTATATTAACGAATCCGCCGCTGGGGGCGGCGGCGACGGCGTCGACTCCTCCTCGACCGGCCCGCCCTCGAGCATCTGCGCCGCGGCCTCACGCAATTCGTCGAGTCCGCTGCGATCCAGCGCCGAATACAGCTGGACCGAGGCGGCCAGGGGCAGCGCCTCGGCCCAGGATTCGGCCTGCGCCAGCGCCGCCCGCCTGGCCATCGTGCCGATCTGATCGGCCTTGCTCAGCAGCATGTGCAGGCGGAAGTGCTCGAGATCATCGCGACCGCAGATCCAGGCGACCAGTTCCTCGTCGGCCGGCAGGCAGGGCCGCCGCGCATCCATCACCAGCACCACGCCGCGCAGCATCCGCCGGCCCAGCAGGTAGCCGCCGACCAGGCCGTCCCACCGCTCGCGGGTCTGGGCGTCGGTCTTGGCGTAGCCGTAGCCCGGCAGGTCGACCAGGTAGGCGCAGGCGCGCCGTTGCGCCAGCGGCGCATCGTCGAGCACGGCAAAGAAGTTGAGCATCTGCGTCCGACCCGGCGTCTTCGACGAAAAGGCCAGGCGGCGCCGCTGCGTCAGCAGGTTGATGGCGGTGGACTTGCCGGCGTTGGATCGTCCGACGAACGCCAGCTCGGGCAGCAGCGCCAGGCTGGCCTCGTTCAGGGCGGCGAGCTCGGCAACCGAGGTGGCGAATTCGGCCGACTCGAAGCGGGGGGAATGAAACACGTTACAGTTGCCGCGGTTTTCGGGCGGGGCGCGCCGCTCGTCGCTAGAATGCCGCCAGCATAGCGGGTCGGCGTGTGCGCCAGCTGCCGCGGCGGCCAAGGAAGCGGCGCGCGGCGCCATCCGTCGCGGCCGCCAAGGCGACGCGCGCGCCGGAACCGGCGGCACGCCGGTCCGGCCGCAAACCGGGCAGATCAACCAGGAGCGCAACGAATCATGAGAACGGACCGGATGACGGCGCAGTCCCCGTCCCGAGCTTCCACCTTCCGCGGCGGTGTGGCGGTGTTTTGCGGCTTGCTGGTGCTGGCCGGCGTCGCGCGGGGCGGGCCGACGCCGGCCGCGCGCCCCGATCCGTCCAAGGGCAAGACCATTGCCACCGAAGTCTGTGCCGCCTGCCACAACGCCGACGGCAATTCGGTCATCCCGACCAATCCGAAGCTGGCCGGCCAGAATGCCACCTACCTCGTCAAGCAATTGACCGACCTGGCCAAGCCCGCCGAGGACAAGACCGCCCGCGAGAACCCCGTCATGAGCGGCATTGCCGGCACGCTGTCTGCGGAAGACCGCGCCAATGTCGCGGCGTGGTTCGCGGCGCAATCGCCCTGGACCGCCGGTGCCGCGACCGGCCCCGATCTCGCGCTGGGCCAGCGGCTGTACCGTGCCGGCATTCCCGACAAGGGCGTGCCGGCCTGCGCCGGCTGCCACGGACCAGCCGGCAACGGCCTGCCGGTCCTCTATCCGCGTATCGGCGGCCAGCATGCCGATTACGTCGAGGCCCAGCTGCACGCCTTTCGCGAGGGCACCCGGCACAACAACGTGCCGATGTGGCAGATCTCGTTCCGGCTGTCCGACCCGGAGATCAAGGCCCTGGCGCAATACGTCGCGGGTTTGCGCGCGCAGTAGGCGGCGCGCCCGGCGCCCTGGGCGCCGGCGGCGGGTTCGCGCCCGCGGTGGTCGCGGGCCCGACGGCGGCGCTCGCTACGGCAGGAGATGCTCGCCGGCGTACAGGTCGGACGGCTGCTCGCGGTCGCGCACGACGTGGGCCGCGGCACCGTCGACCAGCACCTCGGCCGCGCGGCCGCGCGAGTTGTAGTTGCTCGCCATGGTCATCCCGTAGGCGCCGGCACCGCGGATCGCCAGCAGGTCGCCGGCGCCGAGCGCCAGCTGGCGCTCGCGTGCCAGCCAATCGGCGCTTTCGCAGACCGGTCCGACGATGTCGTAGGAGCGCGCCGGCGCGTCGCGCGGCGCCACCGGCACCACATCCATCCAGGCCTCGTAGAGCGCCGGGCGCAGCAGGTCGTTCATGGCCGCGTCGACGATCGCGTAGGGCCTGACCGCGCCTTCCTTGAGGAAAAGCACACGGGTCAGCAGCACGCCGGCGGCGCCGACGATCGATCGCCCGGGCTCGAAGATCAGCTGCTTGTCGGCATGCCCGCGCCGATCGACGCAATCGAGCAGGCCGGCCAGCAGCTCGCCGACTTCCGGCACCGCTTCGTCCGGCCGATAGCGGATGCCCAGCCCGCCGCCGAAGTCGATGTGGCGCAAGGCGATGCCCCGGTCGGCCAGCTGGTCGACCAGGTCGAACAGCCGCTCGGCGGCGTCGAGGTAGGGCGCCACGGTGGTGATCTGCGAGCCGATGTGGCAGTCGATGCCCGCAATCTCGATGCCCGCCATCGCGGCGGCGCTCTCGTACAGGTGTTCGGCCTCGGCAGCCGGAACGCCGAACTTGTTGTGGCGCAGCCCGGTCGAGATGTAGGGGTGGGTACCCGGGTCGACATCCGGATTGATCCGCAGCGAAACCGGCGCCCGCTTGCCGGCGGCCCGGGCGTGCCGGTCGATCAGCTCGAGTTCCGCGGCCGACTCGACATTGAAGCAGGCGATGCCGCAGGCCAGCGCCGCGTCGATCTCGGCGGCCGTCTTGCCGACGCCGGAGAACACGATCCGTTGTGGCGCGGCGCCGGCGGCCAGCGCGCGGGCCAGCTCGCCGCCCGAGACGATGTCGAAGCCGCTGCCGGCCCGCGCGAGCAGTTGCAGGACCGCCAGATTGGCATTGGCCTTCATCGCGTAGCAGACCAGTGCGCGCCGACCGGCGAGCGCCGCGGCGTAGCGGCCGTAGCCTTCGAGGATGGCCCGGCGCGAGTAGACGTAGGTCGGTGTGCCCAGGCCGCGGGCCAGTTCGGCGAGGTCGCAGGCCTCGCAATGCAGGATGCCGCCGCGGTAGGCGTAGGCGTAGGCGTCGCGCGTTGCCTCGCTCATGGATGCTCGGACGGCGCCGGTCCGGTCGACGGCGCCGCGGACGGCCCGGGGGACGCTGCCGGCCCTGCTCCGCCGCCCGCCGTGCCGGCCGCGGCCTTGCCCGGCGCGCCATCGGCCGGCGACGGGGCGGGGGCCGCGGGCCGGGCCGGCGGTTCGGCCGGCAAGGGCCACGGGGTATCCTTGCTGTGTCCGGGCAGGTACAGCGGCCCCTTCTGTCCGCAGCCCGCCAGGGCCGCCGGCAGGATCAGGGCCGCGACCAGGACCGCCAAGGCGCGCCGCGCCCGCCACCTATTCATGGCAAGAATCTAACATGACCGAGACCGAGTACCTGCGCGATGTCGCACGGGTCCTGGACGAGGTGCAGGATGCCGTCGACCGGGCGCAGATCGACGCCGACTGCTCCCTGTCCGGGCTGGTGCTGACCATCGAACTCGACGACGGCGCCAAGGTCGTCCTCAACGCCCAGGCGCCGACCCGCCAGCTGTGGCTCGCGGCGCGCAGCGGCGCGATGCATTTCGTCCAGGATGGCGGGCTCTGGGTCGACCTGCGCACCGGCGAGGAATTCTTCGCCGCACTGACCCGAGTGGTCTCCGGATTGCTGGGCCGGCCGGTGACCCTGCGCGCCGCTTGACGGCGCGCCGCGCGGCCGCTCAGAACACCGGGTCGCGGGCGGCCGCACCGCCGCCCGGTGGGCCGTTCAGGCCGTTGGTCCAGCCGTTGTTCGGTGCGCCGCGGGCCGCCGCGCCGGGTGCGGCCGCGCCGGGCGCGGCCGCTTCGCCGGCGCCGGCCTCGTCCAGGCCGATGCTGGCGACACCCTGGCCCGGCTGGAACTCTTCCAGGTAGAACTCGCCATTGATCTCGACCACGCCGGGCGGCATCTCGTGCGGCACCGGCGGCACGCCCTTGAGTGCGCCGGCCATGTAGTCGATCCAGATCGGCAGCGCGAGCCCGCCGCCGGTCTCCTTGACGCCAAGCTGGCGCGGCTGATCGAAGCCCATCCAGCCGACCGCGACGATCCCTCCGGCGTATCCCGAGAACCACGCGTCGTGCGACTCGTTGGTCGTGCCGGTCTTGCCCGCCACGTCGGTGCGCCGCAGGACGGTCGCCCGCGCCGCCGTTCCGGTGCGCGCCACGTCCTGCAGCAGGCTGTCGATGAGGAAGTCGGTGCGCGCATCGAGGACCCGCGGCGCGCTGTAGCCGGCGATCTGCGGCTGCGCCTCCATGAGCACGTGGCCGCCGCCGTCGACCACCCGGCGGATCAGGTAAGGGTGCACGCCGAAGCCGCCGTTGGCGAGGATCGCGTAGGCCCCGAGCTCCTGCCAGGGCGTGACCGAACCGGCGCCCAGCGCCATCGTCAGGTAGGGCGGATGCTTCTCCGGGTCGAATCCGAAACGCGTGATGTACTGCTGCGCGTACGCGGGTCCGATGGTCTGCAGGACGCGGATCGATACCATGTTCTTGGATTTGGCCAGACCCTGGCGCAGCCGCATCGGGCCCTCGAAACCGGCCTCGAAGTTCTTCGGCTCCCAGCGCTCGCCACCGGTCAATTCCGGCGGCACGCTGATCGGCCCGTCGTTGACCAGGGTGCTGGTCATGATGCCCTTCTCCAGCGCCGCCGCGTAGATGAAGGGCTTCAGGCTCGACCCGGGCTGGCGCCAGGCCTGCACCACGTGATCGAACTTGTTGACGTTGAAGTCGAAGCCGCCGACCAGGGCGCGTACGGCGCCGTCGCGCGAGTCCGCCGACACGAAGGCCGCCTGCACCTGGGGCAGCTGGCCGATCGCCCAGCTGTCGTGCTCGCCGCGCACCAGGCGCACCAGCGCCCCGGCGGCCAGCCGGCGTGCGCCAGGCGCCTTGCCGGCCAGCGCCGCCGCGGCAAAGCGCAGGCCGTCGCCCTCGACCCGCACCGCGGCCCCGCCGGCGATCTGCGCCTTGACCAGGCGCGGGCCGGCCTCGAGCACCACCGCGGGGGTGTAGCCGTTGACGTCCGGCGCCGCCGCCAGGGCCTCGGCAATGCGCCGCGCGCGCTGCCCGGCATCGCCGCTCAGGTCGACCTGGCGCTCGGCGCCGCGGTAGCCGTAGCGCTGGTCGTAGTCGATCACCTGCTTGCGCAGGGCCTGGTAGGCGAGCTGCTGGTCGCCGCTCGAGATCGTGGTGTAGACGTTGAGTCCGCGCGTGTAGGTCTCGTCCTTGAACACGTCGGCGACCAGCTGGCGCGCCAGCTCCGCGACGTATTCGGCGCGCACCCGCGAACGCGTGATGCTGGCAATCGACGCCGCGCTGTCGTCGCTGCGCACGTGCACCTCCTCGGCCAGCGCCTCGTCGTACGACGGACGATCGATGTAATGCAAGGCCAGCATGCGTCCCAGCACGTAGCGCTGGCGCGCCCGCGCCGCCTTGGGGTTGGCCAGCGGATTGTTGTTGCCCGGGGCCTTGGGCAGCTCGGCCAGCATGGCGCATTCGGCCAGGGTGAGATCGCCCAGCGCCTTGCCGAAGTAGGTCTGCGCGGCCGAGGCGAAGCCGTAGGCGCGCTGGCCCAGGTAGATCTGGTTGACGTAGACCTCGAGGATGCGGTCCTTGCTGAGCGAGGACTCGATCTTCACCGCCAGCGCCATCTCGTAGATCTTGCGCGTGTAGTGACGCTCGGAGCGCAGGAAGAAGTTGCGCGCCACCTGCATGGTGATGGTGCTTGCGCCCTGGCCCTTGTGTCCGGTGAACAGGTTGGCCAGCGCGGCCCGCACGATGCCCAGCGGGTCGACGCCGCCGTGGCGGTAGAAATTGGCGTCCTCGGCCGCCAGGATCGCCTCGCGCAGCCGGCTCGGCACGTCCTGGATCGACACGACATTGCGCCGCTCCTCGCCGAATTCGCCCAGCAGCACGCCGTCCGCGCTCCAGATGCGCAGCGGCACCTTCGGCCGGTAGTCGGTGAGCGTCTCGATCGACGGCAGCCGGTAGTAGGCGATGGCGTACACCAGGGTGCCGAGCAGGGCGGCGCACAGCATGGCCGCGCCGAGCAGCAAGGCGCCGAAGCCGAGCAGACGCAGCGGCCAGGGAAGCTGGCGGCCGACGAACCAGCGGCGCAGCCGCTGCAGGCGATCGTTCATTCGTGCCGGAGCCTATTCGATTGCCGCGCTTGCGGCGATGGCAGCGCTCGCCGCGACGGCTGCCGCGCCGCGCCTGGCGGACCGTGGCGCCGAGCGGACCGCACCCCGCTGCGCGCCGTCACCGCCGGGCCGGCGCCCGATGGCGCAAGGCCGCGGATTATAGGCAGGGCATCGCGTCGCCGTGGCCCGCCGCGCCGCGACCGCCGAAGGCTGAACCGTTTTTCCCCCGGACTTCGCGCAATCGGCGCGGGCGCGATGCCGCACAATCCGGCCGTCGCGGTGGACGGGCAGCCTGTCGGGCACCCTGGACACGCCGATGCGGGGGCGGGGAAACGGGTCTTTTCTATCACGATTGTCTTTGTTTGTCATGGACAAACGCTGATACCGGAAAACTGCCACTGCTCGACCGTTCGACGGGCTTGGCTGAGTTGTTGGCGCTTGCTAGCATTTCCCTGAGTGGCCGATAATCCGCCCTTCCCGGTAAATTCTTGGAAATAAAGGAAATGCCGCGCGGTTGCGGCGGTGGTTGCAGCACCGTCCGGGAAAATGCGCCGGGCCATGTGGTAGGAATGTAACGGGGGAAACCCCGTAGACACGTCAAATTCATCGTCCGGAATCTTCCGGTGCGACTGGGAGCGCCGATTTGGCCTTCGATTTGCCTTTCTTGTCGTCCAAGACACCGGCAATGCTGGGGCTGGACATCGGCTCCTCGAGCGTCAAGCTTGTCGAACTGACCGACGCCGGCGGCGGACTGCTGCGGCTCGAACGCTATGCCATCGAGCCGATCCCGCGCGGCGCCGTGGTCGACGGCAACATCGACAAGATCGAGGTCGTCGCCGAGGCCGTGAAGCGCGCCTGGCGACGCGCCGGCTCGCGGGTGAAGAACGTCGCCATGGCCCTGCCGTCTTCGGCCGTCATCACCAAGCGCATCGCCCTGCCGGGCAACCTGCGCGAGGAAGAGATGGAGATGCAGGTCGAGAGCGAGGCCAACCAGTACATCCCGTTCGCGCTCGACGAGGTCAGCCTCGATTTCCAGGTGCTCGGCCCGATCCCGAATTCGCCCGAGGACGTGGAAGTCCTGATCGCCGCCTCGCGCAAGGAGAAGGTCGAGGATCGCATGGCGGTGGCGCAGGCCGCGGGCCTGGCGCCGGTCGTCATGGACGTCGAGTCCTTCGCCGCGCGCTCGGCGCTGGGCCGGCTGGTCGACCAGTTGCCCAATCACGGCGAAGGCCTGGTGATCGCGGTCTTCTATGTCGGCGCCAATACGACCAGCGTCACCGTGCTGCTCGACGGCGAGGCGATCTACGAGCGCGAGCAGCCCTTCGGCGGCCAGCAGCTCACCGGCGACATCGCGCGGGCCTATGGCATCGCCTCCGAGGAGGCCGAGCAGAAGAAGCGCAGCGGCGACCTGCCGGCCAACTACGAAGCCGACGTGCTCAAGCCCTTCATCGACTCGACCACGACGGAGATCACGCGGGCCCTGCAGTTCTTCTTCACGTCGACGCCCTATACGCGCGTCGACCAGATCATGCTGGCCGGCGGCTCCTCGGTGCTGACCGGGCTGCCCGAGTCCCTCATGGAACGGGCCCAGGTGCCGACCTCGGTCATCTCGCCCTTCAAGGGCATGGAACTGGCGACCAATCTGCGCGAGCGCCAGCTGCGCCTGGACGCGCCGGCGCTGCTCACGCCCTGCGGCCTGGCCATGCGGAGGTTCGACAAATGAGCATCCGCGTCAATCTGCTGCCGCACCGCGAGGCGCGGCGCAAGCGGCAGAAGAATGCCTTTTTCGCCATGACCGGCGTGAGCGTGCTGGTCGGCGGCGCCCTGGTCCTGCTGGTCTGGTCCGTGCTCGAGGGCTACCTGGGCAGCCAGCGCGCGCGCAACGACCTGATCGCGCAGGAGAACACCAAGCTCGACGTGCAGATCAAGGAGATCGCCTCGCTGCGCCAGGAGATCGACGCGCTGCGCGCGCGGCAGAAGGCGGTCGAGGACCTGCAGTCCGACCGCAACCAGCCGGTGTACCTGCTCGACGAGCTGACCCGCCAGACCCCAGAGGGCATCTACCTGCGTTCGATCCGCCAGGACGATCGCAAGGTCAACCTCAGCGGCTGGGCCGCGTCCAACGAGCGGGTCTCCGAATTCCTGCGCAACCTGCAGAACAACGGCCGCTATGTCGAGCGGCCGGAACTGATCGAGATCAAGCTCGCCGGTTCCGGGCCGCAGGGCATCCAGCGCCGGCTCTTCGAATTCTCGCTGAACGTCAACATGAAACAGAATCCGGACCGGCCGGTCGCGGCCACCGCCCCCGCCGGGTCCGGCGCCAAGAAGAAATCCTAGGCGCCATGGACATCCGCGCAACGAGGGCCTAGCAACACACCATGGCGAACGTCAAAGACATCCAGTCGCAGTTCCAGGGACTGACATTCGAGAATGTCGGCAGCTGGCCGTTGATCCCGCGCCTGGCGCTCTGGGGCTTCATCGTCGTGGTGTGCGCGGTCATCGGCTACATCGCCGTCTGGCAGTCCCAGGTGGCCGAGCTCGACACCCTGCGGGCGCAGGAAGACAGCCTCAAGAACGACTACCGCGCGAAGCTGCAGCAGTCGATCAACCTCGAGGAGCTGCGCCGCCAGAAGGAACAGGTCAACCAGTACGTGCTGACCCTCGAGAAGCAGTTGCCCAGCAAGGCCGAGATGGACGCGCTGCTCTCCGACATCAACCAGGCCGGCATTGGCCGCGGCCTGCAGTTCGAGCTGTTCCGCCCCGGCCAGCTCAATCCGCGCGACTACTACGTCGAGCTGCCGATCACGGTCAAGGTGTCGGGCCGCTACCACGACCTGGGCGCCTTCGCCAGCGACATCGCCAACCTGCCGCGCATCGTCACGCTGAACAACCTCAACATCCAGACCACGCGCGACTCCACGCTCTCGCTCGATGCCGTGGCCAAGACCTTCCGCTACTTCGACGACGAAGAGATCAACGCGCAACGCAGGGCCCGCGATTCGGCCAAGGCAGGCAAGAAATGACCCTCTCCCGCGCATCGATCCCGGCGGCCGCGGCCACCGGCCGGCGCCGCCCCGGCGCCCTGCTCGCCGCCTGCGCCGCGGCCTGGCTGGCCGGCTGCGGACTGACCGACGAGAGCGAGATCAAGCAGTGGATGGCGGATCAGCGCGCCTCGATGAAGCCGACCGCGCACAAGGTCGAGGAACCCAAGGAATTCACGCCCTACGCCTACGAGCCGCACGGCCAGCCCGATCCCTTCGACCCGCAGAAGATCCTCATGGTCGTGGCCCGCCAGCGCGAGGAGCGCGGCAGCGCCAGCGCGATCAAGCCCGACCTGGAACGGCGGCGCGAGGTCCTCGAAGGCTTTCCGCTCGACCAGATCCGCATGGTGGGCATGATGCGCCAGGGCGGCAACAACGTGGCGCTGCTCGAGACCAACGGCACGACCCACATGGTGCGGGTCGGCAACTACGCCGGGCAGAATTTCGGCCTGGTCACGCGCATCTCGGAGACCGAAGTCGTGCTCAAGGAAATCTACCAGGACGCCGCCGGCGAGTGGGTCGAACGGCCCCAGAAGCTGGAACTTCAAGAGAGCCAGGCCGCCTCCGGGCAAGGGAGCAAGCGATGATCTTTACCAGCGTGCGTTCGATCGGCGCCGCGGTCCGTGGCGGTCTTTGTGCCGGAGCCCTGGCGCTGCTTGCGGCCGCTCCGGCGCTGGCCCAGGACGCGGCGGTCGATGCCGGCGCCAATGCCATCGAACACGTCGACGCGGTGCAGACCGGCGAAGGCGTCACCCTGACGATCCAGCTCAAGGCCCCGGTGGCCGCGGCGCCCAACAGCTTCTCGGTATCCAATCCGGCGCGCGTCGCGCTCGACCTGCCCGGCACGGTCAACGACCTCGGGCGCAATTCGGTCGAGATCAACCAGGGCGACCTGCGCTCGGTGAACGTGGTCCAGGCCCAGGGCCGGGCCCGGGTGGTGCTCAACCTGCGCCGACCGCTGCCCTATTCGCTGAGCGTCAAGGGCAATGCGGTCGTCGTCGCCCTCGGCGCCACGGTCGAGGCACCGACCTTCCCGGCCGCCGCCACCGCCAGCCCGGCCCCGGCCAGCGCCAGCGCCGCCCCGCCCGCCGCGGCGCCCTCCGCGATGACCCAGGCCAGCGAGGCCCGATCGATCCGCAACCTCGATTTCCGGCGCGGCACCGACGGCGAAGGCCGTGTCGTGATCGACCTGAGCGATCCCAACACCAGCGTCGACGTGCACCAGGTCGGCCAGACCGTGGTGGTCGACTTCACCGCGACCAACCTGCCCGAGAACCTGCGCCGCCGCCTCGACGTGACCGACTTCGGCACGCCCGTGGCGCAGGTCACCGGCACCCAGCAGGGCGCCAACGCCCACCTGGTGATCGAGCCGCGCGGCCTGTGGGAGCAGAACGCCTACCAGAGCGACAACCGCTTCGTCGTCGAGGTCAAGCCGGTCAAGGAAGACCCGACGCGCCTGTTCCAGGGTTCGCGCAAGGGCTACCAGGGCGAACGCCTGTCGCTCAACTTCCAGAACGTCGACGTGCGATCGCTGCTCCAGGTGATCGCCGACTTCACCAACCTCAACATCATCACCAGCGACTCGGTGCAGGGCTCGATCACCTTGCGCCTGAAGGACGTGCCCTGGGACCAGGCCCTGGACATCATCCTGCAGAGCAAGGGCCTGGACATGCGCAAGAACGGCAACGTGATCCTGGTCGGCCCGCGCGACGAGCTGGCCACCAAGGAGAAGCTCGATCTCGAGGCGCGCAGCCAGATCGCCGAGCTCGAGCCGGTGCACTCGGAGAATTTCGTCATCAACTACCAGAAGGTCGAGGACGTGCGCAAGATGCTGATCGGCGTGCCCGGCGCGGCGCTGCCCGGCGGCGTCTCGCAGAGCATGATCTCCAAGCGCGGCAGCCTGGTCGTCGACCCGCGCACCAACCAGATCTTCGTCACCGACACCTCGTCGCGCCTGGAGGACGTACGCCGCCTGATCGCGCGCATCGACATCCCGGTCCGCCAGGTCATGATCGAGGCGCGCATCGTCGAGGCCACCGACACCTTCAGTTCCGACATCGGCGCGCGCCTCGGCGGCGTCAGCGTCACGGGCCACAGCTGGCTCAGCAGCGGCGCCGGCAGCGCGGGCGGCGCATCCTACGGCACGTCGTCGTCGTCGCCCAACACCCTGAGCGTCAACGGCGTCGTCATCGGCAACCCGAACAACGTCAACCTGCCGGCGGCTTCGCTCAACGGCTTCGCGCCGGGGTCGGTCGGACTGACGCTGTTCAACAGCTCCATCACCAAGCTGCTCAACCTCGAGGTCGAGGCGCTCGAGCTCGACGGCCGCGGCAAGGTCATTTCCAGCCCGCGCGTGATCACCGCCGACAAGGTCAAGGCGTCGATCGAGGAAGGGCAGGACATCCCCTACCAGAGCGCCTCGGCGGGCGGCGGCATCGGCCAGGTGCAGTTCCGCAAGGCCGTGCTCAGCCTCGAAGTGACGCCGCAGATCACGCCCGAAGGCGCCATCTTCCTGGACGTCAAGGTCAACAAGGACACGCCCAGCGCCACGGTCAGCGGCAGCGGCGGCATCGCCATCGACACCAAGAACGTGACCACCCAGGTCCTGGTCGAGAACGGCGGCACCATCGTCCTGGGCGGCATCTTCCAGGAGACCGAGCTGATCACGATCACCAAGGTGCCGCTGCTGGGCGACATCCCGGTGCTGGGCAATCTCTTCAAGGACACGGCCAAGACGCACAACCGCGACGAGCTGCTGATCTTCATCACGCCGCGCATCGTCTCGGAACGGGTGAACCAGGCCGGCCAGTGACCGGCACCGGGCGGCGACGGCGCCGCGCGCCGGCCTAGGATCCGTTCGCACCCCGGCCATGGCGGGCATCGACCCGGCGCCGCCGCCTGCCGGCGGGGCGGAGCCGCCGCCCGGACCGGCCGCGCGGCCGGTTTTTCTCATCGGCATGATGGGCGCCGGCAAGACCACCATCGGGCGCCTGCTGGCCGGCGCGCTGCAGTACGAATTCCTCGATTGCGATGCCGAGCTCGAACGCCGCGCTGGCGTGCGCATCGCCACCATGTTCGAGCTCGAGGGCGAGGCCGGTTTCCGCGAACGCGAAAGCCAGCTGCTCGACGAGCTGACCGGCCGGCCGGCTGTCGTCCTGGCGACCGGCGGCGGCGCGGTGCTGGGCGAGGCCAACCGGCGCCGGCTGCGCGAGCGCGGCCTGGTCATCCTGCTCGATGCCAGCGCCGGCGAGATCGCGCGGCGCACCCGCCACGACACCAGCCGCCCGCTGCTCCAGGCGCCCGACCGCCAGGCGCGCATCGAGGCGCTGCTCGAGCAGCGCCTGCCGCTCTACCGCGAAACGGCGCACCTGCGCTTTCGTTCGCCGGCGCGCAATCCGCGCCGCCTGGTCGAGGTCATGCTGGAGCATCCGGAGCTCGCGGCGCTGCGCGGCGGCGCGCTGCCATCGGCTGCGGGCCGCCCTCCCGGCGGACGCGGCGACGGCCCCGGCGGGCAGTCGTAAAATGGGCCCATGCGCAAGATTGCCGTCCAGCTCGCCGGGCGTCCCTACGACATCCATATCGGCCCCGGCCTGATCGGCCGCCTGGGCGAATTCGTCGCACCCCTCGCGCCGACCTCGATCCACGTCGTCTGTACCGATGTCGTCGCGCCGCTGTATGCGGCGGCGGCCGTGGCGGCGTGCGCGCCGGTCGCCCCATCGCACCTGTGCACGATCGCCGACGGCGAAGCGACCAAGAACCTGGCGGCCGTGGCGCGTGTCCTCGACGGCCTGGTCGCGCAGCGCGCCGACCGGCGCAGCGTGCTGGTCGCGCTGGGCGGCGGCGTGCTGGGCGACATCGCGGGCTTCGCGGCATCGGTATACATGCGCGGCATCCGCTTCGTCCAGGTGCCGACCACCCTGCTGGCGCAGGTCGATTCCTCGGTCGGCGGCAAGACCGGCGTCAACCATCCCGCCGGCAAGAACCTGATCGGCTCCTTCCACCAGCCCAGCGTCGTCGTCTCCGATACGGCCGTGCTCGCCACCTTGCCGCTGCGCGAGGTGCGCGCCGGCCTGGCCGAGGTCCTCAAGCATGGCCTGCTGGCCGACCGGGCGTATTTCGAGCGCTCGGTCGCCGACCTGCCGCGCCTGCTCGCGCTCGATCCCGACGCGCTGGCGCTGGCCATCGCCGGTTCGTGCGAGATCAAGGCCGCGGTGGTCGGCCGCGACGAGCGCGAGAACGGTGAACGCGCCCTGCTCAACCTGGGCCACACCTTCGGCCACGCCATCGAGGCCCTGACCGGGTTCGAGCGCTGGTTGCACGGCGAGGCGGTCGGCTGCGGCCTCTGCCTGGCCGCCGACCTGTCGCTGCGCGTCGGCCTGATCGGCCCGGCGGCGCTCGGCGCGGTCCAGGATGCCGTGGCCCGCGCCGGCCTGCCGATGCGCATCCCCGGCCTGCCGGTGGAGGGCGCGTTCGCCGCGATGCGCACCGACAAGAAGGCCCATGCCGGCCGGATCGACTTCGTGCTGCTCGAGCGCATCGGCCAGGCCGTGCGGCGCCAGGTCGAGGACGCCCAGGTCGAGGCCACCTTGCGGGAAAACGGCTACACCGGATGAGCGCGCCCGTCGACCGCGAATCCGACCTCGCGCCCTATGCCGCGCGCTCGGGCCGGACGCGCGGCCGCCGCCTCGCCGAAGAGCCGCCGCGCACGCGCTCGGAGTTCCAGCGCGACCGCGATCGCATCGTCCACTCGACCGCCTTCCGCCGCCTCGAATACAAGACCCAGGTCTTCGTCAACCACGAGGGCGACCTGTTCCGCACCCGCCTGACCCATTCGCTCGAGGTGGCGCAGATCGCGCGCTCGGTGGCGCGCTGCCTGCGCGCCAACGAAGACCTGGTCGAAGCCATCGCGCTGGCCCACGACCTGGGCCATACGCCCTTCGGCCACGCCGGCCAGGAGGCGCTCAACGAATGCATGCGGCCGTACGGCGGTTTCGAGCACAACCTGCAGTCGCTGCGCGTGGTCGACGTGCTCGAGGAGCGCTACGGCGCCTTCGACGGCCTGAACCTGTGCTACGAAACGCGCGAAGGCATCCTCAAGCACTGCTCGCCCGACAACGCGCGCCGCCTCGGCGAGCTGGGCGAGCGCTTCCTGCTGCGCCGCCAGGCCGGCATCGAGGCGCAGCTGGCCAACCTGGCCGACGAGATCGCCTACAACAATCACGACATCGACGACGGCATCCGCTCCGGCCTGCTCGAGGTGGCGCAGCTCGGCGAGGTGCCGCTGTTCGCCCGCCAGCACGAGGCCGTGACCGCGGCGATGCCGCGGATCGGCGCGCGCCGCGCGGTCTACGAGACCGTGCGGCGCATCATCGACGCCCTGGTCACCGACCTCATCGACGAAACCGGCCGGCGCATCGCCGCCGCGGCGCCGCAGAGCGTCGACGACGTGCGCGCCGCGCCGCCCCTGGCCGCCTTCTCCGAGCCGGTGCGGGCGCAGGCCGACGCGCTCAAGTCCTTCCTGTTCCGCAACCTCTATCGCCATCCGGAGGTGATGCGCATGACGACCAAGGCCGGGCGCATCGTGCGCGAGCTGTTCGCCGCCTTCCATTCCGAACCGCGCCTGCTGCCCGCCGAGCACGGTGCGCGGGTCGAGCACGAAGGACCCAGGGCGATCGCCGATTACATCGCCGGGATGACCGACCGCTACGCGATCCGCGAACACCGCCGCCTGTTCGCCGTGGGGGAATTCTGAGCGCGCCGCGCCGCCTGCGCACGCGCGGCGGGCGGCCGGCGGGGGCCGCTTGGCGCGCCTAGCGCGCCTCGCGCTGGGCGGCTGCGTCCACCATGTGGCGCAGCACGGCCTCGACCAGCGGCCGATCTTCCGCGACGCCGACGACTACCGGCGCATGCTCGGCGACCTGGCCGAACTTTGCCGCGCTCAGGCACTCGCGCTGCACGCCTACGTGCTCATGCCGGGCCATTTCCACCTGCTCCTGACGCCGGCGGATGCCACCGGCCTGAGCCGCGCCATGCAGGCGCTGGGCCGGCGCTATGTCCGCTGGTACAACGCGCGCTACGCGCGGCGCGGCACGCTCTGGGAAGGGCGCTTCCACAGCACCATCGTCGAACCGGCGGCCTTCCTGCTCGATTGCATGCGCTACATCGAGCTGCAGCCGGCGGCTGCCGGGCTGGTCGACGACGCCGCAAGCTACCCCTGGTCGAGCCTGGCGCAGCACCTCGGACGGCAGGCCGAAGGCCGCGCCGATCCGCCACTCACCGATCACCCGCAGTACTGGGCGCTGGGCAACACGCCCTTCGAGCGCCAGGCGGCCTATGCACGGCTGTGCGCCCAGGCTCCCGACCCCACCGTGCTCGAACGCATACGGCGCGATACGCAGCGCGGCTGGCCGCTCGGCGGCCCGGAATTCCTCGCGGCGCTCAGCCGTGGCACCGGGCGCATCCTGGTCCGCCGCAAGGTCGGACGGCCGCGCCGCGCCGATGCCGGGCTGGCCCCGTGAGCCGGCTGCGCGGCCCGATCGTCGACCGCGTTCCGCGATGATGCTCGCCCTGCGCCAGCGCCTGGCCCGCATCCGCCCGCCGCCCGGCGACCTGCTGCGCGATCCGGTCTACCGGCGTCTGTGGCTGTCCATCCTGATCAGCGCCCTCGGCAGCCAGATCACCTTGCTCGCGGTGCCGTTGACCGCCGCGGTGCTGCTCGACGCCACGCCGACCCAGATGGGATTGCTCACCGCGATGGAGACCGTGCCCTTCGGCCTGTTCGCCCTGCCGGCCGGGGTCTGGCTCGACCGCGTGCGCAAGCTGCCGGTCTACGTCGGCGGCGAGCTGCTCATGGCGGTGGTGGTCGGCAGCGTGCCCCTGGCCTGGCAGCTGGGCTGGCTATCCATGCCCTGGCTGTACATCGTCGCGTTTTGCATCGGCACCGTGTACACGGTGGCCGGCAGCGCGGCGCAGATCGTCCTCACGCAGATCGTCGCGCGCGACCGCCTGGTCGAGGCCCATGCGAAGAACTCGCTCGCCTCGTCGGCCGCCGAGGTCACCGGCCCCGGGGTCGCCGGGGCGCTCATCAAGCTCACCGGCGCGCCGCTCGCACTGCTCGCCGACCTGTTCCTGCTGGTCGGCTCGGCGGCGATCCTGCGCGGCGTGCGGGTCCAGGAAGGGCCGCGCGATGCGCGCCGGCCGTTCTGGCCGGCCATGCGCGCCGGCATCACCTTCGTCGCCGGCCATCGCCTGCTGCTCACCATGGCGCTGATCGTCGGCACCTTCACGATCTGCTACCAGGCCGCGCTGGTGGTGCAGATCCTGGTCGCGACCCGTCTCCTAGGACTGTCCGAGCACCAGGTCGGGCTCAGCTACATCGCCCTGGGCCTGGGCACCATCGTCGCCAGCTCGGTCGGGCACGGCGTTGCCGCGCGCATCGGCCCGGGGCGCACGCTGGTGCTGGGCATCGTGATCTGCGCCGCCGGCTGGCTGCTGCTCGCGGTCGCGCCGCCCGGCCCGCTGGGCATATTCGCCTTCGCCACCATGCTGGCCTGCTTCGGCTTCGGCGCCGCCCTCATCTTCATCAACTACCTGGCCCTGCGCCAGGCCGTGACGCCGACGCCGCTGCTCGGACGCATGACCACCACCATGCGCTGGCTGGGCATGCTGCCGGGCATACCCGGGGCGCTGATCGGCGGCTGGATCGGCGAGCACGTCGGCCTGCAGGCCACCCTGGGCCTGTCCGGAACGCTCGCCCTGCTGCTGGCCGTGGTCGCCATGCGCCTGCCCATCCTGCGCGAGATGCGGCGCCTGCCCGACATCGACCGCGAGGGCAGCGGCCTGGTCGGTTCGCTGGCGCCGACCCTGGGCGCCGAGTGAGCCGGCCGCGCCGCCGCAGGCGCCGGGGCCGGCGCCCGCCCGCCGGCGTAGCCAAGGCGCCGGGCAACCAGTACGCTTGCGCCTTCCTCGACTTCCCGGGTGGATCACCTTGAACGCTGAACCCGGCGCGATCGCCGCGCCCGGCCCGCGCACCGGCGCGCGCGCCGGGGCCGTGCCCACCGAGCTGTTCGGCCACCCCAAGGGCCTCTTCGTCTGCTTCTTCACCGAGATGTGGGAGCGTTTCTCGTTCTACGGCATGAAGGCGCTGCTGCTGCTCTACATGCTCAAGCACCACCTGTTCGGCGACCAACTGGGTTACCTCGTGCTGGGCGCCTACGCCGGCCTGGTGTACGCCGTGCCGGTGATCGGCGGCATGCTGGCCGACCGCCTGCTGGGCATGCGCAAGGCCGTCGTGTTCGGCGGCATCCTGCTGTGCTTCGGCCATCTGGGCATGGCCTACGAGGGCCAGGCGGCGACGGTCGACGCGGCGGGCGTCGTGCAGCGCGACGTCATGGGCCTGCTGGCGTTCTACCTGTCGCTGTCGCTGATCATCTGCGGGGTGGGCTTTCTCAAGCCCAACGTGGCGACGATGGTGGGGCTGCTCTATCCGGCGAACGACCCGCGGCGCGATTCGGGCTTCACCCTGTACTACGCCGGCATCAACCTGGGCGCGCTGTTCGCCAGCCTGATCTGCGGCTACCTGGGCGAGGTCTACGGCTGGCGCTTCGGCTTCGGTGCGGCCGGCATCGGCATGCTCGCCGGTCTGGCGGTGTTCCTGACCGGCCAGGAGCACCTGCGCGGCCTGGCCGAACCGCCCGACCCGGACCGGCTGCGCGCCCGGCTGATCGGGCCGCTCGACGTCGAGCGCGGCCTGTACGCCGGCACCCTGCTGGCGGTGCTTTTCATCGCCTTCCTGCTCAACTTCCCGCGCATCGTCGCCGGCGCGCAGGTCGGGATGCTGGCGGTGTGGCTGGGCTGGCTGGCCTGGTACCTGGCGCGCCACGCCGACGCCGTGCAGCGCGGCCGCATGATCAGCATCATCTTCTTCATCAGCTTCGTGCTGCTCTTCTTCGCTCTGTACGAGCAGACCTATGCGTCCTGGGTCACCTTCACCGACCGGCTGCTCGAGAAGGACCTGTTCCCGGCGCTGGTCATCCACGACGGCGACAAGCACCTGCCCTGGTCCATCCTGCCGCTCGCCGCCTCGCCCTTCGCGGTCGCCTTCGCGCTGCACCAGCGCTCGGCGCGCGCCGCCGCCTGGGCCCTCGCCCTGCTGACCATCGCGGCATTCGGCTTCATCCTGCGCGACAGCATCGTGCTGCCGCAGACCGCCGGATCGCTGACCTACCTGGGCGCGCTGTTCATCGTCCTGCTCGCGCCGCTGTTTTCCTGGCTGTGGCCCTTCCTGGCGCGGCGCGGCGTCAATCCCCACAAGACCACGAAATGTGTCGCCGGACTGGCCCTCGGCGGGCTGTCCTTCCTGCCGCTCACCTGGGCCAGCGATATCGCGGCCCACGGGCACCTGGCCAGCGTCTGGTGGCTCGCGCTGGCCTACATCGTCCTCGAGATCGGCGAGGTCTCGCTGTCGCCGATCACGCTGGCCGCGATTTCCGAGCTCACCATGCCCAAGGTGGCCGCGGTGATGATGAGCGGCTGGCTGCTCGCGACCTCGTTCTCCGAGCAGCTCGCCGCGATGTTCTCCAGCTTCGCCTCGCTCGAGATCAAGCCCGGCGAGCAGATCAACATGGCCGAGGCGGCGGCCAAGTACGGCACCTTGTTCCAGTCCATGGTCTGGCTCGGGCTGGGCTCGGCCGTGCTGGCCCTTCTGGTCAGCCCGCTGCTGCGCCGCTGGATGCACGGCATCCGCTGATCCGGGCCGGTGCGCCGGCGCCGGAGGGTTCGTTTTTCGATACCGGACGCCGCGAAAATCGGCCGGACCGTGCGAACGCTCGCGGCCCGGGCCCGATGCAGGCAATCTGCGCGCCATGGTGCCCGCGCCGCGGGCCGCATCCGGGAGCCGCCATGAACCCCGTTCCGCCACCCACCGCGCGACGCCGGGCCGACCGCGCCGCCGCGCTGTCGCTATGCCTGTTGCTCTTCCTGACCCTGGGCGGGTGCAGCCTGCTCGGACCCGAGCCGGGTGCGCGTCATAGCGCCTCCAGCACGGTGGAGTTCCTGTATCCGGGGATGCCGGACCTCGCCGCCGCGCCGGCCACGCCGCGCTTGACCCTGCCGCTGCGCCTGGGCATCGCCTTCGTGCCTGGCGCGCCGGGTTCGGCGCACGATCCGGCGCCAGGCCGCGCGATCGCCTTCAACCCGAAAACCGTTCATTCGGCGCCGGCCGCCGCCGCGCTGACCGAAAACGTGCGGCTTGACCTGATGGACCGGGTTGCCGGGCATTTTCGCGGCGAACGCTTCATCCGGAGCATCGAGCTCATGCCCCCGGGCGCGTTGCAGCCCGGCGGCGGCTTTGCCAACCTGGACCGCCTGCGTGCGCTCTACGGCATCGACGTGATCGCCCTGGTGTCGTACGACCAGGTCCAGTTCACCGACCGCGGCGCGCTGAGCCTGGCCTACTGGACGATCATCGGTGCCTATGTCGCCCCGGGCGAGCGCAACGACACGCAGACGCTGCTCGACACCGCGGTGATCGACATCCCGAGCCGCAAGCTGCTGTTTCGCGCGTCGGGCAGCGACCGCACCGGCGGCCGCGCGACCCTGGTCAACGCGACCGAGCAGCTGCGCCAGGACAGCCTGCACGGTTTCGAGGCCGCCACGCGGCAGATGATCGAGAACCTCGAGCGGGAACTCGAGCGCTTCAAGAAGCGGATCAAGGATCAGCCTTCCGACATTGAAATTGTCCAGACTGCGGAATGGCTGCGCCGCACCACCGCCGATGGCCTTGCGCCCGCGGCCGCTCCCGCGCCCAGCGTGCCTTGACGCGCGGCCGCCGCGGCCCGCCGGGCTGGCATCGAGTCTTCCCGTGGCCACATTGTGGTCGTCCCGCGAACGAGTTGCGAACATGACATGCCATCGGTGGATGGACATGCTATACATTCCGAAGGTGAATATTAAACAATTGAAATTATTATACTTATAATATGTCCCTTATTAATTTCGCTAGCCGTTTTGCTACAGACTAATTAACTCCGTCACCAATTAAAAGGTTTGTATTGATTGGTGCGATGCGATACATTGCCTCGCATGCGATCGCCAGCGCGCCCATCGCGGGTCGGCGCAGCGATGCCGGACGGGGGTACAGATGGAATCGAGCGATACGCCGGCCGGCAATCCGGTCGCGCCCGCGGGCTTGCACGCCAGCGCCGCAACCGACCCGCCCACGGCCCGGCAAGTCGAGCGGGCCCGCGAACAGGCCGAGCAGCAGGGCCTTTATGCGGCGCGCCACGAGCATGATTCGTGCGGCGTCGGTTTCGTCGCCAGCATCCGCGGCGAACGCAGCCATGCGCTGGTGCAGCAGGCGCTGCTCATCCTGCGCAATCTCGATCATCGCGGCGCGGTCGGCGCCGACCCGCTGTTCGGCGACGGCGCCGGCATCCTGCTGCAGATCCCGGACGCCTTCTATCGCGCCCGGCTGTCGGAGCAGGGCATCGAGCTGCCGCCGCCGGGCGAGTACGGCGTCGGCATGATCTTCCTGCCGCGCGAGAGCGGTTCGCGGCTGGCCTGCGAGCAGGAACTCGAGCGCACGGTGCGCGCCGAGGGCCAGGCCGTGCTCGGCTGGCGCGACGTTCCGGTCGACCAGGACATGCCCATGTCACCGCTGGTGCGCGATCGCGAACCGGTGATCCGCCAGATCTTCATCGGCCGCGGCGCCGACGTCATGGTGCCCGACGCGCTGGAACGCAAGCTGTACGTGATCCGCAAGGCGGCCAGCCATCGCATCCAGGCCCTGCACCTGCAGCACGGCAAGGAATACTACGTCGCCTCGATGTCGACGCGCACCGTGGTCTACAAGGGCCTGCTGCTTGCCGACCAGGTCGGCCAGTACTACCGCGACCTGGCCGACGAACGTGTCGTCACCGCGATCGCCCTGGTGCACCAGCGCTTCTCGACCAACACCTTCCCGAGCTGGGAGCTGGTCCACCCCTACCGGCTGGTGGCGCACAACGGCGAGATCAACACGGTCAAGGGCAACTTCAACTGGATGCGGGCGCGCGAAGGGGTGATGTCCTCCCCGGTGCTCGGCGCCGACCTGCAGAAACTCTACCCGCTGATCTACGAGGGTCAGTCGGATACCGCCTGCTTCGACAACGCCCTCGAGCTGCTGGTCATGGCGGGCTACCCGCTGGCCCATGCCGTGATGATGATGATCCCGGAGGCCTGGGAGCAGCACGCCCTGATGGACGAAAGCCGGCGGGCCTTCTACGAATACCACGCCGCGATGATGGAGCCATGGGACGGTCCGGCCTCGATCGCCTTCACCGACGGGGTGCGCATCGGCGCCACGCTCGACCGCAACGGCCTGCGTCCGGCGCGCTACGTCATCACCGAGGACGGCCTGGTGGTCATGGCCTCGGAAGTCGGCGTGCTGCCCATCCCGGAATCGAAGATCGTCAAGAAATGGCGCCTGCAGCCGGGCAAGATGTTCCTCATCGACACCGAGCAGGGCCGCATCATCGACGACGCCGAGCTCAAGTCGCAGCTGGCGTCGGCCAAGCCCTACCGCGAGTGGAACCGCCGCATCCGGATCAAGCTCGATGACCTTCCTGCTTCGCGCCCTGCGGGCGCTACGCAGGACGGGTCGCGCGATGCCGCCGTGTCCAACGCAGGTGCGCAGGGCGCGCCCTTCGAAGCCGCCGAAGGCGGCGAAGTAGGGCTGCTCGACCGCCAGCAGGCCTTCGGCTACACGCAGGAAGACCTGCGCATCCTGCTCGCGCCCATGGGGGCCGACGGCGAGGAGGCGGTCGGCTCGATGGGCAACGACGCCGCGCTGGCCGTGCTGTCGAATCGCCATCGCGTCCTGTACGGCTACTTCAAGCAGCTCTTCGCCCAGGTGACCAACCCGCCGATCGACTCGATCCGCGAGCAGATGGTGATGTCGCTCAACAGCTTCGTGGGCCCCAAGCCCAACCTGCTGGACATCAACAACATCAACCCGCCCATGCGCCTGGAACTGTCGCAGCCGGTGCTCGACCAGGGCGACATGGAGAAGATCCGCGCCATCTCGTCCTACTCCTCGGGCAAGTTCCGCTGCTTCGAGCTCGACATCTGCTACCCGGTCGCCTGGGGCCGCGAAGGGGTCGAGGCGCGCCTCGCCTCGCTGTGCGCGCAGGCCGTCGACGCGGTGCGCGGCGGCAGCAACATCCTGCTCGTTACCGACCGGCGCATGGATGCCGACCATGTCGCCATCCCGGCGCTGCTGGCCACCAGCGCGCTGCACCAGCATCTCATCCAGGCCGGCTTGCGCACCTCGACCGGACTGGTGGTCGAGACGGGGTCGGCGCGCGAGACGCACCATTTCGCCCTGCTCGCCGGCTACGGCGCCGAGGCGATCCATCCCTACCTGGCGCTGCAGACGCTGCGTGCGATGTTCCGCGACCGGCCGGACGGCGTCGATCCCGACAAGGCGGTGAAGAACTTCACCAAGGCGGTCGGCAAGGGCCTGCAGAAGGTCATGTCCAAGATGGGCATCTCGACCTACATGTCCTACTGCGGCGCGCAGATCTTCGAGGCCGTCGGCCTGGCGCGACCGCTCGTCGACCGCTATTTCCGCGGCACGGCCAGCGCGGTCGGCGGCATCGGCCTGTTCGACGTCATGCAGGAGGCGGTGCAGCTGCACAAGGACGCCTATGGCGACGATCCGGTGCTGGCTCGCATGCTCGACGCGGGCGGCGAATACCAGTACCGGGTGCGCGGCGAGGAACACATGTGGACCCCGGACGCGGTCGCCAAGCTGCAGCACGCCGCGCGCTCCGACAGCTACCAGACCTACAAGGAGTACGCGCAGATCATCAACGACCAGTCGCGCCGCCACATGACGCTGCGCGGGCTGTTCGAATTCCGCGTCGATCCGGCGCGCGCCATCCCGCTCGACGAGGTCGAACCGGCCAAGGAGATCGTGCGCCGCTTCGTCACCGGCGCCATGTCGCTGGGCAGCATCTCGACCGAGGCGCACACCACGCTGGCCATCGCCATGAACCGCATCGGCGGCAAGAGCAACACCGGGGAGGGCGGCGAGGACGAGCTGCGCTACCGCGCCGAGCTGCGCGGCGAATCGATCGCCGACGGCGAGACCGTCGGCTCGCGGCTGGGCCGCGAACAGGTCCAGGTCGACATCCCGCTGCGCGCCGGCGACTCGCTGCGCTCGCGCATCAAGCAGGTCGCCTCGGGCCGCTTCGGCGTCACCGCGCAGTACCTGGTCTCGGCCGACCAGATCCAGATCAAGATGGCCCAGGGCGCCAAGCCGGGCGAGGGCGGCCAGCTGCCGGGTCACAAGGTCTCCGAGTACATCGCCCGCCTGCGCTACTCGGTGCCCGGCGTCGGGCTGATCTCGCCGCCGCCGCACCACGACATCTACTCCATCGAGGACCTGGCCCAGCTCATCCATGACCTGAAGAACGCCAACCCGGCGGCCTCGATCTCGGTCAAGCTGGTCTCCGAATCCGGCGTCGGCACGGTCGCCGCGGGGGTCGCCAAGGCCAAGGCCGACCACGTCACCATCTCCGGGCACGACGGCGGCACCGGCGCCTCGCCGCTGTCGTCGATCAAGCACGCCGGCACGCCCTGGGAGATCGGCCTGGCCGAGACCCAGCAGACGCTGGTCCTCAACCGGCTGCGCGGCCGCATCGCGGTGCAGGTCGACGGCCAGATCAAGACCGGCCGCGACGTCGTCATCGGCGCGCTGCTCGGCGCCGACGAGTTCGGCTTCGCCACCGCGCCACTGGTGGTCGCCGGCTGCATCATGATGCGCAAGTGCCATCTGAACACCTGCCCGGTCGGTGTCGCCACCCAGGATCCGGTGCTGCGCCGCCGCTTCCAGGGGCTGCCCGAGCACGTCGTCAATTTCTTCTTCTTCGTCGCCGAGGAGGCGCGCGAGATCATGGCGCAGCTGGGCGTGCGCCGGATCGAGGACCTGATCGGCCGCGCCGACCTGCTCGACACCCGGCACGGCATCGACCACTGGAAGGCGCGCGGCCTGGACTACTCGCGCGTCTTCCACCTGCCCGCCCTGCCGCCCAGCGTCGCGCGGCGCCGCTGCGAGGAGCAGGACCACGGCCTGGCCCACGCCCTGGACCACCGGCTGATCGCGCAAAGCCGCCCGGCGATCGACCGCGGCGAGCGCGTGAGCTTCATCCACCCGATCCGCAACATCCACCGCACGGTCGGCACCATGCTCTCGTCCGAGGTCGCGCGGCGCCATGGCCACGAGGGCCTGGCCGACGACACGATCCACATCCAGCTGCAGGGCACCGCCGGGCAGAGCTTCGGCGCCTTCCTGGCGCGCGGCATCACCCTGGACCTGGTCGGCGACGCCAACGACTACACCGGCAAGGGGCTGTCGGGCGGCCGCGTGATCGTGCGCTCGCCCAACGACTTCCGCGGCTTCGGGCCCGAGCACATCATCGTCGGCAATACGGTGCTCTACGGCGCCACCGGCGGCGAGGCGTATTTCAACGGCGTCGCCGGCGAGCGCTTCGCGGTGCGCAACTCGGGCGCCATCGCCGTCGTCGAGGGCACCGGCGACCACGGCTGCGAATACATGACCCGCGGCACGGTCGTCGTCCTGGGCGGCACCGGGCGCAACTTCGCCGGCGGCATGTCGGGCGGCATCGCCTACGTCTACGACGAGCGCGGCGATTTCGCGGCGCGCTGCAATCCGGCCATGGTCGCGCTCGAACCGGTGCTCGCCCACAAGGAGCAGGAGGAACGCGTCGAGCGCGCGGTCTGGCACAGCCTGGGCGAGCCCGGCCGTGGCGTCGAGAGCGACGAACGGCTGCTGCGCGAGCTGCTCGAGCGCCAGTTCCGCTACACCGGCAGTTTCCGCGCCAAGGAGATCCTGGCCGACTGGGAGCGCCAGCGCGCCCGCTTCGTCAAGGTCTTCCCGCACGAATACCGCCGCGCCCTCAAGCAGATCGCACACGGCATCGCCGAGGAGACCCGGCGCGCCGCCTGAGCGCGACGGCCGACACCCATGGGAAAAACCACCGGCTTTCTGGAATACGCCCGCCTGGAAGAGACCGCCGAGGCCCCGGGCCAGCGCATCCACCACTGGCGCGAATTCGTCGCCCATCTCGACCCGGACCGCGCCAAGGTCCAGGCGGCACGCTGCATGGACTGCGGCATCCCGTTCTGCAACAGCGGCTGCCCGGTGAACAACATCATCCCGGACTTCAACGATCTCGTGTATCGCGAGCAGTGGTTCGCGGCCAGCGAGGTGCTGCACTCGACCAACAATTTCCCCGAGTTCACCGGACGCGTCTGCCCGGCACCCTGCGAGGCGGCCTGCACCCTCAACATCAACGACAGCGCGGTCGGCATCAAGTCGATCGAGCACGCCATCGTCGATCGGGCCTGGCAGGAAGGCTGGATCGTGGCGCGGCCGCCGGCGCGGCGCAGCGGCCGGCGCGTCGCGGTGGTCGGCAGCGGGCCGGCCGGGCTGGCCTGCG
>Ga0209698_10000753_pt1 | contig 37199 bp, 24 predicted proteins | sample LitLauG_LLR_2012_FD_187203 | JGI IMG/M metagenome (GOLD analysis project Ga0209698, IMG submission 187203) | Freshwater sediment microbial communities from Pennsylvania, USA - Little Laurel Run_MetaG_LLR_2012 (SPAdes) (version 2) | ecosystem: Environmental > Aquatic > Freshwater > Creek >... | reverse complement strand
ACTTCGCGGTCGGGTGGTTCTGGTACGTGGGCATGCTGGTGCCAGTCATCGGCCTGGTGCAGGTGGGCAGTCAAACGATGGCCGACCGCTACACTTATGTCCCCATGGTGGGCCTTTCGATCGCACTCGTCTGGACGGTAGCCGACCTGGTCGAGAACCGCCCCGCTTTGCGCATCGCCACAACCGCCGCGACCATCCTGGCGCTGGCGGTGCTGACTGGCGCAGCCTACCGGCAGACGACTTACTGGAAGAACAGCCGCACGCTGTTCGAGCACACGCTCGCCGTCACCAGGGGCAATTACATCATCCAAAATAACTTTGGCCTGTTTGCGGCGGGCGAAGGCAACTCCGCCGAGGCCATCGCGTTGTACCGCGCGGCGCTGGCCACAGCTCCCGATTTTGCCGATGCCCACTCCAACCTGGGCAAAGCGCTGGTGGAATCGGGGCAGTTTGACCAGGCACAATCCAGTCTCACAAAGGCGCTCGATCTCAACCCCAATCTGGCCAGCGCCCAAGCCAACCTGGGCGTGCTGCTGGCGGCGCGCGGCGAGTTCGAGGAAGCGCGCCGCCGCCTCGAGCGCTCCTTGGTCCTAGCTCCCGGCAACGCCGAGAACGAAAGCAATCTGTGTTTCGTGCTCACACACCTGGGCCGCCCCGACGATGCCATCGCCCACTGCAAGACCGCTTTGCGCGTCAACTCGGGACTCTCCACTGCGCGATTCAACCTCGACAATGCGCTGGCGGCCCAGAAGCACCCGGATCGATGATCTCCGCGCGGGGCCGACTCTAAGTATTCCCTGACCAAACTCACCACCAGACCGGCGGCGTCCGCTATAATGCCCGCATCAGCGGCGATGGATTTCGATCAGCTCACTACGTTTCTGGAAGTGGCCCGCCAAGGCAGTTTTTCGCGCGCTGGAGAGAAGGTCTTCCGCTCGCAATCGGCGGTCAGCGCCCAGATCCGCCAGTTGGAGCAGGAGTATGGCGATCGGCTGCTCGACCGTTCGGGCAAAACTGTGAAACTGACCCCGGCCGGGCAGGTGCTTTATGACTATGCGGAACGGCTGAAAAAGCTGCGTGAGGAATCGCTGACCGCCGTCGCGGACCATAGCGGCACCCCCCGCGGCACGCTTCGGGTCGGCGCCAACGAGGCTACTTGCCTCTACGTTCTGCCGGAGGTGTTTGCGGAATACTACCGGCTCTACCCGCGGGTACAGATCAACATTTACCGCAACTTCAGCTACAAAATCTCGGAAAAACTGGAGAACGGGTCCATCGAAGTGGGGTTTCTGACTTTGCCGATCCAGTCGGCGAGCCTGGAGATCCAGCCTATCTTCCGCGATAAGCTGATGCTGATGGTAAGCCCAAAGAATCCGTTGGCCAAAAACAAGACAGCGGCGGTCCGCGATATCGTCAAGCATCCTGTGCTGCTTCCAAAGACCGGCCACACCCGCAGGATCATGGACAAATTGTTCCGGCCGCACCGCGACGAACTGCAGGTGCGAATGGAGTTGCCCAGCATCGGCATGATCAAGAGCTTTGTGGCCGCCGACCTGGGAGTGTCCATCATCAGCGCGTCGTTTGCCCGCGATGAAGTGGCGTCGGGCAGGGTCAAGCTGATCGATCTGGAGGACGTGGAGCTATTTCGCGAACTGGGACTGGCCTACCGCCGCGACCGGACACTTTCCTGCGCGACCACTGCATTCATCGATGTTTTGCGGCAGGTAGCCGCACCCGCGAAGAGGGCGTGAGTCTCGCCTCCGAAACGCGCTCCCGCATCGACGCATTCCTGCCGAACTACGATTTCCGTGCGGCCTACCAAGTCCACATCAAGGCGCCACGCCCGGTGGTGTATGCATGCCTTCTGCAATCGGACTTCCGTGAACTCCGGGTGACGCGCCTGCTGATGACCCTCAGAACCGGGAAACGGATGCCACGGCATAGTAAGCCCGGCGACCTGCGTCAGCGGCTCCAGGGTACGGGATTCGTGATTCTAGATGAGATCCCGGATGACGAACTTGTAATTGGGGTTGCGGGGCGGTTCTGGCGCCCGGATGGTGGGCGCTGCATGGATCTCACGGGAGCCAGCTTCATCGAGTTTTCGCGCCCGGGATACGCCAAGGTGGCGTGGAATTTCAAGTTGAAGACGGAATCGCAGGAGACGACGATTCTCTCCACCGAAACCAGGATTCAATGCTTCGGGCGGGCGGCACGGTGGAAGTTCGGCAGCTACTGGAGTCTGGTGGGACCATTCTCCGGACTGATACGGAAGGCGATTCTGAAACATGTTAAGAACAAGGCGGAATCACGCATGTGAAAATATTCAGAGGTCAAGGCGCTGGTTTTCACCGCTGCGATCTGACCTCTGCAATTCTGTCTGTCTACGATTTCAATACCGTGCAAACCGAGGCGCAGATCGGCCCGCCGATATTGAATGTGGCGGCGACTTTGGCGCCTTTTACCTGCAATGGTGGCGGAACCTTGCCGAGCAATTGCCAGGCTGACCATCCGAGCATCGCGACACCGGTTGCACCAATAGGATGGCCTTTGGCGATCAGGCCACCTGAAGTATTGATGCCACATTCGCCATCGACCGCAGCTTTTCCGTCGACCCAATACTGAGCGCCTTTGCCGTACTTGGCTTTTCCCAACACCTCGGTTCCCAGCGCTCCCATGACGGTGAAACAATCGTGGATTTCGGCAACCCTGACATCGTTCGCAGTGACGCCCGCCATCTGATAAGCGCTTTGCATTGCCTTGATCGCACCCGCGGGACGCAGCACATCGCGGCCACTCTTTCTTAGAGGGTCGGTTGCCTGCGCATAGCCGGCAATCTCGACGCAGTCTTGCTTCGCGACGCCGAGCTTTGCGAGCCCTTCTTCGGTCGCGAGAATGAGCGCGGCATAGCCATCGGTGATCTGCGAACAATCATAGGTCTTGAGCGGCAGCCCATCGACAATGTAGCGATTGATGCCGCCAATCTGCATCGCCTGTTCGACGGTCAGTTCGACGTTGCGCATCTGCGCGTACGGGTTATGACGGGCGTTGGCGTACTCCGCGACCGCGATCTGGGCCAGATGCTCTTCGGGAATACGGTGGATCTTGAGATAGCACTCCATGACCTCGGCAAAGAGGTGAGGGAAGATGTAAACCTTGCCTTCACGGTCGGCGGGATGCGAGAAATAGCCGAGGGCCTCACCGATGAGCTTTCCATCCATCTTCCCATCGGCGTCGCGCATTTTTTCGTAGCCGATCGCAATCCCGGTATCGCCCCATCCGATTTGCAGTTTCTGGATGACCGAGAGGATGGCTTGCCCACCGGAGGCGCAGGCATTTTCGACCGCATCGATTGGCTTTCCGGCGAGCCCCGGAACCTCCGCCACCAGACCCGCGCAGAGCCCTTGCTGGTTGAGGGAAATATTGCAAATGGCGCCCACGGAGCCCACATCCACGGCGGAGGGTTCCACATTGATTTCCGCACAGGCCTCGGTAACGGCACGGCTAAGAATCTCGGGGACGCCCATGCCCATGAGCTTGCCAAATTTCGATTGATGATACGCCGCAATGTAAACGCGTTTCATATAAGACCTCCTACGATGACTGCCATGTTTATAACTCTATATTTTCTCATTTCGCCCGGCCCAGTAGGGTTCCCGGAGGACACGCTTGAGCGTTTTTCCCGCAGTACTGCGCGGAAAATCCTCTACAATCGCGACCGCGGCGACGCGCTGATTTCTGGCGTCCACGCGCTCATTGATCCAGTCGCGCAGCGCTTCCTCGCTGATTGCGCCAGTCTGGTGCAGAATCACCGCGGCCAGGGGCGTCTCACCCCACTTCTCGCTGGGAATGCCAAACACCGCCACTTCACGAACCGCTGGATGCTGCACGATGATCTCCTCGATGTCCTTGGGGAACACATTCGTGCCGCCGCTGATGATCATGTCCTTCTTTCTGTCTACCAGGTAGAGAAAGCCATCTTCATCGACGTATCCCAGATCGCCTGTATGCAGCCAGCCGTTAACAATTGCCTGAGCCGTTAAATCGGGACGCTTGTAATAACCGGGCATCAGCGCCGGCCCACGGCCGACGATCTCGCCAATTTCCCCTACCGCTGCGTCGCGGCCTCGCTCATTGACGATCCGCATGTCAAAAAGCGGTTGTGGTGGACCGACAGAATTTGGCTTGGACGCATAATGATTCTTGTCGAGGACGGTCATGAATCCCTCGGTCAGCCCGTAGAGTTCATAAAATCTGCCGGGCAGGCAGCGATTCAGCTTTTCTTTGTGCTCCAGGTGCAGCGGAGCGCCAACGGTACCGATCATTTCGAGAGACTTGAGCGCTTCCGCCGAAAACAGCGGCGAACCGAGCAGAGCAACGATCTGCGAAGGGACCATCATGACGTGGGTGACACGCTCGCGCTCCACCGTTTCTACAAATCTCCGCACATCGAAACTCTTGTGCAAAATGTACGTCGCACCCAGATACATGGATGGCATGAGAGTGAGGAAGGAGCCGTTGAAGACGATGGAGCCGGAGTGCAGCACGACGCTCTCCGGGCTCATGCGGAAGGTCGAAGCGAAGAGCATGCAGTAGACGGCGCGTATGTAATGGGTGAGCACGATCCCTTTGGGCGAGCCGGTCGTGCCGCTGCTGTAAATGATGTTGTAAGGGTCGTCATCCACGATTTCAGTTTTTGGAGGCTCGGCCTCGCTGGCCCGAGCGGTCAGTTCGTCGTAATTCTCAAATCCGGAGAAGGGCGACGACCCGGTCAGAATGAAGTGTTCCTCCGGAACATTTCTTAGTTCATGCTTGATGGCCGCAAGTGGCTCCGCAAAGTCGGGACTGGCGATGATTGTCTCCGTATCAGAGTCTTGAATCAGCGTGGCTAGGGCTTTCTCGCGCAGGAGGGGACTGAGCGGGACGGCCACCGCGCCGATTTTCGCAACCGCCCAGTAGGTATCGAGCAAGCTGAGACAATTGGGCAGGACGGTCGCGACCTTGTCTCCTTTCTTCACGCCTAAACTAACGAGTGCGTTGGCCAGCCGATTGACGCGAGCGTTGAATTCTCGAAAACTCAGCCGGAACTCTTCGACAACTACCGCCGTGTGGTTGGGACGATAGCGGGCGTGGCTGGGGAGAAGCGAGCCAATGTTCATGTTGCCTCACTTGGTTCTTGGCGCGAATCTGGGAACGGCAACGGAGCCGCCGCGTTCGAGCCGGCTTCGCAGAAAAAGCGCCAGATTTCCGCGCTGGCATTGGGGCCCTTCGGGTCGCCGTGCCTGCTGGGTTTAGGAGAGCCCGACCAGGCGTGGCCGAGACCCTGGACAATCCACTTTTCCATCAATGGACCTGTGTCGCCTTCCATGTAAATGTGCCTCTTGTAGGAATACCCGTCCGGCACGTGATCCGCCACTTTGCCGTCGATGACTTTTTCCGTCAGGGCAACCCCGCTCTCTGCTTGCTCGGCGGCGAGACAAGCATTCGTTGTGGTCCATTGGGCAATGGACTGGTCGGCATTGACGGGATTGACGCGAGTATCCGCCGTGCCGTGAAACACGATCACGGGCATGCGCCGCCTTTTCTTGCGTGCCAGGCCGCCGCGCATCGCTTCAAAAGCCAATTCCCCTTGCCGGACCGGATCCGGGCCGCCTGCTTTCATCGCTGCGAACCCCTCGGAGGCACTAGTGGCGGCCTTGAATTCCGCTCCGGCAAACACCGCAACGGCTGCGAAGATATCAGGATAGGTCGCGGCAAGAATGGCGGCCATCGCGCCCCCGGCCGACACGCCGGCGACGTAAATCCGGTCTGGATCGACATTGTGAGTCAACCGAACCTGATCGAAGACAGCGGCGAGAATCGATGGTTCACCCGCATCCCGCGCCTGGTGTTTGGGATTAAACCATCTCCAGCACTTCATCAGATTCGCGAGCCGCGACTGTTCGGGATATACAACCAGGAAACGATTGGCGGTGGCGACCTCATTCATCCCGGAGATTTCTGCCATATTCTTCGCATCGTGGGTACAGCCGTGCAGCAGCATGATGAGAGGACAAGCGCGTCCGGGTTCCAGCGTAGCGGGCACCCAGAGCTTGAAATTGCGGGAGCCCGCGGCAACGCGAGCCGTGCCTGCGATCCATTCTCCGGCAATCGATTCTCCCGCGATCGATGCGCACTCAGCCATGGCGGTAAAGTTCCCTCTGCTGAATCGGCCCGTCAAGGGGCCTCTGATTTCGAAGAACTTACGGCATCGCTGAAGCGATACCCTGATACGAACCCTTTGCGCCATCGCTCAAGGGCGAGGCCGGCTGTCCAGTTCACAGATGAGGTCGGCGATCTTCGCGGCGGCGCGCTCACCCAATACGATGGTGTAATGCGTTGTGCCGGCAAATTTGTGGTCCTCGAGATGGGGCACGTAATTTCGGAATTGCGCTGCCAGCGCATCTGGAAACAGCGGCGGCTGCCCGGGCACGAAACCGGCCTCGGCGCGGAGCAACAGGGTGGGCACGCGAATGGATTTCAACCGTTCGGTGATCGTGTCCGGCTGAAAGACTTCGCGCACGTCGGCGAGCACTCCCACCTCGGAGGCTTTAGGCTGCACCGCTAAATCGCCGCCCACTTCGTAGTCGAGAAAAGCTTCCACCCAGGGATTCCATTCCGCGGGAGGAAAATGGGGCTGCGCTCGCCAGAACTCCTTATAGGCCTGGCGAGAAGGATAAGTTTGGCGCAATTGGGTGATGCGCAGCGCGAGCGCGGCAGCCACTCCCTGGCCGGGAGAATCCGCAGCCGGCGTATTGGGTACGAGCCCGCCGTCGATGAGGACGAGCCCGGAAACGAGGCCGGGTTCCTGCGCAGCCAGCGCGGTCGCCACGAAGGCGCCCATCGAATGGCCTATGACGATGCTCGGGCCGAGTCCCATGGCTCGCATGGCTGCGGCCACATCGCGCGCGTGCTGGGCGAAGCCGTAGGGTCCTTCCGGTTTGTCGGAATCACCGCGGCCTCTCAGATCGGGCGCGAACAGCGCGCTTCGACCCGCCAGCCGTTCGGCAATGCCGATGAAGTTCAAATGGGAAGCAGTGAGACCATGCAGGGCAACTACCGGCGCGCCCCGGCCGGGCCAATAGCCAAAGGCGAGTTCCACGCCATCCCCAGGGACTCGGCCGCGTGCTGGACGAGTTATTTTGATCGCGCCCTTCGAGAGCGAATTCTCCGGAATCATCGCCTTCCTTCCCATCGGCCGTCCTGCGAATCCTACCTGGCCCGGCGCGCTCCCTTTCTAATCAGTCTCCGGCCTCCGCCTTTCTCACTCTAGAAGTTTAACTTCAACGCGAACTGGATCACGCGCGGCCCGGTGCTGGTCGAGACGATCTGTCCCACCGTAGCTGGGGACTGGACGATATTCAGTGGATTCGCGAAGCTGACCATGTTGAACACATTGAAGAACTCCGAGCGGAATTCAATTTTCGTGCGCTCGCCGATGGGGAAGTACTTGATGACCGAGATATCGACGTTGCGCTGATCGGGTCCGCGCAGAATATTTCGCCCACTGGTACCGAAGTCCCCCACTGCGCTGGCAGCCTTAAAACACGCGGTATTGAAGTACTCATTCAGCCGGGACTTCACACTGCCACCCAGCGAAGGATTGCACCCGGCCACCGAATCGGCGCGCGCCTGGACGAAGGCATTGGCATTGGTCAGGACGGAGAATGGCGTGCCGCTCTGGAGGACAAAAACGCTGGTCAGCTCCCAGCCATTGACCGCCTGTACGGCAAAGGTAGAGCCGCCCTTGTAGAACTTCGGCAGTTCATACCTGCCGCTGAACACAAATCGATTGCGGCGGTCGAAGTCGGAAGTGGCGTGGTTATGCAGGAAGCCGGGCGCCTGGTTTCCAGGGACAACGCTGATGTCGCTCGTGCCCGAGAAATCACCGGAATAATCGTCCAGGGAATGGCTCCACGTGTAAGACGCAAGGAATTGCAGTCCGTGAGAGAAGCGCTTGGTCACGCTGGCTTGCAGAGAGTTATAGCTCGAGTTTGCCGAACTCTGCACGGTGTGCACACCGAAGCCCTGCACCGCCAGACTCGACAACCCGGGACTCAGCGCCCCCGGGAAAAATGGCACCGGCGCGAAGGCCTGGTTGAGATCGACCAGACGATATAGCTTGCGTCCGGTTGAGCCGACGTAACCGAGATCCAACATCCAGTTGCGGGCGAACTCGTTCTGCACTCCAAGACTGAATTGTTGTATGTAAGGTGTGCGGAAGTCGTGGAGGTCGGGATAGATGCCATTGGCGGAAACAATGGCCAGGCCGGACGGGTTCAGGAATGTCGGGGTTTGCGTCAGAAGGGCAGGCGGACCGCCAAACGGGAAGATTGCCGGGTTGTTGAATGCCAGCGGATAGCTGCTGGGCTGTGGCACATTCACGAATGGACTGCTGATGGGCGTCTCCAGCGCTTGTGCCAGCGTGTAATAGGGGAAGTCCAGCAATTGATTGTTGAGCAGCCGGGAATTCGCCCGGTCGTAGTAAACGCCGTAACCACCGCGCACCACCAGGCGGTTGTCGGAACGCGGCTGCCAGGCAAAGCCGAGCCGGGGCGCAAAGTTGTTCTTGTCGGAAGACACCAGAGACGGTTGCACCGTCGGAATTCCAGGGATTGGGTGCTGCGCGTTGGAAGCCTGCACAAATCCTCCGGTGATGGCCACGTTGTCGCCGACAGGGAATCCGGGGATGGTCGCGGTGGTGAGCCGGGCAGGATCGAATCCGACAAAGCGACCCTTGGCTTCTGTGAAGGGGCCAAAGAAGTCGTAGCGGATTCCCATGGTAAGCGTCAGGCGATTGGTCACACGCCAGTCATCCGTGGCAAATCCGCTCCAGTCCTGGGCCCGAACATCGCGGTTGTTAACGCCCGAGCCCATAATCGTGAGCCCGGTCAGATCGAAGAAGCCGCCGAGAAAATCTGTAAAGGGATTGCCCGAGAATCCTAGGAAGAAGATCTGGCCGCGCGTGTAGAGGTTGAAATCCGCGTTCAGATCGTGATGTTTGTACTCCATGCCTAACTTCAGGCTGTGGCGGCCCTTCTGCCAGCTGAATGTGTCGTTAGCGGCATAGGTCTTTTCGATGCCGCCGTTGTCGGAGAACGGGTTGGCGCCAACGTCGAAGTAGTTCGCCACCGAGATTTCCGGCATGCCCTTGAACAGGTTGCCCAGCGGCGATGAGATTCCCACTTGTGCAGCCGTGAATGGCTCCTGCGGTTGGGAACCGGTCGTGATGAAACCAAATCCAAAGTGAAAAGCATTCACCATATTGGCTGAGAGAATGTGAGTGTCGTCCAACGATAGCACCCGTTGATTGAGGTTTGCCGTGCCGCCAAAGCCCGGGACTGGGAGGGCGTTGGCGAGTCCGAACAGATTAAATAAGCCCTGGGTGGCAGGATTGTTCGCGGCAAAGAATTTGGCGGACAACCGGTTCTTTCCGGAGACTCGAACGTCCAGATTTGAGTTGAATTGGTCTTCGCGAAATTTCGACAAGGCGACGACAGGCACAGGGACCGGAGAGTTTGATGCGCCCGGGTTCGGTGCCGATGGGATCACATAAGAGCCGTTGGGCAATTTCGCTTGCAAAAGAAACTGCGCCGTGGGACTCAAGCATGAGGGAATCGCGGGGCAGGCCGGGACGCCGAAGGACGCTGCCAACGCATTAATGGCCGCATCGGATCGATCATTCGAGAGATTTCCGGGGACAAATACGGTGCCGACGGAATTCGTCAGCGAAGTGGCGTTCCGTTCCCGGCTGCCCTGGTAGGACACGAAGAACCACATCCGATCCTTGACCAGCGGCCCGCCCAGGGTGCCTCCGAACTGATTGCGCTTATAGGGTGGTCGCGGCACGCTCGAGCGTTTGAGGAAGAAATTGTTGGCATCGAGCGCGTCGTTGCGGAAGAATTCGTAGAGGTTGCCATGAAACGCGTTGGTCCCGGATTTCGTCACCGCCGCGACGATGCCGCCGGCGACGCGGCCCTGGGACGCGTCATATTGGCTGGTCTGGACAATGAATTCATCCAGCGAATCCGTAGCCGGCACCGCCAGGTTGGGCGTAGAACCGGTGCCGATGGAGTTCGCATCCGTGCCGTTGATGATCACCGAATTCGAAGTTGAGCGGCTCCCATTGACGTAAATTGGCGCTGCGCCCCGGCCCAACTCGGATGAATTCTGCACTGGGCCGGATGTGCCGGTCGTGAGGGTCAAAAGCTGCTGAAAATTCCTGGTGGGTAACGGCAACTGGCGGATCTGGTCCTGCTCGATGACCGTGCCCCGCGCCGCATTCTCCGTTTGCACCAGGGCGGATTCCGCCTGCACCTCAACCACCGCCTTTTGCGAGGCGACCGCGAGAGGGATGTCCAGCGTGGTTATTTCCGTGATGCGGACGACGACATCTTCTGCCACCGCCCTGCTGAACCCGGCCTTTTCCGTCTCCACCCGGTAGCTTCCCGGCGGCACCAGCGAGAAAGCATAATGCCCGGCCGCATCGCTGGTGGTCTCGCGCTGTACACCGGCGGTGCTGGTTAGAGCAACCCTCGCTCCGCTGACGACGGCGCCCGTCGCATCCTTGACAACGCCAGTGATCTGCCCGGTCGTCGGAGATTGCGCCGACACCAGACCTGCAAAACAGAGAAAACCTGCCAAAGTGAAAAGTGGAACAGCCCTTCGCAATTGCATAACCTCTCCTTAAATGTTTCAGCCGCAGCTCCGGCCGCGTGCTCCAAGCCGCTAAGATCGTCGGCCCGATATGACGCGGCCCCCCGTATAGAGGAGGACGAGTTGATCGATGGCCTCTTCGTCGCTCATACCCAGGTGCCGTTTTGCTCCAAAAAGCTCTTCCGCCAGGAAGTAGGTGAAGAATTGCAGGTAAATCGCGGTATAGGCGAGGGAGGGATCGACACCGGCCGGGAATGCGACCTTCGACCCCCGAATAACCGCATTCGCATAGGTCCGAAGACCTCCCGCGATTTCGCGAAAACTATGGATGAAGTGCTTGTGGCGAAACTCCACCACGTCGATGTACATCAGGCGCCAGTAATCCAGGTTTTCCGACACCACTCGTCCGATGGCCAGCGCCAATTTTTTCAGCGACTCGGGATCGAGCGAGGCCATCAACGGGATCAGTTCCTTTTGGCGAATGGCTTCCATTTTTCTGCCCTGGTCATGAACCAGGTCGATGAAGATGTCTTCTTTAGTGTCGTAATAGATGTAGAGCTTGCCCATGGATATGCCCGCCTTCTTGGCAATTTCGCGGACGGTAGTGCCGTGAAACCCCTTTCGAGTAAAGAGGTACAGGGCGGCGCGCTCGATCTTGAGCCTGTTCTTCTCGACCGTGCCGTGGAGCAACTTGGGCATTTTGTCTCAGATCCGTTTACGCTAGGGCCGGAAAATCGCCGCCAAAGCGAGCGCTCGCTCCGGTTGAGAAAACCCCATGACTTTTACATCTATAGCATGGGCAATGTCAAGAAAATTCTTCACGCTCCCGGAAATCGGATTGGAGAGGGCTGCGGCTGACCCGGCATGACGGGGAAAGATTGTTGGCCGCTCCACGCCCGACTGGCGGGCGAAATGGACGGTATTTCCAGGTATCAACCGCCCTCGCGCAAGACCGTTCTCTGCTCTTTTCCAAGCAGTTACGAGGGTGATTCCGGCCCACCCGTTTTATGAGGCGTTTCTAATATGCGCGTGACACAATCAGCATAAACCTCCGAAGGAGGACATTCATTGATGCCATTTGCTGCGACGCGAACTTTCCCCAAAGCAGCTGCAAGTCTCAAGACCACTGCCATGCGAAAAATGCTAACGGGCCTGATGCGGACTAAGATGTACAAACGGCTCGGGTTCTATGGAGCCCTGTGCAGCCTCATCGTTTTAGCCTTTACTTGTGGCGGAAGCAGTCAGGTGTTTGCAGCCGATGCCGAGCGCGTCGGATTCCCCTGGGATTGGTCGCATGAACATCTCATCTTCGGCAACACCAACGACCCCGAGCTGCTGGCGATCATCCAGCAAGATCCGCGGGCATTTCACCAATGGCTCAGAAGGAACCGGGCGGCGGCCCAGCAGGCGGCGAGCGACGCGCCGATTTCGTTCGATACCTTCCTGCAGTCTAACTTCCTGCAATCTGACGAAGCTCTCATCGAAAACCCGTCTGTGGAACCTGGCCTAGAACCACAATCCAAGCCGCGGCGAGCGAAGCACATCAGAAAAAGGGACTGGGGCGTCTCGCTCGGAACGACCCACTTCAACCCCGTTAATGTCCCTAATGCCGCGCCTGTCTATCCTGCTAAATACACTTACGATGTCAATGCCCTGCCATTGTGCCAGGACAACGGACTTCCGCCCCACACCGGCGACTACCTAGTGTTCCCGACCGGAGCTCAAGGCAGGACCAGTAGTCAAGCCTCGATTGTCATCTACAACCATCTCTACTCGACACAGCCTGCAGGTGGCTATTGCAACACTAATGGCCCCACGGTTTTTGCGGCTTACATCAACGCAGCCTGCCCCGCGACCCAGAACAACGACGCAATTCTGAGCTCGCCCGTGATCTCTCTTGACGGCACCAAAATAGCTTGGGTCACTCAGGCGGGAGTCGTTCAGATTGTTACCCTTGGCGCAGGGGGTGGGAGCGTTGCAGCCCCTTTGTGCATCGGTTCGGCGGGGTCAGGCGGCGACGGCGCTTCGCTGCAAACTCTCACTTTGGGGAATGCTCTGCATAGTCCGACCAGCGGTGTAAGTGTCTCGGCAATCTTTGTGAACTTCAATGCCGACATCGCCTACATAGGCGACAATGACGGTTTCTTGCACAAGATTACTCCCTTCTTCGGTACAAGCGGAGCACTCACGGAAACCACCACCCCAGCCTGGCTGGCTTCACATGCGTACAGCCTCGGTGCTCTGGTCGTCGATACCAATGGCTTCATCGAGAAATGCACAACCGCTGGGACATCGGGTTCGGGTGGTCACCCGAGCTGGAACATTACGTGGAACGGCACCACCGCCGACAACTCTGTGACTTGGACGAACATTGGCTCGGGAGGCGGATGGCCTGTTTATGTCACGGGGTCGTCGAACCACACCGACAGCAGCGCATTGAACGGCCCGGTTCTGGACTTCGTGTCGAAGAACATCCTGGTAGGCGACCAGAATGGGAGCCTCTACTATGTTATGGACCCAACATCCACGGCGGTCGGATCCTGCGCCAACGGGCAAACTCTCTATCCGTGTTTAGGCCTGCCGGGAGTCGCGACAGGTATTACGACAGCCGGCGGCGCGCAGATGGATTGTTCCGGTGCCACCGCCAGTCCGGGCGGCGCTACGTGCCTGGTAATGTCGAACAAGCAGGGATTCACCGATTCCGTGATCGTAGATTCTCCAGATAACCTTGTGATCACGCAGTTTTCCAATGCGGACAACGCCAGTGCCAAAGTAGAGCAGACGAATTCAACGTTGAGCGTCTTCAATTCTGTAAACCTGGCAAACCAGGTCAATCTCTCGTCCCACACGGGGGCTTTCGATAACACCTACTACACTACCCCGGCAAGCGGTTACTACTATGTTTGCGGTCCTGACACTGATGGGCATGAAACCGACTTATACCGCGTCGGCTTCACCAACACCCTTGGTACTATTGCCCTGGGGGCCGTGAACGGTACCCCGTTGAAGCTCACCGTTACTGGCAATTCGGGGAACTGCTCCCCCCTAACGGAAAATTACAATACGTCTACCTCCAATGATCTGCTTTTTCTCAGCCTCGATAACCAAGGCAAGTTTCCCGCCTCGAACCCTTCGCTTGGGTGTAGCGCCGGTTCGTGCGTGTTGTCTTTTATTCTCGGCAGCTCAATGGTTACTGGCCCGCAATCCTTTTATGGGTCAGGAAATGGCGGAATAGCAGGCATGATGGGGACGGGGGGAATCATTGTGGACAATGAGGCTGCCGCGTCAAACACTCCGAGCCACTCGATTACAGCGGCTTCGGAATCCGGCACTACAGCAACGATTACCACCTCGACCACGCTCGGCGTCATCGTGGGACAGAATATCAAGGTCTCGGGTATGGCCGCGGGGTTGACTGGGTACAACGCCACTTCCGCCGGCGTTACCTGTGTTGGCGCTTCGTGTGCGACGGGAGCGACGGCGAATTCGATCAGCTATACGGCCGGCGCAGGACTCTCCAGTTGCTCGAGTACGGCAACCTGCGCCGGGTCAGCTACTGGCATCGGCTTTAACAACGCGTCCAGTATCTATTTAATGCCAACTGCCGCTAACTTGACCTGCGGAGACGGCAGTTCCAACACGGGATGCGCGCTGAAGCTGACGCAAGCCGGTTTGCAATGACGCACGACGAATGCGGTCCGCCTTACAGGAGCGCAGACTCAACAACTACTTAAAGGTAAATCTCGCGGAATATCGCTTAGTGGAGTCGCCCGTAGCGCGTATCGAGGGCAAGATTCAGTTCGAGAACGTGGACCCGTGGCTCGCCCAGAAATCCCCATTGGCGGTCCTGGGAGTTTTCACGGACCAGTTGTGCCACGTCAGCTTCTGCAATCTTGCGCTCCGCGGCTACGCGTCGAATCTGGAACTCGGCCGCCGCTGGCGAGATGTCTGGATCCAGTCCCGAACCCGATGTCGTCACCAGATCGATCGGGATGGGAGTTCCGGGATTCTCGGCCTGCAGCCTGGCAACGTCTCCGTTAACGCGGGCAATCAACTGCGCATTGGTCGGGCCTAAATTTGAGCCGCCGGAAGCGCTGGCATCGTAGCCTGCGGCGCCCGCAGCGGATGGCCGCGAATGAAAATAACCGGGCCCGGAAAATGGCTGCCCGATGAGGCGAGAACCCACCACGACCCCGTCTTTCCCGCGAATTAGCTCGCCGTTGGCCTGCGCGGGAAAGATCATCTGGGCGAGTCCAGTTATCAGCAATGGGTACAAAATTCCTAAAAGGACTGTCGTGGCGATCGTCATGAGTACCGCTGTGATCAGATTTTTCTTCATGGGACTTCTCGATTCCAATTCTCGATGCCAGCTCTTCCTTAGACCAGCTTGATGCCCGTGATCAACATGTCAATCAGCTTGATACCGATGAACGGGACTACCAGTCCGCCAAAGCCATACACCAGTAGGTTCTGGCGCAGTAAAGATTCGGCGCTCATCGGTTTGTACGCAACTCCTCGCAGCGCCAGCGGAATCAGGGCAATGATGATGAGCGCGTTAAAGATTACGGCGGAAAGTATTGCCGACTGCGGTGTTTGTAGCCGCATGATGTTCAGCGCATTCAGCACGGGAAAAGTCCCGGCAAACATGGCCGGAATGATCGCGAAATACTTGGCCACGTCGTTCGCAATGGAGAAGGTGGTGAGCGCTCCGCGGGTCATCAGCAATTGTTTACCGATGGCCACCACCTCGATGAGCTTGGTGGGATTCGAATCCAGGTCCACCATGTTTCCGGCCTCTTTCGCGGCTTGCGTACCGGTGTTCATGGCGACGCCGACATCGGCCTGCGCCAGCGCTGGCGCATCGTTCGTGCCGTCGCCGGTCATAGCGACCAGTTTCCCGTCGCCCTGCTCGCGGCGAATCAAATCCATTTTGTCTTTCGGAGTCGCCTCCGCCAGAAAATCGTCCACGCCCGCCTCGCGCGCGATCGCGGCCGCCGTCAGCGGATTGTCGCCCGTGATCATGACGGTCTTGATCCCCATGGCACGCAGTTGATTGAAACGCTCACGCATGCCACCTTTGACGATGTCCTTCAGGTAGATCACGCCCAGCGCCCGCTGATTCTCCGCCACCACCAGCGGAGTTCCTCCGGAACGTGAAATCTGTTCCACGCTCGCCTGAATCTCGCGCGGCAGCGATGTATCGAACTGCCGCAGGTACTTGACGATGGCGTCAACCGCGCCTTTGCGAATCTCGCGGCCGTCCAGGTTCACGCCCGACATGCGGGTTTGCGCAGTGAAGGGGACAAAGACGGCTTCATGTGAAGCCAGTTCACGTCCGCGCAGGCTGTACTTTTCTTTCGCCAGCACCACAATCGACCGGCCTTCCGGGGTTTCGTCCGCCAGCGAAGAGAGTTGAGCCGCATCGGCCATCTCCGCCGAAGTGATACCGGGCGCGGGAATGAACTCGGCGGCCTGGCGGTTGCCGAGCGTGATCGTTCCCGTCTTATCGAGCAGCAGCGTGTTCACGTCACCGGCCGCTTCCACGGCGCGCCCCGACATCGCCAGCACGTTGTGCTGCACCAACCGGTCCATGCCGGCAATGCCGATCGCGGACAGCAGACCGCCGATGGTGGTTGGAATCAGGCAAACCAGCAGAGAAACGAGCACGAATACGGTCTGCGGCGATCCCGAATAGATCGCGAAAGGCTGCAGCGTAACTACAGCCAGCAGGAAAATGATGGTCAAGCCGGCCAGCAGAATGTTGAGCGCGATTTCGTTCGGAGTCTTCTGCCGCTCCGCGCCCTCGACCAGAGCAATCATTCTGTCAAGGAAGGTTTCGCCGGGATTCGACGTAATGCGAACTTTGATCACATCGGAAAGCACGCGCGTGCCGCCGGTGACCGCCGATCGGTCGCCTCCGGCTTCGCGGATCACGGGCGCGGATTCCCCAGTTATCGCAGACTCGTCCACCGACGCTACGCCTTCGATGACTTCGCCATCGCCGGGGATAAGTTCGCTCGCCGCCACCATCACGACATCGCCCGAACGCAGGTTCGAGCTTGGCACCGTCTCTGTCGTCCCGTTCGCCAGCAGGCGGCGGGCCTCGGTTTCAGACCGGGCTTTGCGCAGCGTGTCGGCTTGCGCTTTGCCGCGGCCCTCGGCCATCGCTTCCGCGAAATTCGCGAACAGCACCGTGAACCAGAGCCAGAGCGTGATCTGCAAGTTGAAAGCGAAGCTCTGTTTCTCGCGAAACAGCAGTAAGGTCGTAACCACACTGCCCACCTCGACTACAAACATCACCGGATTCTTCATCATGGTGCGCGGATCGAGTTTGACTACGGAATCGACCAGCGCCCGCCGGATGATCTTTGCGTCCCACAAACTCTTGCTCTTCTTTTCTGCCATCTCTTACCTCAGGAACCCTTGTTCAGAAAGTCACGCCTCAGAAAGCTTTCCCTGCCATCATCAGCAGGTGTTCGAGTACGGGCCCCAGACTAAGCGCCGGGAAAAATGTCAGCGCTCCGACGATCACAATCACCGACACCAGCAGAAGGGAAAATAGCGGCGTGGTAACCGGGAATGTCCCCGCCGAAGCGGGCACCGCTTTCTTCTTCGCCAGATTGCCGGCAATCGCCAGCATGGGGATGATCATGAAGAATCGGCCCACCAGCATGGTCATCGCGCCTGCGGTGTTGTACCAAAGGGTGTTGCCGTTCAATCCCGCGAACGCGGAACCGTTGTTACCCGCCATGGAGGTAAACGCGTAGAGAATTTGCGTTAAGCCGTGTGGACCCGCATTGCTTATGCTCGATGTGCCAAATCCCTCGATCGCCGAAATGCCGGTGAGCACCAGAATGATCAACGGAAAAACCAGCGTCACCAGCATCGCCATCTTCACGTCATAGGCTTCAATCTTCTTGCCCAGATACTCCGGCGTGCGCCCGACCATGAGTCCGGCGATGAACACCGACAGCACCACGTAGATCAGGATGCCGTAGAGGCCCGCGCCCACTCCGCCGAAAACCGTCTCGCTGAGCATGATGTTGACCAGCGGCACCATTCCGCCCAGCGGGGTAAAAGAATCGTGTACGCCATTGATGGCGCCGCAACTCGCATCGGTGGTGACGGTTGCGAACAACGTGGAATTGGCGATGCCGAAACGTACTTCCTTGCCTTCCATGTTGCCGCCCGGTTGTGACGCGCTCGCGCTCTGGTCAACCGCGTGCAGTAGAGGATTGCCGCGGGCCTCGGCCCAGTAAGCTGTCGTGACGCCGCACAGGAACAGAACTGCCATGGCCGCCCACACTGCCCAGCCGTGACGCTGCGACCCCGTCATTCGGCCCAGGGTGTAAGTAAGACCTGCCGGGATGGCGAAGATAGAAAACATCTGCAGGAGGTTACTAAGTGGCGTTGGATTCTCAAAAGGGTGGGTGCTGTTGGCATTAAAAAATCCACCGCCGTTCGTACCCAGCATCTTGATTGCTTCCTGAGAAGCGACTGGCCCCTGGGCGATGGTCTGATCGGTCAAAGTATCCATCACCGGTTTGCCATCCTGGCCGATCATCGGCTTGCCGTCGGTTCCCATCTTCTGGGCTTGCTGTGGCTCGATCAGCTTGGCGGTGTCATAGGGCTTGAAATTCTGCACGACTCCCTGCGAAACCAGCAGCAGGGCGTAGACGATGCAAGCGGGCAGCAGCACCCACAGGATGGAACGGGTCATGTCGACCCAAAAGTTTCCGATGGTATCTTTCTCTCTGCGGTCGATGCCGCGAATGAAAGCGATCGCCAGCGCGATCCCCACCGCCGCCGACGCGAAGTTGTGGTAGGCCAGGCCAGCCATTTGCGTCAGATAGCTCATGGTCGACTCGCCCGAATAGTTCTGCCAGTTGGTGTTGGTGGTGAAGGATGACGCCGTGTTAAAAGCCAGTGCCTGAGCGACGCCCCCAAACTTCTGAGGATTCCACGGCAACCAATGCTGCACGCGCTCGATCAAATAAAGCAGCAGCATGGTGGCGCCGCTGAACAGCAGCATCGCGAAAGCGTATTCGGTCCAGCGCATCTCGTGCTTTTCATTGACCCCGGTGATCCGGTATAGCAACCGCTCGAGCGGCCGGGCCACGGGGTCGAGAAATGTACGCTCACCGCTGAACGCTTTCGCCATGAACACGCCAAGCGGCTTGGTGATCGCCAGAATCAGAGCGAGAAAAGCCACGATCTGCATCCAGCCATTGATTGTCATTTCAGAATTTCTCCGGTCTCAGCAAGGCGTACAGCAGGTAAACCATCAAACCGGCACTGATCAGCAGCATGATGATCGATTCAGCATTCATATTGATTTTGACCTCAAACGATACGTCCTTAGTGAATTCGATCGCAGAATTCCACATAACCGACCGATAGCGCGAAGAACGCTATCGTGACCACGACAACAATCACGTCTTGCATACTGGCTCTCCCCTCATCAAACAAGGCACAACTTAGCAGAGATGAATCATATCAGTCTGATCGGAGGCGGCTTCCGGGCCACCCTCATTAAATTCGGGGCACCATAAAAAGGGGCTAAGTAATTCGTAAGAAAGTCATAAAGAGAAGGTCACTCTCCACGGGCGCTGCTGACAGCATTCTTAAACCGGCGCGCCAATTCGGCAATTCGATCCGGCTGGCGTCGTCGAATCGCTTCTTTGGGGATCAACTCTCCGCCAATTCCAAGCGCCACCGCGCCCGCCAGGAGAAAGCCGAGCGCCGTCCGCTGATTCACGCCTCCAGCCGCAATCAATGGAACACCGGGGAACATGGCCTTCAAAGAACGAATATAGCTGTCGTTGCCGAGATGCGCGCAGGGAACAATCTTGACAAAATCAGGACCGAGTTTCCACGCCGCGATGACGTCCGTGGGGGTAAGCGACCCGGGAATGATGACAACATCCTCTTTCACGGCAAACTTCACGGTTTCCGGATCGAGGCCGTCACTGCTCAGGAATTTCGCTCCGGCATCCAGGCAACGGCGCGCCGTTTCCGCATCCAGGACACTCCCCGCGCCGACAATCATTTCCGGCACACGCTGTACCACATGCGAGATCACTTTGATCGCCTCGGGCACGGTCAAGGTAACTTCAACGATGGGGATGCCACCGCGCGAGACGGCCTCGGCGGCGAACAGAGCATCCTCCGTGGAAGACACACGTATGGAGGGGATGATGCCGACTTCCTCGATTCGGCGTCTCACCTCTTGCCTGTTCACAGACCGGGCTCCTTCGGCGATCCCCTACCCCACTCGCCGCCTGGTTTCGAAGTTATGGCGGACTGCAGTTACCAAGTTACGGCAGATCTCTTACACCGACCGCTTCGCGAACCTGCTCCAGAGCGAGCAAGTATGAAGCCAGAACTTGCCGGTAGGCAAGCTGAGTAGCTCGATAACTGCGTTCCGCGTCCAGAAAATTGAGCAGGCTGGCGCCACCATGCCGGTAAGCGTATTCGCTGATATCGCGCGACCGCGTGGCCACGTCTAGATATCTGGAAATGTAGAGTAGCACCACCTTGTCATTGCTGCGCAGGCCCTGATAGGCATCGTACACATCGGTGAGCGCCTGACCCTTCGCCGCTTTCTCCTGTTCCTGTGCCTGCATGATGACGGAGCGCGCCCGAGCGATTTCGCCCTGGTTGCGATTGAAGATCGGCAGCGGAATGCTTCCGTACAGAGTGGCGGCATTGATCCCGTTGACGTGCGAGTAGTTGGCTTGGACGGTAACGTCTTGATGGCTAATCGCCTTTTGCAATTCCAACTGGCTGTTCGCGGCGGTCACGCCTTGCTGCGCCGCGCGCAGGTCCGGGCGATTCTGCAAGGCTCTCAGCTGCAAGTCGTCGAGATTGGCCTTCACGGGTTGGTATTCGAAGGAACTGACAACGTCGTAATCCGCGGACACCGATTCGTATCCGAGTGACTGCCGCAGGTCCGACAGTGCCTGGACTCTAGCCAACTGCGCCTGTTCGACGTCGCTTTCGAATTGCAATAACTGCAGCTTAATCATCAGGTAGTCGTTTTCGCTGATGCCGCCGGCCTTGTATTGATGCTCGCTGATGTCCACTGTCTGTTGAAAGCTCTTAACGTCCTTCTCCGCCAGCTCGAGCGTCGATTCGGCAAGCTGGGCGTTGTAGAACAAGGTAGCGACCTGAAACGTCAGACCACGCCCATTATCCGCCACCAGCGAGCGCGTCTGGGCGGTGATGTCTTTCTGTGCCTGCAGGCGGTCATGACGCTTTCCGCCCCGTTCAATCAGATAGCTCATCCCGATGTCGCCTTCCGTGTTGTCGTGCAGATATTGGCCGATGGACTCGCCGGGTGGATATAGGGCTGGGTTTTGATGGGAAGGGGAGCCGAGAGGCAAATACTCCCAGTCCGCGAACAGTGTGGGATTGGGGCGCAAGTTTTGCGTGATCTCTTCGGCCTGACTCTGCTGGATCGTAGTCGTCAATGCCAGCAGGTTATGGTTGTGCTGCAGCGCCATCTGAATGGCCTCGTCCAGCGTGATCCTCACGGATCCGTTTGTGGACTGGCCAAATGCTGCGGACGCGGCCAGAATGCAGCTAATCGCGGTGCCAGCGGCCATGCCGGCGTAGATTTTCCAAGAGTTCGAATTCGTTCGATTATCCTTCAAGCGCCGCCTCCTGCTCCGGAAGCTTGTCGCCATCGCGAGCGATCCAGACATATAAAGTCGGCATCAAGACGATGCTCATCACCAAGTCGGAAATCAGCCCGCCCACGATCACAATCGCGAAGGGCCGCTGCGAGTCGGACCCGATGGCGTGGGAAAGAGCGGCGGGCAGCAGTCCCAGAGTCGCCACGAGCATGGTCATCATGATGGGACGAAGCCTAAGAACAGCGCCTTCGACGGCGGCGTCCGGAATGGTATATCCACGCGTCCGGAGTTGGTTGATGTATTCGAGCATGATGACTCCGGTTTGTACCGATACTCCGAACAGCGCCAGGAACCCCACACCGGAAGACACGCTGAAGTGTGTGCCCGTTACGAGCAGCGCGACCAGTCCGCCGATCCGGGCCATGGCCACGTTAGTGAGGATCAGAAGCGCCCACTTCGCCGACTTGAACATCGTGTAAAGGATGATGTAGATCACCAGGATGGTCAGGGGCACGATTAGCAGCAACCGTGCTTCTGCGCGCTTTTCGCTCTCGTATTCGCCCGAAGAACCGACGGTGTAGCCCGGTGGCAGCTTCACTTTTTCACCAATCTGCTTGATTGCCTCTTCTACTGTCGTCCCCAGGTCTCGCTCTCTCACGTTGAAGGTGATTGCGAGGTAACGGCCGTTGCCTTCGCGGTAGATGTCATAGGCGCCGTCCTTGACCTCGACTTTCGCCAGTTGCGCCAGAGCGACGCGCTCTCCGCTGGGGGAAAGCAGCCGAACCCTGGCGATGGCATCCTGGGTTTTGCGGTAGGGCTCCTGATAGCGCACGACAACGTCGTAGCGTGCCTCACCCTGCAGCACCTGGCTCACGGCGTTTCCGCCGACGGCCGTCTGCACGGCGTCTTGTATGTCGGCGACATTGATTCCAAAACGCGCCGCCTGCCGACGGTCGATGATGATGTCAAGGTTGGGCTGCCCGAAATTGCGCAAGAGCTTGACGTCATGCATACCTGCGATGCGCGACATCACCTGAGTAACTTCTTCGCCCTTCTGCTCGAGAGTTTTCAGGTCGTCCCCGAAAATCTTGAATGCCAGCGAACCCTTGGTGCCGGTGAGGGTTTCACCGACGTTGTCTTCGATCGGCTGCGAGAAGTTCCAGATCGCGCCGGGGCATCTTTTTTCCAGCTCGCGGTCCATGGCGGCGATCAGTTCTTCCTTGCTCTCACGAAATACGGGACGCCATTGCTCGTGCGGCTTCAGGTCGACGAAATATTCCGTGTTGCCGAATCCCCCGGTGTCGGTTCCGTCATCGGGCCGGCCGACCTGTGACACTACGGTTTTCACTTCAGGGAAGGATGCAAAAACATAGCGGGCGCTAGTTGTGAACCGCTCGCCTTCAGTGAGGCTAGTGCTGTTGGCTAATGTGCCGCGCGCCCAGATGGCGCCCTCGTCCAGATGCGGCAAGAACTCTGAACCAATTACTCCGCTGAACCACAAGAACAGGCTTACCCCCAACGCCACCAACCCAACGCCTACCGTAAACACGCGATGGTTGATGCACCAGCGCACACGCCGCCGATAGCGGTCGGTAATGTAAGTCATGACCGGGTTGTGCCACTCTTTAACTCCACCGCGAAACAACACGCTGGACAGGACCGGCGCAATCAAGATGGAAAATGTCAGTGCGCCCAACAACGCGAAAGCCACGGTCAGGGCCATGGGTCTGAATAACCGCCCCTCGACCCGCTGCAGCGTGAAGATCGGCATGTAAGCCGTAATGATGATGGCGATCGCATAGAAGACCGGCCGCTGCACTTCATGGCAAGCCTCGCGGATCGACTGCGCGACGGTTCTACCGGGCACAGCAATGTGGCCAGAGTCAATCTCGCTGGTTCCAGATCCAGAACCGTTTTGCCGGCGGCTTAAATGCCGGACGATGTTTTCAACCATCACCACCGCCCCGTCCACGACCATGCCAAAATCGAGCGCTCCAAGCGAAAGCAGGTTGGCGGGAACCTTGCTCAAGTCGAGCCATATCGAGGCAAAAAGCAAGGAGAACGGAATGGTCAGCGCGACGATAAAAGCTGCCCGTGCGTTGCCGAGAAAAAGGAAGAGAACGATCGTCACCAGAATCATCCCTTCCAGCAGGTTGTGCAACACGGTGTGCGTCGTGTAGCGCAGCAGATCGCTGCGGTCGAGCATAGGAACGACCTTCACGCCGGGAGGCAGAATGCCGTGGTTAAGCTGCTCCACCTTCCTGTGAATGGCGTCGAGCGTGGGTTGCTCTTCAGCGCCTTTGCGCATCAGCACCGCGCCCTGAATTACATCGGGCTCATCGATGATGCGCCCGTCCTCCACGTGATTGGCGCGGGCCATGTGGCCGAGGCGAATTTTGGGGCCCTGGACCACGTCCGCGATGTCTTTCACTCGCAGCGCAGTACCGGCCTGGGTTTTCAGGACGGTCTGCTCGATATCTTGCACATTGGCGAAGAGCCCGAGCGCGCGCACATTCATCTGCTGCAGGCCTTCTTCCACAAAGCTGCCGCCCGCGTTGATGTTGTTGTTGGCTAACTGCTGCTCGACTTGCCCGATGCTCAATCCGTAAGCAACGAGTTTGTTCGGATCGACCCGCACCTGATATTCACGCACCGTGCCCCCGAAGTCGGAAACGTCGACCACATTAGGAACGGACTTGAATTGCTTGAGCAGAACCCAGTCCTCGAGCGACCGCACTTCCATCAGGTCGTAGCGGGGATTGGTGCTTCTCAGCGTGTACCAGTAGATCTGGCCGGTAGTGCTCCAGTCGGTGCCGATCTGGGGTTGCAGGTTCTGTCCCGGAGGAAGATTGACCTGGGTCAGCCGCTCCAGCACTTTCTGCCGGTTCCAGTCGTTCACCGAACTGTCGTCGAAGATCATAATCACGAACGACAGTCCGAAAATCGACTCAGACCGCAGAAAAGTCATGTGCGGCATTCCCGACATTTGTATCTCGATGGGAATCGTGACTTGCTGCTCCACCTCCTCCGCGGACCGCCCCGGCCATTGTGTAATCACCGTCACGTAGTTGTCGGCGATATCGGGATAAGCTTCCACCGGCAAGTTATGAAAGGAGATGACGCCCCACGCAAGCAACAAAGTCGCGATGGCCAATACAACGAACTTGTTGTTCAGGGCGAAATCGACTAGGGCGCGAATCATTTCCCGTTATGATTTCCCTTTCCAGTTCTTTAACAAGCCATGGTCCAAGGTCGGTTCGTATCAGGGCATGCCTTCGGCCATGCCGCAAAAGCATTACCATCAATGCGCCTTCAGGCGCTGAAGGCTGAGATTGGAACTTCACTACGTGTTCCCACCATCACTGCGCCAGCACATGGTCCAAGACCAGGGCGTTGGACACTACTTGTTGTCCTGGCTTAATGCCCGACTTGATTTCTTGCAGATTCGAGTTGTCGGAGAGAACGTCTCCGCCGACCACGCCTACGCGGCGAAACTTCTTGCCGGGCGCGGGGACGAAGACAAAATCGCGATCGTGCATGTGCAGCACCGCGGATGCCGGGACAACCGTGTGCATTTCTGTAGTTTGACCGCGGAAGGTGGCCTTCGCGAACATGCCCAGCCGCAGGATGCCCGGATTTTGGACTTCGATCCGAACCTTGGCCGTGCGAATACTGGGATCGAGAATCATGCCAATGTTGCTGACCTTTCCTTTGAAGGGGCGATCGGGATAGGCATTCAGGATGATCTCCGCGGTGTCCCCAAGCCCAACATTGGCCATGTCGTTCTCGTACACGTCGCAGACGATCCACACCGACGAGACATCTGAAATCGTGAAGGGGCTGGGCGACGAGTAAGCCTGCACGGTCGCTGCGTTGGTCACTTGCTGGTCGGTGATCACGCCGGTGATGGGCGCAACGATGTCCACGATGCCCATGGGCTTGTCGGGATCGTTGCCCAGGAGCCGAAGATGCTCGGTCGCGGTCTCGAGCGTGACCTTGGCATCAGTGGCGGCGTCCTGCACGGTCTCCAGATCTTGCTCCGCAATCGCGCCATGTGCAAACAGGTCCACCGCTCGATTCAACTGCTTGCGCGCGAGAAGTTCGTCGGCGACCGCCTTGCGATAGGCGTCGAAGCCGCCGGCCACGTCGTCGCTGCGAATGGTCAGCAACAGCTGGCCTTTTTTCACGGTGTCGCCAAGTCGCGCATGAATGGACACCACGCGCCCGGAGGCTAGCGAGACAACCGGGACATTACGAGAGACATCCGGAGTAACTGTTCCCGTAACGACTAACTCGGAAGTCGTGGGATGTGCCGAGGCTTCGACCAGTGGGAATTGCTCCGGGTGATCGACGGTAAACAGGCTGAGATCAACGTCGGAAACGACGTTAGCCGGAGGCGGAGCCTCCGCCGCCGCATCGACGTGCCCGTCGCAGCCGCTCATGATCAACGGCAGGAGCATGGAAGCAAGGAGAACGCCGGTTCTCGGACTTCTCTTTTTCATGAAGACTCTCCATCCGCCACGCCCGGCAAGCGACACCTCCGGCAAAGCGCGCAGGCGGCGGTCCCACGTTGTGCCGGGACCGGCTTACCCGCCGTAACACGAGATCTGTAACACTGAAGTTAGTTGACGTCCGCTTCCGATAGACCGTCTAAGAATCTGCTGGACAAGTGCGAGCGAGGCTGTCTTTAGTCGGGCTATCTGAGCTGCTTCACGTGGTTAATGTATGGTGAAGCGCATAAGCAAGTCATAAAGATTTCCATGAAAGTTATAAATCGACTGCATTACCGTTTTGGATGTGCGTTCGAATGCAGGCGGCGATTCTTTCGCCGCCGCCTGCCGACAAATGTATGCACCCGGACTCGATACAGCATGGGGAAGCCTGAAGTCAGCCCTAGAACTTCACCATGATCGCGCTCCTTACACTGGGTTCATCTTTCCGCAGATCCGGACAGAATCCTGCGCTTCCGGGCACGCAGGTGAAGCCCGGCGTCGCGGACAGGAACGGGCCCGGGGCAAAACTTGCGGTGCCGACCACCGACCCCCCGCCGGGATTTGGAATCGTGCTGGGAAATAGATTGTCGCCCGGTGTGATGCCGCCACGGCCCGACCAATAGGGAACGTTCGCGTGGCGATACCCAAACTCGGTGAGGAAAGTGATGTACTGCCTTGGCATCCAGTTGAATGTGATCGAAGCATCCCAGGCCTTGTACGGATCGCCGGGGTTCTGGGTGAAGTAGGGCGAGCCCGTGATCGCGTCGGCTCCATTGATCGGGGGGAGCAGTGTGAGATAGCGTCCCGGATTGGCCATTGCACCACCACCAACGGTGATCGCGTACTGATCCTTCTTGAACCAAAACCGGTTATAGAGCATCCAGCCGGCGAAAGTCTGCTTGCTGCTCGTAGCCGTATTATGGTGGCAATTCACGTTGTTGTTGATGGTTCGACCCTGGGCGCTGACGAACGATCCTCTGCCGCCATATTCGCATCCCAGGTCTCCCGTGAGCGAAAATGCCATTTTGTCGAGCGTCTTCTCCGGATGGTCGTAATATTTGACTTCGATGCTATCGTCGGTGTGTATACGGGAACGGCCAAATTGGCCATCTCCGTTGCCTAGAGTATCTTCGCCCATTCCGTAGTTATTGAAGACCAGGGAGAGCCAGGGCGTTGGACGATACAGAATTTGGCCGCCCAAGCCGGGCTTGCTGCCCATCCTGCCGTACGATTGCCATCCATTGATGATCCAGGGCTCAATTTTCAGTTTGTCCGTTGGAAACCACTGGATCCGAAGGCCGTTGAAAAACCATGGCGTATTCGAAGAAACGTACGAAGGTTGATAGGCCCAGTTATCAAAGTTGTAGTAGCTGAACAGTCCGATGTAGGAGACAAAAATTCCCGCATCCACGTTGAGTCCGTGATTCACGTCGAAGTGGTACCCGCCATAAGCTTCCGAGACATATTTGTACGCGCCACGAAGGTCCCATTGCCCACGCCCAGCGCTGGCGTCATTGCGGGGAGTGGTGACACCGAACATTCCATTCATGGTCAAGACGCGGCCGCGAACATTCTGCCAATGGAAGTCGCCGCCAAAGCTGATTTGCTCCACCTGGATTTCATTCGACCGGAAGATTTCGGTCGAACCACCAAGGGAATCATCTCTTGGGTGGTTGAAGTCCAAAACGTAATGAGTGTCGAACCGGACTTCCGGGGTGAAGAACTTGGAGTCCCAAACCACATCTTTGTTCCGCGGGTTGCCGTTTAGCCACGTCCAATCCGCGAAGGCAAATGGCACCGAAGGAGCGGGCTTTTCTTCTTTCGGAACTGTTGTTTTGGTGGTAAGCGTTTGATCCTCAACCGCTGCCGCGTTCGATACGGGTTCATTTGTTCTTGTGGGGGCCCCAGCCGCCAGAGATGCGTCCGTCATTACGGTGCGGCTCTTCAGCTCCGTTTCAAGCAGTTCGATGCGGGCCTTCATCGCCTCCAGTTCTTTTGCGAGGTCGGCCGTAGATTGCGGACCCGCGGGCGCCGCCGGTCGCGCGGGCGCCACATCGGGAGCAGCCGACGGTTCGTGCAAGGCTGCGATTTTCGCCGGAGCGTCCGGCTGCGCCGCCGCCTGCGCATAACAACGCGAGGCCTCGCCAACCGCAAAACTCAACACCAACATGGAAGGGAAGGTTGAAACTGCTACAGCCTTACGCAACAAAGCTCTCGTAATGTTCAAGGTTAATTCCTTTCCGATCCGAAGCCCGGTCCTCTTCTCTCAAGGAAGGCTTTGCGATCTGACGACAAGAACAATGGCATTGTATGTAGTTGTTCTTTGTGAAGTCACCATCACATCCGAAAACTCATAAAGATCGGATAAACAATTCGTAAGGAGCGCATAAAGACTCTTGCAACGTCACCGTCTTTTGTAGGAGAAGACTAGCCCGTGCGGCATGAAGAAACCGTGAAGATTGGACATCAATAATTCAACTCACTTGCATAGATTCCTTGATTCGCAGGTGGAACAAGCACTTCACGAACTGCCTGGATTCGATCAGGAGAGATTTAGAATGATGCGTTTCGCGGTGTCGTCAATTGCGCTTCGAGCGGATTGCAGAACCGGTATCCAACCCACGACTCAGTCACAATGTACTTTGGTTTGGCGGGATCCACTTCTATTTTCTTGCGCAGAGTTTTGACAAAGGATCGCAGGTAGTCCAGTTCGGTGCCATATTCCGGCCCCCAGATGGATCGCAGCAATTTTGCGTGCGTCACCGGAGTCCCCTGATGCCGCATCAGCAGAGCAAGCAGATCGAACTCCGTGGGAGTGAGATGAACGATTTCTCCATTGCGGTAAAGCACATGGCGATTGATGTCGAGTTCCAGACCACCCGCCTGCCGTAGCGTGGGCTCGGAGGCCTCCTCGATACGAAGCCTCCGCAACACGGCTCTCAGGCGGGCCACGAGTTCGCGAAGCCGTATGGGTTTTGTGATGTAGTCGTCCGCGCCCGCCTCCAGCGCCCTTACCATTTCGCTTTCACTGTCCTGCACGGTCACCATCACGATGCCGATTCTGGGCAGGTGTGCGCGAATCTCGCGGCAGGCCTCAACCCCGCCCATGCCCGGCATGTTGACGTCGAGCAAGACTAAGTCGAAATTACTTTGAGTAAGAATCGTGACCGCATCTTCGCCGCTGCGCGCTTCTTTGATAGCGAATCCGCTGGGAGCTAATGACGTCCGTAGCACGCGGCGAAAGGATGGCTCGTCATCGACAACCAGTGTGTTGAGCCGGTCCGTGGTCATAGTGAGCCTGTATGTTTGCGAGTTTGCAACCTAATGGGCAGCCGCGAAACCCAGCCGCCAGCGGCATCCATCGGCACTCTCTCCGGCGAGGGGAAGGGCCAGACGAAAGGCCGTATCTTTATTAAGTTCAGCGGTCGCTCCCGGCTCCAGGTCGAGGCTTCCGCCATGCGCGTGAACTATTTTCCGCGCCACATACAAACCCAGACCCGATCCCGGCGTCGAATGTGACGCCTCGGCGCCGCGATAGAACCGCTCGAAAATGCGAGACCGTTCACTGGGCCGAATGAAACTACCGCTGTTGGACGTCCGAATCGCCACCCACTGATCCTGAGAGTCGATGCTGACCGTGACCGCGGAACCTGGGACCGAATATTTGCACGCATTGTCCAGTACCTGCCGCAAAGCCAATTGCAGCAACTCGGGATCGGCCATCACCCCAGTGGACTCTGTCTGCTTCCTAATGGAGAGCTTGCGATCGGTCCACTGCCTCGAATACTGGTTCGCCAGGCCCGTCACCAGGTCGGCCATGTCCGTGAGTTCCATTTGCGGCTTGACCTCTTCCCGATCTAGCTGCGCAGTTCGAAGCAATCGGGACGTGAGCAAGGTCAGCCGCGAAGCCTCCGTCTCCACTAAGTCGGTCAGGTCGAGTTGCTCGGGACCGAGCGGGCCGACCTCGCGAAGGCCCCCGGCCGCGGTCACGATGGTTGCCAGTGGAGTCTTGAACTCATGGGCCAGAGCATCCAGAATAGCTCCCCGAAACGACTCGGTCTGGGCGGCGGCCGCGGCATGGCTGGCCCGGTTAAACGCATGCGCCCTCTCCAGCATGGCGGCGGCCATGGCGCAGACATGCCCGGCTGTCAATTGGGGGTCACCCAGACCTTCCAAGCCGATCGTCCCGATGGTCCTTCCCGCGACGCGTAAACACCGGATCAGCATCTCCGAACCCGCATCGTCGCGGTCTCGGCCGGAGGAATATGCCGCCCGGGTCTGATCCGCAAGGCTGTTCACAGACTGGCCGGAGCAGTGGGTTTCCGCCGTGGCCGCGTCGAACAGGCAAACCGCCCGAAGGCCAAGGACATCCTGAAAAAGCTTGACCGACTTGGCGCATGCCGCCTCTCCGGGATCCAAGGCCAGCAACGTTTGCGCCAGCTGGTACAGCCGATCCACCTGAAGCCGCTGGTGCTCCGAGATCGCAGCCTCCTCGCGCACCCGAGTGGTGAGCCGGGTGATGACCAGCCCTGTAGTTAAGAAAGAAATCAGCGCCAGGATGTCCAGCGGGTTAGTCACCTCAAAAGAGAAAAGAGGAGGCACGAAGAAAAAATCCAGGCACAGAACCGCAACCACGGAAGCCGCGGCGGACGATGCGAAACTCCCCACCAGGGACTGCAACACAATAACAATCAGGTAGATGAAGCCGGTGACACTGAGATTCAGTTGCAAGCGATAGCAGACGAAAGTGATCAGCCCTATTAGAAGAGAGCTAGCTGGAATTCGAATGAGAAACGGCCAGAATCCGCGGATCGGTCTCATACGTTGCTTGTGTTGTTCATTACTCTTCCTCTCTTGAATTAATCCTTTAATAGCCCCCGTGACTCCAAAACGGGTTTAAATCGCTCCACCGACAGTAAAGGCGGGCTTGAATCGAGTCCAATATATATTTTTTATTGCGCCCATCAGACTCTCCAATGCGGCCGGGAGGAATACGATGTCTAGGCGTAGCGGTCAGCATCGTGGCTTTTCCGGTTTAGCGGGCTTTAGCGGATTTCCATTCTCCACACCTTCAACGGGAAGTTAGAGTTCAACTCCCATGTCCACACAATTGACTTGGAACTGCGGCATGGCGATCGCCGGCCAATCCTGGAAATGCTGACGGTCTCAATCGATATCAGCGAGGTCCGGTTCGAGTAGAGTACCCTCCACCGCGGTGCAAAAGAAGCTTTTCAATCGCGGGTATGTGGTCGGCTGCCCTGTAGAATTGCATTCATTCCAGTGGGGACGCAGACTAGCCGTCCACTCACCAGACCCGCCCCATGCCGATGGGTGAGGAGATGTCACGCACCCAGACAACGAGAGGGGCCATGTGGGGTTCTACTTCGGGCGGGTCGACCGAAGCGGGGGGATAAGAGGCCCAGACGGTGAGTTTGGGGCCGACGGAATTCAAGTTGCAGGTTGTGCCATTTTTGGTTGCGTAAAGAAAGTCAGTGAGCTCGGGCCCATCTTTGCCCAGGTCCGCGGTGATGGACCAATAATACTGTGCCGTTTTCTTAGAACTGTCCCCCTCGCCACTGACAGCGACAGCGATCTTTGGGCGATTTGGCTCTGCCGTGTCGGCAAAGGCGAGGGCGAAGGAAAGCCCCCATGTTGAGATGAGAGTGCTGCCTTTATGGGCCGCAAAGCGATAAATGCCCACGCCAGCGATCAACGCCGGGCGACCGTCGGTTTGATGGAGGCTCGCCGTTGGGAATTGTTGAATCCCTGGGATTTCGTGCGCGACGATGCCTGCCTTGCCCCTGGAGACATCCGGATAACTGACCTGTTGGCCGAGGTCTTCCATGGCCACTAGTGTTAGCGGGGAGCTGGAGGCATTGAGAATGATCACTGCGATGCCGTTGTAGTCTATGTGAGCCCCGGTCCAGTCCGTGGGCGCTGAGTCGGAAAACAGGTCGAGCGGGTTGGCGGGTTTGTAGGTGAACGTGGACACATTCGTTCCACCGGGGTAGGGAATGGCTTTGTCGACAAATTTGAAACCGCTCCCCATGGCTGCCGGTATGAACTTCTCCGCCAATAACTCGCTTAGCATGCAGATGGGTACCGGCTTACCGTCCGTGGTAGGGTTGGCCATTCTGTTCCGTTCCTCTCTGTGTCTGGCGCCGTGTCAGTTTGCAACCAGTGTTCCCGGCTTCGGGCGCGGGGCGAAGGGCATGGCGTCCGGATCGTAGATGCGCAAGGTCATTCCGTCTTTTATGCTCGTACTGTCAGGACAGACATCCCGGTTGGTGTCCAAGATCTGGGCAGCCAGCGCGGCATCTCCCTTGGCAATGCTGAGGAAGGTGTCTTTTGGCTGGACGACGTAGTTCTTGAACTGGACGCTGGCCATGGTGGTTCGCCAGGCGTCAATGGTTTCCTTGAACTTCGTGAGGTCGTCTTCCACCACGCCGGTGAGACCGTGGTCGTTCTCGAAGTCGCCCCATGCCTTACCTCGCGGCAGGCACTTTTGAAACGCGGCTTTCATTTGCCGGGCCGTAATGATCAGGGCATTGCCGGGATTCACGAACGCCCCAACCCCGTTTAACGGCGATGCAGGATCGAAAGAGATGCCCTCGTAGCCCGCCACCATGAGTTCCATGGCGTCCCAGTTTTTTTTCATGGAAACATACAGACCGTCGTTCCCGCCCGTGCCCAGGCAATAGTCGAGTATTCTCTGCACCGTATCCTTAAGCTCCCTAACCGGACTCACCTTGGCGAAATTTTCCCACTTTACTGAGTTGTAGAGCTGGTTGTGCGCATCGAAGAGATCGGAATACTTCTTGTCAATGTCCGACCGCGGATTCGCGGCGACAAAAGCCGGACCCGTGTACGGATCTTGGGCCTCTGCCGTCCAATCCGCGATCTCCTTGTCATATTCGTCTCGCCGTATGTTCTTAGCGAGAATAAAGCCCCATCTCCAGGTCACCGCGGCCTTTAGATAGGCCACGTGGAGGCTTGCGATAAGGCAGTAGAGCCCGGTGGTCTTCGTGTGGTGCTCCAAAATTTGAAGGGGAGTGAGCGCGGCGGCGGCGGTTTGTTTGGGAATCTCGAGCGATAGACGATAGGCCTCCAGCTTGTTGGCGATGGCGTCCTGGTCGAGGAGGTTGAAGTATCCGTCGACATGCGGGACAAACGTGTCGTCCACCGAGGTAATGGTTGAGCTTTGCCTGTCATAGCCGAGCTGATGCACGTCTGCCCACAGGCTGTCGAACTGCGTCTTCAAGGGCGCTATGCCCACGGTCGTATCGTCAATGTGGTCATCCCACAAGGCCTGCGCGATATTTGCTTTTGTGTCGGCCACAGCCTTTACTAAATCGGCTTCGGTGACCGGGGAGCTCGGGACGGTGGAGTCCGGACACATGCCCAAAATAAAGTCCGCGATGATTAATGCGGCCCCAAAGGTTTGCCCGCCGGGAAGGGCGAAGGCCACCATGCTGGCGGTATTGAAAGCTGAAATGGCCGTGCCCTTTGCCAACATCGTTAGCCTCCTGCTGCGTTAACTCCTTGGTCTATCAGGCTGCGGAATAAGGGGACTGACCCATGCCGTCACGAAGTATCTGTCGTTTAGAGGCGGGCGCAGAGTAGTCTGTCCCCTTCCTTCGCCAGCTCCTAGTCATGGGCATGGGCCTCAGCCGCCATCCGGCTCATCAGTTCCAGACGCCAATAGCGCACCAGGAAATTGGTCGTGGTGGAGCTCAGGGCCGTTTCCACCAGTTTTTTGCAAACGGTCACCAGGCCAGGCTTTAGTGGACTGGAAGGGTCGTCGGCGAGCGGGGCGTGCGACAACTCCCAGGCCTTTAGCGCCGCGTCGTAGTCGTCGATATCAACCGGATTGGCCCCGATGTCGACGTTGTTGGTTTTCAGAATCGATCCGTAGGCCTGGGCGAGGATTGTCGTCATGGCGACGAAGTTGTCGTTGTTGAGCTGGCTATTCTGCACAACGTTTACGTCGAACGATGTCCAGAAGTTGTCGTCGTCGGCGATGGCCTCCAAACCCGCGATAATCTTCGGCAGGTCGTTGAGCCCCGGGTCCATCACCACCAGCGCCGGGTTCGACCAGTTCCCCGCCGCATCGGCGAACTGATAGACGGCAGGCGTCGGTGGCCCGGCCAGCGCCACGTCGGGGATAAACGTGATGATGCCGTTGTCCCCCACCTGCCAGGTGCCTTCGCCGGGGACGCTGATCGATTTGCCGCGCCATTCGATGATCACGTCCTTCGGGTCGTTTCCGTAGCCCATGTCGAACAACCCAAGCAGCCGCACGGTGGAGGGCACTTTCTCATGGAACGAGACGCAGCGCGAAAGCACATCGGCCGAGTAAACGTCTGCCTTGCCGAGGACCCGGACATCGACGGCGAGCATATAGTCGGCCGCACGGGGGGAAAGGGAGTTTGTCATGTCGGTTTGCTCCTAGGTGAGCGTCAAGGTGAGGATCGCCTGGTTGGATTTGCCGCCTTGGTCGTCCTTTACCGCATATTTGATGGGGAAAACGTGTTGGCTCGCGCCCGGGACAACCGTCGGTGTTATACCGAGCACGGCGCGCCCGGTGACGAGGTCGATGTGCGGATTCACGCTTGCGGTTTCGCCCTGGGACAGGCCGTTCACCGTAATGGCGGTGGTATGCTCTGCGCCGCTCGAATCGTACACCACGGCCGAGGCGATCTTTGTCGCCGGCGCGTTGAAGACGGAGTACTGATCGACGGAGATAAGATGCGCGGGCATTAACAAAGGCTGGGACACGTTTGCACTGTAGGCCGCAGGCGTGGAGAACGAAAGCGTCACCGTACCGGGCGTGGAGGAAACGTCCAAGGGGCCCTGGTCGCCCTCGAACACGTAGCTCACCGGCTCCGAATTGGAGCTGAGCTTTACCACGCTGGACGGGGAGGTTGACGGGGTAAAGTCAATCTGGTTGAAGGTAGTTGGCGATATCGCCCACTGCGCTACCGTGATACCGGCTTCCACCACATTGACGGAATCCACCGGGTTCGCGCCGTCCCACAGTTTGACGGTGTACGGGACTGTGATGAGCCCTTGCGGGTCGACCAGTTGCTGCTGACCACTGGTGCGGTCCTGCAGAATGGGCGGTTTGCCCGGCGGCGGGAAGTTTCCTGGCTGGGGCAGGAATGTAATTGTGATAGTCGACGATGTGGTGGCTCCAGCTAAAGTGTAGTTCACCTGCACAGAGGTGACGGCCAGGGTCGTCTTGGGTTGGAAGTAGACGCCGGTGGCGTCACTGCTCCAGGTTCCGTTGACGTCGTCGAGCGCGCCACCGGTTACCGCCGAAATCTGCGCCCCGGCCACCGAGAAGGTCACCTTATTGGAGCGGTTGGCCACAACGCGGCTCAACGGCGTGGGCACGGGGGCGGCGGTGGCGTCTGCGAAGGTCACAGTGACGATGCCCGCCACCGAATCGACGGCCCCCGGGGCCGACATTGGGTTCATGGCATTCCCGCCCTGCCTCACAATGGCGTAGCTGGTTTGCAGCAGGTTCACGTTCGCCGGCAGGTTGAGGTTGGTAAGCCAGATCTTTGTGCCGGAAGCATTCCACTGGCCTGCCTTTAGGATCTTGCCCGCGGCGTCGGCGGCGTTGGCGTCCTGCGGCGACGAGACCGCCACGCCATTGGCGACGAGCGTTAAGTTCTCGGGTGGATTGCCGACGGTGGGCAGGTCCACTTCCAGCGTTCGGCCCGCCTTGCCCACGTTCGCGAGTGGCGGGGCGGGGAAAAGCACGATAAGGTTGGCGGGCATCGTCGGGTCGCCGAGGTTGTATTGCGCCGTAACCGCGATGGTGGAAGCCGTCACCGAACTGTCGGGCGTGTAAGTCACCTGGAAACCGACCGGGTCCGTCCATCCGGCCGGGGCTGTCCCGCCGTTCCACTGAAAGTTGGATGCAACCAGGAACGTGACTTTTGATACACGGTCCGTCGCGGGGTAGATCAGGTCCACGGCCGTTCCCGGCTGTGGGGGCATCGCTTGGCCGGAATCGAAGGTGACGGTGAAATAGGCCGGGTCGGTGAGTAACCCAGGCCCGCCCGTGCCCTGAATCACATACTGCACCTGGGCCGAATTGCCGGTGTTGGCCGGATCGAGCATGAAGCCGATTTGAAATCCAGTCACTGTCCAGGTTCCCACGCCGGCAACGGTGAGGCTTGTCTGCTGGTTGCCGTTTGAGTCGAGCAGGAAGACGGCTTGGATCAACGGCAAGCCGTTCTTGGCTACTACATCGACGGGTAGCATCCCGATAGGTACGGTGATGTTTTGGGCTTTGAAATTGCCATAGGCTTTCCGGGCGCCGGAGAAGCCCAGCGCCCAAACCAGTAGCCCGGCGACGGTAGCGAGGGTACCTAAGCCCGCGATACCGGCGGCGCTGCGCGAGGTAATATTTCGCCCGGCGACATCCGTCCACACCGTTTCGATCATCTTCGCTCTGCAGCGTTTTTGGAAGAAGTCCTTCACGGTGCGGTAGGTGGCCCGTGCTTTCGCAAAGGTCTCCTGGCTCTCGGGTCCATAGGTGGGATCGTTGATCAATTTGCGGGCCTCGGTTCGGGCTTCCGCGGCCGCTCTTTGGGCGTCGAGGCCATGTTTCCGCAGTTCTTTTACGCTGGTTGCGCGGGCGGCCTTCCGGGCGGCCACCGCAACGCGCTCGGACGCGCTGCGGACGTTCTGGTAGATGTCGGCCGGCGCATTGCCCCGATTCTGGCTGCCACCCGCACCCATATCCACCATGGGAATATCCTGGGTACCTAAGGCAAGCAAATCAGTTGGGTTCTCGTACTCGCCCGGACGCAGTTGCCTCCGCGCGAGGCGTAGTTCCGAATTGACCGGAATCGTCGGATTCTGAGTCAAAAAAGTCCTGAGCTGACCGGCTGATGCCTCCACTACCCTTGCGGACTGTTGGATCGCGGTCTTATTGACAGGGGTTTGGTCAATGAATTGGTCCACTTCCTCGAGCGGCTCGATGCGGTCTTGTTGTTCTTCGAGACCTTCGACATCAACGGGGTGAGCGGACATCGGCGTGTCTCCTTACTAGCTTGTCTACAAAACTTAACAGCACCGAAGGGCTTCGGCGGCTGGCTCAGACGTGCGTGTCTGAGAAGTGCCGGTCTGAGAGCTGCTGGTCTGGCGGTCCCACTTCCAGAAACTACTTTTCGGAAGCACAAGGCGACAGATAAGGTCAGAACCCACAGAAAAAAGCAGCGGAAGTATGGCAGCCGGTAGGACGGTTGTCAACTTAAGGTTGGCGTGTGTCGGTAGCACATGATATGTCCGGTTGAGATAGCAAGTGAGATGTCCGCTTTGCGGGCGGCGAGGATGGGAGACCATGCGGAGCATGGAAGCT
>Ga0209698_10000751_pt1 | contig 37209 bp, 22 predicted proteins | sample LitLauG_LLR_2012_FD_187203 | JGI IMG/M metagenome (GOLD analysis project Ga0209698, IMG submission 187203) | Freshwater sediment microbial communities from Pennsylvania, USA - Little Laurel Run_MetaG_LLR_2012 (SPAdes) (version 2) | ecosystem: Environmental > Aquatic > Freshwater > Creek >... | reverse complement strand
CCTGGAGTTCCCTGCACGACGCCGGTATTGACTCCGCGGAAAAATCCTCCAGCCCGGGTTCGTAAAATGTCCGTGTTCGCAATGGGAAGATTGTAACGGGCAATGGCCAGGTCCAGGTTGTCCTCGAGCGCAAGATCGATTGCGTCTCTCAATGAAAGGTGTAGTTTGCCGTCGCGAATGAGATGGTCGAGATGAGGTGAGTTTGCCAGCGCCGGCTCGGGAACCGAGTCGGGCACATAGGCGTGAAGCGGGTTGCGCGACCGTGGCATTTCAAATCGAAGGCCCGCACTCTGACCCGTACTGGGGCCAACCTGATCGGCAGCCGTTGTCTGGGCCAGCAGACCGGGGGTGAGGATGAGGTGCGCGTACACGGTGACCATCCCGAGCTTAAGAACTCTGAGAGCGAATGATCTCACGATGCGCTGACCTCCGTCGGCTGAGCAAGGGCAGTGTTCACCGTATCCGCCACCATCCATCCGTCTCGCAAATGAATCGTGCGACTTCCGAAGCTTGCGTTCGTCTCTGAGTGCGTTACTTGCACGATAGTCGTACCCTGCTCGTTCAGACCGCGAAACAGCTCCATGATCTCCTTGGCTTGTCCGGAATGCAGATTTCCAGTCGGTTCGTCAGCGAGCAGCAGGGGCGGTTTGTGGATGACGGCTCGTGCAATTCCCACGAGCTGCTGCTGCCCGCCCGAGAGTTGGCTGGGATACAAGTCTTTCTTCGCAACGATCTGAAAGCGATCGAGCGCATCGGCGACCAGGCTCTGCCGTTCGCGACGCGGGATGTCTTTGTAGGAAAGGGGAAGATCGATGTTTTCCTGAACTGTGAGGTCATCGAGAAGGTGATAGCTCTGGAAGACCATCCCCACATTCCGCTTTGCGACTTCACCACGCTGCTTGCGTTTCATTTCATGCACAGCCTGATCGTGGAACCAATACTCGCCCTCCCATGCGTCGTCGAGCAGGGCAAGAACGTTTAAGAGAGACGATTTCCCCGCGCCCGAAGGTCCCATGATAGTGATGAACTCACCCTCGCGAATCTCCAGATTGATGCGCCGCAGGACCCAGGTCTGGCCGGCGGGAGTTTTGTAGCTGCGTTCCAGGTTTTTCAGCTGAAGCATCGTCATTTCCACCTTCCGCGCTATTCGTAGCGCAACGCCACCATTGGGTCGACCCTCGCGGCCCGCTGCGCCGGAATGTAAGCCGCTATGAGTCCGATAGTTGCCACTGCCGCGCAGACGAGCGCCGGCATCACACCAATCAGGTCTCGTCATCGAACTGGACCGGGCGTCCGAGGATTGTGTGGTCGCCGCCGAAGCGCCGCCGCCACAACCCGTGGCTGAGGATCACGACCTTAGGGCCACTGAAGACGTCATCGGAAGGCTGGAAATCCCGACCCAACGCCGGTGGCACGCCCAGCACACGAAAGTAGGCGGCGCTCACCTGCTGGCCATCGATCCGTTCCGGCTGATCCGCGCCACTCAAAGTCGGTTGCGATGCCTTCATCACCGCCAGCGCTTCGAACGATCGGCTGCGCTCGGCCAGCTCACGATAGGTATGGAAGGATTGGGGCTCACGGGAACCGTCCTCGCCCGCGTACCAGATCATCATGATTCGGCTGGCCTGCGGGTAAGGCAGCGGGTCGAACAGGATTGGCGTGAGCGTGCTGAAAATCGCGCTGGTTCCGCCGGTGCCGAGCGCCAAAATCACAATGGCAGTGCAGGCAAACCCCGGTGTCTTGCGCAGTTGCCGCAACGCGTAGCGGATGTCTTGGATTAGTCCATTCATGATTCATCCTCACTCGTAGCGCAACGCCACCATGGGATCGACCTTGGCGGCTCTGCGGGCGGGGATGTAGCAAGCCGCCAGCGCAGTCGTAGCCAAGAGCAGAATTACCCCAGCGAACGTCACCGGATCGGTTGCCGTCATGCCAAAGAGCAGCGACTGCAATGTGCGAGTGAGCAGCAGCGAGCCGGCCAGCCCGACCGCAATCCCGACAAGAATGGTGCGCACCCCCTGGCCGAGGATCATAGTTACAACGTCGCGCGACCCGGCACCCAAAGCCACCCGCACGCCAATCTCTCGCGTCCGGCGGCTGATGGAATACGCCATGACGCCAAAAACGCCGACTGTTGCAAGCAGAAGCGCAGCGATTCCAAAAAAGCCGACGAGAATCACGTTGAATCTGCGCGAGCCGAGCGAAGCCGAATAGATTTGCGAGAAGGTCCGGAAGCGCGGCGGAATTTCGGGATTGAGATCGTGCAGGATGCCGCGCGCCGCCGAAGTAACCATCTGCGTGTCGGCATCGGTCAGCATCGTGATCGTGATCGCCGGCTCCGGGCGTTGAAACAAATTCACATAGACGGTAGGACGCGGAGGCACATCAACACCGTATTCGTGAACATCGCCCACGACGCCGACGATGGTCAGCAGGCGCAAGTCGCCGTCTATGTTTCCGAATTCGATGGTGTGGCCGATCGGGTCTTGACCCTGCCAGCGCTCGCGAGCCAGAGACTCGCTGATAACCGCGGCGTGCGGTGAATCCGCGCCATCGTGCTCGTCGAAGATGCGTCCGCGAAGAAGAGGAATGCCCAGAGCGTGGAAGTATCCATCGGTGGCTACACAAAAGTCGGCTTCGCCGGTGCGCTGTTCCTGTCGAAACTGTTTAAACAAGCTATCGAGTAGGCGTGAAAAGGAATCCAGACTGTCGGGAGTTGTCGGAGTCTCATCCGGCCTCATGAGCAGGAACATGCCGTTGGGAAGGCCCCCATCCAGCGGCAGGCCGCCGGTTGCGCCTACTCGTCGCATGCCCGGAATTCGCTTGAGCCGGTCGATGAGGTTGGAAAAGAAAATCGCCTGAGCTGCCTTTCCTTGCGAATCGTTCCAATCAAGCCAAGGAAGCGAGACGCCCATCGTGACAATTCTTTCCACGCGGAAGCCGGGATTCACTTCGAGCACTTTCATCAAACTGCGCCCCAGCAGGCCCGCTCCGATGACGAGCATAAGCGTGATGGCGATCTGTGCTGCCACAATTCCCCGACCGATTCGCTGGCTGCTCCGGGAACCCGCTTTCTCGCGCCCGGCTTCCTCGAGCCCTGCGCGCAAGTTGCCGGATGCCCCTCGCATGGCGGTAAATGTTCCCAGTCCTACCGCGACCGCGGACGAAACCAAAAGCGCGAAGACCAGGACCGGAACGTTGACCGAGATGCTATCTGCGCGCGGGAGATTCTCAGGCGCCAACGCCAGCAAGCCGGATACGCCCAGGAAAGCTCCCAGCACTCCTAGGCCGCCGCCTACTAAAGCCAGCAAAGACGCCTCAGTGAGAAATTGTCGAAACAGTCGCCAGCGTGCTGCTCCCAGAGCGCTGCGAACCGCAAGTTCCCGTTCTCTCACGGAGGCTTGCGCCAGCAGCAAGTTGGCCACGTTCGCGCATGCGACCAGGAGAAGAAATCCCACTGCACCGAGAAGCACAAGCAATGCAGGGCGAACTTCGCCGGTCATTGAATCTTGCAGCGGAACGACCGTTGCGTCCTTCAACAGAAAATCGTTTTGATCGCTTGAGTTATCGTGGATGCGACGCGCTATCGCGCTGATCTCCGTATTCGCCTCGGCGACCGTGACACCGTCGCGCAGCCGGCCGACCGCATCGTAGTTATGGGAACTCCGGCTGGGATTTTCGCCGTCCCGATCAGCCGCTACCCACAAGCCGGTATCTGAAGGAAATTGAAACCCCTCCGGCAGAACGCCGATGACGGAGAAGACTGCGTTATCAATTTTCAAATGCAACGACGAAAAATCCAAAGACGATCCGAGGTATTGCTTCCAGTATCCGTAACCGAGCAGAACAACCGGGGCCGCGCCTTTCTTTCCGTCGGCCGCCGTGAAGTCGCGCCCCATGATCGGCTGCACCCGAAAAACCTTGAAAAAACCCGGCGAGACGTGGGCGACCATCGAGCGACTCGGCTGCGAAGCACCCGAAACGGATGCGATGTAGGCGCTATATTTCGCCATCTCCTCAACGGTATGGTTGAGATCACGAAAATCGTCGAAGTTCGGGTCCGCGAGCCGGTTCCATGTGCCCTTGATGGTGACTTCAAAGATCGCCATGATGCGGTTCGGATCGGCGTAGGGCAACGGCCGCAACAACACACCATAGATGACGCTGAAGATCGCCGTCGTCGCGCCGATCCCCAACGCGAGCGTAACGACAGCGACGAACGTGAACCCTGGGCTTTTGCGCAACTGCCGCAACGCGTAGCGGACATCTTGAAGCAAACCGTTCATGCCTGCACATCCGCCATCAGTTTCTTCAGTTCCTCTTCAGCCACGACTTTGCCGTCGAACAAGTGCACTTCCCGTTGGGCATGCTTGGCGAAGCGCGGATCGTGCGTCACCATGCAGATCGTCGCTCCCTCGCGGTGCAGGTCGGCCAGAAGCTCCATCACCGCTTCGCCGTTGCGCGAATCCAGATTTCCTGTAGGCTCATCCGCCAGCAGAATGGACGGTTTGCCACCCAGCGCGCGAGCCACCGCCACTCGCTGCTGCTGACCGCCGGAAAGCTGCGATGGATAGTGCCGCACACGGTGCGCCATGCCTACACGCTCCAGGGCCTCCATCACGCGCGCTTTGCGTTCGCCGGAGGGCATCCTCTGCCTGTACGTGAGGGGCAACTCTACATTTTCGTAGACGGTGAGGTCTCCAATCAGGTTGAAACTCTGAAAGATGAACCCAATCTCCTGATTGCGGATGCGGGCCCGCTCGGCGAAATCCAGGTTCTCGACCGGCTTGCTGTTCAGAAAATAGCGCCCGCCGGTGGGAGTATCGAGTAACCCGATGATCGACAGAAGGGTCGACTTGCCGCACCCCGACGGTCCCGACATCGCGACGTATTCGCCCTTGTTTACCGAGAGGTGAACACCTGAGAGCGCATGCGTTTCGATTTCATCGGTGTAGAAGACCTTCGTCATATCGGTGATCTGAATTAGCGGTTGGCCGGCGTCTGTCATGGATCTTTTGCCTCGATTGTTTAGGATTCATCTCTTAGTCCTGGAGCCGAATACGGTCGGTGTTGTCCCATCGCGACATGTCGGAAAGCACGACCGTGTCGCCTTCGCGTAACCCATCAACAACCTGAATGGAATTCACTGAAGCCCGGCCGACCTTTACTGGAACGCGACTCGCATCGTGTCCGTCACTGTCGAGTTTGAAAAGACTGATCGTGCTGTTTTCCTGTCCGAACGCCGGTCGCCCCACGTAGAGAACATTCTCCAATCGCTCCAGGTCGATCGTGCCATCCACGCTCAGGTCCGGCCGGGCACCCTTGGGGAGTTCTCCTGTTAGTTTGACGTCGACGGTGACCGTTCCGTTTTGTACCGCCGGATCCACGCGCATAACGGTTCCGGAAATGACGCCATTGTGGGTGTCGACAGAGGCCGGCTCACCAATCTGCACATCGCGCGCCTGCGTCTCCGCCACTCTCAGTTCCGCCATCAGGTGATTCGGTTGCACCACCTTCGCCAGCATTGTTCCCGGAGAAACATGTTCCCCAACATGCAGCGGCAACTCCACCAGAACCCCTTCGATCCCAGCGCGAACTCTAAGCGCATCCAGTTGTTTCTGTTTCAGTTCGGCCAGAACCCGCATTTGGTCGACTTTCGCCTGCAGCTCGGCAAGTTGCGAATCGATGGCTTTCTGGCTGCTCGTCAGGCTTTGCTCGGCGAGACCATTGCGGATGGTAAGTTCGTCCGCCTTGCCTTTCGAAGCTTTGTAGGCCAGACCTGAAATTACACCCAGATCGTAAAGCGCCTTATCCGTCTGTGACTGGAGCTGGGCTTGGGTATAGTCGGCCGTCACCGTCGCTGCGCCTGCTTTCTGATTCATGAAATCACTTTCCAGCTTCATGCGCTGGCTCTGGTACTCGGCCTGAGCCGCTTTCCACTGCAGCTGCGCGTCCATCGCCGCCTGCTCCACCTGCGGATTGCTCATATCAAGAAGAATGGTGCCGGGCTTGACCAGCGAACCGGGCAACATGCGAATCTGCAATACCGTCGCCTCCGTCTCGGCAGGAATTTGCAGCACAGATTCCTGCGACGGTACCAGAGACCCAATGCCGCGCACCTGCCGCAACATCGAGCCCCGCTTCACCGAATCGGTCCAGACCGTCCCACGCTCCACGGTCGGCGCAGCCGGCCTCAGGCGATACACAACAATCGTCACCGTCACCAACATCGCCGCGACCACAGCCGATACGGCGATTTGACGACGTCGCTTTTGCACCTTGAATTCGGGTCGGGCGATATCCATCAGCAAAGACCATCGCAACTTCCCCGCCAATCTCACTTTCATGCAAGCAATTGAAAGCGCACGAGATAAGCTTGGAATATGGATGCCTCGGAAAGGTGGAAATGTCCGGAAGAGGATTCGACTGTCCACGGTCGGACAGTCAGCCGGCGGGTGGCAGTGCGGATGCGGTGACTCGACATATCCCGAGCCACCATGCGTGGGTTGTAAAATCCAGACACATCTGCCCCGACGGTCAAGCGATCAAGGTGGATTCAGCCGGCTTACTGTCGAATCCAAGCTGCGCGGTCCGCCTGGATGAACTGCTTTACGCCTTCCCTACCTGTCATGCTTAGCCAGAGCCATCCACCTTCACGCTCCAGCCGCATGTCAATATCGAAGAACGGGCAACAGATGCGCTCGCCGATTGCCTATTCCGCGACGAGCTGTAACGTGCTGGCGTCAGCCGGAAACTCAGATTCGTAGCCATTTGGGAGTTCCCGAACGCTCCTCTTGAGCGATCGCACCTTGGGACAGAGTTCATCAAGGTGACGTTTCCTCTGCTCCGCAGTAAGCGCCAAACGGCTACAAGCGAAAGGCGACTCCAAACTTTTGTTCGGCGAGCTACCCTGTGCTCGTGCCAATTCAGGCAGGCCACACCGGGTTCGCCGCATACAGCCTGCAACGGCCTGCGGGATGAGACTAGATCACCTATGCTCGTGCGATTGTTCATGCGATTCTCCGTTGCAGCGGGTGATACCTCTCACGAAGCACGCATGTGAGTTGCCGAACAAATCTAGTCCGATGCTGATGCCAGCGTCCCGGATACGGAAGTTCAATGTATCGGCCCCGAAAGTTTGCCCGTTCGACTGAACGCTTCGCGTTGGGGCCTATGGACCGAACCACTGTGATCACGACCTTAGGAGAGAGTCGCTTCAGGGTTCTGGCCAAACTCACTTCCCCCTTTAGACAAGCCATTTTCCTTTGCTTCACGCTAAGGCGATCGACAGGCCGGCCGCACAAGTCCACCAGATAACAGCCCAACGCCCGGAAAGATACAAGAAAGGTGTCGTCGTCTATATCGGGGAACACGCTGGCAAAACAGTCGCGAAAAGCCCGGTACAGTCCCGAGTCTGCCCGATAGAAGAATCGACCAGAGGCAGGTGGCGCCTCGCCTACAAACAGCACCCGAACCCGCGCCGGACGATAGCGTCGTCGCAGTCGCTCTCGCGCAGACGCGGCCTTACTCCTTCCTTCCACCAACCTCCTCGTAATTCATCGATCTCGATCTATCCGCGCTTGATGACAAACACAGTCTTGTCGTCGATGCGGTCCTCTTCATTGGTCCGATGCAGGTCAGCGTCCTGCCCAACCGCATGTTTCAGGATAGCGTTGCAAATTTCCTTTGCCCGCTCACTTTGGTGCTCTCGGATCACTTGCTCAATCTGCAGGCGGTCCTGCTCATCGCTGCCATCGTAAACCCCGTCTGTATAGAGGAAGAGGATGTCTCCGGGACTCATGAGTGTGATTTCTGCTATGTCCGAAGTGTTGATTCTTCGCTTCCGCACCGTCATGGACAAATACTTATTCCGGTCAGGATGATCCTCGGGAATCGCCAGCCCGAGTGCTAGAAACTGCACCATGTGAGCCTGATCGATCGCCATGAACTTTTTGTACTCCGCGGAATAGACTAGCGGTGGCGGATGGCCGAAATTGACAAAGCGGAATTGTCCACCCGGCCGTATCTCACCGTAGAGCATGGTCGCGATTTCGCGCGAATTGTCGTCTTTGTCACGGCCCAAAGCGTTTCTCGCGGTGACGGATTGCGCCAGCCGCAAATTGATCTTCTCAAACATGTCCGGCGTTGTTTTGCCGTTTCGATCCAGTTCCGAAAGCATGAACGCATGAAAAGTATCGTGGACAGTGGATGCAATCTTCGCCGAGATGATCCCGTGTCCCTGCGCATCCACCAATAGCACTCCCGCCGTCGTACAGAGTTCTCCGAGATCTTCCGCAATTCTCAGTTGCTCTGAGGTCTTCGCCCTTCGATACTCGGCGGCAACAGCGTCGTTGTAACCCGGCTTGGATTGCAACCACTGCACATGGGCATCCACCGAATTCCGTGGGCTCTGGCCTTCGGGAAGAGGCTCCAGGTATTCGTTCGACAACTTGAGGGCACGCGCAATGCGCGCGTTAATGTCGTAACGCTGCTGAAAGTTGATGTACTCGAAAAGGTCGCCGCCTACCGCTTCGACAGGAATCGAGTTCCCATACATGTCGATCCCCGCTAGGTGGGGAATTGCCCCCTCTACGGGCATTAATCTCTTTCGGAGGTACTCGTCAATGTTGGGTTCTAGCTGCACCGTCATAGCCCGGACTCTGTGTTCTCAGCCCTTTACTTTGCTCTGCACGCGCCATTCCTCGCGGTCGGCAGTAATCCTCGAATCCCTCTATCGGCAGCATAAGATAAACAACGCCCGGCCTAAAGTAAAATCGTTCTCATCCCTAAGCGTGCACCTGCGCGGCGGCGTCCTCGCAAAGCAATCGTGTCACACTGACTCAGTGTCGTATGCGGCTATGTCAGTAACTCCACCGATCTCCATCTCTGCACTGATTTGTCTTGACCAGCGGGCGGTGATGGTTCATTTTCTTCACTCGCTCTTCTGCAGTCGGTCTGTAGCCATTCGGTGATCACATTTAAGGAAAACGTATGAGCGGAAGCGTCGGATGGGGACTGGCGGTGGTCGTTCTTGCCGGTATTCTCCAAGGAAGTTTTGCTGCGCCCATGGAGCGGATGTCCCCATGGCGCTGGGAAAACAGCTGGCTGCTGTTCGCCTTGTCAGGGCTGATCATTTTCCCCTGGATTATTAACGTTGCCACAGTACCGAATGTGCTGCAGGTCTACTCGGAAGTGTCAACATCCGTTCTCATCAAAGTTGTTTCTTTTGGGCTGCTCTGGGGTGCAGGGGCAACGCTGTTTGGCCTTGGCATTGCCCGGGTGGGATTGGCCTTGGGTTTCGCCCTCATCCTGGGCATTACAGCTTCGTTTGGTTCCTTGATCCCTATGGCGATTCTCCATCCGGAAGAGCTTCTCCTGAAACGTGGCGTTGCCTTGATCCTGGGAACCATCATCATGGTTCTGGGCCTGGTTTTTCTCGTTCTTGCCGGACGGACTCGGGAGCAAGACCTGGGAGGGAGTAGTGGCGACCGTTCGGGCTTTACCGGCGGGCTTGTGATTTGTATCTTCTCCGGCATCTTTTCCTCGATGATTAACTTCAGTTTTGTCTTCGGCGATGAATTGAGGCTGCATGCTCTCCAGGCTGGGGCAAGCAACGCCATGGCCGCCAATCCGATCTGGGCACTCACGGTGACAGGCGGTTTCGTTTCGAACTTCCTTTATTGCGTGTATCTGCTGAACAAGAACCGCACGTGGGCCGTATTCCGCGAAGGCAATCCGTATGCGTCCGGGCTGCTCGGCATTTTGATGGGGCTGCTGTGGTTCGGGGGAGTCGTCTTCTACGGAACGGGCGCTGCCTCACTGGGTTCGTTGGGTAACATGTTGGGCTGGCCCATCTTCATGATTCTCGACATCATCGTGGGTTTGTTCTGGGGCGCAGTATCGGGCGAATGGAAGGGGGCGAGTCACCCGGCTTTGGTCTACAATTGGGCTGGAATCGGCGTCCTGCTAGTGGCAATTGCGGTCATCTCCGCAAGTAACGCAACATAGTTTGCTTCTAAGAGACGGAGGCGCTACTTGGCGTTTCCGCATCGCAGAACATGCGAACGTGAAGATCGCGGTCAACCAGCAGATGCGCTGGGACGCCGGGATATGTTGCGCTCGCCTCCTCAGGATAACGGATGGCTCGGCACGCCCAGCTACGTCACGATCCAAGTCCCCTGCAAGACCGATTGGAGTCTATGGCCATGGATTTATCAGGGCAAGCGGGTGGAGATCATGTTTCACAGCATCCATTGCATCGATTCCCTGCGCTTTCTTCTGGGCGACCCAGCCTATGTTTTCACCAGGGGCAGTCGAGTCCGGGTGAGGCGACCGAAGCGAAACAAAAAACCTTACCACCAGCGGGCCCGAAAACCTGCGCACGTTGCAGGTCGTGTTAGCCGAGTTCCATGGCGGAGAAGAGCGCCGTTCGCCCGCGAGAGATCACCGTATAAAACCAGCTAGGCTCCCGGCCGCACACCTTTCAGGTCGGAGGAGGCCCCCGGCAATTGCGGGGTCACGTAAACGCCGTTCTCGATCTGAGCGGGATTCACGAAATGCGGCTGAAGATGCGGAATGCACTCCAGGAAGACCACGTCGTGTCCCATGGCGATGTGATTGAACAGAACCAGATGTTGGTGAATCTGTCCCATCTCCCCCACGTGAGGAACGACCCGCAGGCCGAACCTTCGCGCCAGCAAGCTTACCGTTGCAAACTCGGAAATTCCTGCAACCCGTGTGCAGTCTACCTGCACGATGTGCACTGCCTCGGCCTGCATGAAGTTCTTGAACATGATTCGGTTGGGAACGTGCTCGCCCAGCGCAATCGGGATTGGCTGGATCGCTTTGGCGAGCGTGTTGTGCGCCCGAATATCGTCGGGATGCGTAGGCTCCTCCACAAAATAAGGGGACATGTCGCGAAGCATCTCACACATCTCCAGCGCACGTGGAAGTGTCCACTGCTGGTTCGCATCGAGCATGATCAGCGCACTTGTGCCGGCAAGTTCACGCAGCATGAAGGCACGCCGCACGTCGCGTTGGCCATCGCGGGATCCGACCTTGAGCTTGAAAGCGTGAAATCCCTTATCCATGGCCCGGCGCGCCAAGTCCTTCACCTGACTATCTTCGTATTGGAACCAGCCCACGGATGTGTCGTATCCGGGATATCCTCTCTGCAAGATGCCTTCCCTCTCACGGCGGGAGTCCATATGCTTACGCAGCACCGCTTCAGCCTCATCCCGTGTAAGCACGTCTTCGAGATAGCTCAAGTCGAGCAGGTCGATGATCTGTCTTGCATCGAGATCCAAGAGGAGTCGCCACAGGGGTACGCCGCGGCTCTTGGCCCACAAATCGAAACAGGCATTGGTGAGCGAGGCCAGTGCCAGGTGAACCACACCTTTGTGCGGGCCCAGCCAGCGAAGCTGAGGATGTTGAGCGAGTTTCTGTGTGACCGCGCCGAAATTCGCCATTAGCTCTTCAATTTCCTTGCCAATCAGTTCCTGACCGAGCCATTCAATCGCTTCGCAAACCAGTTGGTTGCCCTGGCCGAGTGTAAGCACGATCCCGGTGCCGAAGACCTTCTGGTCGCACCCGAGCAGCGTGGTGGCAAAGGCGTACTCGGCTCCCGAGTGCACTGCGTCGCTGCCCGCGCCTTGCTCGAGAGGGAAGCGAACGTCGCGTGTTTCCAGTGAAGTAATCCGATGTTGTTTCATGTCAATCACTGTGAGGGTGAATCGCGTCGATCCTCACAAACTGTAGCCACCTTTCACAGGCATCGAATATAGTAAAGCAACTTGGGACCATACAACTGCCGCCCTCGTTTACCAGCTCGGGTTCAAATATTCGAGCCCGTAAACCGCGATCGTGAGAGGATGAGGACGACTCCTCGGATACTTTGAACATCACGGTACGGATTACGCGCGGAACATCGCGAAAAGGGCGGCGGATTCCAAGACGCAAGAGTGGTTGGCCAAGATGGAAGAGGTTTTTCATTGCGATTGAATGGACACTTTCTCGACTTTGCCGTGACAGCCTTCGCCCGGTTAACCCCCTATGCAGATTGTGGACACACACCAGCACCTCTGGGATACGAACCTCTTCCGCTATAGCTGGCTCGCATCCGTGCCTTCATTGAACCGCTCCTTTCGGATGCCTGACTATCTCGCGGCTGCGAAGCAATTGAACGTTGTGAAGTCGGTGCACCTGGAGGCCGACGTCGACGAGCCCTACATGCTCGACGAGACCCGACACCTACTCGCGCTTGCCGATCTGCCTGACAATCCACTAGAAGGCATCGTGGCTTGCGGCCGGCCCGAATGCGAGAGTTTCAAAGCCTATCTGGACAAGATCGCGGGGCATCCCAGACTAAAAGGAATTCGTCGTGTACTCCACACGCAACCGGATGATCTCGGCCAGGGGGCGACCTTCATCAGGAACGTAGCTGCACTCTCGGGATACAGCCTGTCGTTCGACGTCTGTGTGCTGGCTCGACAGCTCCCAATCGCGATTCAATTAGTCTCCAAATGCCCCGATGTCGTTTTCGTGCTCGACCACTGTGGGGTCCCGCAAGTGAAAGAAAAAAATCTCGATCCATGGCGCGCTCACATTACGGAGATTGCCAAATTTTCGAATGTCTCTTGCAAAATCTCCGGTCTCGTGGCCTACGCAGATCCCGCGAGGTGGACGGTGGAAGATCTGCGGCCTTTCGTTGACCATGTGATCACCACCTTCGGCTGGGACCGCGTGCTCTTCGGGAGTGATTGGCCAGTCTGTACGCTCTCTGCTAGCTTTGAACAGTGGGCGGAGGCGTTGCAGGCGATCACGCAAGGAGCAGGCAAGGTCAATCAGAGAAAACTGTTTTACGACAATGCCATCCGCGTGTACCGGTTAACCTAGAATCTACCCTCCCGCTGAATGGTCTCGGTGTGTTGTCCCACATTCGACAATGTTCGGCTCTCCAGAGACTAAGCTGCCGGAGTTTCGATGATTTGAAAACGAGATTGGCGGCTTTGCGCTTGAGTTAGTTAATTTGCAGTTTGCGATGCTGGCCTTCTATACAGTGAAGATGACGCCTTCCGCGCTTTTCAGCGAAATCTAACATCCGGCGTCTGAATCAAGGTTTCTCACGGACCCTGTTCGAAAGCGGCCCTCTCGTCTGCACGCCTGCTATTTCGCAGCTGTTTGGCGATTGCGAAGTGCTGACTCGCCTCGGCAGAGCGGCCAAGACCCTGGTAAGCCTTGGCGAGAAAATAGTGGACGTAGTCGTTTTGCGGATCCAGTTTGACTGCGCGCTCGAGGAATCCGGTAGCCATTGCCGGATCGTCTCTCTTCAGAGCGACTTGACCCAGCAGGATGTAGGCACCAGAGGAGGTTTCGTTAAGCCAGATTGCTTCTTTCAGAACCTTTTCGGCCTCCTCGTACTTCTCCAGTCGCACGTAGGCGTCCCCCAAGCGCCAGTAAACCAGCCAGATAGTTGGGTTGATTGCCACCTCTTTGTTGAGTTCCTCGACGGCGGCCGGGGCATCTCCCTTGTAAAGATCGATCTCGCCCAGAAGGAAGTGGGCCATTGCAAGCCGAGGATCCCGTTGCAGAGCAGATTGGATTTCCGCTACGGCGCGGTCTTCCAGTCGCTGCCGGATAAGAAACTTTCCAAACATAAGATAGGCGATGGCGCTGTCGGGAGGTACTGAGAAGACGTTCGCGAACGTCCTGCGAGCGGCATCCCAACGCTGAGTCATGACGTAGCAACTGGCGAGCAGATACGCGCCATCGGTGTTGTTCTCAGGAAGTAGTGGGATCACCTTTTCAAACAGCGGTATGGCGTCGGAGTACTCACCCAGGGCAAAGTAGGTGAGCGCCAGCAATTGAGCCGACTCCGTATCGGAATTATTCTGTTGCAGTGCGACTTTGAGATGACTAACGGCCCGAGGGAATTGGCTGGACTGGAAGTAAGCCTTGCCAATCTGTGCTTCAAGATGGGGCGTACTGGGCTGCGCTGCAGCCAAATCATTTAGAATCGCAACTGCATCCTGCGCTTTGCCCAGGCGCATCAGTTCGTCGGCTCGCGCCATTCGGGGGTCTGCCGAGGACTCCGGCTTTCCCTGGGCAACCGTGACGCCAACCCACAACAGCAGAAACAGTATCGACCGGGAAAAGATCATGACGCAGGGAGGAACTGGACCGACCCTCCGCGCAGTGAGTGTACAGTCAAACAAAAGCTGCGGCAAATTTCTCCACTATATAACCGCGCCCAAGCTCCGCCAATCCGGCTAGAAGTCGAAACGCAGGCCAAACTGCATCTTGCGCATGCTTGCGTTGTTCGCCAAGCCGCTGATCGTCCCTCCTCCGAAGCAGTCCACACAACTGTTAGGATTGCCCAGATTCGGGTGATTAAACACGTTATAGGCCTCGGCGCGGAACTGAACCCTGAGCTCCTCGCCTATGGGAACGATCTTGACAACGGACAGGTCGCTGTCAAACCACCTGGGCCCGATGATCAAGTTGCGTGGCGCGTTGCCAAAGCTGGGGGAGCCGGGGGCTGGCGCCACAGGGCGCTGCCAAGGTCCGCTGGTTTGTCCGTTAGCGGTCAAGGGCGTGGGGCTGCCGCTCACGGGCGCAGTCAGAGCAAACCATTGGTTTTTGTTCGGATGGGATACATGCCAGCTCCCGACCACGTTGGGGAAGCAGACCCCGGCATCATTGTCAAGACCGCACTCAGAATAACCAGGGTTGACGCCAGAGCCGCTCTGGATGGTCGTAACATTAACCAACTGCCACCCACCGATTACGTAGTTCAGTACGGACGGGGCATTGCCAGCCAGTATCTTGCCCTTCCCGAATGGCAGTTCGTAGATGGTGGACACTGAAATGGTGTGGTCCCGCTGCCAAGATGGCCGACCGTAAAGGAGGGAAGGGTTGTAGAGAAAGTCCGCTGTGTCGTGGTTCTTGGAGTGGGAGTAGGTGTAGTTCCCCAGCACGTTGAGACCATGGGACAAGCGTTTGTCGGCCTGGATCTGGAGCGAGTTATAGTGGTTATCGCCCGGGTTGCACATGCAAAACAAACCAGTTGTCAGGCCAAATTTGTTGAAGTAAGGCAGGCGGTGTAACTGATCGAGGCAGACCGGGTCCGATACTCCAGGCTGGCAGAAACCCGCTTCCGTTTGAGTATTGACGTTAATCCAGTTATTCTCGCCGACGAAAATGTGCGAGCCCTTGTTGCCGACGTAGGCGGCTTGCAACGAAAAGGTTGGCGTAATCTGGCGCTGTATCGTGGCATTCCACGAGTCAACCGTCGGCATGTGGGTGTGGAAGGGCATGACCCAGGCGCGGAATCCGTCGGGATAGATGTGATTCCCATCCGGCCCTTTAGGCTGACTGTTCAACACGGTGGCCGGATCGAGCAGCGGTGGCCCCGCAGCCAAGTTGAAAGCCCCATCCCATCCATTGGGCAGAGGATTGATCTGCTGTGTACCCAAGACCGGAAGATTCTGCGTCACCGTATGGCCGAAGATGGTGCCGAACATTCCCACATCAAAAGACCGACCATAACCCATGCGGACCACTGTCTTCGGGGTCGCCTGATAGGCAATCCCAAGCCGGGGTGCCAGATTTTTCCAGTTAGTTACCACCGGGCCACTCAGCGGGACGCCGTTTTCTCCAGCAACATCGATCTCACCATTCTGCAGGTTGAACCAACCGCCTCGGTCTTTTCCGGTCACGGTCTGTGGCCGATAGATTTCCCAGCGCAACCCGTAATTCACCGTGAGTTTCGGCGTCACCCGCCAGGTATCCTGCCCGTAGAAGAAGTAGCGCCATTCGCGTTCCCCGGCGTCTTCCGAGTGCGATATGTAGCGGGTGAACTGTGACACCCCACCGAGCAGGAAGCCAGCCATGCCCAAGCCGCCTCCGGCAGCACCTTGCGTAAGCAAATTCCAGGTATACACCTCGCCGGACCGATGCTGGTCGCTGGGCAGGCGCAAATTCTGCAAGCGGTGAACGTCGGGTCCGAACTTGAATGTATGTTTGCCCTTCGTCCAGGTGAAGTTGCCGATCCCTTGGAATTGCTGCATCCGTTCGACCAGCGGGCAGTTGCAGTTGTCATAGAGACCGTTCCCAAAGTCCAGATTAGCTGACCCCTGCTGAATGGAGAAGTGGGGCATGCTGTTGGTGGTAGGGTCTGAGGGAATATTCAAGCCGGGAGCCCCTGCCTGGGTGGCAAAATTTCCACTTACCAGCGGAGTTACATCGATGCGCTGCTTGTACCAACCAAACCGAAGATCCATTAACAGGGTTGGCGTTATTGCGTAGGAGACGCCAAACGAGTTGCTTTGCGGCCGTGTGTTGCCCACTCCGGTGTAACCGATTGGGTTGAGCTGCGGTCCACCAACCGCTCCACCAAATAACCCCGGGGCTGACTTGTGGAATTGCGTGAAAGTATAGCGGTCAAACCACCGGAGTTTGTCGCTGGAGAAGTAGTCCGCCCTCACGTCGATGGCATCCCCATGGAAGATCTCATCCGCGCTGCCGGCATAGTTCACCTGGCCCGGGGGAGCGTTTGCCAGTTGCGGAAGGGGAAGCGGAATAAGGTTCAAAAGGTTTTTCGCCGCCTGGGAGATCAAAGCGGGATCAATAACATTGAGTTGACCGTTATATTGAAACGGGGTGCGCTGGGTCAGATCGTCCTGGATGCCGTTGACACATGTCGAGCTTCCTGGACATCCGCTAAACGGGTTGAAAATGGGATTATTGGGCAGCCACCTGCTGAAGTCCCCGTTACGTTCAGCTTGCGTCGGAACAACGGCGGTTTGAGACCCTCCGTTGTGGGCGCGTGTTCCCTGGTAGTCGCCGAAAACAAACAGCTTGCGTTTGATGAGCGCGCCGCCTAAAGACCCCCCAAACTGGCCCCAGAGAGTGGGCGGAATGAACCTGCCGGTGACGGGGTCCGGGTTGGCTTGGGCAAACTGATCGCGTGCGAAGGTCGCGTCCGAGCGACGGTAGAAGAAGCCGCTGCCGTGCCACTTATCCGTCCCTGACTTCGTGGAAACCGTGACCAGAGCCGCGCTGATCTGCCCGAACTCGGCATCGTAGCTGGACGTTGTCACTTTCGTCTCGGCGATCGAATCCAGGTTGGGCACGATCAGCATGTTTCCATAGAGGAAATCTCGATTGTCGGTACCATCAAGGATCGTATTCACACCGACGAACATCTGACCGTTTACGTTGACGGCAAGGCCGCTTTGCGGATTTTCGGTGGAAGTGTCGCCCCAACAGAACTGGACCGTTCCAGGAGTAACAAGCAGCAGTTGCGAAAAGTTCCTGCCATACGTGGGCAACTCATTGACTTGGGTTGTGCTGAGCACCGTGGACACATCGGTGCGTTCAGTTTTGAGCAGGGGGGCCTCGTCCACAACGTTGACTATCTCCGAAACTGTGCCCGGCTGGAGGGTGGCGTCAAACGGCGCCACGGAGTCGACCGAGACATCGACTTGAGAAATGACGCTCTTGAACCCCTGCGCCTCGATCTTGACCTGGTAACGCCCGGCGATCAGGTGCCTTTCGTCGTAGCGCCCGGAACTGTCCGTTTGCGTCATGAAGACGACTTGGCGCGCTGTATCGGTGATCGTCACCTTGGCGTTGGCAACGGTGCTACCTGACGGGTCAACCACCGTCCCGCCAATGCTGCCATAGACAGCTTGTGCGTTGGCTGCGGGAACATTTATGGTCGAAAGCAGCAGGCTCAGGCAGGCCACCGTTAGAACTGTCACGAAGTGCAGACTGCGCGTGACCGTTAGAAAGCGTTGCCGGACCCGTCTTGAAATTTGTTGGCAGCTTGCGCACGAAAGGCTAGGCATTGCCTTATACCCCCGTTAGATTTCCCAATCTCGACGGGAACCTAAAAAATCCCCGCACCCCAAAACCGGCAACAGAATACGGCGAATGCAAGCGCACACACTATTCCATGAAGCGATTCACCTTGTACCCTCTATGCGGGAGCATTGTCAAGCATATTTTTCTGAGAAAGCGCCAAAAAGCCAATGCTAGGCGCTTATTTCGCCGGTTGGAAGCCGGTCCGTCACGACATTTCAGGCGTAATTCTCAGCCCCCAATCCTGCTTGTAGATCATGAACTGATTCATGATCTTAGTTCCCAGTCTTTAATAGTCGAAGGATTCGCGCAAATGCTCCACGGAAACCAAAGTCCACAGTTTGCGCTTACCTCCTGAGGAGTTCCTTTAGATATCCACAATGTCCACGGAGCGATCGTAGTAGCCGGAATTGAGCCTTCTGGCACTGATATTGGCCACATTCGGGCGGAGGCGAATCGTGAACCTTCCGGTTCCTGGCGGACTCCACTGGTGACTCCAGAAACACCAGCTATCGCCTGCGGACGATGGAATGATTTCCACAGGCACAAATCTCTCCTCTGGATCGAAGCGTATTTCCATTCCCTGGCTCGGCACCCAGCCACCCCATCGAATCCCTGTGACCCGGTACCGGATCTTCCCGCCAACCAGATATTTCTCGATGCGAGTGGGCATGGCCGCGATATCAACAATTGCATGCCGGTAGTCACGAGCCAGGGAAGGAACTCCCATTTGCATCGTACGGCCTGCGTACTCCAGCATCTGAGACGTGGCTGGGGCATCATCCGAAACAAACTCAATCTGGTTGACCCATTTGACACAGACGCAACCGTACCACCCCGGAACCACCAAACGAACCGGCACTCCGTGATCAGCGCGGAGAGGCTGGCCATTCATCTTCGTGGCGAGGAATGCTTTGGACGAAAACAGTTGGTCCGGCCCGAATATCCAGCTGGCGCCTGGTTCTGAAGTCATCGATTCTTCTTTGTAGCGATCGAAGCCCGATACGAGTATGCGGAGGCCGGACACCTGTGGCTTCGCCGTTTCGAGAATCTCTTGCAAAGACACGCCATGCCATGCTGCGACGCTCATCAGGCCGAAATGCGCACTCCGCGTATTTCCGGAGCACTCCATCAGATGGACGCCCATGGGACGAGCCTTCTTTGCCAACACCTCCGCCGAAATGGCGATCGGTTTCTCAACCAGGCCGGCCACGTGAATGGTCCACGGGTTCGATGTGTCCAATAGCTTGGAGACGCGCGTTCTGATAAAAAAGTTGTCCTCTGGAGTCAGGGGATTCTCTGGTGTCAAGGTCGAGAGGTCCGTGAACAATCGTCCATCCAGTTCGGTCCCGATCGGTTCGCCCATCGGCGGGTGGCCTTCCTCGGAGAAGGGCACCACACCCAGCGATGAACCATTGCCTCGCGCGTCAGCGGTTCGATGAATAAGAGATCTGGGTAAGCGGAGGTGGTTGAGGCCACAAATCCACGCGCTTCCGCTCAGTAACGATTGCCGAAGCAGGCTTCGTCGGGTCAAGCCCAGGCTGTTCTCAAGAGTCATTGTTTCGCAGAGATTCCAGCAAGCCACCGGGCACGCACAGCGACGACGCAAGGATGGGTCTGGACTCGTTGTTAACGCTTATGTTGTAGGGCTGCGTCGGGCAACCCTCTCGGGCGTATTGCGTCGACGGGCACGATTCCCTGCCCTTCGAAGACGCTGTAAAACTTGTCCGCGCTCAAGGCTTTGAATGTGTCCACTTTCCCCGATGGCCAGCGAATCTCGAGACTGTCGATACTGGTGGCCTTTCCCAGTCCGAAATGGATGCGCGTGTCGCTCTGAGACAGGTAACTTCCCCCGCTGTGTATTTCGTCAGTCTGAGTCATTCCGCCAGCGACCAACTTGAGCCGCGCCCCGATCGCCATGCGATTGCTGTTCTGGCCCGCGAGTTCAAAGCCCGCCCAATGACGCCCAGGAATTCCGTGGTTCCGAAGCATCATCGGTTTGCCGACGAGGTCTTCCACTACCAGGTCCATGTTCCCGTCGTTAAACAAATCTCCAACCGCGAGTCCACGGGACACGCGGCTCTCCAAGACTGCCGTTCCCGATTGTTCGCTAGCGTCGCAAAACGTGCCGTCCCCTTGATTGAGCTGCACCAACTTCGGCTGACGGTATTTCGCAACGGAGGGAAGCTGATCGGCTTGTGGATAAACGTGACCATTCACCGTGAACAAGTCCAACCACCCATCGTTGTCCAGATCAACAAAAGCGATACCCCACTTTACCCAAGGCAATGAAGGCAACCCGACTCCGGCGGCGTAGGAGACTTCCTGAAAATCCCAATTGCTGCCATTGCGGTATAAGGAGGTGTTATCCAGCGCGAAGTTCGTCACCACCAGCGACGGCCGCCCCGTATGCAGATAATCGCCAACCGAGACTCCCATACCAGCCTGCTCGTGGCCGTCTTCGCCCAGCGCCGTTCCAGACTCCATGCCAATCTCTGTGAATTTCCCGTTTCCTTCGTTCCGGTATAAGTAACTGGCAGTGGAATCATTAGCCACGTAGATGTCCGGCCGTCCAGTGTTGTTGAAGTCCGTCCAGATGACCCCGAGTCCGAAATAACCGTTCGGATCATCCACGCCAGCTTTTTTGGAAATATCGCTGAAGGTTCCGTCCCCGTTATTGTGAAACAACGAATCACCGGAGCCCTTCAGGCCGCGGGGGCCGCATTGCACGTTGATTCCCATGAAGCGGCAGGTCATGGCGCTCCCAAACGCGGGAAGGTGGTGCAGATCGAGATCTACATAGTTGGTGACCATCAGGTCGAGGAAGCCGTCCCCGTCGTAATCGGCAAATGCCGCGCCCGTCGACCATCGCCCATCCGCCACGCCGGCCTGCTTCGTCACATCCGTGAAGGTGCCATCGCCATTGTTTCGATAGAGCACGTTGCCGCCGTAACAGGTCACGTAGATGTCGGGCCAGCCGTCGTTGTTGTAATCGCCGACCGCTCCTCCCATCGCAAAACAGGGCTTGCCGATCCCGGCTTTCTCTGTTACATCGGTAAACGTCCCGTCATGATTGTTGTGATAGAGCGCACCGCGCGCTTTTTTGCCCTGCAACGCTTCCTCGACGGTCGGTGCGTTCGTAAAGTAAATATCCAACCATCCGTCACGGTCATAGTCCAGCAGCAATACGCCCCCAGCCATAGATTCGAGGATGGAATGCGCTTCGGGCGAAAAGTCGTGCTCGAAGCGGATCCCCGCCTGATCTGTGATGTCCTCGAGTTGTGGAACGGGTCGCCCTTTGCATTTTACGGTTTTCGCCGAAGCCGGAGGTGGCGGGCCCTGGCTGATTCCTTGGCTCAGCAGTTGCGGTGTGAACCCCAACGTGAGAACGACAAGAGAAATCCAACGAAACGTGCGACCAGGCAACAGCATCCCCCATGAATGCGGCTTCATAGACTAGTGTGGCGCCACCAAATGAGAATCCAGTTCCGACGCTTTTTGAAATTCACTTCCGGACTCGTCTTTCTGACCTTTCTTTGCGAGGGCCACGGCCAATTGATAGTGCGCCATGGCGTAGGTGGGCACGGAGTGGATGGCAGCGCGGAATTGCGAGATGGCGCCATCCAGATCGCCGTTCGCGAGCAGCCTCTTTCCGGAATTGGTGGCGAAAGTTGCTGCCTGCAGACTGGTCTTCTCTTGGCTGATTTGGCTACCGGCCCTGGCTTCTGCCTCACCCCCGGCGCTGTCACCCAACTGACGCAGCACGGAAGCTAAAGTGGTGTGGGCTCCGACGAGGTCGGGTTGGAGTTCGACCGCCTTGCGCAGGGCGTTGGCAGATTCCTGATACTTCTTCATCTGCTTGTAGACGGTGCCCAGAGTGTAATACGCCTCCGCGTAGTCGGGTTGAATCCCTATAACTGCCTGCAGTTGTTCCGCGGCGCCCGGGAAATCACCCGACTGCCAGAGAGTCACTCCCAGGCTGTAGTGTGCATCGGCGAGGCCGGGATCAAGTCGAAAAGATTCTTTCCATTCCGCAATCGCTGCCGGAAGATCGTCCTTCAGCTTCAGGGCAAGGGCGAGGTCGTAGTGGAGACTCGCGGTTTCTGGGGCAAGCTTCAACCCGGCCCGGAACTGGGTTATGGCTGCAGCAAAATCTGCTTTTTGCAGATAGGCTGTACCCAGATTTCCCTGGAACGAAGCATCGTCAGGGCGAAGGTGGATGGCGCGCTGAAACTCTTTGATGGCGGTATCCGCGTCGCCCCGCTGGAGCAGTGTCAAGGCAAGGTTGTTGTGGATTTCCGGATCATCCGGCGTCTGCTGCAAAGCTCTGGTGAACGCTGCCTCTGCCCCGTCCACATCGCCGAGTCTCTGGCAGAGAATCCCGATTCGCCTCTGCAAATCCCGCATCGACGGGGCGATTTCCTCCGTCCGCCTGAAAGAACGCAGGGCTTCATCGCGGTTGCCGAGAGATTCTTGGGCGCTGCCGCGATAAAACCATGCTCGGGCGTCCCGGGAATCGAGTTGTACCGCATGGTCGAGTTCCGGGAGCGCGCTGTTGATATCGCCGCTCGCGAGAAAAGCAATGCCCAGATGCAGATAAGCCTGCTCATATTGCGGCTTGAGACGAATCGCTTCGCGGAATTCAAGGCTGGCATCGCTGTACTGCGATTGCTGCGCCAGCAGAGAGCCTAATTCGTCGTGCAGTTCCGCCTGGTTGGGCGCCAGGTGCACCGCGGCGCTGAGTTCAGAAACGGCCTCGGCAGTTTTCTTTTGTAGAGAGAGCGCCCGCCCGAGCTCGCGATGAGGCTCTGGCTCGGTGGGAGCCAGTTTCACGGAACGGCGCAACGCCTCCACCGCCGCCTCGAAGTTGCCTTGCGTTTCGTAGGCTTGCCCCAGCTGAGTGTGCGCCACCGCAAGTTCCGGACGAAGCTCGATGACCTGGCGGAAATGGGCGATCGCCTCCTCGACTTGCCCCTGGCGCAGCAGCACCTGGGCAAGCATGCTTTGCGCTTCGGCACTGCTGGGATTGGTTTGCACTGCCTGATCAAATCCCGCGCGCGCCGCGGCCAAATCGCCGCGCTGCAGGGCCGAGATCGCCTGTTGATAGTCGGACTCCCATGCGTCGCCCAAAAGCTTGGATTGCGCGGAGGCGCCCGCGGGGAGCATCCCACAAACTACGCAGGTGGTGAACAATTTTGAGGCCAGACTCATGCGCCCAGGCGAATGCTGCGACCGCGAGGCAGTTTGTTCGCCAACCAGCATTGCGCCTATCTTACCTCCAAGTGATACGAGCCAGAGCCAAGTTCGACCATCAGGGATCCTGCCTCCGGACGGGCGTCGACAGCATGTTTCTCCAACATGACCTTGGCGTTGGGGATCACGGGTAAATAGACCTTGGCCCGTGTGTTTCCCGGGATTGTCACGTTGATCGAAAACGACTCGCCCGGCTTCGCGTCCCAATCGCTGACGATGCGCCCGTACACGGAATCGAATTCTCCGCGGGCGTGCAGCACACGGGCATCGAGCAGGGGATGAACCACGATTTCTCTGTACCCCGCTCCTTTCACGTTCGTATCAATTCCTGCTACTGATCGGTACACCCAAGCCATGACGGACCCGAAGGCGTAGTGGTTGTAGGAGTTCATGCCGGGATCCCCGGTGTCTCCGTTCCAGCGCTCCCACCATGTAGTCGCCCCCTTGGAGAGCATGTATCCCCAGGACGGATACGTTTCGTTGAGAAGTAGCCGATAGGCCACATTGGCCCGGCCGTGATCGGCAAGGGTGAAAAGAAGGAACGGCGTGCCCAGGAAGCCGGTGGAGAGATGCCAGCCTCGCGACTCGATGTCGGCAACCAGTTTGTTCACCATGGTTGCTTCCAACGCCGGCGGAGCCAACTTCATGTAAAGCGTAACAACGTAAGCAGTCTGGGTACCTCCTAAGACCTCACCGTTGTCCTTAATGTACGTTGCCTGGTACGCCTTACGGATGTTCTCATTCAGCGCCGTGTAGCGTTCCACTGCTTCTTTGTTGTCGATAGCGCGAGCCATGTCCACCATCATGCCAGCGATCAAGGCCCAATAGGACGTGGCCAACAAATCTTTGGGAGTTCGATCGTCGGGAGCGAGCCAGTCGGCATAATTCGGCCCGACACCCTTGTTCCTCAGGAATTGAGGATTCGCCTTAGAAATGTAATTCATCCAGCGTTCCATCGCCTTCCAGTTGTCGGTGATGGCTTGCTTGTCGCCGTATTGAAGCCAGACCGTCCAGGGAAGAATCACGCCAGCATCGCCCCAGCCCGGTGCGCCTTCGCTTCCGTCGGGTCGAAGGAGGTCAGGTGAAACGTTGGTAAAAGCTCCGTCCTTGGTTTGGGCGTCGGTAATGTCGTTCAGAAATTTGTGGGAGAAGGCTTGAATATCGAAGTTGAAAGCTCCGGTCCGCCAGAAAACGCCCGCGTCTCCCATCCAACCGAGACGTTCGTCGCGCTGCGGACAATCGGTGGGGATACTCAAGAAATTCCCGCGCTGCCCCCAAATGCCTATCTTCCACATCCGATTGACCAGATCGCTGGAAGTAACCAGAGTTCCGGTGGGACCGCCGTCCAGGCTGTTAATCACCTCTCCGGTAACGGAGGCGATGGTGGGAACTCCAGGGTAGCCGCTCACCTCAACGTATCGAAACCCATGGAACGTGAAAAGGGGCGTGTAGGCCTCTTCTCCTCGGCCGGCGAGGATAAAGACGTCCGTAGCATCCGCGTTTCGCAGATTGTCGCGGTAGATCGAGCCATCGGGGCTGAGAATCTCTGCGAATCGCAGGCGAATCTGGGTTCCCGCCGGGCCGCTTGCTTTCAGCTTTACCCAGCCCACCATGTTCTGTCCCATGTCGAAAACATAAGTGCCGTTGGCCAGGGGCTTAACGGCAGACGGCGTGATCGTCTCGGTGACGTGGACCGGCGCGGAGACTTGCCCCACGATGGCGATGGAAGGCGCTGTGGCGACGTGAGCAGGACTCCAGGCCGAGTCATCAAAACTGGCCTTGGCCCAATCTCCCTGCTCGAGGCGGGCATCGTAAAATTCTCCAGCATAGATCTCGGACCGGCGAATCGGCGAAGGAGCGCCAACCCAAGATTCGTCCGTGGCCACCACGTCTCGAGTCCCGTCGACATACTCGATTTCAAGTTGAGCGAGCAGGCGCGTCGGCGGCGGCAAGAAGGAGAACGGTTTCCCTTGCCAAGTCATCCCGCTGCCGAACCATCCATTTCCCAGGATGGCCCCGATGACATTGCTGCCAGCCGCCACCAGGCTTGTCACGTCGTAAGTCTGATAGAGGACGCGCTTAGTGTAGTCGGTGAAGTCTGGAGTCAGAACGTCGTGACCGACTCGTTCGTTGTTAAGAAAAATGCGATAACTGCCGAGGGCTGTGGCATAGAGACGTACCACTTTCACCGCTTTGGAAACATTAAAGTGTTTCCGCAAAAGCAGCGCTGGCTGGGGGAGTGAGCCGGGCAGAATCTCTCCAAATCGCGGGTCGCTAAGAACCCCCGCGACTGTAGCTGGTTGCCAGGTTGGCGTGCTCGCGAGGCGTCCCGACCAGGCTTCGTTAAGCATTATGCGAGTAATCTTGCCGTCACCGCCTGTGATCTTCAACAATCCGGCGAGAGCTGCCGTCACAGTCTTGGAGGCGGGTTGCGGGCTAGGGTTGTCCGGCTCTGAAGCGGTAACCCTGATCTCGATGAGATTCTTACCCTCCACCAGTTGCTGCGCGACATCTTCACGATCGAATTCGGCCCAATCACCCTTGGTCCCAACTTCCTGGCCATTAACTTTGGCTACAAAGCTGCCTCGCGCCAGCAGGAACAACGTCGCCTCCCGGGGTTTTTGCCGGAGGTCCAGATCGAATCGGAACTCGGCCACGGTTTTCGGAGCCATCTTCAGCGCATCCTGACCGGCCACCCAGATCCATCGAACACCATCCAGTTCCGAGTCCTGTTCCGGATTCTTCCAGGCGATCCACTTGGCCTTCCATTCCTGACGGAGAAGGCCAGTTTCCCACCAGGCATTCTCGCTGGCTTGAGAGGATTGCCCGCTCGCATCCCAAACGCGAACGGACCAGTAGTACCTGGTGCGTGGTTCGAGCTTCTGGCCGTCATATGCGATCCCGACCGATTCAGCCGACGTGACTTTTCCACTGTCCCAGACTTTGGCGGAAGCATCGAATGTTGGTGAGGGACTGGTGGAAACCACAATCTGATATGCGGTCTGCATCCAGTTGCGCTCGGTACTGTCGCTTTGCCATGACAGATGCGGATTCGCCACATCGATCCCGAGTGGATTGTTCACTGATTCGCACCGGAGATGCACCGGAGCCGCGTGCGCCACCATCGTCAAACTTAGGAACATCAGAAGTACTCGACCCCGTGTGATGCGCATTTGCTTCCTCCCGACGAATCTTGTGGGCATACTCAGTTCTTTAAAAGCTATTCCGGCAAGATATGCTCTCGCCGAATGACGAATGGTGCATCCACAGTCGGCGCGCCGGTCCCGGGCTGGCCGCCTCCCACACTTACTCGATAGTCCCCCGGCGCAGTCAGTCGAACACCGGCTTCATTCACAATGCTCAAGTCTCGCTGGCTAAGACTGATTTGCACGTGACGCGTCTCACCTTTGGCAATGTGGACCCGAGTAAATCCGACCGTCGCCGCGCGAGGCGCTCCGATGAGTCGTGGAAAGGTCAGATAAACTTGTACTACCTCGTCTCCGTCTCGATCGCTCGAGTTGGATACGTCCACGCCCACACTCAGAGGGTCTCCTTCGTACAGTTCCGCGGTAGAGAGCTTCAAATTGCTGTATTGAAACCGCGAATAGCTTAGACCATAACCGAAAGGGTAAAGGGGCTGGCCTTTGAAATAGCGATAGGTACGATTCTCCATGGAATAGTCATCGAAGCTCGGGAGTTGCTCGACCCCCTTATAAAACGTCACCGGGAGCCGGCCAGCCGGGTTGTTCACTCCCGCCAATGTCTGAGCGATCGCAGTCCCGCCTTCCTCGCCGGAGTACCAACTCTCTAAGATCGCATCCGCGTTCTCGTTCGCCCAGTTCACGGATAACGCGCTGCCGTTCGTCAGAACAACCACGAGCGGTTTGCCGGTCCCCTTGAGTGCCTTCAAGAGATCTTCTTCGTCCTTGGGCAGATCGAGACTGGTTCGGTCCCCTCCGCTAAACCCGGGCACCTTCACGCGCAGTTCTTCCCCTTCCAACTGGGAAGTAATGCCCACCACGGCAACGATCACGTCTGCCTGTGCAGCTTGCTGGAGTGCCAGAGCCAGCGGATCGTGAATTAGAGAGAGCCAAGACAACTCCGCGCCGCCATCATCCTGAACGACGGACTCGAGCCGCAGCGCGTACTTGTGCCCGGCCTGCAACTCGACGACGGGTTCCGGCGCCGGGCCTTCGGCAGCCACATCATCAATCACCAGCTTTCCATCCAGCCAGAGACGGTTGGTGGCACCGCTGGCGAACATGCGATACAGGGCGGATTGCCTCGGAGTAAGGAACCCCGTCCACCGTACGGAGAAATCCGTAAGACCGGGCGGCTGGGCCAGAGAATCCTGCCCGTGCGGCAGCGGCTCCAGATTGATATATGCATCGGTTCGAACTACCAGAGGAGAGCCCTTGAATTCTTTGTTTGGAAAATACTCTCCCATGACGCCCGGTTGTCCGTCGGCGGTGGAATATGCGGACGGCAGGACAAGGGACTCCTGCCTCAGAAAGTTTGTGCCCTCAGCGTATGTAACCTGCGCCGAGCCGAACTGGTTTTTGATGCCTTCCAGAACGGTGGTAGTTCTGGATGGAGTGCCGCTGTAGTTCCCTGCCAGAACACGAGCGGATTCTGCGAGCGGTCCGATCACTGCTATGCGCTTGAGGTTCGGGCGAAGAGGCAGCACGCCGTTGTTCTTGAGCAAGACCATGGATTCCTGAGCGACCCTCCGGGCAAGTTCCCGGTTCGCCTCGCTCGCAATCTCAGAATCGGACACCTGGGCGTATTTCACCATTTCCGGCGGATCGAACACACCCAGCCGGAAGCGCGCTCGCAATAAGCGCCTGACGGCAGTGTCGATCTCAGCCTCGGTCAACAGTCCTGCGGATACGGCATCCAAGTATTTCTTGTAGTCGGAGTTGTCCGTGGCTTTCGAGTATGAATCGATGCACTCATTGTCGGTGCCCCTCTGTAACGACAGGGCGGCAGTTTCAGCAATCGTTCTCGTGAAGTGATGCTCGCTGAAGATCTCGTCGACAGAGTCGCAGTCGCCGACGACATAGCCGTCGAATTTCCAGGCGCCTCGCAAGGAATGTTCGAGCAAAAAGCTGTTCGCGCACGCGGGCTCGCCGTTGATGCGGTTGTAGGCGCACATGACGCTGCCGGCGTGGCCTTCCACTACGGCCGCCCTGAATGCCGGCAGATAAGTGTCTTCCATATCGTGATTGGAGACTTCCACGTTGCGGGTGTGCCGGGACGGTTCCGGACCGCTGTGAACAGCGAAGTGCTTCGGGGTGGAAATAACCCGCAGATACTTCGGGTCATCGCCCTGCATGCCCTTGATGAACGCGACCGCCATCCTCGCCGCCAGGAATGGGTCTTCGCCATACGTTTCCTGCCCGCGTCCCCAACGCGGGTCGCGGAAAATGTTTACATTGGGTGCCCAGAAATCGAGGCCCTCGAGGATGTCGCGACGGCCGGCGCGCACCGCCTTGTTATGTTTTGCCCTGCCCTCCGTGCCGATGGCAGCTGCCATTTGGCGCGTCAGCGCAGTGTCGAAGGTTGCCGCAATCCCAATCGGCTCGGGAAAAACCGTGGCCAACCCGGCGCCGGCAATGCCGTGCAGAGCTTCGCTCCTCCAGTCGTACTCGGGAATTTGCAGGCGCGGAATCGCCCGTGACTGGTTCACCAACTGCGAAGCCTTTTCCTCCAACGTCATCCTCGACAGGAGATCGTTCACTCGCATGTCCATGGGTTGCGATGGATCGAGATACAGGGGGGAATCGGGGACTCTGGATGCTTGCCCGAGGGACAGGCTGTTTAGAACGAGTACAGCCAGCGCAAGGATACCCTTGACGCCAACCGTCGATCGGTATAGCATCCGCACATTCTAAGCGATTAGATGTTAACCCGCCAAGCCGAATGCCGATCTCAAACCACAGCAGCGACGAACAGATACTCGAACGTTTTGGGTACCATCAGGAACTGAGTCGGTCCCTCGGATACTTTTCCAGCTTCGCTCTCAGCTTCTCGGTCATCTGCATTACCTCGGGCTTGTTTGCCGACTACGGCGACGGGCTGCGCGCTGGGGGGCCGGCCTTTATCTGGAGCTGGCTGATCGTGGGCGCCGGGCAGCTCCTCGTCGCCATGGTTTTTGCGCAACTGGCGCGGCAGATTCCGCTGTCTGGCTATGCCTATCAATGGACTCGCTCGTTGGCGGGCGACCGCCTTGCCTTCTGGGCAGGATGGATCATGATCGTGCAGTTCATAACGGGAATGTCGGGCGTCGCCTACGCGCTCGCCAGCTACCTGGTACCTTTCTTCGGGCTGCCGAATTCCAACCGTAACGTGGTGATTGCTACCACGGCAACCCTTGTCGCCGCGGCATTGATCAATCATTACGGCATCCGGCTCGCCAGTTTGGTCAACGACGTGTCGGTCATTGCCGAAATCCTTGGCACCGTGCTGATTGGCTTTCTGCTGCTGGGCATGGCGTTGATTCGAAAGACCCACCCGATTTCATTCTTGTTCACCTATCCCCACCAGGTGAGTGTGAGCGCCTACCTGATCGCCTTCCTGACTGCGTCGCTGATGAGCGTTTGGACGTTAGGTGGATTTGAGGCCGCCGCCAATGTCGCTGAGGAAACTCACCTTCCGGAAAAACGAATTCCGACGGCGATTGTGCTCTCCGAAATACTTGCCGTTGTGTTTGGATTGCTTGTCCTTATCGGTTTCACCCTGGCCGTTCCATCGGTGGACGTGGCCAGCCATGACCCGACTCCGTTGCTCTACATTATCGGGAGCTATTTCCCGAAATATGTGGTGGTGGCGGCACTGCTGCTCGTATCCATCGCAATCTTCGCCTGCGTTCTGGCGAATCTGACAACCATTACGCGCCTGATTTGGGCAATGGCGCGCGACGGGAAGGTGCCGGCTTCTCGCTTTCTCTCCAAGGTGAGCGAGCACAAGGTACCGGTCAACGCGATCTGGGTCGTCATTCCAATTACCGCCGTTTTCACCTTCTGGGCTCAGGTCGAAGTGGTCATCATCGCGATCTGCACTTTCGCGATGTACGTGACCTACGGCTTGGTGGTCGCAGCCTGCTTATGGGGAAATCCGCCGGCGAAGGTTAGCCCCACTGGACAGCCTCCCAAACGGGTGTCGCGTCTGCTGTGCGCCGCGGCGCTTGCCTGGATTGTCGCGATTCTGCTTCTCCTGATATACATGACCGCCATCTCGATGTCTCACGATGTGCTGATCCTCACCCTGCGAGTCATGGCCATCATCGGCGCGTGCGCGCTGGCGTTCTTTGTAGCTCGCCGCCTTATTCCACGAGCCAAGCTCAGCCCGGAGGCTGAGTAAATCTATAGGTGGGTACTGCCGGGACGCCGCAGCCAGCAAACTTCAATTTCCAGGATCGGCTTTGGAGGAGAGTGCATCCTGCACGGGTTCGGCATCGCATTCTGCCGCGATAACCGTGACCGGTTCATCGGGCGGTTCTTCCGGCAAGGGTCCGAAGATCAACTGGCTGCCTCTTTGTTCGAAACGAACAGGGCGTCCGCTGGCCAGGAAACGCGCCGACAGGACCTTGCATCGGACTCCCCCGACTACCACGGTGCTTCCCGGCCAGAAGTAGATGATCGTGTAAAGAGTGTTTTGCCTGCGCGTGTACACGCCGATGTTCCCGTGAGGAAAGCGGCATCTCTGAGTACCGTAGACTGCGTCACTATTTCTGCGAAGCCATCCGCCGATCGCCTGCAGCCGCGAGACGGCGGGCTCTGGGACTGAACCATCCGCACGGGGTCCAATGTCGAGCAGGTAATTGCCGCCGTCGCGAGCGCACTCCACCAGGTTTTGCACTATCTGCTGGGCAGATTTCCAGTTGCTGTCACCGGGGACGTAAGCCCAGCTGTCGTTGATCGTCATGCAGGATTCCCAGTCATTTTTGGCCGCCGCCGTGGATTGCTCCGGTGTGGAAAAATCGCCGGGCAACAGGTTGCGATTGTTGACCAGGATGTCGGGCTGAAGATCGAGGACCATATCGTTCATTTCCGCGGACCGCCAGCCCTGTGCGTCGAGCGGAACCGGCATGTCGTACCACAAAATGTCGATCTTGCCGTAGTTCGTCATGAGCTCCCGAAGCTGGCCGTGCGTGTAGTCCACAAAGCGCTTCCGGGCGGCAGGGTCCGTTTTAGCCAGCCTCCAATCTGGATGGTGCCAATCCATGAGCGAGTAGTAGAAACCGACGCGCATATGTTCTGCGCGGGCTGCATTCACATACTCTTGCACCAAATCGCGGCCTGGGCCCAGTTGCGGGGCACAATAGGAAGTCAGTTTGGAGTTGAACAGGCAAAACCCTTCGTGATGCTTGGTCGTCATCACCATATAGCGCATGCCGGACTCGCGAGCCACCCGCGCCCAGGTACGCGCCACGCCACGAGGCGGCTGAAATTGCAGCCCCAGCTTTTCGTATTCCTCGAGCGGAATATCCTCGTCTCCCATCGCCCAGGCTTCGCGGCCCAGAATGCTGTACAGACCCCAATGAATAAACATCCCGAACTTGGCCTCCCGCCACCACTGGATGCGGCGCTCGTGATCCTTCGGCGGGAAACCGGCAGACTGGGTCAAGTCTGTGAGGGGCAATGTTGCCAGCGGCCGCAGGCCAGCCAACGACGCGCCCCCTGCCGCAGCGAGTAGCGCCTTCAGATGATTTCGCCTTGATGGGATCATAAGATGGCTGCCGTTGTCCGATCGTGACTGTCAGCAGGCACATATTTAGCAGACTGGTTGGCCCTAAGGTGCCAGCAGCAGTCTGTCTTTCTGGCTATCGTGGTTTTCGTTGCGTAGCTTCTTGGATATTTCAGAGTGTTGGTTTGCCTCTGTCTCGCGCCCCAGAACTTTATAAGCCGTCGCCAACGCGTAATGAGCGTCGATGTTCTGCGGGTCGATCGCCAGGGCGCGTTCCAGGAATCCAGACGCCAATGCCGGATCATTCTTCTTGAGGGCGATCTCACCCAGTAGAACAAAGGCGCCGGGGGAGGCCTCATTCAGCCAGACCGCTTTCTTCAGAACCGTTTCTGCGTCATCGTACTTTGCCAACCGCATGTAGGCGTCCCCCAACCTCCAATAGACGAGCCATACCGTTGGATTGACGACTAACTCTTTCTGAAATTCGGCGATAGCGCTTTGGGGGTTTGACTGGTAGAGGTCGATTTCTCCGAGCAAGAAATGCGCCATGGTAAGGCGGGGCTCCAGTCGCAGCGCCGTTTCGATCTGGGATTCGGCGGCTTCCACCATCTGCTGGCTCACCATCAACTTCGCCAGCATCAGGTAAGCCATACCGCTGTCGGGTGGCACGTAAAACATTTGCGCCAGAGCCTTGCGGGCGCTCTCCAACTGCCCGACCATTACGTAACAGATACTGATCACATAAGGAGCATCAGGGATATTCTTAGGAAGGCGCGGCCCAAGCTTTTCCAGGAGCGGCAAAGCCTCGCGGAAGTTGCCCGCAGAATAGAAACTGAGCGCAAGCAACTGGGTAGATTCCAGATCGGCCGCATTCTGCTGCAGAGCGTCCTTCAAGTGCGGCGTGGCCTCGGAAAACTGCCGTAACTGAAAGTATGCCTTGCCCAATTTTCCTTCAAGCCCTGGCGCTGTCGGATCTTTCTCCGATAACTGAGTCAACAGCGACAGAGCGTCACGAGGTTTGCCTTCGTTCAGCAAAGTTTCTGCCTGGTCCACTGGGGATTTCGGCGTCGGTGTAGATTCTTGGGCGAATCCAAGCCCGGCGCTCGCAGCAAACAAAATCAAGAAAGCAGAGCGCAAATAACACCAGCCTCGAGAGTCTGAACGCCTGCCCCTCGGCAACAAAAACCCTGGATTTTCTCGGTTCAGCACCGCCCCCTTCTCAATACTTGCACTTTCCCGGAGAACGATACGCCCAGCCCACCGGGACAGAACGAACTTCATGAACTAGTTCACACACATGATGTGCAATGTTCGTCTTCCGTGCAATTCTCGGCATTGTAGCACGGATATTACGAGATAATCGGCATTAGACAGGGTGACTCTTGTATATTGGGCAAGCAACGAAAGCTCTGTTGACGGGGGGAGAGCCGCTCTCCTAGTATGAATATTCATGGAATGTTTCATGAGCGCTGACCTCTACAGGAAGACGGGTGTATGGCAGTAACCATTCGCGATGTCGCCAACTGCGCGGGTGTGGCGGTAGGAACGGTGTCCCGCGTTCTAAACAACCGGCGCGACGTAAACCCAAAACTGCGGGCACGAGTGCAGCGTGCGCTGAAGGAATTGAACTACCGGCCCAATGCACGGGCTCAGAGCTTTGCCCGGAACGCCTCTCCGGTGGTGTCGTTCATCCTGAGCAACCGCGATTTCCTCCACCCGTTCCATTCCCGTGTTCTGCAGGGCGTGGAGGAATACTGCGAGGAATCGGGATTCTTCGTGCTCTATACGCGCTTCCGCTACTCGCCGAATGTGGCCGCAGACGACTTGCAGTTGCCCAGCGTCCTGCAGAGCCACGGGATCGCCGATTGTGTGATTCTGGCCGGAGCCAACTTCGAGAATTTCACGAAGAGCCTCGACAAACGGGAACTGCCCTACGTGTTGCTGGCCAATAATCTGATCAGCAGCGAACCCGGTCCTCCTTATGACCGCGTGCGTTTCGACGATTTTTCCGGAGCCGCCGAAGCGACGCATTACCTGCTCGCTCTGGGGCACAGAGATATTTTTTTTATTGGCGATACCTCCCTGCCCTGGTACCGCACCCGCTACGAGGGCTACTGCAAGGCCATGAAAGAGGCAGGCATCAAGCCCGCGGCACAAACGCTGGGACTGTCCGACAATACATTTTTCAACGGCGTAAAGAGCATCCAGATGGTATTGGAACGGAAGCTCCCCATAACAGCGGTCCTGGCGGGCAACGATGATATCGCCCACGGAGTCTGGGAGGGACTTCTGAAAGCCGGGCTGGATGTGCCCCGCGATGTGAGCTTGATCGGTTTCGACGACCAACATGGCATGGGAAGACTTCAATCGCTGACCAGCGTACGAGTGGAGGCGCCCGAGGTCGGACGCCAGTTGGCCAAGATAGCTATCGAAAAGATTAAGTCAAAAGCGGCACACACCCCTGAGGTCTTGCTGGCGACGACTTTGATAAAACGCGAAACTTGTCGTCCCTTGTTTCAAGCGGGCCACAAAGGACAGAAATGATCTGCCCAGGAATTGGCGAACTGCGCCCGGAGGCATTTGCACAAAGGGCTAAATCTCCTGGCGTTTTGCTTCCTTGATCTCGGTATCGGGCACTGAGCGGCTGCGTTGCACGCTGAAGTTCTTAACGTCCACCAATACAAACCGCGGCGTCTGTTGTCCCTCAGGAAATTTGATGTTGCAAAACTCCACGCCGTCGGCGTCTTCGATGATGAAGCAAGGGCGCTCTTCTTTGTCTTGGGTGAGAATCTTGAAATCACTGATCTCGACTCGCTTTGCGTGCCGGATAAAGAAGGCGTGCGCGGGAGTGGTACCAAACATGGTCGGTTCGGGATATTCCTTCTCTTTTTCCGGAAGTCGAAGGGCGGCATCTTTCTGAGTCCCGCCGCCAGGATGCTGGATCAGGATGTTGCTGATTTTCACGTCTTCGACCGGATAACCGGGAATTCCCGCAATCATCGAACAGATCCCTGAGGATCCGCTCGAAGAAACGATGTTAGAAATATTCACCCGCCGGATGCTTCCGACCGGTATACCAGTGGGCCCTCTCATTCGAGATCCCAGGCGAAGAAAGATCGGGGATGCCACGGTTCCCCTCATCGTGATGTTCGAAATCGTGACATCTTCGATCCGTGCCCCATCCACACTGAGAATCGCGACTCCAAAGCAACCGTCGAAGACGCAGTTCGAGATGGTGATATTTTTGAATCCCCCGTTCGATTCTGTTCCAAACTTGATGCGCCCGTTGCGATCGACGTCGGAAGTCGCCGGGAATCGCTTGAACGAAGCGTCGAGCACAGATCCCTCCAGGTAACTCCCGCTCACCATGCAGTCACTGATCGTTACCATCTCGGTGTCGCACGCATACCCCAGGGCGAACGAACTCTTTAGGCAAATTGCGTCGTCCCAGGGCGAATTGATGGTGCAGTTGGAAATGCGTACGTTACGGCAGCAATCCACATCGATGCCGTCGCGCTGGGTGTCAATCTTCAGGTTGTCGACGGTGAGATTGGAAACGCCGGTCGCCAGGATACCAAAATGTCCGCCGTGCAGAATTGAAAAATCTCGCAGCAGGACATTGCGGCAGTTCTTCAGGGCTATGGCTTTGTTGGCAACGCCCTCCACCTCCGCCACCGGACCAGGACCTTCTCCACGGCTCAAGCCTTTTCCCCAAATTAATCCCGGCCCTTGAATCGCCAAATCTTCCAGGTTCTCTCCCCAAATCAGACTGTTGTGCCAATGGTTATGGCCAAAGTCCTGATAGGCCTCCCATGGCTGGTTTGATTCGGCCAAGTCATAGCCTTCCCCTTGGTTCAGCGATGCCGGGTCCGCCGCCAATATTGTGCAGCCCATGCCGAGTGCCAGTGCGACTTTGCTTTTCAGGCGAATGGAGTAGCACAAATAGGTTCCCGCCGGGAAAACAACCGTACCACCTCCCGCATTAGCTGCTGCCTCTATGGCGTGATTAATTGGCGAGGTGTCGACTGATTTGCCATCACCCTTCGCACCAAATTGGCGCACATCGAAGACGAGCTGCGGCTGGGCCGGTACGGCGGTCTCTGCCGATCTGGCCCCGACTTTCGATGCACCCCACAGACCTGCCACCGCGACTCCGGCAGCTTGGAGAAACCCTCGTCTTGTATCTTCGTTTCGACTCATCCCTATGCTCCTGAACCGGCAGGTAATTTGACTCGAATGCAGCTCACCGTCGGGACCGTCTCGTTCTTATCCATCGGATAACTCCGGGAACATCCGTAGCACTTGCCGCGTCCTCCGCAAACCACCTGATTGCTTTATAAGTAAGTATCACGATTGACAAGGTATCGTGCATTTGCCATAGTGTCAAAGCGGTTAGACTATCCCGGAAAAGTCGCTTTCTGGCCGTTTTCGTGCGAATCAAAGAAATCCTATGGACCCAAGCGAAAATCTAGCTCACTCAAAGCATTTGCCTGACGGCGACTCCGGCGAACTCTTGGCCCTCCCGCGGACCGAGGCGGGATGGGAGTGGATGAGTCTTTTTGTCCGGCGCCTGCAATCCGGCGCTTCTTATTCCACTTCTACCGAACATGAGGAGGCAGCCTTCGTGCTGCTCGGCGGGAAGTGCAGCGCCGATTGGGGATTCGGGACAAAGACGATCGGCCGTCGGAACAACGTTTTCGAAGGGCTGCCCTATACGCTATATCTCCCGGCCTATCACCGAGTCACATTTATTGCGCAGACCTACTGCGAAATCGCGGAGTGCCGCGTTCCCTCCGATGCTCGGCTTGAACCTCGCTTGATTTCGCCCGAGGACACTGTCAGCAGTTTGCGTGGAGGAGGCAACGCGTCTCGGCAGATCGTCGACATCATGACTCCTTCTTTCCCTGCGGATAAGATCATGGTCATCGAGGTCTACACCCCAGGTGGCAACTGGTCGAGTTATCCGCCGCATAAGCACGATGTTCACCGTCCACCCGCCGAGGTGGACCTCGACGAAATCTATTACTACCGCATTCGCCAGCCTGAAGGATTCGCGCTCCAGCATCTTTATTCTGCCGAGAACCCAGCCGGGCGCACTGTGCAAGCTCGTGACGGAGACACAGTCCTGGTGCGCAGCGGATTCCACCCCGTCGTGGCCGGGCCCGGATACGATGTCTACTATTTGAACTTCCTGGCGGGATCGGCGCGCGCTCTGGCTGTTACGGAGGATTCTCAGCACGTCTGGATTCGTGATACCTGGAGAGAGACGGATCCCCGGTTACCGCTGGTAAAAAGCTAGACGAGTAACTAGAGCGTGTTTCATAAACAGTGTCTCAGCGTAATCCAGAAGCAAGCAAGATAGAAGAAGGCACGGTAGGTGGAGAGCAGATGCTCATGGCGCACCAG
>Ga0209698_10000750_pt1 | contig 37220 bp, 37 predicted proteins | sample LitLauG_LLR_2012_FD_187203 | JGI IMG/M metagenome (GOLD analysis project Ga0209698, IMG submission 187203) | Freshwater sediment microbial communities from Pennsylvania, USA - Little Laurel Run_MetaG_LLR_2012 (SPAdes) (version 2) | ecosystem: Environmental > Aquatic > Freshwater > Creek >... | reverse complement strand
TACCGCGAATCAGTGGGCGCTTAACTCAGCGGTAGAGTGCCATCTTCACACGGTGGAAGTCATAGGTTCGAATCCTATAGCGCCCACCATCTTTTCAATGGTTTAGCGGGATTCGCGCTCCGTTTGCGCTCTGTTGCCGTGGAATGCAAGTTGAGCGATTTTTTCAATCGCCTCGGTCGCGTCATTCCCTAGCAGAGCACCATAAACATCCATCGTCATAGCGATGGTTGAATGCCGCATCAGATTCCGCGTCACATCCAGACTCGTGCCGATCTGAGTCAACCAGGATCTGTAACTGTGACGGAAACTGTGTGTGCTCACGTGCCCGATCCCGGCAACCCTCGCCGCGCGGTCGAGCTCTTGACGCACGCCTGTGTAAGAATACGGCAATTTGCCCAACTGAAACGGGGACGCAAACACCCAGTCGTCCGCACTACCAAACTGGGAAACCTGCTTCCACGACACCAGCCGGTTAAGTAAATCGCCTGCCAAGCTGAAGGTCTTGGCAGATCCGCGCGTCTTGCACCCGTCCACTTGCTGCATGACGATTCCCCGATTAATGCTGATGCGCGATTGCAGGAAATCGACATCCGCCCAACGAAGTGCCAAGGCCTCACTGATTCGAAGGCCGTGGCACAAACAAAGCAGGCTCAGCGTTGCGAATGGCTCATGCAATTCCTTGAGCAATGCCCTAAACTCCTCCACGTTTACCTGTGTGGAATTTCCAGCGTTTCCAAATGGCCGACAACGTGAGCCTGCCTTCGACTCTGGAAATCTCAGGAAGCCCGCCAGTTTTGATGGTTCAGCGCCAGGGAGGAGACCCGGCCGAATTGCAGAGTGCCGAGCTTACTCTGACGCCGTCCACACCAACGCTGGAGTGGCAGTTTTCCTGTTCCGGTCCGGACGGGCCCTGCAATGTCGCTCCGCCCGTTTCTCCGCCCATCTCTTTGGACGGACCGTCGGTTTGCGTCGGCCACAAAATTATTTTTGGGTGTGGGCCTCCTCTTAATTTGGGGACTTATCCGGGTGATTCGAGAGAGTGGCAAGCGGTTACAGATGACCAGGCCATGACCTCCGTCCAAGGCTTTGTCCATGAGTCATATCGGGGCCCCCACGATAACATCCTCTCCCATAGCTACTGCGACTCAACAGGATTACCACCACCCGATTGTAAGTCCGATTGGAATATTTATTTGCGGCCTATCGCGCCCTTCAACAGCGTCCTGGCGGGGAGCGCCCCATTCTTGGAGATCGAGTACGAGGAGTACTACGCGCACGCATTGGAGGCCGGCTGGGGCTGGCCTCTCCAGGGTGATGTTCTTTTCGCTGCCGGCCGCTGGATCGTTGATTGTGGCCATTGCGACTTCCACACTGAGATTCATCCACCGGCAGTCATGGTTTTCTCGAGGACAATTCAGCATCTGGGACGTCCAGCCACGGATGCGGTTATTTGGGTCAACGGATTCTATACGGGTGCAGATGTGAACTTTCAGGTTGAGGCGCCTCCTAAGCCAGCTCCGAATGCCAATCTGGTCCTGGAGAAGCCCACGGATGTCACTGCCGCTCTCGGCCTAACCTTGCAACTCTCATGGAAAGCACATGCAGTAAGTGGTCACTTTTCTGCGCCGCTTCGGCAGATGTTGATCGACGCCAACACCGGCCAAATGTTTTGGCAAACTCTCCGAGGCTACCAAGGGGAGTGGATCCTCTACTGGGACCAATAACGTGGAGCCCTTTTTGAACTCTGCAGTCGAAATTCCTGATGACATACCAGGGGGTCACGATCCGTTGTGTGGACAGAAAAACTTCTCGCCGCAACTCTTCTGCGAGCGCTGTTCACGAATGCGAAGCGCGAAAAGGATTACGACGACAGCGTGCTAATCACCGACGACGAACATGAGGCGATCGAATTTTTAGTCCGCAAGGCTCCGCCCGCGCAAGCCCACCTGGGCGGCTGCGCGCGCGGTGCTCTGGTCTAACCGCCTCATGCTATTCACGATCCTCATAACTGGTGTTCGGCGTGTCCGTTAGCGCGGACTTTTGGATGCCACAACCATGTTCCCATTTTCGAACCAAATTCTTCCGCTCAGAGAGATTTGGCTGGAGTTCCAGAGAAAGGCGCATATGAAGGGGATTGCGGTACTTGATCAGTGAACCGGTATACGGCGCACCATTGAAGGTCGCCTTTACAGGCACCTTCCCTTTGGTGGCGAATTCCTTCTCGGTATCATATGGAAAAAACACATAAGCCCCTCCGCCATCGCCCGCTTCGATTTTCGCCTTGAATTTGTATTTCTTCATCGATCGGATTTTTGACCCGCCCGGCCTTGGTCACTCGGAATTAAACCACTTTCCTTGGTAGCGCGCTACCCAAGCGATTACTCCCGGTTTGTCGGCTAACCGGAGATTGGGACGGTTTCACTTTGATTCGGAAAGCTGGATGCGGACTGTTGCTGTGTGCGAGTTGTGTGCCGGATCTGTGAGAGTGCTCAGCTTCGGAAAGGCGCCATTCTGACTTGCGGCCGATCAGCCATCTTCGTCCCGATTAGCCGATAATTGCTCGTTTAAACTGCGGCCCAGTGTGCGGCAGATATGATGGGAGTGCTTAAATCCATACGCGAGCAAATTGGGAAAGGCCCAGGCGATACGATTGAGGTCGTTGTCTGGAGAGATGAAGAGGTAAGAACCGTCGAAGTGCCCGCTCAATTTGAAAAGTTGATCAAGAAAGAAGGGCTGCTTCCAGTTTTCGAAAAACTAAGCTACACCCACCGCAAGGAGTACTGCCGCTGGATTACCGACGCCAAGAAAGAAGAAACACGATTGAAGCGATTGGGGAAAGCCATTGAAATGCTCAAGAAGGGAATAAGCACCCCTAGGTAGAATAATGAGGTCACGCGAATTGCACTATGAATGTTTGCGGTTGGGCGCCCCTTGTTAGGCGACCACTCGCATGCCGGAGATCGTCGAGCGCTTCCTCGGAACCAAATTAGGAGGCAGTCGGTCGCGGCGAGGCCCGCGAAGCTCACGGAGCGATCAGAGCGCGGGAGGTTTGCGTGTGTCCTTTTATCACCTTGGTGAGGTAATGAAAAAGCGTAACCGGAAGACTGACGGCAAAGGCAAAAATATTACGAAGCTGCTGGTCGCCATGACCGGCAAAGCGAGCGCAGTGAAAGCGGCGGAAGGCGACAAGCCCGTGTTCGACTACATTGCCAGCTTGCCGCAGCCGCAACGCGGTATCGCGGAGCGTATCGATGGTCTGGCCGCCAAGACTTTGCCGAACCTGCAACGCGCGGTGAAATGGGGGATGGCGTACTACGGAGTGGACGGAGGCTGGTGCTTTTCGTCCGGTGCTTTCGTCGGGCACGTGAAACTGATGTTCATACGCGGCACGGAGATCAAGCCTGAACCGCCTGTGACGCCGATTGGGATGGGCAAGTCCACACGAGGCGTCGAATTGAAATCCGTGAACGAGCTCGACGAACAGCAAGTAGCCTCGTGGATGAAGCAGGCCGCCGCGAACCCCTTTTTCGGGGGAAAGAAACGGAAACAATGACGACGATGTGATAAGCCGTTGGATGGACTCGCTCTTCGGCCTATTGGCTCCGTATGAGTCGGCTTCTGTGGATCGATCGCAGAAACTCCTGCATAACGGGCAAACCGGAAATAACCGCGGACGACTTATGGGCCGTCAGTCAGAGCTTAGTCGAACACAATTCGTTCCAAAAACCTGTCCCAATCAGAGTCCGGAAGGCATTGATTCGCCGATAACGAAACTCGCTAGCAAGAATGTTCTGAAAACATGTGTTTATGGAACGCTCGTCGCTATCGCCCAGCACACCGCAGGCAGAAGTTTTCGGATGAAGGCTTGCAGCCTCGGGAAGCGCTTCCGACGGTACGACAGAATCCCTCGAACGCAAAGTGCACCGCTTTTGAGCACGGAGTCGGTCCGGATCCGTACGGTTCCGATGCTTCGCCCGCCGAACTCTTAGTCCCACGGCCGTTTGCCACGCACATTTTGCGATGGATGTGCTCTCTCGCCCCTCCTTGGCTGATGCTGGTGCTTATTGCCCAAGGGGTGGCCGGGGGGCGAAAGGTGGTCGCCTACGGCGACCCGATTTCAGCGAACCATTTTGCAAGAGAATTTTCATCTTAGGCAGTCGCTTGCAGGTTTTTTCCTCAACAACAGGATTAGTCAAAACTTGTGCCCGCTTTATGCTAATTCAGTCGAAAAGCACGAATCCGTCAAAATGAGACCTGTACGAGTAGGCCTGATTGAAGTACAACCAGTGGATCGCCACTGAATTCATAGGCATGCTTTCGTAAACAAGGCGAATGGGTTTCCGAGTCCTACTAAGCTGCAGTCTGCGCTTCGTCTCAAAAACGGGCGCATTAGGGCGCACTCATATACGTCGAAACTGATTTCCAAAATCAGTTGCTGTCGTGACGTAAGACTTGCAGAGCTTAAAATTTGCCGACTCTGGCCGTTAAGTGTTTTAGTTGTTGTCTGGCGCAGACTCGGTTCCTTCGGGATCACCACTCTTTCAGTATCCATGCTGTTTTTTCCGTGTTCCCCCATTTCAGACAATTCAAGCCGCGATCCATGTCCGTTCATGGATATCGAGGAGGCGACTCAGCCTTGGCCAATGCAACCTACAAGATGGGGACTACGACCGAAATGCACCAGTTCTGAGAGAGGCTGCCTCAATCTGAATTGCCCATTATTGCCTTACCAATGTTTCGCGCCCATGACCGAGCATGTCTGCCCCTATTTGGGCGCAGGAATCAGCGCCATTCCATCCAAGTTGTTGTGCTCGAAGGCATGCAGAGTGGCCCACGTATTGCCTTCTGAGACGGAGGATCTCAAACGCTGGTGAGGGGGCGTACTCCAGCCCGCAAAAAATACAGGCGCCGCTAAGCCGCCCGATACCGAGGAAACCAGAGAGAGCGATGAGCAAGAAATCTAAGAACAACAAGGAATCAAGGCCAAGGCTGGACAGCGACACTAAACGTTCCGGCGTGAACGGCCAATCGAAGATCGGCAAAAAGGAGTACGAGGCCGAAGTTTTCAAGCTGCAGGTTGAACTGGTCAAGCTGCAGGATTGGGTTAAAGCGACCAACGCCCGCATTGTGATCATTTTCGAGGGACGGGATGCGGCCGGCAAAGGCGGGATGATCAAGCGCATTATGGAACGTGTCAGCCCGCGCATCTTCCGCGTGGTAGCGCTGCCCACCCCAACCGAGAGGCAGAAGACACAGATCCCGGCGCAGCGCTACATTGAACAGCTTCCCGCCGGAGGTGAAATCGTCATCTTTGACCGGAGTTGGTATAACCGTGCCGGTGTTGAGTACGTAATGGGTTTTTGCACCACGGAAGAACACAGGGAATTCCTTAGGGATTGTCCACTCTTCGAGGGCTTTTTGGTCAGCCAGGGCATCATCCTGCTGAAGTACTGGCTCGAAGTGTCGGAAAAGGAACAGCACAAGCGCTTTGTTGCCCGAATTGAGGATTCTTCCAAGCGCTGGAAGCTTAGTCCGATGGACTTGGAATCGCACCGCCGTTGGTACGACTACTCACGTGCCCGGGATGCAATGCTTGCGGCCACGGATACGCCAGCGTCGCCCTGGTACATTGTTCCGTCCGATGATAAAAAGCGTGCCCGCCTGAACTGCATTGCGCACATACTCGGCAGCATCCCATATGAGGAGATTCCTTATACGCCCCCAAAACTTCCCTCCAGGCAAAAAAGGAAAGGGTATGTAGAGCCGAAGCAGATGCATCGAACTGTGCCTCAGGTCTGGTAGGGCTGCAAATGTCAAACCATCGCTGGTTCCGTCTCTTGCCAGAGTGGCTGGTCTCAAGCCGTGCGAATTGGCTGCGGCCCGACATAGTCGCGGGGCTGACCACCGGCGCGGTAATCGTTCCCAAGGCGATGGCGTATGCCATGATGGCCGGGCTGCCGGTGCAGGTAGGCCTCTACACCGCCCTGGTGCCCATGGTGATATACGCGGTGTTTGGGACCTCGCGCGTGCTGAGCGTCAGCACGACCACAACGTTAGCGATCCTCACCGCCGCTCAGTTGGGGCAGGTCGTGCCCAGCGGCAACCCCGCAGCCCTGCTGAGAGCCTCTGCGACGTTGACGCTGCTGGTGGGAGCCGCGCTTTTGCTGGCGTGCCTGCTGCGCTTGGGAATCGTGGCGAACTTTATTTCCGAGCCCGTACTCGTTGGTTTCAAAGCTGGCATCGGGCTGGTCATAGTGGTAGACCAGATCCCGAAAATCATTGGCATCCACTTCCCGAGAGGGACATTCGTCCAGAACGTGCTGTCAACAGTTCACGCCCTTCCAAAAACATCGTTCGCAACACTGGCTGTTGGGCTGACGATAATCGTGTTTTTGCTGGGAATGGAACGGTCCCTGCCGAAGGTCCCAGCGCCGCTGGTCGCGGCCGTTGCTGCGATCGCGGGCGTGTACTTGTTGAACTTGCAGAATCGCGGTGTCGAACTTGTGGGTCACATACCGCAAGGACTCCCTTCGTTGATCAGGCCAGACCTTTCGTTGATAAGCGTGCTGTGGCCGGGGGCACTCGGGATTGCTTTGATGAGTTTCACCGAGACGGTTGCGGCCGGGCAAGCCTTCGCGCGAAAGGGCGAGCCCGCGCCGCGAGCAAACACGGAGCTGTTTGCGACAGGACTAGCCAATATTGGAGGTGCACTTTTGGGTGCGATGCCTGGCGGCGGTGGTACCACGCAAACCGCGGTCAACGTCAGCGCGGGAGCTCGCACGCAATTAGCGGAGATGGTAACTGCTGCGATGACGCTGGTGACAATGTTCTTTCTCGCTCCCTTCGTCGCGATGTTGCCGCAATCTTCATTGGCAGCACTGGTGATTGTTTATTCCTTCGGACTTATCAAGCCGATCGAGTTTCATGACATTCTTCGTATTCGCAGGACCGAATTCTCCTGGGCGATCATCGCTTTCGCAGGAGTCGTGGTCTTGGGCACGTTGAAGGGAATTATCGTCGCGATCATAGTCTCCCTGCTGACATTGGCGTATCAGGTGGCGGATCCTCCCGTGTATGTGCTGCGCCGTAAGCCGGGAACCAACGTGTACCGGCCACAATCCCCAGAACATCCTGACGACGAGAGTTTTCCTGGCCTCTTGTTGCTCAGGCCGGAAGGTCCAATTTTCTTTGCCAATGCGGCGCAGATCGCACACAAGATTGAGCCGCTGGTCAGGGAAGCACAACCGAAGGTCGTTGCCGTCGAAGCTAGCGGAGTCCTCGACATGGAATACACCGCGCTGAAAATGTTCGCACAACTCGCGAAGAGGCAAAGCCAGCATGGCGTTCAACTGTGGTTGATTGGAATGACTCCCAGAGTCTTGGCCATCATACAACGATCACCGCTGGGGCCATTGCTGGGACGTGAAGGGATGCATTTCAATCTGGAGATTGCTGTTGCGCGCTATCTAGAGGATGCAGACGTACGCGACTATTCCTGAGACATGGCGCTTCGAGCTGATGCAATGACCCGCTATTCGGCCATTGGGCAAGTGCGAGCTGTGGGCGATTTCTTCATGAGCGCCTCTTAAGAAGAAGACTATGCGACTTTTCCGAATCGCAAGTGGCATTCGAGCAATTGGTTTCGTGACTGCGTGCTTGCTGCTTTGTTCGGCACAATCCTTCGAGCCGCCGCTGAAACTGTATCGCGCCAAGCCGAGGGATGTGCAGCCGTGGGCGGAGCAGGGGAATTTTCGTTTCATTCGGCTGGACGGCGGACAAATTGAGAGATGGAAGGCCGAGCGGACCTGGTGGGGTAACAAGTTCAGCGCCGAAGACAAGGACGTGCTGGCGCATATCTATGACCGCGATTTCGAGAAAATGCTCGGTTTGCTCAAGGAGGCGGAGTTCAACTGGATCTGGGTCACGTGGAGCAGCGGCTGGTCGTTCAAGGACGAGGAAGAGAATCGGGAGAAGCTGAAAAAGGTTATCGCGCGCTGCCATGAAAACGGCATCCACGTCTCGGCCTATCTATCCGCTTCCAACATGTTTCAAAAGAGCGCCTACCGCGACGACCCGGAAACGAGAAAATACGGCCTCTGGATGCACGGGGTCCCCATGTTCTACGCCGGCCCCACCAAGACCGACCTACAAATCTCATGGAAGCGCCGGCTGGCCGACGCGCGCAAGCCTGGCTGGCGGGCCTATCTCCTGAAGAAGGCGGAACTGGCGGTGGACGCGGGAGTGGACGCGATCATGTGGGACAACATGATCGGTTACGACAGCGGCCTCGCCCAATTGCTCGATGACACGCAGCGGATGGCCGAGCGCAAGGCTCGGGAGACTGGTCGGACCAAGGTTCTGGTTGAAGCGAACATCCATATTGCGCCGGATCGGTTTGCGATGAACGACATCAACGAGGTGATCTGGGAGGAGGACGGAAAGGACACTCCGGGGGTATGGAACGGTCATTGGCAGGTGGAGAATGCGCGCAAGATCAAATTCCTGAGCGGCGAAAAGCAGTTTTGGCAGCCCCTGAAATATGAGAACGACCGTTATCACTGCGGCCCGCGCGAGCGCTGCATCCCCAGCCCGGCCGAGCAGGAGCTTTCCATCGCCGAGGCATACACGTTCGGAGCAGCTACCTCGCGCAACATTGAGGGCCGATTTCTCTCCGCGCTGATCAGGGGAGAGCCTGAGGCCAAGGAGGCCTGGACGGCCATCGCTCACTACAACCATTTCCTGGTCGAACATCAGGCTCTGTATCACGATACGAAGCCTGCCGCACGGATCGCGTTGCTCTCTGCGGAACCGACGAACCCACTGGCCGACGAATTCCTCAAGCAGAGCGTTTTCTTCGAGACCAAAGTGCTCGCGCACCTGGATAAGGGAGCCCCCTTGGACCAGTTCAAAGTGCTGGTGATGCCTTCTGACCTGCCCAAGCTCAGCGCCGAGCAACAGGCGTTGCTGGGTACGTTCACGGCGAACGGGGGCGTGATCATCAAGGCCGGAAGGGCGGCGGACCCGGGCATTGCGGCTCGCGCCCGCGCCACAGCCGAAGGGCCTCGCCTCAGCCTGGAGCCACGTGGTTACGTGCTAGGGCAGTTAACTGGGAAACCCGACGGTCGCACTTTGATTCTCCACTTGCTCAACTACCATCAGCAGGCGCCAGCAGAAAACGTGAAAGTTCGGCTCGATCTGAGCGGGCTAGCTCGTGACCTGAGCGGTTGGGAGGTGAGAGTCCTTTCGCCCGATGTGTCCCAGCCTCAGATCACTGACCTCTCTCTGCATGGGAGTGTCTGCGAATTTACCTTGGGCCGGATCGAGCACTACACCGTGGTGACTCTCTCAGCCACGCCTGGGCCGTAGTTTGCGAAACAACAGGGGCAAGGGCAGCTCTCTAGCAACCAGACTGAAGCCGAGAGCCATGCGTCGTTGGCTTCAAGAATCGCAACAACAGACTTTAGCGACCGAAGAGCTTGCGGCGCACGTCGGGCCAGAACTCCTTCATAATGTTGAAGGCCGTATCGAGGCTGATCTGTTGACCCCATTTGTTAGCCGTCTTCGCAAAGCTTCGGTCTGCAGCCGGGTAGTAGAGATTTGAAATTCCCGCTGCAACCGCATTTCCCACGAGTTCCGATGTGTTGAGATGGTTGCGGCCGTCATCATTGCGGGTGATGAATTCGCGACTGACCGCGTACCCTGTCCGCTTGAAAAACCCACCCTTGCCTTTAGTGAAAAATCGAGGATCTTGATGCAGGATGGTAGGAAATACGGCTTCCGTCATCACATTGGCGATCGCCTGATCGGCAAACGCGCCACCGTAGTACTTGCCAAAGCCCTTCGCGCCTTGGCCAAAAGAACGGTATTGATCCTGTGTCATGGACGATCCCGCGAACACTCCCGCCACAAGAAAAGCCGTCGGATCGAAGGAGTCGTCAAACGCGAGTTTGAATTTTTGCTCCGGTGTCAACGGCTGGAACTCAGTCTCACCCTCATCGCTGCGGTAGTTCGGGATGACCCACAGGATGTGGTGTTGTCGATATCCGCTCATGCCGGAACCCCCTTCCGCGTTCAATTGTTGCGGCTTGGGTACATCTGGCAGCGATAGGTTTTGCTGGCACCGAGCGAGGTCGCGGCCAACAAACAGCATAAAGCCAGCTACCAACATCATTGTGGTTCTCACCGGAAAAGCCTTCTGTGTCATTTCCATTCGTCCTTGCATCTGAGGACAAAACCCCACCAAAGAACCGCGTCAGAGCGACCGCGAATCGAGATAATCGAAGGAGCGCTTCCAACTATGCTCTATGCCTCATCCGAAGAACGAGAAAGCGCAAAACCACGTTGCAAGAAAGCTCAGCGCATGGAGCGAGTCGCATGGCTTGGGACCCGGGACCTGGAGCTTCTCGTCACATGATTCGCCCATTCCCACTCAGAAAGCCAGTTTCTGCGGCATTTCCCTTCACATTGGAATTCCGACATTCTGCCTCCGCATTGCGGACAGACAAGGTTGATGATCGAGGAAATGATCTGGGCATTCGATTCGCCCGGTAGTGTGTCAGTGATCCACATAATCCCTCTCCGATCAGAGATTTAAAAACAGCGGCAGACAACCGGTTGCGAACAACGGAAATGTGCCGCGCGGGTCTTCTGCGCCTTGAGGCGCTCCGAACTGGTTGGTTGCGGAGTCCGTTTCGTCCACTATGTGTCTGCCGTATTGCACAGCTTGCAGAGTGCACGCACGATGCCAATGCGCAATCGCGAATAAATGCCGATAACAAAGAACGTTCCGAGCGCGCAGTGACGCTGCCTGCCACACCGGTCTGCCGAAGGTGGGCACAGGTGCCCGGATGTGGTCGCAACTTGAGTGCCGAGTCGAGACAAGTCTGCGAAGCCGAGGCTCCGCAATGGCATGAAAAGTCAACCTCGCGGATCGCTCTACGTCACACTTCAAACATGTGGCATGCCGATTGCGAACCAACCAGGTTGGGTGGCACCAGCCTTACTTGACGCTTACTCCGTCAGGTTGCGGGATTGCCAAGCCAACGATGAGCACAGGAGAAGTCAATGATGAGGAAGCTGATAGTTGTGTTTGCGCTGTGTCTGCTAGCGTTGCCCGCGCTCTGCCAGTCCGCGTCGAAGTGGCAGACAGCCACCATCACTGAGATTAAGCCGCGAGAGACTGCCGGAGACAATGCATCGGATCACCCACGCTACGACGTTTCCGTCAAGGTGGGCGACACAATTTATGTTGTGCTGTACACACAACCGTGGGGCGAACTTCCCGCAAAGTATGCGACGGGGCATGAACTGCTAGTGCTGGTCGAAAAGAACACGATTACCTACAACGACATGTTGGGTCGCTCGCTGCAGGTCCCGATCGAAAGTCAAAGACCTGCTACCGAGTCGAAAGCATCGAAATAGGTCATGCTGCCGTCGCGAAGTGCCACGCTCGTTCCCTCAGCAACACTTTGATGGATGAGCCAAAACATTGTTGCGAGCCTGCGGTCAGCAACCACTATTAGTCTGTGCAGTTCGCACGAGGAGCCACCGATGAAGTCTCGACAGATTCTTATTGCGATCCTGATTTTCGCCCCAATGTGGCAGGCCGCCGCCCAGCCTAAGAAAAATAAAGACCGGGTCGAAGCGCCTGCGCTGGAGAGAGTTCTTGTCCCTACGAAGGACGCTCAATCCAACGGTGTTCTGTCAGATCTCATCGCAGCCAAACCCAAGATGCCTTTGGGGCCACAAGATGTTCTCAAATCATACGAAATCGCAATGAGCCTGCTAGCAGACAAGACGTCGACCGACTTCTCAGGAATCGTGCAGGCTCAACAAGCAAATCAAATTACCCGAGAACAAGCCGAATCTCTTCTGCAGCAGAGATACCAAATAGCAATGATGCAGTATCAGGTGCTTAGCGCCCTTCATGACGTCCTCAAGCATGACATCGACGAAGCAAACCAGGATGCGCGACAGACGCTCAAAACCACGAACTCCGATACTGTTCTGGTTGTCCCCTTCCCGGGCTCTTCCGACGGGGGCAGATAGCCGAGATGGAGAGGCACAGTATGCAATCTCCAACCAGAGCAGTTGAGCGCTATCAGTGCCCGGACTTGGCTTCGGGTAGAACGTCAAGTCCGAAGATGATGAACGCTTTACAGAGCTCACCCTCTCTTTACCGGTGCGCGTATCGGCTTCTGGGAAACAAAGCGGACGCTGAGGATGCAGTGCAGGATGCTCTATTGGCAGCTCACAAGCACTTGCATCAATTCAGAGGGGACGCACAGATATCGACGTGGCTGATGACGATCGTGATTAATTGCGCAAGACTGCAATTGCGCAAACGGTCGCGCCACAAGCAGCTATCGTTGGATTCGGGAATTGATGAAGAGCAGGACCATCCTCTCTCCGAGACCTTGGCAGACGACCGACCTAATCCCGAAGATGAGTGTCACAGTTCTATGCTGCATCGGCGGTTGATGAAATCAGCAGCAGAACTGTCACCGGTTCTTCGGAGAACTCTTCAGTTGCGGTTTGGGGATCATCTTTCGATCCTTGAAACGGCCCGGATCTTGGGGGTTCCCACCGGAACAGTGAAAGCGCAAACCGCCCGGGCACGAGCGAAACTGCTCAAGGCCATACGCGGAGTACTCCAGCCCCGATCCAGGTTTTGTGCAGGCCGGCGTTAGCAGGTCGATCCCACCAGTTCCATTCTCAGCTGGAATCTCACTCCATTCCCACGGAACTCAGCGGGTATCCGTGCTCTGGAACGGCAAGGACCTGAAACCGATTGCCTGACCCGATACGGTCACATGGTGCTGACCGCATCTGCCCGTATTCGGGCACGCGCGTGCCCGGATAGTGTCCAAGCGTGCGCGGGAGTAAAAGCCTCCCCGGTAAGTGCTTGAGGAATATGAAATTGGCGCAACCCCGAAAGTGGCCACACTCTTGCCAAGACCATATTGCATCGCGGTCTCAATTGTCCCTGGAGAAAAAAATCTAGGACACAGCACCGGAGAGGAGCTGATCCCATTGCTCGATGACGAAAACAAGCGCGTCGATAAGCAGGAAATCGATATCGTTACCGCCGGAGATACCGCCCTGACGCGAATCTGTGGTCGTATCGATATCGATTCCTCCCCGGCTCTGCGCGACCGCTTTCTTGCGCTCTTCGAGGCTCCGTATGCCAAGGTCGTGAGCATTGATCTCTCGGCGGTTACCCATATTGACAGTTCTGGAGTGGCCACCCTGATTGAAGCTCTGAGAATCGCACGAAGCCAAAACATCGAAGTGAGGTTGCAGGGATTAGAAGGCCGATTACTGCGGCTGTTTCAATCGACAGGCATTCTGTCGCTGTTCAATGGAAACGCACCAACAAATACCCAGTCCGGCTGGAAGGTAGTCTGATGGCCAATGTTTTGGAAATCGTCGGCAGAGAAACTCTAAACCAGCTCGACTACGTGGGGAGTCTCAATATTCAGTTGTGGGCTACCTTGCGCGGCATGCTGAAAGCCTTGCCCCTGGTTGGGAACCGGCATCGTTGGCACGCGGCCGTTCACCAAATGTTGGAAATCGGAGTCGACGCGCTACCGATGGTGGCCCTGCTTGCGATGTGTAGCGGATTCATTCTCGCGATGCAAGGAGCATCGGAGCTGCGACGCTTCGGGGCATTGCATTACGTGATCGATCTGGTGGCCGTCGGCTTCACCCGTGAGCTGGGTCCCTTGCTGACGGCAGTGGCTGTTAGCGGCCGCTCGGGATCCGCATTCGCGGCTGAGATCGGCACCATGAAGGTTACGGAAGAGATCGATGCGCTCAAGGTCATGGCGTTCGAGCCGGTGGAATTCGTTTTGGCGCCGAAGTATCTTGCCGCACTTGTAGCCGTTCCATGTCTCAGCACGGTCGCGGGGCTGTTTGGGATTCTCGCCGGCGGGCTGTTCATGTTCTTCAGCACGCACCTGGGTCTTATTCTCTATTTTCGATACGTGCTGACGTCCATCGTATTGCGGGATGTTCTCGCGGGGCTGATTAAGAGTGTGGCGTTCGCCACCATCATTGCTCACGTGGGATGCCTGGAAGGTTTACGAGTGCGCGGCGGGCCCGATGCCGTGGGCCGTTCCACAACTTCGGCGGTTGTGCGATCAACATTCCTGGTCATCGTCGCCGATGTGATTTTCACCACAATCTTTTACTTCGTAGGGAAAAGCTAAATGGCCATCATTTCTGTGCGCGATCTCGTTGTGGAATACGATGGCCGACGTGTGCTCGATGGTTTAGACCTTGACATCGAGCCGGGCGAGATCACGGTTCTGCTCGGGGGCAGCGGTTCAGGAAAGAGCACATTGCTGCGGCAAATTCTTGGATTGGAGCGTCCGAAGTCGGGCAGCGTCTCGATCAAAGGCACCGATATCACGCGCTGCTCACAAGCCGACTTGAAGAAAGTCCGGCGCTCGATTGGAGTGGCTTTTCAGAGCGCGGCCCTGTTCAACTCATTGTCTCTGGCAGAGAATGTCGCGCTCACGCTGCGAGAGCACACCGAACTCGCACCTTCCATTATCGACCTGATTGTCTGGATGAAGCTGGCCGTGGTGGGCCTCGCGGACTTCGGCAAACTGCACCCGCAGGAACTCTCGGGCGGCATGAAGAAGCGGGCGGCGGTGGCTCGGGCTTTAGCGATGGACCCAGAAATCCTGGTACTGGACGAACCTTCCGCCGGACTTGATCCAATCGTGGCGGCCGAACTGGACGAACTTATCCTGTTCCTCAAGGAGGCTTTTCAGATAACGGCACTCGTTGTGACCCACGAACTGCCGAGTGCCTTTCGCATCGCCGACCGGATCGCAATGCTCTTCAACGGAAGGTTACTCGCCGTCGGCACAAAAGAGGACCTGCGCGCGAACCAGCATCCACGCGTGAAGCAGTTCCTCAATCGTGTGCCGGACAGCCCGGTTCATGCGCCCGCAATGGCTTCTTATCTGGAACGATACGTTCGAAGTCAGGAAGTAAAACTATGACCACAGAAGCAAAAGTCGGCGCCTTTGTCCTGAGCTGTTTCTCGGTGCTTGCGTTCACCATCATCTATCTGTTGAACGCGCAGTACAGTGGCGGCACTGCGCACTATCGCACTTACTTGCGATACGCCGGCGGGCTTGAGCCCGGAGCTTCCGTGCTGTATGGAGGCATGAATGTGGGCAAAGTTACGGCTGTGCGACCCTGGGCCGCGGATCCTACTCGAATCGAGATTCTGCTGGACGTCAAGAAAGATACTCCGCTGAATGAGAAGTCGGTGGCCAAATTAGGCTTCGTCAGCGTAATGAACAGCGCGGCTTTGTCGATCACGACCGGCACCATTGAAGCCAAGCGGCTTGCTCCGGACTCAACCATCGCCTCCCAAGAAGCCGCTAGTTTAGATGAGATTGCCGGAAAACTGGCTGGCGTCGCAGATAGCGCGAATACGCTGATTACACAGGCGCAGGGAGAACTTAACGACATCAGCAGCAACATGAATCATCTGCTCACAAATCTCGACACGATGACCGGTCCGCGGAATCAGAAAAAGGTCCAGGCCATTCTGGACAACGTCGACGGATTACTCGCGGACGAGCGCCCCAAGATCGACCGACTTACCGAGCAACTGACCAAGGTAAGCGAGCATGCGGACGAGACCATTCAGAATGTAAATGGAACAGTGACGGACTTGCGTGATCCGATGAGAAAAGATCTGGCCGAATTGCTAGTCACGTTGAATCAAGCCAAAGGCCTTATGCAGTCGATGCAAATCATTGTGCGAGCCAATGACGACAAGATCGGCGACACAGTAGAGAATCTGCGGGACGCGACTGACAACCTTAATCAGTTCACGAACTCATTAAAACAGCGTCCCTGGAGTCTGATTCGGACCAAGCAACCGGCAGATCGCCAGGTTCCAAAATAAGGGTCGGGCAGGGGAGGAGAATCCATATGAAACGACTTCCGATAGCGCTGGCATTGACACTTCCACTTTGCCTGATCCTCTCGGGCTGTGGCAGGGTGAGGTATCCGTCATATTACACATTGAATTTACCGGCTCCCCCGGATCCGCCCGCCCCGGAAAATGTCCGAACGTCCATTGCAGTGCGGGAGTTCCAGTCCCCGGGTTATCTAAGGCAGGGGCCCATCGTGTATCGAGCAACGCCGGAGCAGATCGGTTTCTACGAATATCACCGCTGGGCGGCGGACCCGCGCACGCTCGTGACCAGCGCAGTCGTCGATCATCTGCGCGCGAGCGGTCAGTACTCCATGGTATCGACGTACAACGGACGGTCAGACATCGACTACGTTTTCAGCGGGAAGTTGGAGAAAATGGAGGAACTAGATTACGAGTCCGGAGTCAAGGTGCAGGTTGCAATGTCTGCACAAATCACTCGAGTAGACACTGGCGCCACGGTCTGGAGCAACAGCGTTTCTGAAGTTGGGACAGTGTCTCAACGGAATGTCCCCGGAGTCGTGTCCCAGATGAATCGCACGATGGAGGCAGCAATTGACAAGCTGCTTGCTACGGTTCCTCCACAGCTGGCAAGGAACTGATTGGAGTTTGATTCCTGAACATTGGTAAAGCCATTCGAGATCAGTTGTTGTTCTAGGAGAAGCCGTTGGGCGATTGCACTGGGGCTTCAATTGCCAGATACTTGGACGCACCGCGTCTGGAATCAAGGGATTGGGAAGAGCAACATATCATGACTATCGCTGAAGATCGCTATCGAATGCTGCTGGGTGCGTCCACAGCGCTGGCTGATCAGCCGACAGTAAAGGCGGTGTTGCAGAGCCTGCGAGGCGTTCTGTCCAGCACTTCCAAATTGCACGGGGCCGAACTCTATGTTCTGAGCGACAACGGCCAAAGTCTGTACAGTTTCGAATTTGATCGGGCCGAGGACGCCCCCGCGATTGAACGTGGAGCCAAACTTTTACGCATTGGCGCGGTGGCGCAAGTGCTTGACGAGCAGAAACCGGTCTTGGTTCGGGACTTGTCGTCCGAAATGTTGCAGCACCCTGACCTAGCCCCCTTTGCATCCGAAGTTGCCGGGCGAAGCACCTACTTGTTCCCGGTATCAACCGCGCAAAAACGCTATGGAATTCTGTCAACGCCAAAGTTGCAGGGCCAGCAATTTGCTCCCGAAGACATTGAAATGCTTACCGCCTTGGCTTCCCACGTTGCGGTCGCTCTCGAATGCGCGCTGGCGAGAGATACGGCAGAGCTTTACCACCGACAAGTCTTGAATCAGCGAGATCAGCTCAGCCTGCTTCTGGAAATTAACAATCACATTGTCAGTAAGCTTGAAGCAGAGGAATTGTTTCAGGCTGTGGCAGGGTCGATGCGCCGGCACTTGGGGAACGACCTTACGTCATTGTGGCTTATTAATAAGCAAAAAGACCGTTTCGAACGTGAGTTTCTCGACTTTCCGGATGGAAAAGGATTTCTGGAGAAGGTGATTGTCGCCGAGCCAAATGAGCTATGGAGCGAGTGGTCACGTTTCCGGACGCCCCAGTTTTATTCCCCGACAGAGGCGCACATACCCTCAGCTCTTCGCGCAGCCGCTCGATCTGAATCGCTGCTATCAGCGGTCATGATACCGCTGTTGGGCGCAGACGGACCCTTGGGCTTGGTGACCATGTGCAGTCGCAAAGCGAACGCCTTTAATGAAGGAGACCGTGACCTGCTGTCTCAAATCGGCACTCAGATATCTCTGGTACTCGAGAATGCCCTGGCTTACGGACGGCTCCGCGCGTCACGCGACGATCTGGAAGTGCAGAAGCTCTATCTTGAATCGGAAATTGATTCTGAATACAACTTCGAAGATATTGTTGGTAAAAGCACGGGCATCAGAAAAGTGCTGGAGCAGATCGCGATTGTGGCCCCAACCAGTTCGACCGTTCTGTTGCATGGTGAGACTGGTACGGGAAAAGAACTGGTCGCCCGAGCCATTCACAACCTCAGCCCTCGGCGCGGGCGCACATTTGTCCGATTGAACTGCGCGGCGATTCCCTCCGGACTCGTCGAAAGCGAATTATTCGGCCACGAGAAAGGCGCTTTCACGGGCGCCCTTATGCAGAAGCGAGGCCGCTTTGAGCTGGCGGATCACGGCAGCCTTTTTCTCGACGAGATCGGTGATATCACAATGGATTTACAGCCTAAGCTCCTGCGGGCCCTGCAGGAACAGGAATTCGAACGGCTCGGTAGTACCAAGACCATCCAGGTCGATGTTCGTTTGATTGCGGCTACGCATCGTGATCTCGAGGGCATGATCCGCAACAATCAATTCCGCGAAGACCTTTTTTACAGGCTTAGAGTTTTTCCTATTGAAATTCCGCCGCTGCGCGAAAGACGCGAGGATATTCAGCTGCTGGTTCACTTTTTTGTGTCGCGCTTGTCTCGCCGAATGCAGAAACGCATCCGGTCTGTCCCCAAGGCCGCAATGGAGGCGTTAGTCAATGCCGACTGGCCGGGCAACATCCGCGAACTCGAGAATTTCATTGAACGGTGCGTCATTCTCACGCAAGGAGAGGAGTTGAACGTTCCACGCGCCGAGCTGAGGAAAACTGGAGTTCGCAGTGTGAGTTCATCGGCGACGACATTCGAACAGGCGGAGCGGCAGGCGATCGTCGATGCTTTGAAGATCGCCTCGGGGAGAATCGCCGGGAATGGCGGAGCGGCCGAACGCCTGGGCCTTAAGAGAACCACGCTGCAGAACAAGATGCGGAGGCTGAATATCACCCGGGCCGATTATTCAGCCTGACGGCATACGGTCGCGCGCCAGCATGAGGGCAAGCCAGACAGCTTCGTTCCACACTCGGACTCGTGCTCTAACCAGCTGAGCAATAACCACTTAAAGACGCAAATAAACTTCGGCAAACAACCTGCATTCTTCCCCCTCGCGGGCCAGATCCTAAGTGGCCCAAAAAGAGGATTCCATCATGAAGAAGTTGGCCGAAGCAGCTATTATTCTCATCCTTTTTGCAGTTGCATCGTGGGCTCAGGAAGTCAGGAACGAAGTGACAGTTCAGGGTTCCGGGTTCTTCCAAAAGCAAACCACGAGCGGCGGGATTACCAATGAATCCAGCAATTCTGGCGGCGTCATGGCCGGCTATCGATTCAATCTGAAGAATTGGCTAGCCGTTGAGGGCGACTACGACTATTTCAGAAATCATGAGACGTTCCAGGTGAGCAGCGGCACGACCTTTGTACCGATGAACACCCACGCCCTGACCGGCACGGCTATCGTGAAACTTCCTTCGTTCAAGATGCCCGCCGTCAAGCTGGTGTCTCCATTCGTGGTTGGAGGAGGCGGCGCCATGTTCTTCTCTCCACGATCAGGATCTCTGGGTGAGCAGACCCGAGGCACCTTTGTCTATGGAGGCGGCGTCGACGTGCCGGTGTCAAAACGCTTCCTGGTGCGCGCTCAGTATCGGGGTTTTGTGTACAAGACCCCGGATTTCGAACAGACCAGCCTCAAAGTCGACAAATACACTCATTCGGCTGTGCCCTCTGTTGGCCTGGTATACACGTTCTGAAGCGTCCAGCTTTCTCTTTATTTCCAACGCCCCAAGGCGGCTGATTCAGCCGCCTTGATTTCTTTAGGCCGCAAAGAACCTGCCCTCATGCTGGCACTGCCCGATGTCAGCGGCAACTCAATGTTCAGAAACCCTTCGAGCTCAACAACTTGGGTTCAGAGTTCGTGGATGGAAAGCTGCAAGGACAACCTGCGGCCTGAAATTCAAGGCTGCTTAAAGGTCGTAAGAGGGATTCATATGCTACGTGTAGGAACGCAACAATTAGACGGTTCTTTGCTCTGCAGACTTGAGGGCCGATTCACCGGGGAGGGAGCTGAACAGGTTCGCACACTTGTCACGCGCTGTGACTCAGGGCTGAAACTCGTCGTCGACCTCACGGAAATGATGTTCATCGACACCACCGGGGAACAGGTGCTTTCGTTTGCCAAGAAACTCGGGGCGCAGTTCATTGCCGAGACGTCATATTCCCGGGACGTTTGCGAACGGCTTGACCTCCCGATGGTCCGCAAGCAGAAATGGAACACAGAGCGGTCGGCGAAATCGGACGGAAACGGGCATCATCCGGATAACAGTTCTCGCCACCGGTGAGTGAGCACGAGTTCGCAGTCGTGTGCAACCAACAGGGCCCGCAAACCAGAAGCGACTTAGTGTGACGGGCTGCAGTCGAATCAGGCCTCTTGGGCGTTTCGGAGTCAACCAGCTCCGTGCCCGCGATGTCCGCGAACCCTCTCTTTCCTCTCAGCGACGTAGAGGGGAGAGTTCGCGGATATTTACTTTTTTGTGTGCTGACCTTTCAGAACGCCGTACAGCATCCACCCAACCAGGATGAACCTCAGTGAGATCCGAAAGTATCCGGATATCTTGCTTCATCTCCTTATCTGCGAATGCCCATCAAGACGCGACACTCTAACTCCGCCGCTGACAAGCGAACGAAACACTGAGCGCAGTAGCCGATGTTTTTCACTGCCCGTATGAGGGCAGCTTTCTTCGACCGGATATGGGCATTCCGTGGCTTTCTCGACCTTTCGCATCTTTGATTCAAGAACTTGCAAGCAAACAGCAGTTGGCACGGCACCTGCAATCTTTGTGCACACGACCGACAACACGGGATCGGTCAACTTCAAAGTGGAGTCAGGCCTCAGCCGAGGTTCCAGGTAGACGAATCATGAAATCGAAACATTACCTACTGCTTCTTACAATTGTTGCGTTCGCCTTACCGATTCGGACGCTCGCCCAACAGGTTACGCAGGATACGCCGATTCTTACCCTCGACGACGCCGTCTCCATTGCACTCGCGAACAATCGGCTCGTCAAAAACTCGTTGCTCGAAGCGCAAAAGTTCGACTTTCAGGTGAGCACGATGCGCAGCCGGCGACTGCCTAACTTTCACTTTTCGGTCCTGGGCGGTGAATTGTTGCAGCCGTTTGACTTCACTTTCGCTAAGGGAACCTTCGGGACGTACCCGGGAACCGGGCCTATTCCATCAACGGATGCGAAGGTCCATACGCCAGCAAGATTGACTGCGTTCTTGAATGGCAGCATCGATCAGCCGCTGACACAGCAGTACAAGATCGGACTAGGAATCCGCGCAACGGAACTTGGGCGCGACATCGCCAAAGAAGACGTGCGCGCCGAGCGCCAGAAGATCGCAGCTGAGGTGCGTAGCGCCTACTTCGAGTTGGTTGCCACCCAGGCCGCTGTGGATGCAACACGGGAAGGCGTGCGAACGCTCGAGGAGGCACAGCGCGTTACGCTGCGCTACGTCGCCGAGAACAGCGTACTCAAGGGAGACCAGTTGGAAGTCGATGCGCGTTTGACCAAGGCGCAATACGACTTGTCCGTGGCAGAAAATGGACTGACGACACAGCACGAGCACCTGAACCAACTTCTGGGACGAGACATCGCCACTCCCTTTCGGGTTGACTTCGTTCCCGAAGAGGACACGGCGACTTTGACTCTCACCGAGGCACGCCAGCAGGCATCAGAGAGTCGGCCCGAGATCCGCCAAGCTCATCTCAAGGAAAAACAAGCCAATTACGACCGCCGCCTCGCCAAGGCCGAGTACATACCGGACCTTGGTCTTGCGGTCAGCTATATGGGAGTCCAGAACGTGCAAGTCCTTCCCACCAACGTTGGGGTGGCCGGCTTTGCGTTGACCTGGGAACCATTTGATTGGGGACGCCGGCGCAATCGAGTACGCGAAAAATCTAACACTCTAGCCCAAGCGCATAACGGCGCACAGGAAGCCGAATCGCAGATCGGAGTTGAGGTTGGAGCTAAGTTCCGAAAGTGGAAAGAGGCTGCGTTGTTGCTGAAGGCGACCCGCACTGGCCATGAAGCCGCGGCCGAGCAGCTCCGTGTCACCGGCAATAAATACAAAGAACAAGCAGCTCTCGTAAGAGATCTCTTACAGGCTCAGGCCCGAAGTTTGGAAACCGCATTTCAGTATCAGCAGGCGCTGTCTTCGTATTGGAGTTCTCTTGCAGATTTGCGCCGTGCGATGGGAGAGGAATAAACGTGAGAAAAACAATCGCAATCTTTTCATTGATGCTCGGCATGGCCGGATGTGCGTCGCATAAGCCGCTGACTCAACCGCCGCAGGGCGTTCAGGCCCAAGCGATCGAGAAACAACTAGGCTCGAATGGCAACGGCCTGCGTTTCTCAGCAGTGGTCACGCCTGACTCGGAAGTCCCTTTGTCGTTCAGAATCCCTGGGTACGTCACTTCGCTCAAGCAAGTGCGTGGGCAGGACGGCAGGATGCGGGACATTGCAGAAGGCGACGGAGTTAGCCGAGGCGCGGTGCTGGTCCGTATCCGATCGTCGGAATACGAGGACAAGGTTCACCAGGCGTCATCGCAAGCCGCTGCTGCCCAAGCGGTGGTAACCAAGGCGAAACTCGATTTCGACCGTGCGTCACACTTGTACGACTCGCAGAGCCTGACGAAGCCCGACTTCGATGCGGCTCGCGCGCAGTATGACGCCAGCCAGGAGCAGTTGAAATCGGCTCGCGCATTGACCAGTGAAGCGGATATCGCTCTCCGCGACACGTCTCTCGTTGCTCCATTCGACGGCGACATCGTGAAGAAATCGGTAGAACTGGGCGGATTTGTGGGTCCCGGCGTTCCTACTCTTGCGCTCGCGAAGACAGATACGGTGAAGATTGTAGTGGGAGTGCCCGACACGGTTGTCCGTTCGGTAAGGGTAGGGCAGCCCGTCGATGTTGCCATCGATGCGTTCCCATCACGAACGTTTCATGCGCGGGTCAGCCGCATGTCATCGGCCGCCGATGCGATCACACGCAACTTTGACGTTGAAGTTGCCATTCCGAACCGTGACCACATGTTGAAGGTGGGCATGATCGGCTCCCTGCAATTCGCGAATGCCGATGGCGCACCGCGACCGTCCGCGCTGCTGGTCCCACTTTCTGCAATCGTGCAAGCCAAAGATGGCAAGTACGGCGTTTTCACCGTCTCAGACTCGAACGCGGGCGAAGTGGCCCGCCTACACCCCGTTGAAATCGGCGCTGTGACTGGCACGCAAATCAGCGTACTCAATGGTCTAGAAACGGGAGACCGCATCATCACCACCGGCGCCAATCTGCTTAAGGATGGCCAGAGTGTAGAGGTCCTTCAATGAAAGCTGAGAATCCAAATAACAGTCGTAACGTCGCACGATTCTTTGTCAACAACCGGCAGATTGCCTGGGTGGCGCTATTTGCAACTCTGGCGTGGGGCGTGTTCGGTTACATGAACATGCCCAAACGGAAAGATCCTGACATACCCGTGCGCATCGCCCTCGCCATTACCCCCTGGCCTGGGATCTCGGCGGACAAGGTCGAGCAATTGGTCACCCGGAAGGTTGAGCAAGCCATCACCGGCAACAGCAAGGTGGACCGTGTGGAGTCCACCACGCAGGACAACATCTCTGTTGTGCAGGTCAGGCTGTTGGACAACATCAAGAATACGCAGCAGGAATTCCAGGACATTGGGCAACGACTGAACCAGATCACGGACCTTCCTGACGGTGCCGGACCTGTAACCTGGATCAGCGACTTCGGGGACACCGCAGCTCTGATGTTGACAGTCGCCAGCCCGACCATCCCTGATCTTGAAATCGCATTGCGTGCGCGCGGCGTTCAAGATGCGATCCAGAAAGTGCGCCAGGGAGTCATGAGCGGCCGTGTTGCCGTCCTCTACTGCTACCCGGCGTCAGTTTCACCAGCAGTAATCGAACGGCCATTTGCGATCCTCGCGGCACAGGCCGAACGCGACGGATTCGCGCATGATGTTCGTTCGCTTTCCGTAGGAAGCTGCTCTGGAATCGACTTTGCAACGAACAAGTCGGATGAGGAAATCCGCGCCTATGGACAGCAATTCGTTCAGAAGAAATTGCAGGAGTACGACTTCCATCCCGACGCGTGGGGCCCAATCATTATCCGCGATCCTCAATCCACCAAGGATCGTATCGCTGAAGTAGCGAACAACCGTTATTCGTTCCGGCAGCTCGATGATTTCACAGATCTGATCCAGCGCACTCTGCAACGCGTGCCCGAGGTCGCAAAGGTCCAGCGTGTTGGCGTTCTGCCCGAAGAAATCTACCTGGAGTACTCGGATAGCCGGCTGGCCGCCCTGAAATTGCAGCCGACGAAGATCAAAGACATCCTGAATGCGAGGAACGTGACCGCGCCGGGCGGAATCGTCCAGACCCAATCGCGAAACATCCTGGTGGACGCCACCGCCGAGTTCAAAAGCACGAAAGACATTGGAAACGTGCTCTTGGCATCGTCGCCGACTGGAGCGCCGCTTTACTTGCGCGACCTTGTCGACATCTCGCGTGCCTATCAGACACCCACGCGGTACCTGAACTACATGATGTCACGCGAGGCAGACGGAACGTGGCACCGCAACCGTGCCATCACTCTAGCGGTGCAAATGCGGTCGGGGGAACAGATCTTCAAGTTCGGCGAAGCGGTCGATAAAGCGCTCGCCAACGTACGCCCGCAACTGCCGGCCGACCTGGTTGTGGCTCGCACCTCCGACCAGCCGCGACAAGTGAAGGAACTCGTCAGTCTCTTGATGGGCAGTCTCTATGAGGCCATTGTCCTCGTTGTGATCGTCGCCCTGGTCGGCTTCTGGGACTGGCGGGCTGCCATGCTGATGGCGGCCTCCATCCCTCTGACATTGGCGATGACGTTCGGCATCGTTCACGTTCTTGGAATTGACATTCAACAAGTGTCGATCGCGACACTGATCATCGCCCTCGGCTTGTTGGTCGATATGCCGGTAGTGGCCGGCGATGCGATCAAACGCGAACTAGGCTCCGGCTCTCCGCGCGATCTCGCATCCTGGATTGGACCGACGAAACTGGCCAAGGCGATTGTGTTTGCCACCATCACGAACATCGTCGCCTACCTCCCCTTCCTGATGCTGAGTGGCGACACAGGTTTCTTCCTTTACAGCTTGCCCGTGGTTATGACGTGCACGCTGATCGCTTCGGTCATCGTTTCTTTCACTTTCATTCCACTGATTGCGTACTACATGATTAGGCCCCCGAAACGCCTCGAAGCGCCGATGGTGGAACGGAGGAAGCAAGGTTTTCCCGCACTCTACTATCGCGTTGGTACCTTCGCGCTCAGACATCGTTGGGGTACGTTCGCCGGCTCGTTGATCGTCCTGGTATTGGGTGGAGTGTTTTTCCAAATGTTGAAGCCGCAATTCTTCCCCAAGGACCTCTCCTACCTGTCATACGTTGACGTCTGGCTCCCCCCCGATGCGCCGCTGGGTGCGACAGACACGGTCGCGCAGCGAGCGGAGACGGTGATTCGCCAAGAATGCGAACGCTTCGGAGAAGAACACCGCCAGAAAGATGTTTTGAAATCCTTGACTACCTTCGTTGGCGGCGGAGGGCCTCGATTCTGGTTCTCCGTCGACCCGGAGCGGCAGCAACTGAATTATGCGCAAATCCTTGTCGAAGTGAGCGATAAGCACCTCACGAATGAACTAGTTGGGCCTCTGCAGACGGCACTGAGTCGCGAAGTTCCGGGCGCACGGGTTGATGTTCGACAACTCGAAACCGGCAAACCAGTCGGTATTCCCGTGTCCGTTCGAATCTCGGGTCCGGAAATCGAAGTTCTGCATCGTCTCTCTGGTGAACTCCAGGGAATGTTCCGGGCCCAGGCCAATGCGACCCGGGTTCGAGACGATTGGGGCGAACCTGCAATGAATGTCCGGCTGAAAGTTGACCCGGACCGCGCCAATCTCTCCGGCATCACCAATCTGGATATCGCGCTCTCATCGGCGGCCGCAGAGAGTGGATTGCCTGTCTCCACTTACAGAGAAGCTGACAAACAGATCCCCATTGCCGTTCGTTTGCGCATGGAGGAACGCGCTGGGCTCTCCGACATTCAAAATGCGTACGTCTATTCCCTGACGAACAGTCAGCGCGTACCTCTAAGACAGGTATCGAGCGTTACAACGGAAATGGCGGTATCGAAAATCAAGCGGCGCAATCAGTTCCGCACGGTTACGGTATCGGCGTTCCCGATTCCGGGCGTATTGCCCTCTCAAGTGCTCACGCCGTTGTTGCCAAAGATCAAAGAGTTCCAGAAGAATCTGCCTCCGGGCTATTTTCTCGAGATTGGAGGCGAATACGACGAGCAGCAGAAAGGATTCAAGGAGCTCAGCGTGGTCATGGCGATTTCGGTACTGATGATCTACATCGCCCTGGTTGTGCAGTTCCGAAGTGCCGTTAAGCCGCTTCTCGTCTTTGCTGCAATCCCATACGGAATGACGGGAGCCCTCGCCGGCCTCGTCGTCATGGGCCAACCCTTCGGCTTCATGGGGTTCCTGGGAGTCGCAAGTCTGGTCGGCGTGATCGTAAGTCACGTCATCGTGCTATTCGATTTCATTGAAGAAGCGCACGAAGAGGGAAAACCTCTGCAAGAGGCGCTTCTCGATGCCGGGATCGTGCGACTCAGACCCGTGATGATCACTGTCGGCGCGACCGTGCTCGGGCTTATACCTTTGGCGATCCACGGGGGACCGCTGTGGGAGCCTCTCTGCTACGCGCAGATTGGTGGTCTCACGATTGCGACGTTTGTGACGTTGCTGCTGGTCCCGGTGATCTACTCGATCTTTGTGTTGGATCTGAAGTTGATTAAGTGGGACTCTCCGGCGGAAGCCGAGCGAACGCCGGCAGCCGAGCTAACAACAGAAGCTTTCCGCTTCGCGGATTAGGTGTGAAAAGCGATTTTGAACGAGGAAATCATCGTATGAATACTTGCACTAGCGTTACCAGTCTATTCTCAGAACTGAAAACCAGAATTGATACTCGCCAAGCGCGAATCGGCGTAATCGGTCTTGGTTATGTGGGCCTGCCGTTGGCTCTGCTGTATACGGAAGCGAAGTTTCAGGTCACTGGTTTTGACATCGACCAGCGCAAGGTCACAACTCTCACCTCCGGTGGATCCTACATCTATCGGATTCCACCCACAGAGATCCAGAGTGCGCGGGCACGAGGCTTTTCTGCGACCGCGGACTTTTCGACCCTGACGCAGATGGACGCCGTCATTATCTGTGTGCCTACTCCTCTGAACGAATATCGCGAACCTGATCTCAGTTTTATTACTAACACCGCAAAGGCGATAGCCCCGCATCTACGTGCCGGTCAATTAGTAGTGCTTGAGAGCACGACTTATCCCGGCACCACGGAGGAAGTTTTTATCCCAATTTTGGAGGAAGGCAATCGCTTTGGTTTGAAAGCCGCCAGCGACACAGCGCCTGACGGAACGAATGAATTTTTCGTAGCTTTTTCTCCTGAGCGAGAAGACCCCGGCAATGAGACGGTTGCACGTCGTGACATCCCGAAAGTCGTGGGGGGCGTGAATTCCAGAGCCACAGATCTGGCCGCGGCACTATACGGGACAATTTTCAATCGCACCGTCCCCGTTTCCTCGCCGGCCGTCGCCGAGATGACCAAGCTTCTGGAAAACATCTACCGGTGCGTCAACATCGCGCTCGTCAATGAACTCAAGCTCTTGTCATTGCGAATGGGAATAGATATCTGGGAGGTCATCGAGGCCGCCTCCACCAAGCCATTCGGCTTTCAGCCCTTCTATCCTGGCCCCGGCCTAGGCGGACACTGCATTCCCGTGGATCCGTATTATCTATCGTGGAAGGCGAAGGAGTGGGATTTCCAGACTCGCTTCATCGAACTTGCTGGAGACATTAACAGCGGCATGCCCTATCACGTGGTCTCAAGCGTCAGCCGAGCTCTGAGTCAACAGAGCAAGGCGATGAAGGGGGCCAAGGTCCTGGTGCTCGGAGTGGCCTACAAGAAGGACATTGATGACCTGCGCGAATCTCCGGCCCTGACTATTATTGAGTTGCTGCAAAAGGATGGCGCTCAGGTCAGCTACAACGATCCTTATTTTCCCTTTATCGGCAAAGGGCGCCATTACGATCTGCAGATGAAATGCACCCCTGTGGACAACGTACACAAATATGACTGTGTGCTGATCGTGACCGACCATTCCGATTATGACTATGAATGGATCGCGCAGCACGCATCCCTGGTGGTGGATACGCGCAATGCGATGAGGGGCATTCACGGCGACAATATTGTGCGCTGTTAAGGCTGAGGAGACCGATTCCGAACCATGATATTGCTTCAGCAAGCTGGTGCTGCGGTTCTTCTCGTTGGGCTTACACTCATTCTGCAGTGTGGCGGTGCCGCCGCACTCATCATCTGGATCAGAAGTATTCCACGAGAGACTCACAGGGTACGGGTGTTCCGCTGCGCCACGCTGGTCATGCAAACCACCGTAGCTGTCATTGTTCTGCATGGAATCGTTATTCTGCTGTGGGCGAGCTGTTATCGCTGGCTGTGCCTTCCATCCTGGGAATCTGCGTTTTACTTCTCGGCGAGCAGCTATGCGACAGTCGGATACGGGGATGTGATCCTTCCATCGAAGTGGCGCCTGTTAGGCCCACTGGAAAGCATGGTCGGCATGTTGATGGCAGGTGTATCCATTGGCCTTTTGTTCGCGGCTGTTACTCATCTGGTCGATGGCAATTCAGGAGAGGGTCTACCACCTCACGCCAAGTCCGCGAATGCGGGTCAAGTCGGCCTGCGACAGAGGCGACGCTGCTATTTCCGTGGGCCGCGCTCGAATGTCTATATTCCGTAAAGGAAAGTTCATTTACATCGGAGGTGTAGCGATTTGGCAGCCATGTCGTAGGCCGTTGTCGAGATCACGTGTGAGATCTCACCACACCCGGAGAAATCATGGAGTTCCGTAATAATAAGGTTAGCTCGCAGAGCGTCGGCACCCTCGAGGATACCCTCACGCACGGCCTTCTTGATTCGCCACAACGGTCGGATTGGTGCGAATCGCACTGACTTTGGCTAGGCGACGACGGTGCCGTTCGGCGCCACTGAACTTCGCCGCAAGGAAGCTTTTTACGCAGTTCCAGGCAACGGCAACACCTGTCGTCAAACCGCCGAGGCAAAGGATGTTCATATTGTCACCCTCCACGCCCTGGCGCGCTGAAAAGTCGTCGTGACAGACTGCCGCGCGCACCCCTTCAATCTTATTTGCAGCGATGGACGCCCCTATGCCACTGCCACAGAGCAAGACACCACGGTCCACGACTCCGTCTGCGACGGCGCGAGCCAGCGGGATCGCAAAGTCCGGATAGTCGTCGTCCCTGTCGTATTGCAGATTGCCGAAGTCCACAACTTGGTGGCCTTTCGCGTTAAGCAAGATGTAGATTTTCTGTTTCATTTCGTATCCGCCATGATCGGCGGCTATGCCAACTTTCATCTTTTCACCTCAGATCTGGTGCGGTTCGGGCTCGAGCATTGACCTCAGCAGGTTGCACTCATTGGGCCAAACGGGAATCACGGCATGTGTGTGGATGACCACCAGAATTCTCGCGCACGATGCGCCACTTCACTGCCCACATTGAGGCACTGCCCTGGGCAAGGTATGACGAATTCACGTTCACTCCCCGAACACAATCAAGATTAAAGGTTTAGGCGGGGATCGGATTGGCAGTCCACCTGCTGTTCCTCAATGTCCAGGTGCGTCAGTTCGACTGGAAAATGGGGAGAGCGACGTGGGAGCCATTAACTCAATTATTGAATGTGCGCTGACTGGCAGCCAACAGACGCGCAAACCGAAGAAGGCGAGGAGATGGAGAAGTATTCTCAAGCAAGCGCGCAAGGGCGGTACCGCGCCCAGACCACAGTCTCTCATTCAGGGCTCGCTCCGATTTTTCGCAGCTCTGCTGGGTTTTGGTTTACTCGGCTACTTGGTCTTTCGAAGCGGACCGGGCACCGTTTGGAAACAATTGCAGGCAGTCGGCTGGGGATTCGCTCTCGTTATCCTCTTGGGAGGGCTCTCACAATTGGCCAAGACATGCGCATGGAGACACGCGTTTACCTGCGATATCAGCGGCCTTTCCTGGTTCCGTAGTTTCGTCGCGCAATTGATTTCGGACGGATTCGGACAACTTGGTGTCGCTGGAAAAGTGGTCGGCGAGGGGACGCGCATATCACTGTTGCGTCGCGCAGTGCCTCTATCGAATGCATTATCGGCTGGTGCGATTGACGGGGCTCTCCATACCTTCACCGCCCTGCTCATCACTGTTTCAGGAATCTCAGCCACCTTACTGCTTGCCCCACTCTCTGGTACGTGGCGCACGTACGCAATGCTGCTCGTTGCTGTGCTCATGTCGGCGGTTATCCTGGCAGTTGTGTCTATTAGAAACCGGTGGCAGTTAGTGGGCCATGCCACCCGGGCAATTGGCCGATTGCCCCGGCTTCGTGAATGGGTCAGCAGCAAACAGCCAATCATCGACTCAGCGGAAGACAACCTCCTCACCTTTCGTGACGAAGCCCCATCCGCGTTCTGGGCGACTCTGCTTCTCAACCTCCTTTGGCACATGCTGGCAATCCTGGAGGTTTACATCATTCTGCGATTTATGGGAGCAAGAGTAGCCCTGAGCGGCGCTTTCATCGTGGAAGCTCTAACCAAGGTGATCAACCTCGTGGGCGCGCTTAACCCAGGCAACGTCGGGACCTATGAAGCTGGAAATATCCTAATTGCGAAGATCTTTGGCGTGACGGGCACTGCTGGATTGACCCTGGCATTGTGCCGACGCCTGCGAACCGTTTTCTGGGCAGGGGTGGGAGCCATGTGCATGATCGCTATGAAGAAGGCCGAGGCGCCGACGGCAATAGCGGCAAAGCTAGATCCGGCAATAGAGCCGCTCCACCTCGAATAGGGCTTCGCTAATACGCCTATGCAGGGGAACAAACGATCTTCGAATCGAAGTGGGCGTGACCAGATGAGGTCCCGTGCCCATTACCGGGCACCGTATGGTCGTGCGGTACCAAGGTTTATTTCAGAACCACAACATAAGACATGATTTGAATCCGAGGAAGTTCGGCAACTGGCGTGCCTTCATCATCTGGTGCACCAGTTCCGGCCCTTTCAAGGAGCCGCACAAATGTCTCGAGCGCAATGCGCCGCTGCGCCGGTGAATGACAACAAGCAAGCGGCCTTAGGAGTTCAGTCAATGATCAAGAATTGTGCATTACTCATGGTTACCTTCGCGATGCTCGCATTTTGCCCCCTCGGCCGCGCCCAAGATCAGGAGCCCACGATAGACTCCACCATAGCCGTGGTGAGGGCCAATATGCAGGCAGACAGAACTACCCTCATCACGACCGGAATGAATTTCAACGAGAAAGATGGCGCAGCCTTTTGGCCGATCTATAAGGAATACGAGTACGAACGATCCAAGCTGGATGATCGTCGCGTTGCCGTTATCAAGGAGTACACCCAGAAGTACCCGACCGTGACCGACTCCGAGGCCAAAGCGATGGCTGAACAAATGCTGGATTGCGAGTCTCGTCAGGCTGACTTGAAGAAGAAGTATTACAAGAAGTTCAACAAGGTGCTTCCCGCCCTTACCGTCACAAAATTCTTTCAATTGGAGCGTCGGGTCGACTTGATGATGGATATGCAGGTTGAAGCCTCACTTCCGCCGCTCACCCAGGCACAGTATGCCGTGCAAGGGGGTAACGCGGCACAAGCTCCGCAGGTGATCGTGGCGGAACCGCCTCAGCAATGAGGCCTGCTGCTCTTCGACGGCGATTCTTATCCAGGGAGCACTCGATGTTCAGCATGATGAAGCGGCCAGTGATTCTTGGGGCGTTGCTTATGTCGGCCGTCATGGTACTGGCGCAAACCGAAGCCCAGAGAGAGACGCTCTCGGTGCAAGGCTACCAAGGCCACGCGAGAGTCATTCGAGACCGTGGGCGTGTATTCGTGGACGCGGAGGAACTGGCGCGGATAACCAAAGGCTCGCTGAGCTTCGAGGAGGACCGAATCATTCTCAGGCTCATCCCGAGTGATGCTTCGGAGCCGACCCGCGACACCGCTGAGAAGTCCGGCTTCTCACCCGCGTTCAGGGGGGCCGCGATAGAGGCGATGGCTTCGATAAGAGAATGGGGTGGAATGCTGCAGGTGATTGTTGAAAATGGCTATCCCGTCGGAAAGGCCATGGCAGGAAATACGATTCGTGCCTATCAGGGTCGAGCTGCCGATCGTCTCGCTTTGGCTTCCGCCGCTGCATCCACGGATGATGACCACCGCGGGCTTGAGTCGTTGAGGAACGAGTTCAACAGCCTGCAGGCCTGGGCTCAACGGTTTGTTGACGCTCGGAATTCCCTGAACGCAGCCGACCTATCCACATCGGAAAACCCGCTCAAGGATGACGAGGACGCTCAGAAGATCATCCGTTGCGGTCAATTCCTGGCGCAGATGTTCGCCGGGGGTGGCTTCCAGGATGATGCAGCCTGTCATTAGGTTCCTAACACGTGCAAAACGCACTTTCTCAATCCATCGCAGTCAGGGACTTCGTGGCTGACGCAGCGTCCACCCCAGCAGCGTCGGCGCAAAAACGACGCACGTGGGCACACACGGAGGGGCTTCCATTGCCGCTGGGGGTTACCTGGATCGAGGAAGACCTGGCCTTCAATTTTGCGGTGTGTGCTGAACATGCCGAGAGTGTGAAACTGTTTCTCTATTCCCCGACCGATTTGGCAAAGCCAGTTTTGACATTTCCCCTCGATCCTATCCGCAATAAGTCAGGGCGGATCTGGCACTGCAGGATCCCGCTTGATCGAATGTGCGATGCCCGCTATTACGGTTACTCGGTTTCAGGGCAGGCCGTCGGTGGTCTGCGCAGCTTCGATCACGAGAAGGTTCTTCTAGATCCCTATGCGAAACGAGTTTTCTTCCCGCCGGGTTTTGATCGTAAGCGCGCGATGGGCTCAGGCGCCAATCACGCGCAGGCACCGCTCGGAGTCTTGCCTGAACTGCGTAATGCATTTGACTGGGCAGGAGATGTTTCACCGCGGCCCGAATCGGACGCGATCATTTACGAACTCCACGTCAAGGGATTCACGCGCCATCCCAGTTCCGGCGTTTATCCATCCCGAGCCGGAACCTACACGGGCTTGATCGAAAAGATCCCATACTTGAAAGACCTTGGGATCACCGTTGTCGAACTGATGCCCATATTTCAGCGCGATCCTCATGAAGGCGAATATTGGGGCTACATGCCTTTGAACTTCTTCGCGCCTCACGCGCAGTATGCATCGCGTGGTGACGACGAGCAGTGTCATGAGTTCAAGAGTATGGTTAAGGCTTTTCACAAAGCCGGAATCGCCGTTGTGCTCGACGTCGTTTACAACCATACATGCGAGGGCGATCATGTCGGCCCTACCTACAGCTTCAAGGGTTTCGACCCTTCGGGTTATTACATGCTGTCATCCGACCCTCGCAGCCCCTACGCTAATTACTCGGGCACTGGCAATACATTCAATTTCAGCCAGGCGCACGTGCGCAAAATCGTCATGGACAGTCTTCGGTATTGGAAGAACGAGATGCACATCGACGGTTTCCGCTTCGATCTGGCATCGGTGTTTAGCCGCAATGCCGATGGATCACTGAATTGGGGAGATGCTCCCATTTTCAGCGAAATCGCCGCCGACCCGGAGTTGGGTCGATTGGCTTTGATCGCAGAACCCTGGGACGTCGGAGGATATCAACTGGGACGCGGGTTTCCCGGCACCACCTGGCTGCAATGGAACGCCCGCTATCGTGACGATATCCGTCGTTTCGTCAGGGGTGATGCGATGATGGTGCCAGATTTGATGCGTCGCATCTATGGCAGTGACGATCTATTTCCCGACAGCCGCGAGCATAGCTATCACGCATTTCAGACCGTGAACTATATCGATTGCCACGACGGGTTCACGCTGTATGACCTGGTTTCCTACAATCAGAAGCATAACGAAAAAAACGGCCATGACAACCAAGACGGCATGGACGCGAATTACAGTTGGAACTGTGGACATGAAGGCGACGAGGGCGCGCCGGCAGAGGTTCTGGCTCTGCGCCGGAAACAGGCGAAGAACTTCTTCTGCCTGCTGATGCTCTCGAACGGCATCCCGATGTTCCGCGCTGGTGACGAGTTCCTGAATACTCAGCTCGGGAACAACAATCCCTACAACCAGGACAACGAAATCAGCTGGCAAAATTGGAGCCAGCTGGAAACGAATCGGGACGTGTTCCGCTTCTTCAAAGGAATGATTGCGTTTCGCAAGTCTCATCCTTCTTTATGTCGCAGCAGATTCTGGCGCGAAGACATTTCCTGGTACGGTGTTGGACCTACGGTCGATCTGTCGACAGATTCACGCAGCCTGGCTTTCTGTCTGCATGGCGCCTCCCAGGGCGACGATGACATCTACGTAATGATCAATGCGTATTGGCAACCGCTGCAGTTCCAGATTCAAGAGGGTGCGCCTCAAGATTGGGTGAGAATCGTAGACACCGACTTGCCCAGTCCCGACGATTTCTCGGAATCCCTGTTGCCCCTTCAAGAAAACACGTATCAGGTAGCCGCCCGATCTGTCGTTGTGTTGCGCTCGCAAAACAAGAGTGTTTTTTCGCGCAAGGATGGAATCACTGACGCGAGGCCGCTGACAGTGCTAAATTAGGTCGCTGACGGGCGACCTATGATCCAATCTACAGTTCCCGCTCAGCGCGGTTGCCGTGAAGCCGCGCGAGGTCGCGAATGAAACCTTCGCTGAGGGTCATCATCATTGGCGCGCTCACCGTGCTGTTCGGGACTGTCCCCCTTTTTGCGTTGAACCCGTCGTTGGATGTTAGCCAATACGGCCATACTGCGTGGACTGCCCGGGACGGGTTTTCCGTCGGCGCTATTTTCGCGATGGCCCAAACGCCTGATGGGTATCTGTGGCTCGGTAGCGAATTCGGGCTGTATCGCTTCGATGGAGTTTCCCCCGTCCTCTGGCAACCTCCTGCTGGTCAGCAACTCCCCAATAAGCCATATGCCCTCCTGGTGACGCGAGATGGCACACTCTGGATCGGCACCTTTGAAGGCCTTGTGAGTTGGAACGGCGCAAAGCTGACTTCTTACCCGGAAATTGGCCCAACCTTTGTGACATCGCTGCTCGAAGACCATGAAGGAACTGTATGGGTGGGCACTTACAGCAGCGAAAATGTGCCAGCCCGCGTGTGCGCCATACGAGCCGGCAACGTACAGTGTGAGGGAAACGATGGCGCCTTCGGCTCATTTGTTTGGAGTTTGGCTGAGGATGGCTCAGGCTCTCTGTGGGTCGGAGCCGACTCCGGAGTTTGGCGATGGAAACCCGGTCCTCCACAACGCTACGCAGTACCTGGAATGCGGGTTGGCGACCTTCTCAAGTCCGATGGCGGCCGGCTGCTGATTGGAATCAGCGGGGCAGGATTGAAGCAGCTGCTTGCCAACAAGCTGGAACCGTATCCGATTCATAGCGCGACGAATCGGAATGCGCTGCTTGCGGACCGCGAAGTCGATTCGAACAAGCTGCTGCGCGACCGTGACGGTGGCCTCTGGATTGGAACCCATCAACGGGGGCTTATCCATATACATGACGGCAGGACGGACGTATTTTCAAAAGCCGACGGACTCTCAGGCGACATCAGCTGCAGTCTCTTCGAGGATCGTGAAGGCAATGTTTGGTTTGCCAGCACGCGGGGGCTGGACCGGTTTCGAGAGCTACCTGTCAATACGATTTCTAAGAAACAGGGCTTGTCCAGCGGCAATATCTCTTCTCTGGTCGCAGGCGCTGACGGAAGCATTTGGGTAGGAACTCACGATGGCTTGACCAAGTGGAAGAATGGGCAGAGCACGATTTTCCGCAAGCCCAATGGGCTGCCGGACGATTTTGTTAATTCGCTCTTCATGGACAACCGCGGCCGTCTCTGGTCCTCGTTCTCAGGGCACAGACTCTCATACTTCAAGGACGGCAGATTTGTGAGCGTAGCTGGCGTGCCCAGCGACCAAGTGTTTTGCATTGCGGGCGACGACAAAGACAATCTATGGCTGTCGGGGGAGAAAGGCCTGTCACATTTCCGCAGTGGGCATTTCGTCGAGAATTTCCCCTGGTCAGTCATGGGGCGTCACCAACAAGCGAAGATTGTGGCCCCAAATGAAGGTGGAGTGTGGCTTGCATTCTGGACGAACGGGGGCGTCTTATACTTTAAGGATGGTCAGGTCCGCGCCTCGTTCACTGCCGCTAACGGGCTGGGAAAGGGGCACGTGGCGAGCATTCGACTCGATCAGAAGGGTGCCCTGTGGGCGGCAACACAGGAGGGTGGGCTCAGTCGCATCAAAGATGGCCGCATCGCCACGCTTACAACGAACAATCGTTTACCGTGTGACACGATCCATTGGTCCATTGAAGACGACGACCATTCCCTCTGGCTGAACACGGCTTGTGGTCTCGTGCGGATCGCACAAACTGAACTGGATGCGTGGATCGCCAACCCGACGCGTGGGATTGAAACCACAACGTGGACTGCTGCGGACGGTGTTGGGGTTGCCTCCACTTCGCCGGCCTACTTTAATCCTCCCGTCGCTAAGTCGCCCGACGGCAAACTGTGGTTTTTGGGGGCAGAGGGCGTCTCACTCGTCGATCCCCGTCATCTTGCCTTCAACAAAATCCCGCCCCCCGTTCACATCGAGCGGATCATCGCGGACCACAAGTCATACTGGCAAAACTTGCCCGACCAGGCAGTATCCCACTTGCGCCTGCCGGCACGGGTGCGTGATCTCACGATCGACTTTAGTGCGCTGAGCCTCGCCGCGCCGGAGAAGGTTCACTTCAAGTTCAAGCTCGAAGGGCAGGACAGCGACTGGAGAGAGGTAGTCAATGATCGCGAAGTGCAGTATTCAAACCTGCGTCCTGGCTCGTACAAGTTCCGGGTGATTGCAAGCAACAACAGCGGCGTATGGAACGAGCAAGGCGACGCGCTTGAATACTCCATTGATCCCGCGTATTACCAGACGAATTGGTTCCGTGCCTCGTGTGTAGCTGCGTTTATGGCACTGTTGTGGACTGCCTATCAGTTGCGAGTCCGGCGCTTGCATCATGAATTCGATATGACGCTGGAGGCCCGCGTCGGTGAGCGTACACGCATCGCTCGCGATCTGCATGACACTCTGCTGCAGAGCTTCCACGGATTGTTGCTCCGGTTCCAAACGGTTTCCATACTGCTGCCGGAGCGCCCGATTGAGGCAAAGGAGAAA
>Ga0209698_10000749_pt1 | contig 37225 bp, 29 predicted proteins | sample LitLauG_LLR_2012_FD_187203 | JGI IMG/M metagenome (GOLD analysis project Ga0209698, IMG submission 187203) | Freshwater sediment microbial communities from Pennsylvania, USA - Little Laurel Run_MetaG_LLR_2012 (SPAdes) (version 2) | ecosystem: Environmental > Aquatic > Freshwater > Creek >... | reverse complement strand
AAGCTCCGATCCACGCACCGGAACCGCTGCCTCAATGTACTCAAAAAAACGGCCGCGTGCAGCAGCTTCCTGCAAAAATTCTTCGAAGGCGCGGCGCTGTGCCGCGCAATCGTCGGTCGCATTGACGCGCCTGGACAGTTCCTCCCCGCCCAGCAAACCGCGTGCCAGAAAATGAATGCGTTTGCGTGCAGTTCGTGCACCGATGGGTTCGCCGTAGTGCAGATAGTGGTCGTCGAGGTGGCGCAGCAGGAGCGGCTGCACCTCGACGATGCTGGGCGGCTCCATGCGCGTGCCGTGCTGCAGGTAATAATCGATCTCGCGAAAGATCCAGGGCCGCATCTGCGCCGCCCGGCCGATCATCACGGCATCCGCGCCGGTGTGGGCCAGCACCGACTGCGCCATTTCCGGGCTGTCGATGTCGCCGTTGGCCACGACGGGAACGCCGACGCGCGACTTCACCTCGGCGATGGTGTCGTATTCGGCGTGGCCACCGAACCCGCAGGCGCGCGTGCGGCCATGCAGCGTGAGCATCTGTACCCCGGCCGCTTCGGCCATTTGGCTGATGCGCACGGCATTGCGGGTGTCGGGCGACCAGCCGGTTCGCAGCTTGAGCGTGACCGGCACCGCAACGGCGCCGACCACTGCCTCGATGATCCGTGCAACCAGTTGTTCGTCGCGCAGCAGTGCCGAGCCGCATGCTGCATTGCAGACTTTCTTCGCCGGGCAGCCCATGTTGATGTCGATGATCTGCGCGCCCAGGTCAACGCTATACCGTGCCGCATCGGCCAGCGCGGCCGGATCGGCGCCCGCCAGCTGGACGGCTACCGGTCCGCCCGTGGCGCTGCCCGGGCGCGCGTGGGCTGCCGGGCCCGTCCCGGGAAGGTCCGCGTCGGCGTCGATGCGCAGGCGCCGGCTAGTTTTCGCGCTGTTGCGCAGGCGCGGATCGGCCGTCGTCATTTCGCCCACTGCGTAACCGGCGCCCAGGGAACGCCACAGCCGGCGCAGCGGCCGGTCCGCAATGCCGGCCATGGGCGCGGCAAACACGCGGTTGGGCAATTCGTACGCACCGATCTTCATTGGGGAAATCATGCGGGATGACGTAACGCGGGGGAGGCGATGTTACCCGAATCGCTACGCGATTCCCAAGCACAGGGCCGGCGCACCGCGCTAGCGCGGTGCGCCGTACATTAATAGGCGGGTAAAGGGCCGGCGCAACGCCGGCAGCAGGTCCATGCCCAGCAGCGCCGCCGAGCGCGCCAGCACCACGGGCCCCAGCGTCGAGGAGAAGACGCGTGGCAGGGCGCTGGTCAGCGCCGGAAGCAGCGTGCGGTCCAGGCGCCGGCGCGCGGCGTAGCGGTGCAGTGCCTGCAGCGGATCGGGCCCGGCCACTGCGCCTCCCGGTTGGCCCAGTGGGGAGCGCGCCAGGCAGTCGACCAGGCAGGCACAGTCGCGAATGCCCAGGTTGAAGCCCTGTCCGGCCACCGGATGCAGGCTTTGGGCGGCATTGCCCAGGTGCACCACCCGGTGCTCGCAGACCTGGGCGACGCGGTGGGTGTGCAGGGGAAACATGCTGCGCGCGCCTATGCCGGCGGGGCGCCCCAGACGGTGGCCGAGGGCGCGCGCGATCTCCTCGCAAATCTCGCCATCGGGCAGGCGGTGACGCGCCTGCGCGGCGGCCGCCGGCATGCACCAGACCATGGACATCCGCCCGGATCCCGCACCGGCCGGGGTTGGCGGAAGGGGCAACAGGGCGAGAGGGCCTTCCGACGTGAATCGCTCGAAGGCATCGCCCGGCGGGCAGGAAATTTCCAGCTCGGCAAGGAGCGCGTATTGGCCCGCGTCGCGCGTGAGCGAGGGCGTGCCCTCGGCATCGATCGCCAGCGGGCCGGTCAGGACAGCGCCGTTGTCCAGGGCGATTTCCACCGTAAGGGCCTTTTGCCGAAGCTCCAGTGCGCGTCGCGGCCGCTGCACGGTGATGAGGGGCTGCGCCTGAGCGGCACGCGCCAGCGCTTCGACGAGATCGGCGTACCAGACGGTGGCGCCTACGGCCACCCCGTCAAAATCGCGTGACCCCAGCTGGGCCGAGCCGAGGTTGCCGCGCGAGCTGACGTGGATGCGATGGATTTCGCCCAGCGGCGCGAAATTGCTTCCCAGCAGCGGTTCGAGTACGTCGAGGGTGCCGCGCGATAGCGCCAGCAACCGCCGGTCGCGCTGCAGTGCCGCGACGGGACGCGCATCGACGAGGCTGCTGGCCTGCCCCTGGCGCGCCAGCAGCAATGCGCAAACGAGGCCGATGGGGCCGCCGCCCAGGATGATCACGGGCCCGAGCGGGATCGGGTTCATGCCGCGCGGTCCGGGGCCTGCCGCGCTTTGTGGCGCCCCATCCGCAGCGGCACGTGCAAGGGTCGTCATGGCCAGATTCTATCCAGACTGGCTAGGTCCTGCGGCGTGCCGACGTTCCACCATCGCCCCTGCCAGAGGCGGGCCCCCACGCGACCCTGCTCCACGGCGCCAAAGAGCCAGGGGAAGAGTTTGGCGCGCACGGGTTCGAGACCGGCGAAGATCCGCGGCGCCAGCACGCCGATGTTGGCATAGGTGTAGAGCGGCGCCGTGCGCGTCGCGCGCGCTGCGGCTCCGGCAGCGGTACTGATTCCCATGTCGCCCCGGGGATGGTAGGGCGGGTTCCCGACCAGCACGAGGTGGGCATCGATGTCGCCCCGGTCGGCGGCAGCGGCGGCATCGGCCAGCGCGGCGTAGTCGAAATCGGTGACGATATCGCTGCTCACCACCAGGAACGCCGCTGGGCCCATCGCAGGCAGCGCACGCACGATGCCCCCCAGGGTTTCCAGGGCGTCGCCCGCCTGGGTGCCCTCGCGGGAGTAGACGATGCGGGCACCGTAGCGCGCCCCGTCACCCAGGGTGGTTTCGATCTGTACGGCGAGGTGTGCGGTATTGATCACGAGATCGGTGATGCCGGCGCGCACCAGCGCATCGATCTGCCACTCGATCAGCCGGCGGCCGCCCACCATCAGCAGCGGCTTGGCTACCGTGTCCGAGAGTGGGCGCATGCGTTCGCCGCGGCCCGCCGCCAGCACGAGGGCGCGCATCAGAACGTGAAACCGGTGCGGGGCGTGCGCTGGTGCAGCCGGTCGAGCAGGCGCGCCACGGGCGAGAAGACATCGTAGCGCTCGACCACGCGGGTCGCGTGGCGCAGGACCAGGGGCAGGTCATCGAGGTAGCGCGGCTTGCCGTCGCGGTGGCAGAGCCGCGCGAAGATTCCCAGTACCTTGAAAGCGCGCTGCAGCCCCATCCATTCCAGGTCCTGCCAGAATGCGTCGAAGCGTTCGTGCACCGGCAAGCCCGCGCCTCGCGCCATTTGCCAGTACCGCGCGGCCCAGTCGATCTGCTGGGGTTCGGGCCATTCGACATAGGCGTCGCGCAGCAGCGATACGAGGTCGTAGGTGATGGGGCCCACCACCGCGTCCTGGAAGTCGAGGACGCCCGGATTGCCTTCGCGCTGCCCCAGCACCATGAGATTGCGGCAGTGGTAGTCGCGGTGCACCAGCACCGCGGGCTGCGCGCGAGCAGCGCCGATGAGCCGCTCGAAACATGCATCGAGCGTCTGCTGCTCCGCGGCCGTGAGTTCCATTCCAAGGTGGCGCGTGACATACCATTGCGGGAACAGTTGCATCTCGGCGAGCAGCCGGCCGCGGTCGAACGCGGGCAGGTCCGCCGCCACGTGCGCGCCCTGCAGGGATACCAGCGCCCGCAGGGCGTCCTGGTACAGCGCGGGGATGTCCGCCTCCGACTGACGCAGCGCATCGGCATAGGTGGTGCTGCCAAAGTCCGCCAGCAGCAAAAACCCCTGCTCGAAATCCTGCGCGACGATTTCCGGCGTGCTGACGCCGGCCGCCGCCATGAGGGCGGCGATCCGCACGAATGGCCGGCAGTCCTCGCGCTCGGGCGGGGCGTCCATCATGATGTAGCTGGCATCGGGCCTGGCCTGCACGCCGGATCCCGCCGCGTCGACGCGAAAATACCGGCGAAAGCTGGCATCGCTTGAGGCAGGCCGCAGGGATGCCGGCTGCAGGCCCAGTGCGGACGGCAATCCCGTGAGCCAGCGGGCGCCGAGCGCAAGGCGCGAATCTTGGGGGGAATCGGAAATCACAAGTCTCCTTGCTGGCTTTGGCACCGGTGACAGAGTGCGCGTCCCTGGCGCAGCCACGCCGGCCGCATGGCTGCGGCGGGACCGCGGCCCGTCGCCGTGGGACTGCCCTCGAACCACACCCTCGGACCACGCCCTGGGACCGTCGTGCTGCCCGGACAATCCATCATAATGGCGCGCGGCCGATTCTTTGCACACTGGCGCCGCTGACGGGGGATAGCTATTTCGGTCCGGCCAAAAGTCGTTTGCATGCGCTCGCCCCGCGGGTCAGGGTCATCGGCCCGCCGCAGGTGGATGGCCGTCGTGCTTGCGGTGGCCGGCGCTGCGCTCTTTGCCCCGGGCGCATGGCCTGCGGCGGCCCCGTCCGCAGAGGCAGCCGCCGCGGAGCCGCCAGCCGCACCGGCAACCGGCAGTGCCGATGGCCGGACCGCTGCCGCTGGAGACCTGAGTCCGGGCGAGGCGCCCACGCGCGGCGGCACCGATGCAGCGCCCCTTCCGGCGGCGCACGGCCTGCGGGTCGAACGTGCCCTGGGCGCAGCCCGCGGCAAGGGCAGCGTGTCGGCTCCCGTGTTCGTGAAGGCCGACAAGGTAACCGGCGAGTTCAACGACCACACCGAGCTCGAAGGCGCGGTTGAGGTGCGCCACGAAGGCGTGGTCCTGCGGGGCGACCGCATCCTGTACCAGTTTGAAACCGATCAGATGACGGTGCGCGGCAAGGTCCGCATGGTGGAGAAGGGCGCTGCCTTCGAAGGCCCGGCGCTGGACTTCAAGCTCGAGGCGCGTACCGGGCAGATGCCCAATGCCAGTTACACCTACGCCGCCAAGGAAGGCCGCGGGCAGTCGCGCCTGATCGAGTTCCTGGGCGACGACAACATCCGCATGCACGATGCAACCTATACCACCTGCAAGGCGGACGAACCCGCCTGGTGGGTGCGCGCCGAGACCATCGATATCAACCAGGACGACCAGAATGCCATCGCCCATGGCAGCACCCTGTACTTCCAGGGCGTGCCGGTGTTTGCCTCGCCCTACTTCAACGTTCCCCTCGGTGACCAGCGCCGCAGCGGCGTGCTCACGCCCGGCTTCTACCAGAACAGCCGCCTGGGGCAGGAGTTCGTCGTCCCGTTTTATCTGAACATTGCGCCCAACCGTGATTTAACGATAACGCCCGATGTCATGCCGCGGCGCGGCCTGCTGCTGGGCAACGAGTTCCGCTTCGAGGAGCCCGAGGTACGCGGGCAGCTCAACTACGATGTGATGCCCAATGACCGCACCACCGGAACGATGCGCAGTCATGTCCGCCTGGAAACGGAGTATGCGCAGGTTGGCGGCAGGCCGGCCGTTGCGGGAGCGCCGGACTCGGGCGCCGCCGTCAATTTTGCAAGCCTGGGCGGCCTGACGTTCAACCTGGACTACAACCGCGTTTCCGACGACAACTACCTCACGGATTTCTCGCACAACATCGTGTCGGCCTCCCCCGAAGTGCTGAATCAGGAGGCTGACCTGCGCTACGCGTCAACCTACTGGAACGCCACGCTGCGCCTGGCCAAGAGCCAGACCCTGGTCTCGCTGCTGGCCACGACCGACTCGGGCCCCTATGAACGTGCGCCGGAATTGACGGTAAACGCCCTGCGTGCCGACTGGCACGGGCTGGACCTTGCGACCACGGTCGACGCAACGCGTTTCCAGCACCCCGCCATCAATCAGCTTTTCCAGACGCCGGTGCCGGGATCGACGATATACACGCCCAAATGGTTCTCGCAGGATGGATCGCGTTTCATCGTCAACCCCAGTGTCAGCTATCCGGTTCTCTATCCCGGATGGTTCATAACACCCAAGGTCCAGTGGAATTTCACGCAATACGCGCTCGATCCGAATTTCAATTCCAATAGCACCAGCGCGTCGCGCAGCCTGCCGCTGGCGTCCCTGGACACGGGCATGGTCTTCGAGCGGTCGGCCCGCTGGCTGGGCGCCGACGTGCGCCAGACCATGGAGCCGCGATTCTTCTACGCCTTCGTACCGTACCGCGATCAAAGCCGGCTTCCCAACTTCGACAGCGCGGACGCCGATTTCAATTTTGCGCAGCTCTTCACGGAGAACTCGTTCACGGGCGGCGACCGCATAGCGCAGGCCAACCAGGTGACGACGGCGCTGGTGAGCCGCGTCATCGACGACGAGAGCGGGGCCGAACGGCTGCGCCTGGCGCTGGGCCAGCGCTACTATTTCGGCTCCCAGCTGGTGACGCTGCCCTCGGAAGTGCCACGAACCAACCTCTCATCGGACGTGCTCTTCGTCGCGAACGCGTCCATGGGCCGCAAATGGAGCATCGACCTGGGGCTCGACTACTCCACAGTCACCAGCCAGCTGGCACTGGCCACGCTGGGGCTGCGCTGGCAGCCGCGCCCGGCTTCGGTGATCAATTTCAGCTATCGCTATGAAACGACCGCGCTGGCGGGCAGTTTCATCGACCAGTTCCGCGTTTCGGGCCAGTGGCCCCTGAACAAGCGCTGGTACGGCGTCGGTGCGCTCGATTACTCCATTGCCGACCACGGCTGGGTGGAAAGCGTGGCCGGATTCGAGTACAAGGCCGACTGCTGGGTGGGCCGGTTCGTGCTGTCACGCTACGCCATCGCCCTCCCCAATTCCGAAACCTTCACCAGCAACTACACCACGGCCTGGTTCTTCCAGATCGAGCTCAACGGCCTCACCAGCGTGGGCACCAGCCCCCTGGATCAATTGCAGCGTAGTATCACGGGCTTTCAGCGCATCAATCCCCTCGACGGTCCTGGGGGTCCTTTCGACCATTACGAGTAGATGAGCACAAGCACGGCCATGCCGCTTCCCACCCCCCTGAATTTCTCCTACGCACGGTCGATTGCGTTGGCGATTGCTCCATCAAGTTTCCCGGCGCGTCTGCCCGCCCGGCCTGCCCGGCGGGTGCGGCGCGCCGCCGGCACGCTGCTGGCAACCGTGCTCCTGGGCGTGGCGTGCGGCGCCGGTGCGCAGGAGTTCACGCCCTTGGGCGCGCCGACGCCCGCCGCGCCCACCCGCCTCCCGCTCGGCGCCCCGACGCCGGCTCCGGCGGCGTCGGCCGGGTCGCGCTTGCTCGATCGCATCGTTGCCGTGGTCAACGACGAGGTCGTCACCAATGGCGAACTCGATTACCGCATTCACGCCGCCGAATCGCAACTGGAGCGTTCGCGCGTTGCCGCGCCGCCCGCCGATGTGCTGCGCAAGCAGGTGCTGGAACGCCTCATTTCCGACCGCGCCCAGTTGCAGCTGGCGCGCGAAACCGGCGTGCGGGTCGACGACGGTACGGTCAACGCCGCAATCGGCCGCATGGCCGAGGCCAATGGCATGAACATCCAGGCATTGCGCAGCAAGGTCGAGGCCGACGGCGTGCCATTTAGCCAGTTCCGCGACGACATGCGCGATGAAATCACCATGATGCGCCTGCGCGACCGCGAGGTCGAAGCCAAGATCCAGATCTCGGAAGGTGAGATCGACAATTTCCTGCAGGAGCAAAGCGCGCTTTCGGGCAGCACCACCGAATACAACGTGGCCCAGATCCTGGTGGGCGTCTCGGAGATCGCCAGTCCGGAATTCGTCGAGCGTGCGCGCCGCCGCTCCGAAGACCTGTACAACCAGATCCGCGGCGGCGCCGATTTCGCGCGCCTGGCCGCCGGCTATTCTTCGGCGCCGGAGGCCCTGCAGGGCGGCGATCTGGGCTGGCGCTCCCTGGACCGTCTGCCGGGCCTCTTTGCCGATGCCGTCAAGAAGCTCAAGCCCGGCGAGGTCTCTGAGCCGCTGCGCAGCCCGGTGGGCTTTCACATACTCAAGCTGCTGGGCCAGCGCGACACAGCGGCCGCGCGCATCTCCAACAAGCCCGTCGCCCAGATCCATGCCCGGCATATCCTGCTGCGGGTGTCCGATGCCATGCCCGAGGCCGAGGTGCGCCACCGCCTGACCGACCTGCGCGAACGCGTGCTCAAGGGCGGACAGGATTTTGCGCAGCTGGCGCGGCTGTATTCGGTCGATCCGAGCAGCACGCGCGGAGGTGATCTGGGCTGGCTCTATCCCAATGACACCGTGCCCGCATTCGAAGCGGCCATGAACCAGCTCAAGATCGGCGAGATCAGCGAGCCCGTTCAGTCGCCGTTTGGTTTCCATCTTATCCAGGTGCTGGAACGGCGTGTCGAAGAGTCTTCCATCGAGCGCAAGCGGCTTGAAGCGCGCCAGGCCATCCGCGACCGCAAGTCCGAAGAGACCCTGCAGGAGTGGCTGCGTCAGTTGCGTGATCGCACATACGTGGAGTACCGTCTGGAAGACAACCGGTAAGCAGCCGGGGCGCTGGCTGCGGCGCCTTGGCGCGAACCGGCGCCGGATCGGGCAAAACGGCGAGCAACGGCGCGAGCAATGGCGCGAGCGATAGCGAGAAAAGCGGTGCCCTTGCGGCAGGGCGGTTACCAGGAGCGAGGGTTGGCACCGATGCGCCTTGCCATCACCACCGGCGAGCCCGCGGGCATAGGCCCCGAGGTGTCCCTGCAGGCCGCAGTCGACAGCGGCGCCGACTGCGACCTGATTGGCGATGGCGAACTCATCGCCGCCAACGCCCGCATGCGCAATATCGCCTGGCCGCTGCCGCCCCAGGTGCGTGTCGTGCATGTTCCCCTGGCCGCCCCCGCGCGCGCCGGCACGCTGGACGCGCGCAATGCCCCGTACGTGCTGCAACTGATCGACCGCGCATTGGCCGGATGGCGCGCTGGGCAGTATTCGGCCCTGGTAACGGCACCCGTGCACAAGGCGCTCATCAATGACGCCGGCATTCCTTTCAGCGGTCATACCGAGTATCTCGCGCAGGCAACCGGCACCGGCCTGGTGGTCATGATGCTGGTGGGCGGCGGCATGCGCGTCGCGCTCGTCACCACCCACCTTGCTCTGTCCGCCGTTCCCGCTGCGATTACCCGCGAGCGGCTCGACACCACGCTGGACATCCTCAACCGGGACCTCATTGCCCGCTTCGGCATCCCGGTGCCGCGCATCGCCGTGGTAGGGCTCAATCCGCACGCCGGCGAGGGCGGTCATCTGGGCCGCGAGGAAATCGCCATCATCGCGCCGGCCATTGCAGCGGCACGCGAGCGCGGCATCCTGGCGACCGGACCCTGGCCGGCAGACACCATCTTCGTGCCGCGCAATGCCCATGGCGCGGATGCCATCCTGGCCATGTATCACGATCAGGGTCTGGCCGCGCTCAAGCACGCCAGTTTCGGCATGGGGGTCAATGTCACGCTGGGGCTGCCGCTGATCCGCACCTCGGCCGATCACGGCACGGCGCTCGACCTCGCCGGCAAGGCGCGGGCCGATGCGGGCAGCATGATGGAAGCCATCACGCTTGCGGCAGACCTGGTGCGCCGCGCAGCCGCGGACCAGTCCGGGACACCTGGGTCGGCCGGATCCTGACGGCACAGGGGAACGACATAGACGGCCATCGCGCGCGCAAGCGTTTCAGCCAGAACTTCCTGCACGACACCCATGTGGTCGCGCGCATCGTCGATGCCATCGGTCCGGTTCCCGGTGACGCCGTGGTGGAAATCGGCCCGGGCCTGGGCGCGCTTACCGGCCACCTGATCGATGCGGCCGGAAGCATCACCGCGGTGGAGATCGACCGCGATCTTGCCGCCCGGTTGCGCGCGCGGTTCTCGCCTGCGCAACTCACGCTCGTGGAAGGCGACGCGCTCGAACTCGATTGGGCCGCGCTTGCCGCATCCCTGGGCACCGGCGTGCGGATCGTGGGAAACCTGCCATACAACGTGTCCACGCCCATGCTGTTTGCCCTGCTGCCCATTGCGGACCACGTGCGCGACCAGCATTTCATGCTGCAGCGGGAAGTGGTCGAGCGCATGGCCGCGCCTCCCGGGGGCAAGGACTATGGCCGGCTGTCGGTGATGCTGCAGTTTCGCTACCGCATCGAGCGCCTGTTCAACGTGGCACCGGGCTCCTTCCATCCGGTACCCAAAGTCCAGTCGAGCATCGTGCGCATGACACCCCTGCCTAAGGGTCTGCTGCCGGACGTGTCGCCCAAGGCCTTCGGCGAGGTGGTAACCGCGGCGTTTGGCCAGCGTCGCAAGACGCTGCGCAATGCGCTGTCGCGGCTGCTTACCGAAGTGCAGATCGGTGAAGCGGGCGTGGACCCGGGGGCGCGGGCGGAGACTTTGGATGGGCAAGGTTTTTTGCGGTTGACGCGGGTCTTTGCGGGATGTCGGGCGAGATCGTAGGACAGGACGCGGCGCGTCCGGAACTCGGCAAGCGAGGCCATTGCCCGGCACGTCCGGCCGTGGACTAGCGAACGGTAGCGTTGAAGGGAAAACCTTGAAGATTCTTTACGTGGTGCACAACGGCTTCTGGAACGAATTCACGGGCACCCCGTTGATTGCCAGGCAATACATCCAGTTCGCGCTACAGCGGAATTGGGAGGTGGCGCTCATGGTCCCCGAGGATGTCGGCACGGCTGCGTTCGGCGTGGGCGACGCGTTCTCGCGACTAAAGGTCCTGCAATGGCCGGTCATGGCCAATTGGCCGATGGATGCCTACCAGGACCTGCCTGCAACGAACGAATCATCGCGGAATATTGGGGCGGAATTTGCGCCGGATATCGTTCACATCATTGACTGGGTGAATATCCATCCCTCGGTCTTGGTGGCACTGAAGGAATTGCGCGTTCCCATTTTGCGACACGTCTGGAACATGGAAGACATTTGCGCATTTATATCCCCGATCCGCTTTCAGCCAGACCATTCGGCGTGTGAATTTCCGCTGCCGGCCGGCCAATGCGGTGTGTGCTACGCGAGAACGATGCCGGTCAACATCCAGGGGTATCAAGGTACTTTGGGAGACCTCAAAGGCATGATCGATCGTGACTTCGCCGGGCTGGTGAACGCCTACGCGGGCGCAATTGACAATAAATGGCGGACGTTTCAACGACAGCAGGGACTATTTGATCACCTGATCTTTCCCTGCGAGTCCTTCCGGGCATACTTTGAATCTGCCGCGCATATTCAAATTCCCGTCTCCGTCATCGAGCATGGCCTGCCGGCCTCGGACAAGAGGCCCGCAAAGATCCGCGAAGGCGGGTGCCTGAACCTTGTCTTTCTTGGCGGCCTCGAGGAGAGAAAGGGATGGCCGGCGGTCGAAGCGGCTGTCGAGAAGATGTTGAACACGAATCATCGTGAGAGGATCAACCTACGGGTATACGGAGCATTGGGCACGAACGGCTACGTCGGCAAATTGGCCGCGTATCCCCAGGTGCAGTTTCTTGGCCGGTTCGCTCCTGCTGAGCTTGAGCACATTCTGGCTTGGGCGGACGTCGGAATCCTGCCGACTCATTTCGAGACGTATTGTCGTGTGGTACGGGAATTCATCCTCAACGGCGTGGTGCCCGTGGCCAGCAAGGCGTTTGGCATTCCCGATGTGATCCAGGACGGCTTCAACGGAATTTTGCTGGATCGCCCCCATGACGCCGCATTGTTATCCGCCATCGAGCGATTGCTGACCGTTGATGGTCTGCTGGATATTCTGAGAGAGGGCGTGCTCCATACCAAGGTGGTTTCGGACTCTGCTGAATATGCAAAGCTCGAGACGCTTTACAAATTGGAAATTTCTAAAAGTCGCAGCGCGAAGTAGACCGTGCATGGCGGACGGTTGCAAATTACGTCGACGAGAAGTAAGGCCCCGTCTTCCGCTAACGGCGCGGTGAAGGCTTCCGGGCGGATCGCGGTTTCCCCGGCGACCCCGAGACCTGCGGCCCGAAAAGGTCCGGAGTATCCGGTTCCCTGGGCGACGCTGGCGCTTGCGGCGCAACCGGCGAAGCCTGGGCATTGCGCACCGGTCTTGTTCGGGAAACGTTGCCGGATTTGCGTGCCGACGATCGTAACGCCCCCATGCCCATGGCGCTGTAGGCGCGCTGGTTCCAGCGACGTACCATGGGTGAGTTGACAATCCAGCGCCGGCTGAAGGCGGCTATCGAACCGCGGGTGTGCCAGGCCATGAGCAGTGCTGTCTCAAGACGCGCGCTGGCGTGATACAGGGCTCGCCCGGACTCGCCGTAGACGACGCCCAGCGAAATCGAGGGCAGTCCCATGTAGCCCAGTGATATTGCTATTGACATGAGCCGCCGCGCTGAATACGAACCCTCGTCACTGTCGCTGACGGCGGTTGCAATCTGCATCAGCCCGGGCTCCAGGTCGGACCAGATATTGAAAAGCACGCTCCAGAGGCTGACAAAGGAGATCGGACCAACCATCCAGGACAGTGCGATGCGAGCACGCCCCGGCCAGAGCAGCAACCAAGTTCCGATGACCGATATGAGAATCGCCATGGACTTGGCAACGCCAAGAGCGAATGGCAGAACCGACACTACCAGGGAGGAAAGGGTCGCCAGCATCAGAGAGGTCACGGTCAACAGGGTGGTGGCGATGGGTTGTCGCAGCCAGGTTGTCCAGCTCGAGCTGTTGTAGCGATCGGAATCGACAACGCGCAGCTTTGTCGATGCGTCGATCAGTGGAGACATTGCTCTTCGGCACGCGGCATCGCCCGAGCGCTGGCAAAGGCTGCCAAAGGTTGCCCGGGCCGCTGCGTCCCGGAAAAGGTGCTGTCCGGCGCTGGCGAGTATTGACCGCCCGAGCAGGTCGTAAAGCTGGCCCAATGATCTGACGGGAACCGACGCTCCGGTGTTCGCCAACTGGAGGCGAAGTTCGTTCAGCAGGCTGTCGCCTCTTTGCATGGCGTCGTCATACGCGGGTTCCGATGTTGCCGACCGAGGCGCCGGGTCCGCACCGCCCGCCTCGGTCAAGGCAATAGAAACCGAATCTTCTCCCCCGGTACCGACTTCCCAGCCTTGGGCGCCTGCATCCTGGGCAATCTGATTGACGAGTGCGGACTGCGCCATCACCATGCGAGCCAGCGAAAAGTTGCCGGACGAGAGCATGGCCACTACCATACCCGCACGTGCGGCAGCAGCGGAGCCGACGAACTGCGCGGCGATGGGCGTTGGGTTCAGCAGCGCGGGACCGAGACCGTTGTCCCGGACTTGCTGCGCAAGCGCCGCATTCTCTGCAAGTAGCTGGGGCACGATGCGGCGCCGCCAGATCTCAAGATTGGCCTTGAGCTGACGGTCATTGATGCTTGCTGGATCGCCGGTGATTTCGGCAACCTGGGCGGCAACTCCCGGTATGGCCAGAAACGCCTTCTGGTGGGTAAGCGACCGCAGGGCGACGGCGGCACTGGCGCCAAGGCGCTCTATCCAGTACGTCAGGTGGGGGGCTGCTCCTACGTGCGTACCGAAAATCTTCTCGATTTCACCGGGGGCAGCGTAAGTGAGTTCGGAGATATCGACCGACCGCGGCGACAGGGTCAGGACGGCAGCCAGGCACACCGCCGCCATATGGTGGAGCCAGAAGTCCGGCCGCCGCTCCAGTGCGCTTTGGACGATGGCAAAGACGATTCCCGCCGCGGCGAGCAGATAAAAAGCCCAGCCGAAATTTGCACTCGAAAATGCCACGTAAAGGCGCCCGACCAATGCATAGGCGCCCGCCGTGAACAAGTCGATGAACTGTTCTCCCATCCGGGCCTACCGTCCCATCGGCCCCGTCAGTTTGTGCCGGAAAACAATCCCAGGAGATCGCGTACGCCAAATTGGGGAAGCCGGTGCGCTTCCTCGTTGCGGCGCGACTGCGCGTTCAAATCCGCCTCCACCTGTTCAAGCGCCATCATTTGCATTCGAATCAGCTGACCCCGAGCCGACTGCGCCTTTACTTGGGCGTCGGCCTCGGCCAGCAGTTCGGCGATCGACTCCCGCAATTGCCTGCGCCGCTCCAGTGCATGGGATGCGTCGCCGGTTCCCCCGGAACGTACATCGATTCTCGCCGACTGTTGAAAGAGTTCCAGAAGGTTGGCGTACATGGTTCCAATCGCGATTTGGGTGGAGAGCGCGTCATTGAAAAGCGCGCGGGAGGCATTGCCCAGAAGCCGAGAACTTCGAAAGGCGCTCGATGTGACAAGTGGGACAGCGTCGGCAGGCAGGCAGCCCTTCGGGGCTTGTGTCGTTCCGAGCATGTTGCCGGCGTCGCAAACCGCTATTGTTGACGGAGTGGCATTTGCGTCAAGCTGCTCTAGGGCAAGCCGGGCCTGGTTTCGCAATCGGTTGGACATTGCTGCCACAGTGGTCCGCGGCGCCTGCATCTGGAATACACCGTTTTGGACGCGTTCATCGGGAAGCAGGCTCAACAGGGCCTCGACCTGCGGGGTGACATCCATGTGCGTATAAGTGCGAAGGAAGTCCGCCGTGCTGGCAGCAGCGGGCAGATCCAATCCGTCGAAGCTATGCTGTATCGAGCAGCGGCGGTAGGCTTCACTGGGCGCCGTGCCGCGGGAAACTTCCTGGTCATAGCATTGATCGCCGGCCGCGGCCATTGCACGTGCGCCTCGGTCCTGACCCCGTGCCCGGGCCGCCTGGGCATCGCAGGTTTGTGCAAACGCGGCAAATCTCGCGGTGTATTTCTTGTCCATCATGTCGAGGACAGAAGAAATGGTGGGGCTGGCGTATGCAAGGGTGATCAGATAGTTGCTGGCCGCGGCCTGCGTGCCGTTCAGCAGGGCGGTGCGTATTTCCGAAAGAATTTCCGCGGGATCAAAGGACCGCAAGAAGCCGTTGAAGTCCAGCCCCGAGCAGCCAATACGCACGCCACCGCCGAATCCGATGGTGCCGGCAGCGCGCGAATTTGCCGCCGTTGTCGATTGCCACTTTGACCCTGCCCCCAGCTGCGCACCGAATCTCGCGTCGGAAGAGCTGCTTGCTGCCTGGTATTCGGCTGCATCGTCGCTGGTGTCGTTCAGCGACTGCGCATTTGCCAAGGTTGTCGCTAAGAGCAAAGATACGCCTGCTATGCGCAGGGCGCTAAGCCAGGGACTGTCCGTTACCGTGCTCATTCGCCGGTTCCCGGCGCGCGTGCCGGGGCTGACATGGCGGTGCCGGGTACTTTGGCTGCTCTTGCGGCTATCGCCGCCGCCCTGATTTTCCAAATGTCCAGTGCGCGGGCGTCGATATCATAAGTGGATCCGTTTTGCAGGTTTTCGATGCGAAGAAACGGCAATTGCAAGGAGTCCACCGACCGAGCTTGGGCAACGGCCACGGTAAGAGACGGGTCGATGCGGCCGATTTCCTCTTTCAGTCGTGTGGAATCGACGGGACCGGCAAGCTGGACACCAGCCTGCAGAGAGGGTACCGACCGGCATAATTCCGCAAGTGCGCGCAGGATTCCCCGGGTTGACGAATCGCCTGCGGTTTGAAAGAGGGAAATCCGCAACTGTCGAAATGTCTGCTCATCGCGCAAATCCGTGTCATGTTGGTCTGCGAGGATGCTTCCGGCCTGTTTAAGGGCGGTCATCCGGGAGGCGACATAGCCGGCAAGAGCCAACGTCGTTTCCTGCTGCTGAAGGAAAGATCGGATGTTGTCATCCGTGGGGTCCAGGAGCGCGCGAACCGCTTCCCGCGGAGGCTTGCCGTAGCTGGCCATATACGCATCGATCCGCGCTTCCATTTGCGACCCGGCAGAAATGTCCTTTATTTTGTCCTCCCGACTGGAGGCATGTCCGCTCCGGTCGCTGCCGCATTCCTGCGGGCCCAAATGTAGAACCGACTGGCAATCTGGCAGACTGGCGCCGATTTCAAGGGCAACAGCTCGGGCGGGTTGGCCGGCAACCTTGGTAGATACGAGGAACGTTGCAATCAAGACGCGAATTCCACGTCTGGGTAAGATGTCAATGTGCATTGTGCAAGTCCTCCCAAGCTGGGAATTGGCAGAGCCATGGGCCGTGCGTATGCCGAAGAGCAGGTGAACCAATTCTGCTGTGCCACCTTAATGTGGCGAATTTGCCGGTATTGATGCTTCACGGACGGGAATCGATTTCAATCGAACCGGATTTCCCTGCGTATCCATGAGCAGGACCTCCTCTGGATTGATCTTAAAGATCCGCCAGCCTTGTCCAGGGCTGTCGCCAACCTCCAGCCAACCCGAAGAGGTGCCGGCGGCGCCATTTGTGCGCAGGTCCTGCAATTGCGCACGTGCATTCCCACTGTCCGTACGGGTAGCGGACAGGCGGAACGGACACGCGGTTCCATCGGCCACGCGAAGTTCCCCGTGCACCGTCATTCCGTAGAGAGCGTCTCCGGAAGAATGTGCCGGCAAGCCATCTTCAATGCTTGCCGGAATGGGACTGCGCAGCTTTTTATGCAACGCGACAGCCGGCGCGGCAATCGGCGCTTTCGGAGAAACCACTTCTGCGTCCGCTGGAGCATGCGATTCGGAACCCGGTGTGGCCGCGAGGTTGCCGCGCCCATCGATTTGCGGCAGCCGCCTAGTACCTGGCGCATCTTTACCTGAGCGTGCACCGGCTGACCCATCCGCGTACGTATCGCCACCCGGCGTGCCAGGTACGCGATCATCCGGCGCACGGTTGGCAGATCCCTTCGCAAATTGGTAATTTGCTCGTGTGATCCAGTGCGGCTGCGGCGTGCGCACGGAAGCCGGTGGTGCTAGCAGGAGTTCCGTGGCCTGCAGAAGAGCGCTTTGCCGGCCGGAATCGCCTCGAGGCTGTAGTTGAACCGAACAAAGCTTCAGGGCCCCAATTGCCAGCAGCAGGCAAACCGCCGAAAGAATCATGGTCCGGGTGTTTCTGATGCGGCGCATGTTGACCTTTGATATCTTTATGACGAGGTTGCGTTGGGCGTCCGCTGATGCAAACCGTGGGCATGCAATTGATGCAAACTACGCGCGCGGCACCCCGTAGGGCATCTGCTCCGCAAATTTTCTGACCGCGGCGAGCATGTCATTGCTTTCCCGGAAGAATCCGTCGATGATTTGCTCGTCTACCGGATCGGTAGTGGAAATGGCATAGCGCAGTGGATCCGGTATCAGCACGCCTTTGGCGGACCGAATGCCGTCGATGGAAATAAAGAACTCGCTGTATCGACGCTTTGCAAGACGCAGATTCCGGACAATTTCCATTTCGCGATCGTTCAGGCGGACATAATTGCGCAGATCGTCGTGCCCGGAGCTGTCCATCGGCAGAATTATCTTGGTGGCGGTGTTTACCAACATGACCCGCCCGCCCGGACTGTCCAGATCCTTTGGATCCTGGACAATGGGCATGGCAAATGCGCCAAGACTGCGGTATGCCTTCAGGGACCTTTCCAGAATGGCTGCGGCGCTGCTGTTCCGAACCAGCGCCCATACCTCGTCGGCTATCAGGCCTTTTGGCACTGCCCTTATGGATGGGTCGTTCATCGTTTCGTCGATCAAGCCAAAGACACAAAACGACGCCAGGGCGGCACAAGGCTGGCGCAGGATGCTCCCAAGGTTGAAGAACACGAACCGGTCCGACGGCACGACGCCCCGCGGCGCATTGAACAGGCGCTGGTAAGGGCCCCTGCGGTAGGGATGAAGCTGCCCCGCCAGTTGACGGCCGTGGACGGAGAAGTTGCGTTCCAATTCTTCGCAGACGTGCTCCAGCAGCGTTTCACGAATGGCCTTATTTTCCTCACTGTTCCAGTTGCGCTGGGCCGCCGCCAAAGCGGCACTTTGCAGCATGACTTCGGCCTCGCGCGACAGTGCCCTGGATGATTGACCCTCGGAGATCATCAATTCCAGGGCAGCAAACCAGCGCGCCTGATTTTCACGTGTTGGTGCACCGGCAAATGGATTCAGGGAAAGATTGCTATCGAGGTTTACCTCGACGTAGCGTCCCAGAACCAGGGCAAGCTTGCGGTAGTCTGGCTTGATGGATATGAGAAAAATGCGCACGTCGGGAAGCCGCCAGAGGTGCAGCAGGTAGTCGTGGACGAAGAAGCTCTTGCCCGACCCCGACTGACCGACCACCAGTGCGTGCGGGTTCTTGTCTGCCTGGGTCGGGTCGATGAAGAGCGGCTCTCCCAGGCTGTTGCTGTAGAGAACGATGGGGCTGGGGTAGGCGCTTGATGCGGTGCTCAGGTGGGGCGGCGTTCCCGTCCAGCATCCTCCGGCCGGGTGCATGTCGGCGCAGTCTCGTGACAGCATGCGTCGGCGCCGATGAAGCTTTCGCTCTGTTTGGGGGTACACCGCGAAGGGCAGGCATCCGCGCAGGAGCACCGTGCTGCCGATTTCATTTTCGACAGCCGCTTCCATTTCCAAGGCCTGCAGCTGCTTGCAAACGGCGTCCGCAGCCATGTCGGCTTCCGCCTCGTCCTTCTCGCAGACGTGGACCTGCAGGCGCAATTCCACGATACGCTCACCGTCTGAAAAGAGTCTCTGCTCTACTTCCTGCAGCGCTTCGACACGAGCCTGCATCTCCGTTTCATTGAAGCGATGCGTTGATCGGGCGTTAAGCAGGGCGCGGGACTTCAACTTCAGCAGTGCCTGGGCGGTACCCTGGAGAGCGGCGGTGATCGAAATGTTGATGCTCGGCCGCACCATGGAAACCGAATTGAGCATGCCCGGGAGCACGGCGCGCGGCTGCCACAGCATGGATACGACACGGTGATGGCGTAGCGATCCGGCAGCCAGGCTCCGGAATCCGCGCCCATCGATGCCTTCGATTCGGCCCATGCTGGCTATCGCCGTTCGGATTTCATTGGGAAACGGAGACAGATCCTGATGAATGGGTGAGCGCATGCCGCCTTCAGACCGTTGCGGGAAGAGCAATGTGCCAACCCGGTCGATGAGAGCAGGGGCATCCATCGCCGTGGTTTCCCACTGCTGGGAATGTGCAGCGGCGATAACATTTCGGGCTACTGACACGAATTCCGCCATGCGCTTGAGCGCAGGGCCACTGATCGGAGCGACCGACGTTTGGTTACGGATCCGCGAAAATGGCCCCCGGACGGTGTTTGTAAGTAGGTCAAAGGGGTTCGCAAGGCCGAGCCCCAGTGGCGGGGACTTGAGCGCGACAAGGATTGTTTGTGCGCGGGGATGGAATTCGTGTTCCTGATCTTCGGGGAAGAATCCCAGGGACTGTGCGTCCCGCCAGCGCGTCAGGAGCGCATCACAGAAAAGCTTCCCTGCCATGTCCCGTCCCGGCTGCAACATGTACTTTTCCAGGGAGTGTTCCACCACAGGACCGGCGCTAAAAAACCATTGCCACTGAACGCCTGGTGACAGCGCGTGCAACATGGCCAGGATGGTATTTGAAGCCGCCTGCTCCGCTTCGGGTACCGTGTCTACAACCGGAACGGACAGGATGAATGCAAATCCCACCGTGTCGTCAGTTAGGAGGTGCAAGGGGCCAAACCCCGAAAAAGTTCCGCACTGCAGGTACGGCAGTTCACTGGAAAATTGCACTGCGGTCTTTGATTGCCGTCCACCGCTGACGGAAGTCGGCGATTTCTCGCCGACTTTGGTAATGCTGGCGTGGATGAGCGGAAAGAGGTTTCCCATCATTGGCCTTCCGGTGGCACCAAGGGGCCACCGGGGTTCAATTCAATAGGTGCTTGGGTTCCATCGCTCATGACCCAGCGGGAGTTCGATACGGGTATAGCCACCCATTCGCCGTAATGCTTGTTTCCGTCCGTGTCGATCCACTCGTAAAGGTAGGCAAGGCGGACGTCGGGCGTGCTCAAAATTGTTCCCTGCAGCGCGGGCGGCAGCGAGCGCCTTTCAATTGGAGCTACGTTGTGCTCCACGGTTGCTGTTACATCGCCGTCCGCGCGGGAAATCTCCAGCGCCTTGCGCATCGGCATCGTTTCCACGGCTACTTCGGTAGCGGGAATGGCGCATGCCGCGATGAGAAATGTCGGCGACAGGCCAGCCAGCGCGCCGGCGAGCCGGCGTCTTTGTTCTCTCTTCATTGACGTGCCACGTGCGTCTGGGAGATGTCGCGCCCGCTGTAGGGCAGTCGCAGGTCGTTGGCGAGTACAACGGTCACGTGGGTTCCGCCACCGACCTGCAGGGACGGACCGTAAAGGTTGTAATAATCGGTAATGGACTGGCCCAGGGCATTTGCCGCGCCGCTCGCGGCACCGCCAAGTGCGTCGCGCCCGGCATTCCCCGCAAAGCTCGTGCTGGGTGCAAAGCCCGCCGGTCCGCCGTTGATCTCGTATTGCTGTTGGCTTATCCGCTGGCCGATACCCCCAATGGCGCCCCCACCGGCCGCCACTGCCGCCTTCCTGCCGGTGTTGTCGACGATGGTGGCGCGGACACCGCGTATTCCATCCGCATCCACAAGCCAGCCGGAGGCATCCCAGGTTCTGGAAGCGCCATCGCGAAAATTGCACGTCAGGCGGCTCAGCTTGAAGTCGATGCGCCCGGTTGCAATTTCCGGGCGGCCCTGGACCAGGGCGAAGCAGCCGTCGAGGTCTGCGGTGTAACCATTTGCCGATTGGTATTCGCCGGTCAGGGCGACGATGCTTTCGCGCTCCGGACCACCCTGCTGCGTAACCACCCCGTTGAGCAGTCGACCTTCGATAAACCCGTGCGGCGCCACATTGGCGTCGCTAGATCGCCCGTACCCCGTGAAGCTCTGCAAATTGGAGTAGGGCCGCCCGTCTGCTTGTGCAGCGGGCTGGGCCGATGCAGAGTTGAGGCCGCTGCCGGTCATGGCGCCGTCGCCGGCCTGTCCGGACAATAGTGCGGGGATGAGGCCCGGCCCCATGCCGGGAAGGCCACCGCTTGCAACATCCGCTGAAATTGCCTTGCGAACATTGACGCGCGGTGGCTCCACGTCCATTCCGGGCATGGCGGCTACATTGAGGCCGTCCGGGTCCTGGCCCGGGTGGCTGCTTGAGGCATGTACAGCCGCCAATGATTGCTCCAGTGCCTGAATGTGACCATCCATCTCGCGTTGTTGCTGCTCGACGCTGCGAAATCGGCTTTCCTGGGCTTCGCTCGATTGCGCCAGCGACGATTGCAGTTGTTGCGAAACTTGCTGTTGAAACGATTGAACGAATTTTTCCGTTGGCGTTGCTGTGCCGAAGCTGGGTGCGTCCTGGACCTCGCCGGGATTGGGATCCGCAGCATTGGATTCAACGCTGGCGGCGCGCGGCGAGGACGCGGGATACAGCGCAATGGTCGCGAGCAGGGACGCGAAAAGCAAGAGAGTCACGCAAATAGCGGGGCGACCCGATGCCAAACGGCGCAGCCGGCGCAATGCATTGCTCATTTGATTGGACGGGCTATTTGACATAGACAAGATATACGTTTGTACTGAGCTGGTTGGTGCGGAGTTCGAAATCGTCGGCTGCCAATGCGCGCAATGAGCCGAGTTCCGGAATTCGAATGAGCAGGTTTGCCGGGACGATGGGTATTGGCTGGGAAGGGCTGACCGTGCTGATTTGCGCCAGTATTCCGGTTTGCCGGCGCGATCGCCAAACCTCCTGGGCAACGATGCGGTAGGGCGCCTGGTCAAAGAGTACGCGCTCGCTGCGCTGCACCTGGTAACCGGCCGGCGTATGACCCTGCATCATTGCCTTGAGGAGTCCGAGCACACCGGGTGGCGCATGGCCAGCACTGGAATCACCGTGACCGGTCATGCTATTGCGCACAGTGACGATCGGCGCATACGGCAATGAACTGCTGACGTGCGCCAGGTAGAGCGTGCCGGTGCGCCTGCCCCGCAAGGTGAGCCGCTGTTCAATGGTGCTGCTGCGTGGTCGGATGATCAGCGTTCGCGGATCAAGGAGCGTGCACGCGACATCGGATTCCCGTTCCCATGAGTCGTCAAAAGGCTCAGGCATTACCAGGCGTGTGTCCGATCCCACCCGCACCGGAACCTGAAGATAGGTGCTTCCGTCCCAAATGGCTTCTGCCGCATGGGCGGTGTTTGCCTGGGACCCGAACAGCCATGCAAAAGCAGTGACTAGCGGCAAAAGCAGCCGACTCCACGTAATCGTCAGTCGGGCGGAGCAGGGACAAGGAGCGATTTGCATGCTAGATCTCCGAACTCATTTGACAGCAATGGCATTGCCGCTGGACGCGGGTGGCGTGTCCTTGACGTCGAAGCCGTCAAGCACGATGCCGGTGGGGTTGTGCCGGGACGGCGAACCCCAGTGCAGTCGCAGATGGATTTCCGACAACCGTGTATCCATCGGCAGGCCGCTGGCGTAGACCACGCGTTCTCCACTTACGAAATAGTCGAAGATGCCGCTTTCTGTCCTGTTCATTCGTTCGGTGCCGGTTGATGCGAAGAAGGTTCTCGACTGGTTCTGTGTTTCGACATCGCGTTGCAGTTCGGCGCGTGCGCGTTGCAAGGCGGGGATGAATTGCGGGGATGCGAAGGTTTCAAACTCGTCAAAGCGCTCGCGCAAGCCCTTGGCGCCACTGAAATTGGTGACCAGGGCTGCAAGGTAGCGCGCCGTTGCGCGGATGTTCTCCTCGGTCAGTCCGGGGGAATAGACACCGCCTATGGCGCCGGGTACCACCATTACCGGCATTCGCAGGCGCGTTTCACGCGCATTGCCCAGTGCGGAAAACGCGAAGCCCAGGCTCACTGCGGTAATTGCAGCCAGTACGAGGCATACGGTGGCGGCAAGTACCGTATTGCGCCGGATGGAAAGCTCCAGGACAGCGAAGTCGGTCATTGAGGATCAGGGGACCAAAGAACCGATGCGTTGGCTGAGCAGGCCGCTCAGGGGCAGACCCCGGCTATAGATTTGGTGGACAAGGTAGCCATCGGGCTTGCCGACCGTGGCCCGTATGTAGGCGATGCACGATGCCGTTGCTACTGCCAGACCGGCGACGGGGTCGACCGTGCGAAGCAGGAAAAGGGGCACCATGAAGACCATGAGGTACTCGCCCATCCGGCTGTTGTTGTCGATCAGGCGCGGCACGGCTCTCACCCGGCACCTCCAAGCGCCTGAGCGGTATTGCGCATGGAGACGACGATGAGTGGCACGAAGAAGATGAGCCCTCCGGCTGCCATTACGCCGAGCGCATGCATGAAGCCGCGCTCAAGGAACATGTAGATTCCCATGGCAACGACCACTGCAGATCCGACCAGACCCCAGGGCCCGTATAGGACGCTGCGAAACGCTGACCACAGCGTTGATCCAGCATCGGGCGATCCGGATTGCGCGATGGCCGCAAGCGGCGCGAGCAATGGCGCGCTGATGGCCGTGCGCAGAGTGTTCCAACTGCGTGGTTCGAGTAGATCCATATGGAGTTTCCTTCCGGCCGCTTGCGCAAATCAGTGACTTGGCGTGACAAGCGCACAGGTGAATCATGCGAGCATCCGGTCGATTGCGCGCTACCGAACCCAGTACGGTGTTCCGCGGGTTTCACGTGCAACCGACTGGTGCGCTCATCGGGAATTGACTGCATCGAACAGGGCAACGATGTAACCGTGGGCAAGGGCTTTTATTCAGCGCCTGGTTCGCAGCCCGATGCCTCGGCGCGATGGAAATGCGCTCCGCGCAAGCATCCAGGCGCAGCGTGCAAGGGCATAATGGCGGTCATGCAGAGATTGCTGACGCAATGATTTCGCCGCAGCCAGATCCGGCCCAACAGAAGGCCCATAGTCTGATCGACGAAGGCAACCGACTGGAGGCCGAAGGAAGCGTCGATGCGGCGCACGCCCGCTACCGGGCGGCGCGCGACCTGGCTCCCGAGCTGCCCCGTGCGCACCTCAACATCGGCAATGTGCTCGTGCTGCTCGGGGACGAGAAAGGTGCAATCGCGGCTTATGAAGCCGCCCTTGCCTGCAAGCCCGATTTCGCCCCCGCCAATTTCAATCTGGGCAACCTGTACTTGCGTCTGGGCCAGCCCCGTGAGGCCGTCGCCCAATATGAGTGTGCCCTGCGGTCGCGGCCATCATTTGTCGATGCGGTCGTAGCCTTGGGCAACGCCCATTACGAGTTGGGTCAATTGGATGCGGCCGGCGAGTACTATCGCCGGGCCGCGCAAATCCGGCCCGATTTTGCCGAAGCCCACAGCAACCTCGGGATCGTTTTGCAGGACCTGGGACGACTCGCCGAGGCTGAGGCCTGTTACCGGCGGGCGCTCGCGATCAAGCCCGAATGCGAGCCGGCGCAGCGCAATCTGCTCTTTTGCCTTAACTATCTGGAGCGCCCGGCTTCGGATTGCCTCGCGCAGGCACGCCTATATGGGCAGATGGTGTCCGCTATGGCGCCCAAGCCCTTTTCGGCCTGGCACTGTACGCGGTCGCCGCGCCCGCTACGGGTGGCTCTGGTGTCGGGCGACCTGTGCAATCACCCGGTCGGCTATTTTCTCGAATCATGGCTGACGCACCGCAATCCGGATACCGTGGAGCTCTATGCCTATGTGACCGGTCATGTCAGTGACGACATGACGGCTCGTCTGAAACCGTGCTTTGCCGCCTGGACCAGCCTCGTAGGGCTCAGCGACGAGGCCGCGGCGCGGCGCATCCACGACGATGGGGTGCACATCGCGATCGACCTCGCAGGTCATACGGGACACAGCCGCCTGCCATTGTTTGCGTGGAAGCCGGCTCCGGTTCAGGTGACGTGGCTGGGCTATTTCGCCACCACGGGAGTGGCGCAGATCGATTACGTCATAGCCGATCCCTGGACCCTGCCCGTCGAGCAGGAGCGGTACTTCACCGAGCGCGTATGGCGGCTGCCCAGGACGCGGCTATGCTTTGCGGCCCCCGACCCGCCGGTGGCGGTGTCGACGCTGCCGGCGCTGGCAAGCGGTCGGGTGACCTTTGGGTGCTTCAACCACTTGAGCAAGGTCAACGATTCGGTTGTAGCACTATGGGCTCGGTTGCTTGGCGCGCTGCCAGGAAGCCGTCTGGCGCTGCGGTCCAAGCTGTTGGCGCAGGCCTCGGTGCGCCAACAAACCGCGGCACGGTTCGCGGCGCTGGGCATCGGTGAGGATCGCCTGCTGTTGCAGGGTCCGGTAAGCCGCGCCGAATACCTGGCGGGGTATCAGGTCGTGGATATTGCGCTCGATCCGTTTCCGTATACCGGAGGTGCGACAACCGCGGAGGCCCTTTGGATGGGGGTGCCGGTACTGACGCTTGCCGGCGAGCATTTCCTGTCGCGCCAAGGAGTGGGACTGGTGACGAATGCGGGACTGACCGATTGGGTTGCCCAGGGCACCGACGACTACGTGGCGCGGGCGCTGCGTCACGCGGCCGACCTGCCCGCACTCGCGGCCCTGCGGACGCGGCTCAGGGAACAGGTGCTCGCTTCACCGCTGTTCGATGGGGCCGCCTTCGCGCACGCCATGCAGGATGCGCTGCAGGGGATGTGGCTGGCCAGGGGCGGGTAGCCGGCACGCCGGGCCCATTGTGGCCGCCGCGCAGTTGGAACCGGGCAGGGTGCGCGTCACCGCAAACTGTCGGTGGTCACGGCGCAGCATCAAGCTTGCCGCCATTGCGACACGCGCTAACGCGCGCGGGACCACCAACGGAGAAGAGGCAGCTACAAAGGCAAGCTCGCCAGATCCTCATTGCGGATGTGGTCGCGCGCCGCCTCGAATCCCGGCAGCAGGCGTGCAACCTGAGCCCAGAATTGCGGGCTGTGGTTGAGTTCCTTGAGGTGCGCCAGCTCATGGGCGACCACGTAGTCGATCACCGGCAGCGTGAAGTGCACCAGGCGCCAGTTCAGGCGGATGCGGCCATCGGCGGCGCATGAACCCCACTGCGTACGCGCCGACGACAGCGCCCACGACGAATAGCGCACGCCGTTGCGGCTGCTCAGTGCGTCCAGGCGTTCGCCCAGCACGCGGGTGGCCTGTTCCTTGAGCCAGGTCTGCACGGCGTCGCGCACCTGTACTTCGGCCGCGTTGGCCGGCAGGGCCAGGCGCAACTCTTCACCGTCCGGTCCGCTGGCCAGTTCCGAGGCGCGCAGATCGGCGCGCAGGCGCAGCGTGATGGTGGCGCCCAGGAAGGGCAGCTTGCCGCCTTCGGCGAAGTTCACCTGCGGCAACTGGCGTTTGGCGCGCCACTGGCGCCATTGGTCCAGGCGGGTGCGTATCCAGCGCTCCTTCTCCACGATGGCGATCTCGATATCGCGCAGCGAAACCCAGCGCGGCGCGCTGATCGTGAGGCCGCGATCGTCGATCTGGAAACCTATCGTGCGCCGGCGCGCGCGCCGCAGCGTATAGCTGCACAGTTCGCCGGAAAGCACCACGTGGCGATCGGGTCCGGCGGCAGTGGCGGTAGAGGGCGTGCCTGCCGCAACAGCAGGGCCCGCCGGCAGATCAAAGCCCAGGCTCAGTTGCACGGGCGCGGGCGTTTTTTGCGAGGGAGCGGGCTCCGTTACAGCCAGGCCCACCCCGCGGCGCGGCGTTGCAGGTACGCGCGGCGTCTTCCTCATGCCGACGCGGTTCCTCGCGAATTGCATTGGCTTTGCTCGGCGAGCAGCGCGGGGTAGCGATGGGGGGCGATCCGGTGCATCTCGTCTTCTATCCAGTTTTCAACCCGGGCGGCCAGTGCATCGGCGGTCATGCCGGCCGGTTCAATTGGTGGGCCTATCGATACCGTTATCGTACCCGGCAATTTCAGAAATGCCTTGCGTGGCCACAGTTCGCCCGAATTGACGGCGATGGGCACGACCCGGGTAGCGGTGCGCACGGCCAGCCGCGATCCGCCGGTCTTGTAGCGCGGCGTGGCGCCGGGCGCGGTACGCGTGCCCTCGGGGAATATGACGATCCACCAGCCCTTGGCAAGGCGTTCCGTGCCCTGTTCAACCACCTGCTCGAACGCGTCTTTGCCGCGCGAACGGTCGATGTTGATCATGCCCAGCGTGGCGATACCCCAGCCGAAGAAGGGCAGATAATGGAGTTCCCGCTTGTAGACAAAGGTAAGCGGCCGAGGCATGGCCGTGGTCAGCCACAACGTCTCCCAGGCCGACTGGTGCTTGCACAGCACGATGGCGGGTCCGTCGGGCAGGTTCTCCATGCCCTGTACCTGGCAGCGGATACCGCATATCACCCGGGCTGCAAATATCGCCAGGCGGGTCCAGCCCGTCACCAGCCAGTAACGCCGCTGCTGGGGAACCCACGACCACGCCAGGGTCAGGAATGAATACGGTGCCACGGTGAGCAGCAGCACGAGCAGGTAGAGCGCCGAGCGCAGCGCCAGTACCACCGTGGCTGCCGGCGTGTGACGGGCGGGCGCTTGCCTGCGAGTCATCCCGCGGCCAGCAGCGAGATATCCGCAATCCGGTTCATGAGCGTGCGCAGCTGGCCCAGCAGCGCCAGCCGGTTGGCGCGCAACGCCGGTTCTTCCACCAGCACCATCACTTCGTCGAAGAATCGGTCCACCGGCTGCTTGAGCGGCGTGAGCGCGCGCAGCAAGCCGGCATCGTCGCCTGCTTGCTCGGCGGCCAGGATGCGCGGTGCCACCCGGTCGTAGGCCTGGGCCAGTTCCTTCTCGGCCGGCTCCATCAGCAGGGCCGGGTTGATGGGCGCGGCCAGTGTGTCGGGCGCGCTCTTCTTGAGCAGGTTGGCAATGCGCTTGTTGGCGGCGGCAAGGTTGGTGGCCTCGGGCAGCAGCATGAAGGCGCGAACGGCTGCCATGCGCGCGCCGATGCGGTCGATGCGCCCCGGGCGCAGGCTCAGCACGGCGTCGACCTCGCGCGCGCCGTAACCCTGTTCCAACAGGATGCCGCGCAGCCGCTCAAAGAGAAACAGCTCCACGGCGTCCTCCTGGTGCGTGAAACCCTTGGGAAAGTCCGCTGGCGGGAAAGCGTCGAAGGCCAGGCCGATCAGCCGCTGCAGGGTGAGGGGCAGGGACTTTTCTTCAAGGATGCGCAATACGCCCAGGGCGTTTCGCCGCAGCGCGTAGGGATCGCGATCGCCACTGGGCCGCTCGCCCACGCCAAAAAGTCCGGCCAGGGTTTCCATCTTGTCGGCCAGCGCCACGCAGGCGCCCACCAGACCGGCCGGTACCGCGTCGCCGGCAAAGCGCGGGCGGTAGTGGTCCTCGATAGCGGCCGCGACGACTTCGTCGGCGCCTTCCAGGCGGGCGTATATGGTGCCCATCTCGCCCTGCAGCTCCGGGAACTCGCCCACCATCAGCGTGCCCAGGTCGGCCTTGGCCAGCAGGGCTGCCCGGGCGACATCGCGCGCTTCAATGCCCAAATCCGCCGGTAATTGCGCGGCAATGCTGCCGGCGATCTGCACCAGCCGGTCGATGCGGTGGCGCTGCGACCCCAGGGCGTTGTGGTAGACCACGCTGGCGGCGCCGGCCAGACGCGATTCGAGCGTGTGCAGCCGATCCTGGTCGAAGAAGAACTTGGCGTCCGCCAGGCGGGCACGCACTACGCGGGCATTGCCGCCGACGATGGCCGAGGGGTCGGCGGTTTCGATATTGCTCACCAGCAGGAATCGGTTGCGCAGACGCCCATGGGCGTCCTTGAGGGCGAAATATTTCTGGTTCTGCTGCATTGTCAGGATGAGGCAACTCTGCGGAACCGCCAGGAAAGCCTCTTCGAAGCCCGATTCGTACACCACCGGCCACTCGACCAGTGCGCTGACCTCCTCGACCAGCGACTCGGGCATGACGACCTCGGCGCCCAGCCGGTTGCCCGCCGCATGGAGCTGCTTCTCGATGCTTGCCTGGCGTGCCTCGAAGGACGCAATGACCTTGCCTTCATCGCGCAACTGCGTTTCGTACGTGTATGCCGAGGTGATGGCGAGTGGGCCGGGCGCGTGGAAGCGGTGGCCGGCACTCTGGCGCCCGGCGCTTATTCCCAGCGCGACCACGGGTACCACCGCGTCGCCATGCAGGGCCACCAGCGCGTGCACCGGCCGCACAAACTGGACCGTGGTGGTGCCGTCGGCCAGCTGGTAGCTCATGAGCTTGGGGATGGGCAGGTTTTCTATGGTTTCGAGCAGCGTGGCCTGCAGGCCGGCCGCAAGGCCGATTCCCGCGCGCACGCCCCGGTAGACCAGCACTTCCTGCTTGCCGTCGGCTTCGCGGGCGATGCTGGCCATGTCGTGCGGCAGGCCCAGTGCGTCGAGCTTCTTGCGCAGTGCCGGCGTGGGCTGCCCCTGGGCGTCGAGTCCGACGCTGGCCGGCACCAGCTTCTGCACGTACGCGCGTTCCGGTGCCGTGGGCAGCACGCCCTCTACCAGCACGGCCAGTCGCCGGGGTGAAGCGAAATAGTGCGCGTTGCGCGGGTTCGGGTCGGCCAGATCGTGCAGCACCAGGCCCTGGTGCACGCCGGCCGCAAAGGCGTCGCCCAGCGCGCGCAACGCCTTGGGCGGCAGCTCTTCGGTCAGAAGTTCCACCAGCAGCGGCCGCGCTGCCGGCGTGCCGGCTGACCGGTCTTGCGGCGTGCTCATCAGGGCACTCCGGCGGTTTGGGCAGCCTGCAGCATGGGAAACCCCAGCCGTTCCCGCGCTGCGTAGTAGCTTTGCGCCACGGCGCGCGCCAACTTGCGTATGCGCGCGATATAGCCCGCGCGCTCTGTCACGCTGATGGCGCCGCGCGCGTCGAGCAGGTTGAAGGTATGCGCCGCCTTGAGCAGCAACTCATACGCGGGCAGCGCCAGTTCGGCGCCCATCAGGCGGGCCGACTCGGCCTCGAAGAGGCGGAACTGATCGAGCAGTACCTTGGGGTCGGACGCCTCGAAATTGAAATGGGACTGCTCGACCTCGTTCTGGTGGAAGACATCGCCGTAACGCAGGATGCGTTCCTGTCCGCGGTCGCGCCAGCGCGTGTAGACCAGATCGAAGACATTGTCGATGTCCTGCAGGTACATTGTGAGCCGCTCCAGGCCGTAGGTGATCTCGCCCGTTATGGGCTTGCATTCCAGGCCCCCCACCTGCTGGAAATACGTGAACTGGGTGATCTCCATGCCGTTCATCCACACTTCCCAGCCCAGGCCCCATGCGCCCAGCGTGGGGTTCTCCCAGTTGTCTTCCACGAAGCGGATGTCGTTGCGCAGCGTATCGATGCCCAGCGCCTTCAGCGAGCCCAGGTACAGGTCAAGGATGTCGGCCGGCGACGGCTTGAGCACCACCTGGAACTGGTGGTGCTGATGCAGGCGATTGGGGTTCTCGCCGTAGCGCGCGTCCTTGGGCCGGCGCGAGGGCTGAACGTAGGCCGCGCGCCACGGCTCGGGACCTATCGCGCGCAGGAAGGTGGCGGTGTGGGAGGTGCCGGCCCCCACTTCGATGTCGATGGGCTGGAGCAGGGCGCAGCCCTGCTCGTTCCAGTACGCCTGCAGGCGCAGGATGGCTTCTTGAAAAGTGATCATGGCCCGATGCCGCCAGGAAATGGAAAATGGGATTGGAGCAGGTACTACGCGGTTGGCGGCCCAGGGCGGATTCTACTTGGCCGTGCAGGGGCGCAACGCAGGCGACGGGAGACGGGATACGCCGGCAAAATGGGCCGGCGGCTGGGCGAGCCCGCCACAATCCGGTCTGCCACTGCTTAGGACAGCAGTTCGTCGACCGGTGCGGTCAGTTCCTCAAAGGTGGGCGCGGTCGACTGCAGCCACGGCACGTCCAGGCGCAGATGGTCCAGCAGCGGACCTTCGGCCTCCTGCAGTGCGTCGCTGGCCGGAACGTTCATTGCGCCCGAATCGGCCATCACGGCGGCCATGTTGAGCAGCGCCGCCAGGAGCGAGAATGGGCGCGCTTCCAGGGGTCTCGCCGCGTGGGCAAAGCCATCGATAAGGCGCTGCGGCAATTGCCAGCGCCGTGCCAGCTCTGCCGTTACCTGGGCATGCGTGCAGCCCAGTATCCGCTGTTCGTGCGCCATGCGCACGCCCGGTGTTGTACAGCCGGCCTCAACCGCGGCGATCGCGTCGGGTAGGGCGCTGGCCATGAGCAGCTGGCCGCTGCGCAGCATGAAGCCGGCGAGATAGCCGCTATCGGCGTCCACGCCCAGTATGCGCGCGAACCAGCGGGCGTAGCCGCCGGTAGCGATGGCATGCTTCCAAAAGGCGATGCGGTCCAGGCCATGTACGCGCGGGAATGCACCGGCAATCGACGCAGCTAGAACGAGGTTGCGCAACCGCTCCATGCCCAGCATGCCGGCGGCGTCGTTGAGACTGCTGACGCTGCGCGAACGCGCATACCGGGCCGAGTTGGCCAGCCGCAGTATTTTCAGGGCGAGCGACTGCTCCTGCGAAGTGAGCTTGACGATCGTGTTCAGGTCCACTTTCTCATCGTCGAAGCTGGCAATGAGCTGTCGAGCGATTTCGGGCATGGCGGGCAAGCTGTTGCCGCTGAGGAAAAACTGTTCAATGCTGCCCATTTGTCCCATGTCTCCTGCTCCCGCCGCACGTTCCGGCATTTCCACGCAAGCGTAATGGGGGCATGGCGCATGGAAGGGATGATTTGCGGGCGCAAAATCAACCCTTCTTACCCTCAAGTTTTGCCAATCGCGGAATTTGGGGGTGTTCCCGGACGGCGGCTAGTACCGTCCGCTTGACGATTTGCCGCGACGCGGCACCACGACGGCGAGCAGCAGGACTAGGGCCGACAGCAGCAGCATCGGCCGGTTGCCCGCTCGCGTGAACGGCGTATTGCCGCTGGTACCCTGCACGGAGCCATCGAGCAGCGCCTGGGTCTGGGGGGCAAGTTGCGCAGTGACCCGGCCCTGCGCGTCGATGATGGCCGTGATGCCGGTATTGGTTGCGCGAACCAGCGGCCGGGCCGTCTCCAGGGCCCGCATCCGGGAAATCTGCAGGTGCTGGGGCAGCGCGATGGAATCGTCAAACCAGCCCAGATTCGACAGGTTCAGCAGCATTGTCGGTTCGCGCGCGGGATCGTGCCATGCATCGAGTATCTCCGCGCCGAACAGGTCCTCGAAGCAGATGTTCACCGCTATGCGCTGGCCGGCCAGCGCCATCGGCGGCTGGAACTCCTCGCCCTGTTCCTGGTCGCCTATCGGGATGTGCAGCAGATCGACAAACCAGCGAAAGCCAAAGGGGATGAATTCGCCAAATGGCACCAGGTGGCGCTTGCTGTAGCGCTGCGGCTCGGCGCCTTGCGCGCCCAGTCCGATGGCGCTGTTGAAATACCGATGACGCGGCTCGACGACGAAAGCGCCGAAGATGAGCGCCGCACCGTCGCGCTGCGCTGGGTCGGAAAGCACCCCGGCGATTTCATCGGGCAGTTCATTCACCGGTACGGGGAAGGCCGACTCCGGCAGCACGATAAGGTCCGGCGGCGGCGTCCCGGCGTGGCTATCGTGATCGGCGGCGCTGCGCATTGCATCGGCGTGCAGCGCCGGCAGGTACCGGCCTGTTGCTTCATCGAGCCCGCCCTCGGCAAACTTGGTGTCCTGGGCAATGTTGCCCTGGACCAGCCGCACGCGGATGGGTCCGCCCACGGCGTGCGACCAAGCCAGTGTTCGCAGATATTGGCCCGTGCCCAGCAGGGCCACGGGAACGAGCAGCGCCGCGGCGCCTGCGGCCAGCCGGCGCCCGGTGCGCCCCAGGTGGATCGCCTGCCAGTCCCACAGAGGGAAGAGCACTACCAGGCAGGCGACCGCGCCGACGCCGTAGACGCCCAGCACCGGCGCGTAACCGGCCAGCGGCCCATCGGTATGGGCGTAGCCGGTGGAAAGCCAGGGCATGCCGGTGAAGAGCACGCCCCGCAGCCATTCGGCAAGCGTCCAGGCGGCGGCCATGGCAAGGGCGCGCCGGGCGGTTGCTGCCCTGCCGCAGGATGCCGCCGCTGCGAGCGCGAGTCCGGGCAGCAGCGCGAGCCCGGCTGCCAATGCGCCCGTGGCCAGGGCGGCAAAGGGCGCCGACAGGTCGCCGTAATGATGCAGGCTGATGTAGATCCACGACAGGCCCACCCCCAGCCAGCCGCAGCCAAAGGCCCATCCCAGGAGGAAGGCCCGGCTCGCATAGGGTGCCCGCAGTCCGTAGCCCATGGGAACGGCCAGGGCGAGCAGTTCCAGCCAGGGCAGGTTAAATGGCGCAAACGACAGCGCATGCGCTATGCCGGCAAGGCCACACGCGGCAAGCCCCGACCAGGGGCGTGCAATCGCGGGGCGTACGGGAACGACGATCCCGGTGTCGGTGGCGGGGCGGGCAGGGTTGCGCGCCAGGGTATCAGCGGGTGAACCAGCGGCATCGGCGGTGCCGCCGGCCTCAGGCATGCTGGTCGGCTTCCCCGTCGGCGAACTCGCGCGCCACCGCGGGCGTAACGCCGGTGATGTGGAAAAGCTGCGCCTGACGGGCGTCGGCGCGCAGTACTTCGAAGTGGAAGTGTTCGATATCGATGGCGTCGCCGCGTCGCGGTACGCGGCCGAACGCGTCCGTTACGAGGCCGCCGATGGTGTTGAAATCCTCTTCCGGAAAACGCGTGCCGAAACTGGCGTTGAACTGCTCGATCTCCGTCAGCGCCTTGACGCGGAAGCTGCCGTCGGCTTCGGCAATGATGTTTTCATCCTGCTCATCGAAGTCGTATTCATCGTCGATATCGCCGACGATCTGCTCGAGCACGTCCTCGATGGTGATCATGCCGGCAATGCCGCCGTACTCGTCGACCACCATGGCGATATGGTTGCGGTTGGCGCGGAAGTCGCGCAGCAGCACGTTGAGCGGCTTGGATTCCGGTATGAAAACCGCCGGCCGCAGCATGGCGCGGGCGTCGAGTTCCTGCTCGTTGTAGTAGCGCAGCAGGTCCTTGGCCAGCAGGATGCCGATCACGTGGTCGCGGCTTCCCTCGATGACCGGAAAACGCGAGTGACCCGTCTCGAGCACGTGCGGCATCCAGGCCTGAACCGGCTCGTCGATGTCGATGACGTCCATCTGTGCGCGCGGGATCATCAGGTCGCGGGCGCGCAGTTCGGACACCTGCAGCACGCCCTCGATCATGGAAAGCGCATCGGCATCGAGCAGATTGCGGCCGTGCGCATCGGACAGCAGTTCGAGGAGCTGTTCCCGGTTCTCGGGTTCGCGGAAGATGAAAGCGGTCAGGCGCTCGAGGAGGCTGCGGTGACGATGGGCGTGAGCGGTACGCCCGGGCTGGGGGTCGGACATTGCGGTCGGGCGCGCGGTCGCACCCGGCAGTGAAGATGGGCCGAGAATACCGGAGCCTTAGGGGCGCGTCATTGCCGGCGGACGTCATATTTGCGCGGCCCGCGCGGCTTGGCACGATGTGAGCAAGCGCAAACTTCCTAAATTTCCTTTAGGAACAGGTCTCTGTGCGCAAATTCTCCGCCATTGCGGTCGGGCCGATCCTAGGGAGCGGTAGCGTACGGATCGGCGATGCGCAGTGCCGCCAGCAGGCGCGTCTCGATTGCCTGCATGCGCCGCGCGTCGCGCTCGCGTTCGTGCTCGTAGCCCTGGGCGTGGAGCACGCCATGGATCACCAGGTGCGCCAGGTGCGCCCGCAGGGTCTTGCCTTGTTCACGCGCCTCCTGGCGAACGACCGGCATGCACAGCACGATGTCGGCGGTTACGGGCGCTGCCGGAACCGTGCGCGCTGTCGGTGATTCATACGTGAAGGTCAGCACATTGGTGGCGTAGTCGCGACCCCGGTAATCGCGATTGAGCCTGCGGCCGGCGCGCGAATCGGCGAACACCAGGGTGAGCTGCGCGTCGCGTTCCAGTGCCCGAAGTATCCAGCCGCGCAGGGTTTGGCGCACCGGAAGGTCGCTGTGGGCCTGCGCGTCGACGAGCGACAGCGCAAGTCTTGGCAAACTCGGACGATGCACGCCGCCCACGCAGCCGGTCTAGCGCCGGCCGCGCAGCGCGGATGCCGCACCGCCCGGGGCCTCGGCCCGTTCGTAGGCTTCGACGATGCGGGCCACCAGCGGATGGCGCACCACGTCGGCCGCGGTGAAATAGGTGAAACCGATGCCGCGCACCTCGTGCAGCACGTGCTGCGCCTCGATGAGGCCGCTGGCGCTGCCCCGCGGCAGGTCGGTCTGCGTGACGTCGCCCGTGATGACGGCCTTGGATCCGAAGCCGATCCGCGTAAGGAACATCTTCATCTGCTCGGGCGTCGTGTTCTGGGCTTCGTCGAGGATGACAAACGAATGGTTGAGCGTGCGTCCGCGCATGTAGGCCAGCGGCGCGATCTCGATGGCCTGGCGCTCGAGCAGCTTCTGGGTCTTGTCAAATCCGATGAGATCGAACAGGGCGTCGTACAGTGGCCGCAGGTAGGGGTCGACCTTCTGCGCCAGGTCGCCGGGCAGGAAGCCCAGGCGTTCCCCGGCCTCCACTGCCGGGCGGGTCAGCACGATGCGTTCCACGGCATCGCGCTCCAGCGCATCGGCTGCGCAGGCCACCGCGAGGTAGGTCTTGCCGGTGCCGGCAGGCCCGATGCCAAAGCTGATGTCGTGCCCCAATATCGATTCCAGGTATTGCTGCTGCACCGGGGTGCGGGCATGCAGTTCCGGGCGGCGGGTGCGCAGCGCAAGTCCGGGCGCCGCCGGATTGCCGCTTTCGATCGATGCCAGGACGGCAGCGTCGGCGGCCGCAGTGCCGCGGCGCGCCGCGAAGCGCTTCTGTTCGAAGACCTGCAACTGTACGTCTTCGAGCGAGAGCGGTTGTCCCGCCTGCGCATGCAACCGCGCCAGCAGCGCCTGCGCGCTGCGCGCCGACTCCGCGCCGCCTTCGATGCGAAAGACGTTGCCGCGGCGGCGGATCTGCACCGCGTATTCGTTTTCGATCTGGCGGATGTTGCCGTCGAGCGCGCCGGTCAGGTGCGCCAGGCGCTGATTGTCGCCTTCGGCGGAAAACTGCAGGACGGTGGCCGATGCGCCGGTGGCCGTGCGGCTCCGGCTCTTGGCGGGAACCGGCGCGGGTGCCCGGGCGCCGCGCCCGCGGGCTGCGGTGCTCACGCTGCTGCGCCCCGGGCAGTGCCCGCGCAGTCGCTTTCGCCGGCCGAATCCGGTACCGCGGGCTGCATTGCGTCCATGCCAGCCTCGGCCAGGGTGCCTCGCAGCGTGTGCTTGAGCGCCTCGGTGATCCGCACGTCCACGATCCGGCCCAGCAGATCGGGCGAGCCCGGGAAGTTGACCGTCTGGTGGCTGGAACAGCGCCCCATCAGCTCACCGGGGTTGCGCTGGGCAAATCCCTCGACCAGCACCGGCTGCACGCCACCGACCATGGCGCGGCTGATGCGCGTTTCTATGGAATCGAGGCGCGCCTGCAGGCGCTGCAGGCGCTCGCGCTTGACCTCCTCCGGTGTGTCGTCGGGCAGGTCGGCGGCGGGCGTGCCCGGCCGGCGGCTGTAGACGAACGAGAAGCTCGAGTCGAACTGTAGTTCATCGACCAGATCCATCGTGCGGGAAAAATCTTCCTCGGTCTCCCCCGGAAAGCCCACGATGAAGTCCGATGCCAGCGACAGCGCCGGCTGCACCGCGCGCAGCTTTCGCGCGATGGCCTTGTATTCGAGGACCGTATAGCCGCGCTTCATGGCGGCCAGCACCCGGTCGGAGCCCGACTGCACCGGCAGATGCACGTGCAGGGCCAGCTTCGGCAGGCGTGCGTGGGCGTCGATAAGGCGCGCCGTGAATTCGCGCGGATGCGACGTCGTGTAGCGGATGCGTTCTATGCCGGGAATTTCCGAGACGAGGTCAAGCAACAGGGCAAAGTCCACCGGCTGGGCCGAGCCATCGGCAAGGACTGCGCGGTACGCATTGACGTTCTGCCCCAGCAGGGTGACTTCGCGCACGCCCTGGTCGGCCAGGTCGGCAATTTCGGTGAGCACGTCCTCGACGCGCCGCGATGCCTCCTCGCCCCGGGTGTAGGGCACCACGCAAAAGCTGCAGTACTTGCTGCAACCCTCCATGATGGAGACGAAGGCGCAGGGCCCGCTTTTGCGCGGCGCCGGCAGGTGGTCGAACTTCTCCATCTCCGGGAAGGAGATGTCGACCTGCGCGCGGCCCGTCGCGCGCCGCGCCGCGATCATGCCCGGGAGGCGGTGGAGGGTCTGGGGACCGAAGACGAGATCGACGAAAGGCGCCGATTCGAGCAGCGCGGCGCCTTCCTGGCTGGCCACGCAGCCGCCAACGCCGATCAGCAGGCCGGGCTTGGCGTCCTTGAGCTTTTGCAGGCGCCCCAGGTCGGAGCGCATCTTGTGCTGCGCCTTGTCGCGGATGGAGCAGGTGTTGAAGACGATGAGATCGGCG
>Ga0209698_10000748_pt1 | contig 37245 bp, 36 predicted proteins | sample LitLauG_LLR_2012_FD_187203 | JGI IMG/M metagenome (GOLD analysis project Ga0209698, IMG submission 187203) | Freshwater sediment microbial communities from Pennsylvania, USA - Little Laurel Run_MetaG_LLR_2012 (SPAdes) (version 2) | ecosystem: Environmental > Aquatic > Freshwater > Creek >... | reverse complement strand
GGGGCAAAGGGGAGACGGCCGAGGGCCGGGCCAGCGTTCAGGCCGTGCTGGTAGTCACGTCCGGAAGGTAGGCCGCGTAGCCGCGCTGGGTGGCGATGTGGTCGGCGAGGAAGCGGGCGTCGTGCCAGACACCCCAGATGAAGGACGACCCCCGCCGGGACAGCCACGGCAGCCCGAGGAAGTACACCCCGGCCTCGGCGGACACCCCGCGGGTGTGGCGGGGTCGGCCCGCCGCGTCGAGGGCGTCCGGCGGCAGCCAGCTGTAGTCGGCGGAGAAGCCGGTGGCCCACACGATGGTGGTGACCCCTGCCGCGGCGAGGTCCAGCTCGCGGGTGGGCCTCGTCGCCGCCTCGGGGAGGGGGCCCAGCTCCCAGGCCGTGAGGTCCGGGGGCAGGTCCAGCCCGTTGCGGGCGACGTAGGCGTCGGCGGCGCCGAGCAGCTCGAGGTAGTTGGCGTCCCCGGCGGCGATGTTCTCGGCGAGGTCGGGCGCCACGGTCAGGACACCGTCGCGGAACGACCGGGTCATCCCCAGCAGGTGCACCCCGCGGGCGGCCAGGTCGCGGAAGTCCACCGTGGCGCCTCCGCGGGCGCCGCTGACGGCGATGGTGACGTGCTCCGCCCCCTGCGGCGGGGCGAGGGCGTCCCACCGACCGAGCACCCCCAGCCACCACACGAAGTCCCGGCCTCGGTAGCGGCGGGGGGGGCGGTCGTGCGGGCCCACGGACAGGTAGACCTGGCGACCCGCCTCGGCCAGCTCGGCGGCGATCTGCACCCCCGACGACCCGGCCCCGACGACGAGGACGGCGCCGTCGGTGAGCCGAGCGGGGTTGCGGTAGTCACTGGAGTGGATCTGCGCCGGGGCGCGATCGCCGGTCACGATCGGCGGGATCGCCGGGTTCTGGAACGGGCCGGTGGCCGCAACGACGTAGCGCGCCTGCAGCGCGCCGTCGGAGGTGGCGACGTCGAAGCCGGGTCGACCGCTCGCGCGCCGCACGGCGGTGACCTCGACCCCGCAGCGCACCGGGGCGTCGATCTGCGCGGCGTAGGCCTCGAAGTAGTCGGCGACCTGGTCCTTGGTGGCGAACGCCTCGGCGCCCACCTCGGCGAACCGCCGCCCGGGGAACCGGTCGTGCCAGGCCGGCCCGTTGGCGACGAGGGAGTCCCAGCGCTGCGTCCGCCAGCGCTCGGCGATCCGTGACCTCTCCAGCACCAGGTGGGGGATGCCGGCGGCGCCCAGGTGCTCGCTCATCGCGATCCCCGCCTGGCCCGCCCCGACAACGACAACCTCGACGTCCGCACTGGACATCCGCGCCCCCAGGGACCCGACCGGACGGCTGGTGACCCCAGCCGTGGGCCGATCGTGAGGTCCGTCGCCACCCCGTGTCCAACAGATCCTGTGCGGCATCTGGATCGACCCCACCGATGGACGCGGCGCCGGGACGCGGCGGCGGACCGTCACCCCTGGCGTCCCGCGCCGATGGGCGGGCGCCGTTGAGCCGGCCCCGGGCGTGGGAGATCCTGGCGCGGTGCCGGACTACACGCTGCGCCAGCTGGAGTACTTCGTCGCGGTCGCCGACGCGGGGTCGGTGACCGGGGCGGCGGCCGCGGTCCACCTGTCCCAGTCCGCGATGTCGACAGCGCTGGCCGCGCTGGAGCGCAGCCTCGGGGTCCAGCTCATCGTCCGCCGCCACGCCCGCGGGGTGACGCTGACCCCCGCGGGGGCCGCCTTCCTCGTGGAGGCGCGTGCCCTGCTCGCCCAGGCCAGCGACCTGGGGCAGCTGGCCGCCCACCTGGGGGGCAGTGTGGCCGGGGACTTCACCCTGGGGGTCTTCGCCGTGGTCGCCCCCTACGTGGTGCCGGACCTGCTGGAGGGCGCGTCGACCCGGCTCCCCGCGGTGGAGCTGCGGACCGCCGAGGAGGCCCTGGACGGGCTGCTCGCGGGGCTGCGGACCGGCCGCTTCGAGCTCGCCCTGGGCTACGACCTGCTCGCCGACCCCGACGTCGAGGTCGAGGTGCTCGCCGAGGTGGCACCGCACGTGCTGCTGCCCGCCGGGCATCCGCTGGCCGGCCGTCGCCGGGTCAGCCTGCGGGCGCTGGCCGACGAGCCGCTGGTCCTGCTCGACCTCCCGCACAGCCGGGAGTACTTCGCGCGGCTGTTCGCCGCGTCCGGGGTGAGCCCGCGGGTGCGCCACCGCACCCTGTCCGCCGAGCTCGCCCGCGCGCTCGTGGCCCGCGGCGGCTGCTACACGGTGCTCAACCTGCGCCCGCGGGTGGACCTCAGCATCGACGGGTCCCCCTACGCCGTGGTCCCGCTCGACGTCCCGCTGCCCCGCGAGGAGTCCAGCCTGCACCTGTCGCTGCTGCGCCTGGTGGGCAGCCGACGCACCCACAAGGCCCACGCCGTGGCGGAGCTGTGCCGGACCCTCCCCCTGGCATCGACGCCGTCGAAGTAGAACGTCGGCTGCGTCTGTTGGACACGGGGGTGGTGCGGGGCAAGAATCCGGGCACACCACGACGCCCCGTCGTCGTCACGAGCCCGCGCGCGTGACCTGGCGAGGCGGCGCCCGCCCGGGCCCTGCGCGCGGGCGCCACGGGTCCGCCGGCCCCGGCTGTCACACCCCACTGCAGGAGGCACCGCGTGCAGCACACCCGGATCAGGCGCTTCAACACCCAGGAGACCTACCCCGAGCAGAACCTGGACAACGACCTGTGCCAGGCGGTCGTCGCGGGGAACACCGTCTACCTGCGCGGGCAGATCGGCCAGGACCTCGACAGCCGGGAGAGCGTCGGGATCGGGGACGTGGAGGCCCAGGCCGAGAAGGCGATGGCCAACATCGCCCAGCTGCTCACCGAGGCGGGCGCGCAGCTCGAGGACGTCGTGAAGGTGGTCGTCTACCTCACCGACGTCCGCTTCCGCGAGCCGGTGTACCGGGTGATGGGCCGGTGGCTGCGCGGCGTCTACCCGGTGTCGACCGGTCTGGTCGTCAGTGCGCTCGCTCGCCCCGAGTGGCTGGTGGAGATCGACGCCACGGCGGTCATCCCCGACCCGCGCGCATGACCTTCTCGATCGCCGGCCGGTGCGCACGCACCGGTGACCTGGGGGTGGCCATCACCTCCTCCAGCCCCGCCGTCGCCGCGCGGTGCGCGCACGTGCGCGCGGGGGTCGGCGCCGTCACCACGCAGAACGTCACCGACCCCCGGCTCGGCCCGGCGCTGCTGGCCGCCCTGGCCAGCGGGCAGGACGCCGCCTCGGCCCTGGCCCGGGTCGCCGCGACTGCCCCGTCCGCGTCCTACCGCCAGCTGACCGCCGTCGACGCGGCAGGGGGGACCGCCGCGTTCACCGGCGCGCACGCGCTCGGCGTCCACGGTGACCTGGTCGGTGAGGGCTGCGTAGCCGCCGGCAACCTGCTTGCCGAGCCGGGAGTCCTCGCCGCCTGCGTGGAGGCGTTCGCCGCGGCGGCGTCGCAGGACCTGGAGGAGCGGCTGCTGCGGGCACTGGAGGCGGGGCTCGGCCGTGGTGGCGAGGCCGGTCCGCTGCACTCCGCGGGCCTGCTCGTGGCGCGCGACCAGGCGTGGCCGCTGACGGACCTGCGGGTGGACTGGAGCGAGTCCCCGGTCGCCGACCTGCGCGCCGCGTGGACGGTGTGGGCGCCGCAGCGCGAGGACTACGTCACCCGCGCACTGGACCCCGGGTCCGCGCCCGGCTACGGCGTGCCGGGGGACCAGCGGTGAGCGCGGCACGCGATCGCGCCACCGAGGTCGTCGCTTCCCGCGGCGACGAGCTCGTCGCGCTCAGCCACCGCCTGCACGCCGCACCGGAGGTCGCCTGGGAGGAGCACCGGGCGGCCGCCTGGGTCGGCGAGGCGATGGCGGCTGCCGGCTTCGCCGTCGACGCCAGCTACCTCGCCCTGCCGACCGCCGTCCGGGCGCGGTGGGGCACGGGCCCGCTGCACGTGGTCCTGTGCGCGGAGTACGACGCCCTGCCGGGGCTTGGCCACGCCTGCGGGCACAACATCATCGCGGCCTCGTCGGTGGGCGCCGCGCTGGCGCTGGCGGCGGTGGCCGACGACCTGGGGCTCACCGTCACCCTCCTCGGGACGCCGGCGGAGGAGGGCGGCGGTGGGAAGATCCTGCTGCTGGAGCGCGGTGCCTTCGCCGACGCCCACCTCGCGCTGATGGCCCACCCCGGGCCCGTCGACGTGGCCCGGGCACGCCCCTACGCCGTCTCCCACCTCGACGTCAGCTACGAGGGCCGGGCCGCCCACGCCGCGGCGTACCCGGAGGAGGGGCTCAACGCCGCAGACGCGTTCATCGTCGCGCAGGTCGCGATCGGTCTGCTCCGCCAGCAGCTGCCCGGCGGCGCCCGGGTGCACGGCCTGGTCACCCGGTCCGGCGAGGCCCCCAACGCGATCCCCCAGCGCAGCGAGGGCCGCTGGTACGTCCGCGGCGACACGACCGCGGTGATGGAGTCGGTCCGCGAGAGGGTGCTGCGCTGCTTCGAGGCCGGGGCGCTGGCCACCGGGTGCACGATGGCCGTCGACGAGCCGACCGCGCCGTACGCGGAGTTCCGCACCGACGAGGACCTGCTCGCCCTCTACGTCCGCAACGCGCAGCGCCTCGGCCGGTCCTTCGTCGACGGCGACGTCGGACCGGGGCGGATGAGCAGGGCCAGCACGGACATGGGCAACGTCTCGCAGGTGGTCGCCGCGATCCACCCGTACGTCGGCGTGGGCTCGGGCCCGGTCGTCAACCACCAGCGGGAGTTCGCGGCCGCCTGCGTCACCCCGACCGCCGACGCGGCGCTGCTCGACGCGGCCACAGCGCTGGCGCTGACCGTGGTCGACGCTGCCGGTGAGCCGGCGCTGCGCGCCCGGCTGGAGTCGGCGGGGGCCCGATGAACCCATCCGGCAGCCGCGCAGCCGAGCACACCCCGACGCAGGAGGGCATTCGTGGACCGCTCGCGATCTGACTGGCAGGCACTCGCCGACGCGCTGGTGCCGCGCACCCAGGCGTTCATCGACGGCTCGTTCCGCGAGGCGCGCAGCGGGCGGACGCTGCCCAGCGTCAGCCCGGTCACCGGGCGCCCCCTGGCGCAGGTCGCGGAGTGCGACGTCGCCGACGTCGACGACGCGGTCACAGCCGCGCGGCGGGCGTTCGACGCCGGCACCTGGTCCCAGGCCGGTCCGGACGAGCGTAAGGCCACCCTGCTGCGCCTGTCCCAGCTGATCCTGGACGCGCGCGACGAGCTCGCGGTCACCGAGACCCTGGACATGGGCAAGCCGGTCAGCGACGCGTGGGCCATCGACATCCCGGGCAGTGCCGCGATCCTGCAGTTCTACGCCGAGTCCGTGGACAAGGTGAACGGGGAGATCCCACCCACCCCACCGGGCAACGTGGCACTCGTGCAGCGGGTGCCGCTGGGCGTCGTGGGGGCGGTGGTGCCGTGGAACTACCCGCTGGAGATGGCGATCTGGAAGGTGGCCCCGGCGCTGGCGAGCGGGAACTGCGTCGTGCTCAAGCCGGCGGAGCAGTCGCCGCTGTCCGCGCTGCGGCTGGCCGAGCTCGGCGCGCAGGCAGGACTGCCGGACGGTGTGCTGAACGTGGTCCCGGGGCTCGGTGAGACGGTCGGCGCCGCCATCGGTCTGCACCGTGATGTGGATGTCGTGACGTTCACCGGGTCGACGCAGGTGGGCAGCTACTTCCTGCGCTACGCCGGGGACTCCAACCTCAAGCAGGTGTGGCTGGAGTGCGGCGGCAAGAGTCCCAACCTGGTGTTCGCCGACGCCGAGGACCTGGAGGAGGCCGCCGAGTTCGCCGCGCGGGCGATCTTCTTCAACCAGGGGGAGGTCTGCTCCGCGAACTCCCGCCTGCTGGTCCAGCGGGAGATCGCCGAGGAGTTCACCGCGGCGGTGGTCCGCCACGCCGCCGCCGTCCGCCTCGGTCACCCCCTGGACCCGCACACGACCATGGGACCGCTGGTGGACCGCGCCCACGCTGCCCGCGTCGAGGAGTTCATCACCGAGGGCGCACGGGACGGCAGGGTGGCCGCCGGGGGGTCGCGGGTGAGCGTCGAGGGCTCGGACTGCTACGTGGAGCCGACGGTGATCACGGGCCTGTCCCCGGACAGTGCGGCGGCCCGGGAGGAGATCTTCGGTCCCGTGCTCGCCGTGCTCCCCTTCGGCTCCGAGGAGGAGGCGGTCCGCTTGGCCAACGACAGCCCCTACGGGCTCGCCGCCTCGGTGTGGACGGGCAGCCTGTCGCGGGCGCATCGGGTCGCCGAGCGGCTGCACGTGGGGACGGTGTCGGTGAACACGGTCGACGCGCTCGGACCGACGACCCCGTTCGGGGGTTTCAAGGCGTCGGGCTTCGGCCGTGACCTGTCCCTGCACGCGCTGGAGAAGTTCACGGGGCTCAAGACAACCTGGATCAGGTACTAGGCGGAACTGCGCCCGGTGCCGCCGCCGCTCACCCCAGTGGCCGCGAGGGGTAGCCGGTGTCGAAGTGCTGGTAGTCGATCGTGGCGTTGTCCTGCCAGATCCACCCGGCGCGGATGAACACCGTCCACGCGGGGCCCCCTCGGGTGATGACACCCGCGCCGCTGCGCTGGTGGCCGTAGTGGGCGTCGGGCTGGAAGCACCCGCACCGCGGGTCGACCCACGGGTTCTCGTACGGGTTGACGTCGACGGCGCGACCGTTGGCGTGCGGCGACAGCGCGGCCGGGGCGTTCGCCTGGGCGGCGCTGCGGCAGTTGTACGCGGAGGTGTTGTCGGCGGCCATGCTGGCGTTGTCGTCACCACCGAACGCCTCGATCGGCTCCATCCGGTGGATGGGGAACCCCCGGTCGAACAGCTGGGTGAAGATCGCCGCGACGCTGGTCGCGACGTCGGCGTTGACGACCAGGACGCCGCGGTGGACGGCCCGGTCGAAGCCGTGGAAGTTCACCTCGACCCTACGCAGGTCCGCGCCGGTGACCGGGCAGCCGGGGTGCCAGGCACCGACGGCCACGATGCGCTGCCACTGCGCTGGGGGGAGCGCGGTGATGACCGCGGCGGCGGTGACGGCGACGGGGGGCCGCGACTGGCTTGACGTCGGTGTCGGCGACGGGTCTGCCCTGGCCGTCGCGGCCCCCCTGGTGGGGGTCGGGCTCGCGCTGCGGGTTGCCGACGCGGTGACGGCGGTGCCGCACCCCGCGAGTAGCAGACCCAGCAGGGCTGCCCCCACCGCCAGCGGTGGGCGAGGCAGCTGTCTGCGCCGCTCAGCGGCAGGTGGCGGCATCGGCGCTCCAGCCGGGGGTGCACCGCAGGGGGCGCCCGGACGTGACCGCCGCGACGAGCTGGCGCACCGCGTCCACGACAGCGGCCGGGTTGTCCTGCTGCACCACGTGGCCGGAGTGCGCGACGACCTGGATGGCGTCGGTGGACAGCTCCAGGTCGTCCCGCTGCTGCTCGCGCCACAGGTCCACGAGCTCCTCCGGCTGCCCGTAGGTAGGGCCTCCCAGGTGGTCCTCCTCCGGGTCGGACGCACTGAGCACGAGCAGGGGAAGGTGGCCCAGCGGTGGCCCGTCACCAGTGGCCGCCGAGCTGGCCGCCATGTCGACCTTGTGGCCGGCCTCCTCCCAGAAGGGGTCCGTGGTGGGGTCGTTGGGCGTCACGCTCTCCACCAGAAGCAGGGCGCGGACGTGCCGTGGGTAGAGGTGGACGAAGGCCCGGGCGATGAGACCACCGAAGGAGTGGCCGACGACGACGAACGGACCGACCTCGCCGACGGCAGCCAGCAGCGCCGCCAGCTCGTGCGCGTACAGGCCGGCGTCGACGACCTGTCCCGCCTGCGGGCGCGCCGGGCTGCGGCCCAGCCCGGGACGGTCGTATACGCAGGTGCGGGTGATGCGCTGCATCGCCGGCGAGACGTCGGACCACGCCCCCGCCGACGCATTCAGACCGGTCACCACCACCACCGTCACGGGACCGGCCCCCGCGCAGCGCACCCACTGCTGCACGCCAGCGGCGTCGACGACGCGGTCCACGGTCGTCCCCGGCGCCGATGCGGGCGTCGAGGTGGGTGCCGAGGTGGGCGGGGCGTCCGCTGCGGGCTGTGGGGTGGAGGGGAGCACCGGCGCGACCGCGGGTGGGTTGCCCGGACCGCCGGGCGCCCCGGACGTGGCGGGGGTGGCCGCGCATCCGGCGCAGGCGAGGAGCACGAGCAGTGCGCCAACGGTCACCACTCGGGGACGCTCACCCGGCCTCACGCCGTCCACAGTAGGGCGGGCATGACCGCGGGGCCTCCACGAAGCGGAGCGCGCACGCCCTGCGGACAGCCGCCGGCCGACCTGTCCGGGCGGCCCTGGCGTGGGGCCGTCCCTCACGCATCACCCGCGGGGTCCGCGACCGGCGCGGGAGCGCAGCTGCGTACTGGGGTCGGTAGCGTGCCACGGTGAGCGAGTACGCGCCGGGGGACGACCGACGCCCGGTCGAGCCCGCAGGGGTTGTCCCGGCTCGGTCCCTGCCGGCGCCCGCAGGCGAGCAGCAGACGTCCCCGCGCCCGGCTGACACGTCGTTCGCTGCCTCGTCCTGGGTGGTGCTCTACGACGCAGGTTGCGGCCTGTGCACGTGTGTGATGGCTGTCCTTCTCCTCTGCGACCGTGGATGTCACCTGACGCCGCTTGCCCTGCAGGCTCCCCGCGCGGACATCCTGCTGTCCGACCTTGCGCAGGACGACCGGGGCGCCTCGTGGCACCTCGTGTCACCGACGGGGGTGCGCTACTCGGCTGGGACAGCCGTGCCCGTCGTGCTTGCCCTTCTGCCGCTGGGACGGATCACCGCCTCCGCCGCCGCTGTCTCCCCTGCACTGACCGATGCCGTGTACCGCTGGGTAGCGGACCACCGCACCCGTCTGTCGGGCCTTCTTCCCCCGTCCGCGACGCTGCGGGCGAGGCAGTTCGTGGCCGATCGGGAAGTGCGCCCCGACCCTCCGCGCCCCGAGCACCGTGTCCCGGGTGTTGTTGGTGCGCGGCGTTGATCGGCGTCTCCCCACCGCCCGGCAGCTGACGGAAGCGGCGCGCACGCTGGAACCGTCGACCGGGCGAGTCGGACAAGCCAGCCCGCTCGAGTCGCCGCGCCGCGGACCTGCCGTCGATCGTGTCCCCAGCGGTGGGCGGTCCGTGGCGGCCGGCGGGTGCGAAGCCGGTCGTGGCTCGTGCCTCACAGCTCGATGCTGGACCCCAGGGGTAGACGGCTGTAGGCGGTGTCGCACCTGTCGCCGATCCACCTGTCGATGACGGGTTCTCCCCGAGCTGACGTCACCGCGTCGTGGATGGACACCGCGCGTTCCGGCTGGACGGTGCGGATGAACGCGATGGCCTCGGCCAGCTTCATCCAGGGGCCGCCGGTCGGCACCAGGAGGGTCGGGACCGCTCCCTGCGGCACGAAGAACGAGTCGCCCGGGTGGTAGACGAGGTCATCGACGACGTACCCGAGGTTCACGCACCCCGGGAGCCCGTCGACGATGTCGGCGTGCATCCCGCCCACGCACCGCACCGAGAAGCCTGCGATGTCCACGACGGCTCCCACGGACAGGGTGACCACCGCGTCGCCGAGGTCCTCCAGCTGCGCCCGCACCGGTTCGGGGGCGTAGATCCGCGCCGCGCTGTCACGGCGAACCAGCGCCCGCAGCCCGTCGGCGTCGACGTGGTCCACGTGCTCATGGGTCAGCAGGACGGCGGCCACCCCTTCGTACACCCCCGGCTCTGACCACACGCCGGGGTCGATGAGCAACCGGGCACCCGGGCGCTGGAGGGCGATGCACGCGTGCGTGTACTTCGTCAGTTGCATGGGGCGCACGATATCCACGACGAGGAGCCCGTGGCGCGGCTGGCCGACAGGGGTGTCGCGGCGCGGCGGGCGACCGCTCTGCGGGCGCGCCGGTCGACGGCGGGCAGCGGGCGCGGGGGAGATGCCCGCCCCCCGGGAGGCAGGCGTTGCACTACGCTCGTTTTCCACAAGTGCGGGGGAGGCCGCTCGTGCCGAGAGCTGGGCAGGACGACGACTCACCAGGGAGATCACGTGCCCCAAGTGCCGCAGGGACTGTCGGACCTGTACCTCGCCCCGGTGGCGATCGGTCTCGATGCGCAGATCGAGGAGTTCGCCCGCCTCAGTGCCGACGAGCTGAAGATGCGGGTCAGCGTGGGCAGCGACAGCCTCAGCCGGACGCGCAGCGAGCGCGAAGTCGGGCTGCTCGAGGCGCTGCGGCAGGGCGTGGACTGCCACGGATGGGTGCTGGCGTGGGACCCGCGGGGTCTGCGCATCAGCAACGATGACCACAGCCTCGTTCTCGGCGTCCCCCCGTCGTTCAGGGACCTGCTGGACGGCGAGGCGTAGGGGCACCTCCCTAGTGCAGAGCGCCTGACAGCGCCTCAGGGTGGGGGTCTGCCGCCGTACCGACCGGGGAACGTCAGGGCTGGGGCTCGAAGAAGGGCAAGGCCGCCGTGTCGGACATCGGTCGGAACGTGACCTGGACCGGCAGGTCGATCACGTCGACGTCGGTGGGCACACCGACGAGCCTGGTCAGCATGCGCACCCCCACGTCCAGGTCGACGAGGGCGACGAGGTAGGGCGCTTCGTCCGCGAAGGCAGCCGGCGCGCGGTGGACCAGCGTGTAGGAGTAGACGACGCCCCGCCCCGAGACGTCCTCGAACCCGAGGTCGTCGGACATGCACCAGGGGCACACGATCCGTGGGTAGTGAATGTAGCGCTGGCAGGCGCTACACCTCTGGATGCGCAGACGGCCGTCGAGCGTTGCCGCCCAGAACTCCGCCGTGTCGGCATCGGGCTGGGGTGTCGGGCGCACCGGACCGGGGTCCACGGGGTCTCCTAGTCTCGACCGAGGATGACGGTGGCAGACGAGCTGAGTGCGCCCCCGGTGCCGTGGGCGAGGGCGAGACTGGCGCCCGCGACCTGGCGGGCGTCCGCCTCACCGCGCAGCTGGGCGACAGCCTCGATCAGCAGGAAGATGCCGAACATGCCCGGGTGGGCAAAGGACAGGCCACCGCCCGTGGTGTTCATCGGGAACCCACCTGCGGGCCCCGTCCCTCGGTCGACGACGAAGGGACCGCCTTCGCCGGGACCGCAGAAGCCCAGCGTCTCCAGGCTCAGGATGGGCGTGATGGTGAAGGAGTCGTAGATCTCCGCCACATCGATCTCCGCCGGTGTCACCCCGGCCATGGCGAACGCACGAGCGCCGCTGTCGGTGGAGGACGGCTGCGTGAGGTGGCCCATCGAGCCGATCGTCGCGTGCGTGTGGGCCGTGCCGTGGCCGAGCACCCATACCGGGGGCTTGCGCAGCTGGCGGGAGACGGTGGCGCCTGTGACGACCACGGCTCCGGCTCCGTCGGTGACCAGGCAGCAGTCGAGGAGGTGGAGCGGATCGGTGATCATGGGGCTGGCAAGCACGTCCGCCACGCTCAGCGGCTCTCGCATCTTGGCCAGGGGGTTGAGCTGGGCCCAGCCGCGCGCGTCGACGGCAACCTGGGCCAGCTGCTCCGGGGTGGTGCCGTACAAGTGCATGTGACGGCGCGCGGCCAGCGCATAGGCGCCGACCGGCAGCGGGAGCCCGAAGGGGTCCTGGAACTGTGCCGTCATCCGCACGGGGCCTGACGCGCCGAGGGTCCGACTTCGCCGCGAGCGCTGGGTGCTCCCGTAGGTGATCAGGGCGACCTCGCACAGCCCGGCGTTGATCGCAGCCGCCGCGTGTCCGACGTGGGCCTCGAAGGACGATCCGCCGATGTTGGTCGAGTCGCTGTACTTGGCGTCAATCCCCAGGTACTCCGCGACGAGCACTGACGGGATCCAGCTCATGTCGTTGCTGGCGGTGAAGATGGCGTCGACGTCGGCCGTGGTGAGCCCAGCATCGGCCAGCGCGGCTACCGCGGCCTGTGCCTGCAGCGTCAGCTCGGTGCGCCCCTGCGCGTCGGGCAGACCGGTCTGCCCGACGCCGACGATGGCGACTCCCGGGCTAGTGCTCATCGCCACCTCCCCTGCCAGCCGCGGTGATGGCGGCCAACACCTGGGGGTTCTCGATCGCGGACAGGTCGGCGATGGGCGCTCCTGTGTAGGCCAGCCGGATGGCCTTGCGAACTATCTTTGCGTTCCGCGTGCGGGGCAGGTCGGGCACCACCTCCACGGCCGAGGGGCGCATCGGTTTGCCTAAGGCGGCAGCAACCCGGTCGCCGAGCGCGACCGCGACCGCCGCCGGGTCGTCGGCCGGTTCCCGCAGGACGACGAAGCACACCAACCGCTCACCCTTCACGGGGTCGGCGACCCCGACGGCCGCGGACATGGCCACCGCGGGGTCGGCGTTGAGCAGGGACTCGACCTCGCCCGGTCCCACGCGTTTGCCGGCCACTTTGATGGTGTCGTCCGAGCGGCCCAGCACGTACCACAGGTGGTCCTGCGGATCGATGATGGCCCAGTCGCCGTGCACCCAGATGCCGGGCAGCCGGGACCAGTAGGTGTCCAGGTAGCGCTGACGGTCTTTCCAGAAGCCACGAGTCATGCCGGGGTTGGGGCCGCGCAGCACCAGCTCACCGACCTGCCCCACCACACTGGTACCCGAGCTGTCCACGACGTCCGCGTACATGCCGGGCAGGGCCCCGGCGAAGGAGAGCGGGCGCAGGGGAGTGACCACGTTCCCGCACAGGATCCCACCCGCCAGCTCGGTTCCCCCGCAGTAGTTGAGCAGGGGGACGCGGCCTCCGCAGACGTTCGCGAAGCACCACTGCCACGACTCCAGGTCCCACAGCTCACCCGTAGCACCGACGACCCGGAGCGAGGACAGGTCGAAGGCGGACGGGCCGGCGCCGCCGGCGTTCATCAGCGACCGGACCAGGGTGGGGGACAGCCCGAAGATGCTCACCTGGTGGCGTTCGCAGATCTGCCACAGCCGGTCTGCGGTAGGCGTGTCGGGGCTCCCCTCGTACATCACCATGGTCGCCCCGAGCACCAGCGACCCGTAGATGAGCCAGGGCCCCATCATCCAGCCGATGTCGGTGAACCAGAAGATCCGGTCGTCCTGACGCCCGTCGAACCCGTAGACAAGGTCGGCGAGACCCTTCACCGGGAAGCCGCCGTGGGTGTGCACGGTGCCCTTGGCAGACCCCGTGGTTCCGGACGTGTAGATGATCAGCAGCGGGTCCTCGGGGTCCAGGAGGACCGTGTCCGTTCCGGCACCGGCGTCCGCGAGGTCCGCCCAGCGGACGTCGCTGTCGCGCATCGTGACCGGCACGCCGGCGTGCTCGACCACCACCACGTGGCCCAAGGTGGGGGTGAGGTCTGCTGCGGCATCGGCTACGGACTTCATGGCCACGGTGGACCCTCGGCGGGAGAACCCGTCGGCGCAGATCAGGACCTTCGCGTCACAGTTGCCCATCCGGGCCGCCACGGCTTCCGCGCCGTACCCGCTGAACATCGGGACGAGGACGGCGCCGACCTTCGCAATGGCCAGCACCGACACCGCGACCTCGGGGATCATCGGCAGGAAGACAGCCACCCGGTCGCCGGGTGCCACGCCCAGTGCGACGAGCCCGGCGGCGACGCGCGCCACCTCCTGGCGCAGCTGCGCGTAGGTCAGTTCGCGGACCTCGCCCGCCTCCGCCTCCCAGATCAGGGCAACCTTGCCGTCCTGCGGCGTGGCGACGTAGCGGTCCAGGCAGGACGTGACGATGTTCATCGCCCCGCCCCGCCACCAGCGGGGGAACTCGACGCCGTCGGAGAGGTCCAGGGCCTGGCTGTAGGGGGTGGCGAAGTCCACTCCTAGGTCGTCGGCCGCCGCCGACCAGAACCGGCCGGGGTCAGCGTCAGCAGTTGCCCGCAGCTCGTCGACCGAGCTCGCCCCGAGCCGGGCAGCCAGACGCATGACCCCGCTGTCGGCAACGACCTGCGCCGACGGCTGCCACACGACCGGGCCCGGACCCCCAGGAATGTCCTCGGACGGGCTCATGACTCGCCCGCCGCGATCAGCTCCCTGGCGATGATCACCTTCTGGATCTCCGAGGTGCCCTCGTAGATGCGGGTGATCCGCGCGTCGCGGTAGAAGTGCTCCACCTCCGCGTCCCTGATGTACCCCAGGCCCCCATGGATCTGCAGCGCCTTGTCCACTGTGCGGCCGTAGGACTCGGTGGCGATCAGCTTGGCCATCGCAGACTCCTGGCGAGCAGGCTCACCCTGATCGACGAGCCAGGCGGCGTGGTAGGTGAGGTAGCGCGCCGCGGCGGTGTCGGCCGCCATCTCGGCGAGGTAGGCCTGGATCATCTGGAAGTCGGCGATCCGCTGGCCGAACTGCTCCCGGACGAGGGCGTGGTCGCGGGCCAGCTCTGTCACCCGGGTGGCCGCCCCCACGCACCGCGCGCTGATCCCGACCCGTCCTTGGGCGAGTGTCCGAAGGGCTGCCCGGTAGCCGGCGCCTTCGGCACCCACCATGTTGGCGTCGGGCACCCGGCACTCGTCGAAGTGCAACTCCGCCACGTGGGACCCGCGCAGGCCCATCGTCACCTGTGGCCGCCCGATCTCCATCCCCGGCGTCCCGCGTTCCACGACGAACGCCGAGATCCCCTTGCCGCCGGGCGTGGGATTGGTCCGGGCGAACACTGTGAACACGTTGGCCAGCTGGGAGTTGGTGATGTAGTGCTTGCTGCCCGACAGCACCCACTCGTCCCCGTCACGGGTGGCCTTCAGGCGCAGGCTGCCGGCATCCGAACCGGCCTCCGGCTCAGTCAGGGCGAAGGCGCCGATGACGCGGCCGCTGGCCAGGTCGGGCAGGTAGCGCCGCTTCTGCTCCTCCGAGCCAGCGGTGACGATCACGGTGGTTCCGATGCCGCAGTGGGTGCCGATGATGGAGGTGAAGCCGGCGTGGGTGCGCCCCAGCTCCTCGTAGAGCATGGCGCGATCCAGCATGCCCAGCCCGAGTCCGCCGTACTCCTCGGGGATCGAGATGCCGAACAGCCCAAGCTCACCGGCAGCCGCGAGCAGGTCCGTCGGGACGGAGTCCTGGTCCTCGATGTCCTTCCAGCGCGGGTCGACCTTCTCCCGGACGAATCGGCGCACCGTTGCAACCAGTTCTTGCGTGTCGTCGGAGAGATGGAAGTCCACGCGCGTCCTTTCGAGTCATTCGGCGCCGCCACCGGCGGCTAGTTGTCGGGGTAGTCGTACACGCCCCTCCCGACCTTGCGGCCGAGGCGTCCAGCGGCGACGTACTCCAGGAGAAGAGGGCAGGGCCGGTACTTGTCCCCCAGCACGCTGCTCAGGTAGCGAAGAACGTTGGCCCGCACGTCCCAGCCGACGAGGTCCCCGAGCTCGAAGGGCCCCATCGGGTGGTTGAGGCCCAACCGCACGGCCGTGTCGATGTCCCGTGCCGACGCGGTTCCTTCTTGCAGGATGTAGAACGCCTCGTTGCCGATGAGCGCGTTCAGGCGGCTAGCGACGAATCCCGGTGAGTCCCGGACCACCACCGGCTGCTTGCCGAGTGCCCGTGCTAGCTCTTGGGCTCGAAGCACGACGTCTTCCGCCGTGTCGAGGCCGCGCACCACCTCCACCAGCGCCATGCGCGGGACCGGGTTGAAGAAGTGCAGGCCGACGATCCGCTGGGGGCTCCCGCTGGCCGCTGCCATCTCTGTGATGCTGAGGGCGGAGGTGTTGGTGCCAATGAGCGCAGAGTCGGCGCAGTGACGAACGAGTGACCCGATCACCTCGATCTTGATCCGAAGATCCTCCACCACGGTTTCAACGGCGTAGTCAGCGGCAGCGGCCGCAGCGGCGAGGTCGATGGAGACGGACAGTCGGCTGCGGCAGGCCTCTGCCGCCTCAGGCGTCATCGAGCTCTTGGACTCCGCTCGTGCCCAGCGACGCTGGACTGCCTGCAGGCTGGCCGCGGCACGCGCATCGTCGGTCTCCACGATGCAGGTGGTGAGGCCTGCTTCGGCGCCTACCTGGGCAATGCCCTGCCCCATCGTGCCGCCGCCGACTACAAGCAGGTTCCCTTGGGAGGGGGTGTCGGTCACTGTTTTGCCAACCTGGATGGCACGGGCCGTCTCCTTGGGTGGCAGCGGGTCAATGATGATCGATGATAGGGAGCCACTGTGCTCTCCGCAAGACTGTCGACGACTTCCCCACGACCGCGCGGCGACTCTGTCATGTCCTTGCACGGGCAGCGGGCGCGCGTACATTGCGCGCCATGCATGCTCTCGTGTCTACAGGCAACGCAGACCAACCGCTGCAGATGGCCGAGGTGGCCGAGCCGGTCCGACGCCTCGATGACCTCCTTGTCTCCGTTCTGATGAGCACGGTTAACAGAGGGGAGCAGACGCGGCTCCAGCGCCCCGGTTCTGCCCAGGTGTACGGCTGGGATGTGCTCGGGACCGTGCTTGACCCCGGCGCATCGGGCAGTTTCACGCAGGGAGACGTCGTCGCTGGCTTGGCACTGCACGGCGGGGGCTGGGCTGAGCGAGCGGTGCTCCGCCCAGCCGATGTGGCGCAGGTCCCGCCGGGAGTGGCAATGGTCGCCGCGGCGTCGCTGCCGGTCGCCGGCCTCACGGCGCTGCGTGCGCTGCGCCACGCCCCGGCGCTGCTGGGCGCCGCTGTTGCGGTGACCGGCGCCTCCGGGGCGGTGGGGCAGTTCGCCGTGCAGCTGGCCCGGCGTGCCGGTGCGCGGGTGACGGCCGTCACCCGTGACCCCGCGCAGGCGGGCTCGCTGCGCGATCTGGGTGCCCGTGACGTCGTGACGCTGGAGTCCCTGCCCCCCGCATCCTTCGACCTCGTGGTCGACTGCCTGGGCGGTGACAGCACGGTGGCAGCGGTCCGTTCGGTGCACCGCACAGGCCGTGTGGTCGTCGTCGGCAACCTGCGGCCCGCGGCAGACACCTTCTCCCCCGCCCTCATCGTGCAGGCGGAGGCGTGGGTGTGCGGCTACCGGCTAACAGTGGACGCACAGGACACGCCGGTCGGGCACGACCTCGAGACCCTGCTGGCCTGGGTGGCCGATGGCACCTTGGTCACCCCACCGGCGCACGCCGTGGAGTGGAGGGACCGGGAAGCGGTCGGGCGTGCCGCCACCTCAGGGCATGGGTCCGGGCGCAGCGTCCTGCACATCACCAGCGAGTAGAGGCGTCATGAGCAGCTGGCGGGTGCACGATGTCGTCGGCGTCCGGACTCTGGTCATCGACAGGCCTCCGGTCAACGCCTTGTCGATGGCCGCGTTGGAGGAGCTCGATGTCCTCATCGGCGAGGTGAAGGTAGACCCAACGGTCAGGGTCGTCGTCATCACGGGGGCCGGAACCAAGTTCTTCGTCGCCGGCGCCGACATCGCCGAGGCCGCCGCGACGCCGCCTGAGCGGGCGGGAGTGCGCACCGGGCTGGGCCAGCGGGTGATGGCAGCGCTGTCGGACCTTCCCCTCCCAGTGCTCGTTGCCGTGAACGGTCTGGCGCTCGGGGGTGGTTGCGAGATCGCGCTAGCAGCGGATATCCGGTTCGCGTCCACCACGGCACGCTTCGGACAGCCCGAGGTGAAGCTCGGGATCATGCCCGGCTTCGGAGGGACCCAGCGGCTCGCCCGGCTCATCGGGATGGGGCGGGCACTGGACATGCTCCTGTCGGGTCATGACATCTCCGCGGACGAGGCCCTGTCGGTAGGGCTCGTGTCGGAGGTCGTGGACCCGGTCGACCTGCCGGGACGCGTCGCGGCCTACGCGTCTGACTTGACCAAGTTCTCCCCCGCAGCCTTGGCTGCCATCAAGCACGCTGTGCGTGCGGGATCGCAGTCCGACCTGGCCGCGGGACTCGACCTCGAGGTGGCCCTGTCCAACCGCCTGCGGCTCTCGCCGGACGCACGAGAGGGCCTGCAGGCCTTCGTCGAGAAGCGCCCCCCGGGCTTCAGCCAGGTTCGAGAGGTGACGCCCGACCCGGCGGCCGACACGTCCGGATAGTGCAGTCGGGCGGACGGGGACGACACCCGTGAGCGTGCGCGGATCACGGTTGGGTTACGGGATTGCGGCGCGGGGGTGTCAAAGCCTTGACGGCCCTCAGGGTGGGGGACATACTCGCGCAACATCACGGATAAACGATGATCGAGCAGCCGAGGAGGCCGACTCGTGCGGTTCGCGACAGTCAGGGCCGACGCCGGCACACGATTGCATCTGCGCGGACCCAACGGGTACGTCGATGTCGCCAGCGCTCTCGGCCGCCCGGAGCTGTCCAGTCTCACAGCCTTCCTGCGCGAGGACTGGCGTGGCCTTGGGCGACGGTTGAGCGAGTCGCTCGACACCGCGCCCGGCGTCCACGTCGCGGAGGCAAGCCTCGGCCCGGCCGTCCCGCAGCCCGGCCGAGTTCTATGTCTAGGAATCAACTACGGCGAACATGCGCGCGAAACGGGGTGGGCACCCCCGTCCTGGCCAGAGACGTTCGTGCGAGGTGCTCAGAGCGTCACCGGTCCCTACGACGACGTGGCGCGGCCCGCGCTCACTCATCAGTTCGACTTCGAGGGGGAGCTTGCCCTCGTCATCGGTTCCCGCTGCCGCTATGTGCGTGCCGCCGACGCCCTCGATGTGCTTCTAGGCGTCACAGTGGTGAACGAGATGACCGCGCGCGACTGGCAGCGGGCCTCCAAGCAGTGGACCCCGGGGAAGAACTTCGACAGGACACTGCCGATCGGGCCTGAAGTCGTGACCCTGGACGAGCTGCCCTCGTTGGACCTCGGGATCACCACGCGCGTGAACGGCGAGGTGATGCAGGAGGGTCGCACCTCGCAGATGCTGGTCCAGGTGGCACAGGCGATTGAGTTCTTCTCCTCCTTCACCACGCTGGAGCCAGGAGATGTGATTGCCACCGGCACCCCATCAGGGGTCGGCTTCACTCGCAACCCACCCGTCTATCTCGACGCCGGCGATGTGGTGGAGGTCGCCATCGAAGGGGTGGGGACGGTCCGCAACCGCCTGGTCACGGACGTCGACCCCCCCGCGGGCTGGCCGTGGACGCCCGCCACGGTCACCGGCAGCTCCTTGTGATCGCTCCCATGATCCCCGCTGTGCTTCACCCTCTAGCCACCTGCGGAGTCCTATGAGCGCTCTTCTGCTCGGCCTCGGATTTGGTCTCGCTACAGCCGCCGTGCTGGCGATCTCCACGGTGGCCCTGTCGCTGCAGTTCAGCGTGACGAACTTTCCCAACTTCGCGCATGGCGAGATGATGACCGTCGGAGCCTACGCGGCGTACACCACCTACCTGACCTGGGGCAACGTCGTGGTGGCGGGCATCGCGTCGATCGTGGCCGGCGCCGCAGTGGGCGTGGCGATGAACCTGTCAGTCATCGCACCGTTTCGACGGCGCAACGCAGCACCGTTGACACTTTTCGTCCTGACGATTGGCATTGCCCTCATCGTTCAGAACGTGGTGCTGTTCCACTACGGCGGTCAGACGGAGACGCTGCAGGTCAACGGGGGTGTGCCGCACCACATCCTGGGCTTGGAGCTAACAACCGAGCAGCTGATCATCATCGGCCTTGCCATTGTGGTGATGCTGGGAGTGCACGTCATGCTCAAGTACACCTCCTTCGGGCGCGCCCAGCGGGCCGTCGCCGAGAGCCCCTCCCTGGCGGAGTCGAGCGGGATCAGCTCGCGGCGCATCATCAACCTCACCTGGGTGATCACGGGGGGGCTGGCGGGCCTGGCGGGCTATGCGCTGGCTCTGGACACCGGGGGTCTGACGCCCACCATGGGCTTCAACTTCCTGCTCGTCGTCTTCGCGGCGGCGATCCTCGGGGGGATTGGCCAGCCCTACGGAGCAATGCTCGGCTCCCTGGTGGTCGGCGTGGCCATGGAAGTCTCCGCCAGCTACATCCCCTCGGACTACAAGCAGGTGGTCGCCTTCGTGATCCTCATCGCTGCCCTGCTCATCCGGCCGCAGGGACTGATCCCTGCGAAGAGTCTGGCGGTGGCGTGACATGGGTCAGTACCTGATCTCGATCATCACGCAGGCCGCCGTCCTGTCCATCCTCGTGATGGGCGTCAACGTCCGGTGGGGCTACGCGGGCGAACTAGACCTCGGCTTCTACATCTACCCCGCCATTGGCGCCTACGTGTACGGCGTGGTGGTTCTCCCCAAGGCCAACCCGCTGCAGGACGTGACCTATGTGCTGGGGCTGCACCAGGGGTTCTTCGTGGGGATCCTCGCAGCCGCTGTCGCGGGTGGCCTGCTGTCGGTAGTCATCGGCTATATCGCCCTGCGGCGACTTCGGGCCAGCTACTTCGGGATCGTGACCGTCTCGTTCACGATCATCGCGTACACCTTCATCGCCCAGTACAAGCCGCTGTTCAACGGCTACAACGGGCTGTACGGCCTGCCGCAGCCGTTCAGCGGCGTACTGAACCTATCCCCCAGCTCCTTCGCCACGTTCTTCCTCGTGGTGAGCCTGGTGTTCATGGTCGTCATCTACGTGGTGCTAGAGATGATCCGTCGCAGCCCGTTCGGACTGGCTGTGCGCGCCGTCCGCGAGGACGAGGTGGCATCGCTTGCATATGGGCGCAACCCCTTCGCCCTGCGCCTGAAGGCTTACGTCATTGGCGGTGTGGTCGGCGCCATCGGCGGGGCACTTCTGATCAACTACGTCACGGCCTTCAGTCCCGCTGCCTGGTCCGCCCTGGAGACCTTCCTCCTATACGGCGCACTACTGGTCGGCGGGACAGGGAACAACATTGGGGCCATCGTCGGCTCGAGCTTGGTGCTGGTGGCGTTTGTTCAGGTGGTCGCCCACCTGGGACAGATCGGCAGCGGCGCCGATGCGGGCCCGGCGCTGGAGAACATGGTGATCGGCCTCCTGATCATCCTCACCCTCTGGTTCCGGCCCTCGGGGCTGTTCCCCGAGCTGCAGAGCCGATACGGGCAAGTGCGCACCCATGGCCAGTGGACCTTCCGCCTTGGGCGCGCGGCGAAGGCGGCCCCGGACGCGTCGACAGCGGACTCGGCCTCGATAGGCGCTGCGGCGAGCGGTGCCTCGACCCCCGCCGGATCCGCCGGGGGCGGAGCATGAGCGACGCTTCCCCGGCGCTCACCGTCGATGACGTCTGGCGCAGCTTCGGGGGCGTAAAGGCGGTCAACGGCTGCTCGTTCACCGTCGCGGATCGGTCGATCACCGGCCTGGTCGGGCCGAACGGGGCAGGGAAGAGCACCATGATCAACCTCATCTCTGGCCTGCTCAAGCCAGAGAAGGGCGCGATCCACCTAGGGACGAAGGACATCACCGGCCTCCCGATGAACAAGATCAGCACCGCCGGACTGATCCGCACCTTCCAGGTGGCGCGAGAGTGGCCCAAGCTCACCGTCTTGGAGAACGTGCTGGCGGCAGCGCCGGCGGGACAGCGGGAGGGTGTCTGGCGGGCGGTTCTGGCCCGACGGTCTTTACGTCGGGCAGACATCGTGCTCGAGGAGAGGGCCCGTGGGCTCATCGACAGCCTGCGCCTTGCGCCCGTCATCGACATGCCGGCCAGCTCGCTGTCCGGCGGCCAGAAGAGGCTCCTGGAGTTCGCGCGCATCTCGATGGTCTCGCCCCGGATCGTTCTCCTCGACGAGCCGCTCGCGGGCGTCAACCCAGTGCTGGGTGAGCAGCTGGGCCTGGCCATCCAGGCTCTGCGAGAGTCCGGGTCGACGGTTCTACTCATCGAACACAACCTCGGCTTCATCGAACGCTTCTGCGACACGGTCGTGGTGATGGCTGCCGGCTCCGTAATCGGCCGAGGATCGATGGCGGACCTGCGGCACAACCCAGAGGTCGTCGAGGCTTACCTGGGGCAGGCATGACCGACACCACTGACACGCCCATCCTGACGGTCACGGACCTCAGCGTGGGGTACGGCGCAGCCCCGATCGTCCGCGGGATCTCCTTCGACGTGACTGCTGGCAACATCAACTGCGTCGTCGGGCCCAATGGGGCGGGCAAGTCGACGGCGTTGAAGTCCATCAGCGGGGTCCTCAAGCCGATGGCTGGCCGGATCACCTTCGACGGCCAGGACGTCACCCAGCTGTCCACGGAGGCTCGGGTGTCGCGAGGGCTCGGCTACGTTCCGCAGGTCGCGAACATCTTCACCACCCTGACGGTGCTGGAGAATCTCCACGTAGGTGCCTATTCCAAGCGTCACCGCGCCCACAGGGACAGCACCAAGGGGCGGATCGAGTCGATCTGCGAGCTCTTCCCGCCGCTCGAGGCGGCTCTTCATCGCCAGGCGGGGACACTGTCCGGTGGTCAGCGGAGCATGCTCGCTTTGTCTCGAGCTCTCATGGGAGACCCCAAGCTGCTGCTCCTCGACGAGCCAACGGCTGGCCTGGCTCCACAGATCGAGCTCCAGGTCTGGGAGCACATCCTCGCCGTGCAGGAGCGGGGAATCGGAATTCTCATCATCGAACAGAACACCCGCCGCGCCTTGTCCAACTCCCGGGCGGCTTACGTGATGGTCGATGGGGAGATTGCTGCCCGGGGGTCTGGCCCCGAACTGCTCGCACGGCCAGATCTAGTCGAGATGTACCTGGGGGGGCACTGAACGACCGCACGATGAATGCGCCGGCTGCGACCGCAGCGAGGCATCGACCGGAAGGTGAACAGATGACCAGATTGACTGCGTCCCACCGAAGTCTCGCGACTATGGTCGGCACCCTCGCGATTGGCGCGATGACAGTGGCCGCCTGTTCGTCGAGCGGATCCACCTCAACCGGGGCTTCTGCCTCGGGCAGCACGACCGGCGGTGTCATCCACGTAACGGTGCTGAGCTCGTACACCGGGGCATACGCGCAGATCGGGCAGGCCATGTACCAGGGCGCGGCCGTTGGTGCGGCTGCCGTGAACGCGGCGGGCGGAGTCAACGGTCAGAAGATCGTGCTCGACAAGGTGGACACCAAAGGAGACCCGGCTGACGCGGTTCCCGTCTTCCAGCAAGAGCTCGCGACCAACCACCCCGTGGCAGTCATCGGTCCGACAACCCTCGAGATCTTCGGGGTGCAGTCAATCATTGACCGCAACCAGATTCCCGACTTCTTCAACGGTGGGTCGACCGCCTTCGACACCAGCACTGACCCGTGGATTTGGCGGATCAACCCGTCCGACTCCCAGCTGGCCCTAGCCATCGCCTACCACGCAACCAGCGTGGGCGTGAAGAAGGCGGCAATCCTGTTCACGACCGAGGCCTCGCAGCAGGAGCTGGAGCCCTTCCTGGTGAAGGACTTCACCAAGCTCGGTGGCACCGTGACCACCACGGTGAACGTGACTCCTGGCGTCAGCTCGTACAACTCAGAGATCGTCAAGATTCTCGGCACCCACCCGCAGGCCATCTTGGGGCAGCTCGACCCGCCGACTGCGGCCACCTTCTTCTCCGAGCTGAAGAACCAGGTCGGCACGACGATGCCGTTCTACGGTACCGACGTCACCGCGGGCAGCGACTGGATCAAGGCAGTCACTCCTGCCTACGCCCACGCTGCCGTGACGTCCACGCAGGGCGGCACACCGACCAATGCAGCAGGGACCGCGTTCACGGCGGGCTTCAAGACGTTGTACAACGAGGCCCCGGTGGGCGGTGCGAACTACGCCTACGACGGTGTCCTTGACCTAGCACTGGCCATGGACTACTCCAAGGGCACGACCAACACGGACATCACCAACGGTCTGCCGAAGGTGTCCAACCCGCCGGGGACTACGTGCTACACCTACGCCGCGTGCCTGGCGCTGATCAAGGCTGGAACCAAGATCAACTACGAGGGTGCCAGCGGGCCGATGGACTTCGACTCCCACCGCAACGTGTCGGGGCCCTGGGACGTGGTCAAGTCTGACAACTCGGGCAACCTCGTCACCCTGACGACGGTGACGCCGGCGCAGGTGACGGCGGCTGCTGCCCAGGTCAACGGCTAGGTAGGTCTGACTGGTGGGGGTGGACTGGCCAAACGGCCCGTCCACCCCCACCAGTTCAGGGGAGCGTCCGGACCGTTGCCTGGCCATGCGCTGGGCCGCATCGAGGAGGAGAGCACAGTGAGCTGGACATCCGCCGACAGCACGGCGATCGGGGCGACGAAGTACCCCCGCCTCCTCAGTGAGCTCACCATCCGCAATACGACCTTGAAGAACCGCATCATCTTCCCGCCCACCTGCCCGTCCTGGGTGGCCACTCCCCAGTCGGCTCGCTTCAACGACCTGGCTGCTCCCTACTACGAGGAGCGGGCCTCGGGTGGTGCCGGCCTGATCATCATCGGTGGCACCCACGTGCACAAGAGCTCCATCGCGGCGCCGCTGGCCCAGCCGGGCCTGTGGGAGGACGGCCAGATCGAGGGCTTCGCTCGGGTGGCGGATGCTGTGCACCGACACGGAACCAAATTGGCAGTCCAGCTCCGGCACACCGGTGTCCGCGGGTTCCCCAGCTACAAGATGGACCCGACAGCGGACCTCGACCACACGTGGTACACCGTTGCTCCCAGCCAGGTCCCCCTAGGTGAGTTCCCCAGCGGCAACACGCCGAAGGAGCTCACAGAGGAGGAGATCGAGGAGATCCTGACGGCCCACCGAGACTCCGCCCGGCGAGCGATCGAGGCGGGTCTGGATGGCGTACAGCTGCACCTGTGCCACGGGTACATGCCGTGGCAGTTCCTCTCCCCGCTGTACAACAAGCGGACGGACCGCTGGGGTGGGTCGTACGAAGGGCGGCTGCGCTTCGTGGTGGAAGCCCTGAAGCGGATGCGCGAGGGGATCGGGGATGGCCCCTTCCTGGGGTTCCGCATCAACTCAACATCGTTCTGGCCGGGCGACCTGGAGAGCGACGAGGTCCAGCAGATCGTCCGTGACATCGAAGCGCGGACTGACGTGGACTTCGTTGACGTCAGCGTCGGTGTCCACCACCAGTGGATCCACTCGCCCATGCACTTCGAGGCTGGGTGGGAGCGTGAGTATGCGGCGGGGGTGAAGGCGGTCAGTCGCAACCCGGTCTTCATGGTGGGCCGGATCACGATGCCCGACGTCGCGGAGGAGCTCCTTGAGGCTGGTGTCGCGGATGGGATTGGTGTCGCTCGCCAGTTGTTCGCCGACGCTGACTGGGGGCTGAAGGTCGCGGAGGGCCGCGAGGAGGACATCCGCCAGTGTGTGGCGGCCAACCACTGCTGGAAGAGCGTCTCCAAGGGTCAGCGCGTCCAGTGCGTCTACAACCCGACGGTCGGACGCGAGGCTCACTGGGGCAAGGAGGCCTCAGCGGCTGTCCAGGCAGCGGAGCCGCGACGCATCCTGGTTGTCGGTGCTGGACCGTCGGGGCTGGAGTTCGCCCGAGTGGCCTCCGCCCGGGGTCACCAGGTACTTGTGGTGGAGAGGGAGGCAGAGCTCGGAGGCCACGTACGCCTGCAGTCTCTGCTGCCTAGTCGAGCCAAGTTCCGCCAGATCGCGACCTGGTTGGCTGAGCAGGCGGCAAAGTCGGGAACGGAGATCCGGCTGTCCACCGATGTGGACGGTGGTGGCCTCGAGGCACTGATTCGCGAGCACCGAGCTGACCACGTGGTCATCGCCACCGGCTCTAGGGTCTGCGCTGATGGGTTCCAGGGCTGGACGGGAGAGGCGCTCCCCGGTGCGAGCTCGCGGCCGTGCTTCGGGTGGGACCAGCTGGTCACCGGACAGGTCGCTGCGGAGGGTGACGTGGTGGTGATCGACGAGCAGGCGGAGCTCACGGGGCCACTGACTGCGGTGTACGCCGCGCTTCATGGGGCCCGCAGCGTGCATCTGGTTACCCGCTGGCCGATGGTCGGCATGGAGAGCATTGCCGACGCGTACTTCGAATGGATCATGCCGCAGGTCTACGAGTCGAATGTCCAGCTGTATGCGGACCAGTTCGTCCGTGAGCTGCGCCCGGGGTATGTGGACCTCTACAACATCTACCAGCCGGCGCGCACCCAGACGCTGGCCGCCGACACGGTGGTCATGGTCACGGCCCGGCAGTCGGTGAACAGCCTGCACGCCGAGGCGGAGCGGCTCGGGGTCAGCTGCCAGGTGATCGGTGATGCTGTGGCCCCGCGCTCCACGTACGAGGCCGTCTTTGAGGGCCACCGGCACGCCCGCGCGGTCTGACGTCCGGTGCAGGGGTGCAGGGCATGAAGGACCTGAGGGTCACCTACGGGGGCCTGCTGTACTGGGACCGGACGTTGGCGTTGCACGACGGCCTGGTCCGGCCTGAAGGCGCTGAAATCGAGTATCACGTGCACACGTCGGCGCCCGCTCTGTTTTCCCAGCAGATCCAGGAACAGACGTATGACGTGTGCGAGATGTCGATGGGAAGCTTTCTTGTTCTCTTGGGTCGGGGCGATGATCGCTTTGTCGGTCTTCCGCTGTTCCCATCACGGAATTTCCGGCATGGCCAGATCTATGTGCACGCAGGCTCAGCGATTCGTAGACCGGCGGACCTCGCCGGCAAGTCGGTGGGAGTCCTGGAGTACCAGATGACGGCGGCCGTCTGGGTCCGGGGCATCCTCCAGGACGAGTACGGAGTGTCCGCGGCCGATCTACGGTGGCGAACGGGGGGCCTCACGTCGCCGGACTGGTCCGAGCGTCTCGCCTGGAGTCCTCCGGCGGATGTCGAGCTCGTCCGCATCCCTGCCGGACGGTTCCTGGAGGAGATGCTCGCCTGCGGCGACCTGGATGCGCTGGTGACGGCGCAGCCGCCGCAGGCGTTCGACCCACGGGGCACTGGTCCGGTACGCCGACTGTTCGCCGACCACCGGCAGGTGGAGCGGGCGTACTACGAGCGAACACACCTTTTCCCCATCATGCACCTGGTCACTGTGCGCCGTGAGATCTACGAGCGTCATCCGTGGCTGGGCGCCTCGCTGATGGCGGCCTTTGAGGCCAGCAAGGCACTGGGGCGCCAGCGGCTACGCCAGACGACCGGTCTCGCCGTCGGTTTGCCCTGGCTGGGCGCTGAGCTGGACGAGCTTGATCTGCTCTTCGACGGTGATGCGTTCCCGTATGGGGTAACGGAGAACGCCGCCTGCATTGAGACGTTGTCACGGTACGCGTTCGAGCAGGGGCTGACGTCCCACGCGGTACCCGTCACCGAGATGTTTCCGGCGGCGCTGCGGTGACGTCCGCCCGCGACGTGAGGGTGACGTCCGGACTAGGACACCGCCGTCGCCAGGTAGTACTCCTGGTGCTCGCCCAGCAGGTGAGCCGCTCTTTTGACGTCCCCGGCAAGGACAGCCTCCAGGATGGGCGCATGCCGTTCCGCGGCACTCTTCAGGTCTGCGACGGATGTCATCGTCGTGGCCAACATCCGGGAGTCCACCCCCAGAGACTCCCACGCAGTGACGAGCGCCGCGTTGCCGGAAGCATGAACGAGGACACGGTGGAAGTCGGTGCTGGCATGCGCGTAGCGCTTCACATCACCGGCGCGCGCTGCCTTGCGCATGTCCGCCATGGTGGCGCGCAGGGGGCCAGGCTGCTGCGCGAGCACCGGGACGGCGGTCTCGACGGCCAGCTGCTCCAGGACGGCCCGCACGGGGCGAAGCGCCAGCGCCTCTTCCCGGGTCATCGCCTGACGGACCCTGGTACCACGGTAGGGCGCCGACTCGACGTAGCCGAGGCCCTCCAGAGCCCGGAGGGCCTCGCGCACGGAGCCCTGGCTGACGCCCAACTCGCGAGCTATGCGCGTCTCGACCAGCCGCTCGCCGGACGCGTAGTCCCCGCCCACGATCCGCTCAAGGATTATGTCGCGCACCTGCGAGCCGATCATAGCTCGACGAACGGTGCCGCCTTCGCCGTTGCTGTCGCTCGTGCCAGCCATGCGCAGGTCCTTCTTATCGGGGTCACGTCACCGCTAGGGCGCGGTAGGTGCACCCAACTTCCGGGTCCTGATGATAGTGCATCGATTCCCGCTTACCCGCCACCGCATCGCCCGTTCGGGGTGCCCGGCGTCCTCAGTAACCGATAATCTATCAGCGACCGAAGGGGAGTCGAGGATGCGCGTAGCGATCGTAGGGATCGGCCTGATGGGTGCGGCCATCGCCAAACGACTGGACGAGGTGGGTGGCTTCGAGCTGGCGCTGTGGAACCGAACGCGAGCGAAGGCTGAGGAGCTGAAGATCGGCCGTGTGGCGGACTCACCTGCCGACGCGGCCGCCGGTGCAGACCTGGTGGTGACCAGCGTGCTCGACCCGGCGGCGCTTCGCGCGGTGTTTGCCGGCCCGGACGGGTTGCTGTCGGTCGCGAACCACCAGGTCTTTCTCGAGACCAGCACGTGTGGGCCGGATGTACTCGTAGAGCTGGCTGCGACGTTGCAGGCCTCCGGCTGCCAGCTGATTGACTCGCCACTGCTGGGCAGCACAGGTGCTGTGTTGTCAGGCACCCTCGACATCATCCTGGGGGCCGACGAATCGGCGGTAGTCGTGGCCCAGCCAGTCCTTGATGCCCTCGGAGTGGCACGGGTCGTGGGCCCGGTGGGTCAGGCGGCGCGGCTGAAGCTGGTGCACAACACGATGCTGGCTGTCGTCTCTGCCATGACCGCGGAGATGCTCGTGGCGGCGATGGACTGCGGGCTGGACCGGGAGGAGGCTTTCACGATGATCAGCCGCATCTCCCCGTACATGAAGCGCAGGGAGGCGGGATTCCTGCGCGAGGAGTTCGACTCGGTGTCCTTCGCCATGACAGGTGTGGTGAAGGACCTAGATCTCGCGATTGGGATGTTCCACGGAGGTGGCTCCACGCTGCCCCTCGCCTCCCTGACCCGTGAGATCTATGCCGAGGCGATCCGGGAGAATGGGCACCTGGACATGTCCGCGGTTATTCGGCGATACGAGGGGTAGGCCACTGATGCCAACGGAGCCCGAGTACTCAACGATCCTCGTGTCCGAAGACGGTCCCATCCTGACTATCACTCTGAACCGGCCCGATCACGGGAACATGTTCAACGTCACCATGCTCCGCGAGATCCATGCAGCTCTGGAGGAGAGCCGTCGCGAAACCCACACCCGGGTGATCGTGCTCACGGGGTCTGGGGAGAGGTTCTTCTGCATCGGGGGTGAGAAGGATCAGCTCGAGGACACCCTGGGGTACCCCGGCGTTCTTCCCGTAGTGGACGTGTACTCCATGATCGAGCGGCATCCCAAGCCGGTCATCGCGGCGGTGAACGGGTACGCGGTGGGCGGTGGCAACGTCCTGCACGTCGTCTGCGACCTCACTATCGCCAAGCGGTCGGCCGTGTTCCGGCAAGTCGGACCCATGATGGGTTCCTATGACGCCGGGTACGGGACGTGGATGCTCGAGGACCTCATCGGGCGCAAGCGAGCCAAGGAGATGTGGTTCCTCAACGAGAAGATCTCGGCGGACCGCGCGTACGAGATCGGGCTGGTCAACCGAGTCGTCGACGACGAGGCGTTCACCGATGAGGTGCGCGCCATGGCGCTAGCTGTGGCCGAGCGTGGGTCACACGCGTTGCGTGCCGTGAAGGCGTCTCTGGCCGCGCGCACCGGAGGGGTCGAAGGGCTGTCCCGGGTCGCCAACGACCTCCTCATGCCGTACTACCTACACACCGACGAGGCCCAGGAGCTGTCAGCGGCGTTCCGGGGCAAGCGCACGCCGGATCCCGAACGTTTCAACCACTAGACCGTCCCTCCTCAGAGGTGGCCGTGCGCGGCAGGCGTCGACGGACTCACTGGCGGCACTCGGGAGCCGCGACGAAGTGGGGGACTGGGAGTCTGGCTTCCGCGCTGCGTCGGCCCATGGCCGTGTCGCCGCACGACCACCAAGCGCCAGCGTGGACGCTGATCGGGGAGCAGACCGCGGTCCCGACCCCGGGTCGTAGCACGTCCATCCCGTCAGCCGCAGCAGTCCGGCGGTCACCGGTGACTGAGGCTAGGCACCTGTGCCAGCGGCACGGCGCGATGCTCTCGGGCGACGACCGGGGTTTCAGGGGTGCAGCCGGGTGGGTTGCCGTGTTCCTCGGCCGCCACGACGATGGGCCTCATCGTGGTCCTGGGCGCACCTACGTCGGGAACGGTCGCGGTGGGCGGACGGGCCCGCGGCGGCGCCCGTCCGGGGCTAGTAGCTGCCCTTGATCACGAAGAAGGAGCCCCGGATCGTGCCGGCGAGCCTCGACTTCTGCCGTGCGAACTTGAACCGCGACGCGAGCTCCTCAGGCACGTCCATGCCCTCGGACAGCTTGAACCCGACCGCGCGCTTGGCGCCCTCATCCAGCCCGTACATCACGTTGATCGCCAGGCCGGACTCGTAGAACACGTAGGCGAACCGGGTGCCGGCCGCCTCGAAGCCTGTCGCCTCCAGAGGCCGCGACGCGATGACGAGGTCCCGCTCGTCGACGAGGATGCGATGCACCCAGTCGATGATCGCCGCTGCCTCGCTAGCGGGCTCCACGGCGAAGGCGTGGCCGTACTTGTTGGTGACGTAGCGCGCCTCGTTGGCCCGCAGGCCGGCGAGGCTCGCCGCCACGGGGGACGACTCCAGTCCTGCTGTCGACACGACCTGGAAATCGACGACACTCCCCATCGGGCCACTCCTTCGAGGCGGCTGTGGCGCAGGCGGGCGCCCTGCACCACGCATGTTGACAGGTAGGCCGGGAACGGTGGCTCGGCGGAGCTCGGGGCGGGTGCGGCCGCGGGTGCGGCGCCGTCCCGCGGCGGTCGCTGTCCGTGTCAGGGGGGAACGTTCGCGCTAGCGGGGCGGGCCGGCTGTCGCGCGGGTGCTCGCCTCGTCGGCGCCTGCCTCGTCGCCGCCCCGGCTCCTCGTGGGCGCGCGGCCCGCTATGGCCAGCAGGTCTCGCCCGGCGTGCAGCAGGGTGCTGCCGCGCACCCACACCGCACGCAACCGCCGTCGGAGGTCGACGTCGCTGACCGGTACGACCACCAGTCGCCCGTCGGTCACGTCGTCCCCGACGGCCAGGCTCGAGGTCACCGCAGGTCCGACGCCAGCGATGACCGCGGCGCGCAGCGCCGTGGTGCTCGACACCTCCAGTAGCGGCGTCGGACGGGGCGGCTGGGTGCGCAGCGCGGCGTCCAAGGCGGCCCGCGTCCCTGAGCCCGCCTCCCGCTCCACCAGCGCCATGGTTGCCAGCTCGGTGGCGGTGACCGGGCGCTGCGCGCGACGAGCGAGGGGGGTGTGCGGGGAGCAGACGAGCACCAGCTCGTCGCTGCCGACCACCCGGGTGGACAGGCCGACGGGGACGGTGGGCCCCTCCACGAAACCGAGCTCGGCGGCGCGGGTGAGCACCAGCTCGGCGACCGCGGTCGAGTTCACCGCCGACAGCGACACCGCGGTGGCGGGCCGGGCGTCGCGCAGGCTGCTCAGCCACCCGGGCAGGAGGTTCTCGGCGATGGTCAGGCTGGACGCGACGCGCAGATGGCTGCCCTGACCCTCGCGCAGCGCCGTGATACCCGCATCGAGCCCGGCGGCCGCGCGCAGCACCTCCTGGGCCCAGTCGGCGAGCAGGGCACCCTCCGGGGTGAGCCGCGAGCCGGTCGGCCCCCGCTCGACGAGCCGGACCCCGACCTGGGATTCGACGCTGCGCAGGCGCATGGACACCGCTGCCTGGCTGACCCCGCGCTCGGCCCCGGCGCGGGCAAGGCTGCCGGTCCGGCCGATCGCCACGAGCAGCTCGAGCGCGTCCAGGCCGGGTACGTGGGCGGACAGCACCTCATCAGTATTGCTTATGGCCCATCACGAGACCACCCCTTCCGGGACCGACGGCGTCGCCCGAGCATGGTCGGGTGACCACACAGCCGCGGGCTCGGACCCGGCCGGCGTCCGGCCCTGCCGTCGCGGCGACCGGCGATGCCGGCGACGGCCGGGTGGCCAGGAGCCTGTCCGAGCGCGGCATCACCCGGCACACGGTCCCGGTCGCCGGCGCCGCCGTGATGGGCACCGGCATCGTGGGGATCGCCGCGCACACCCTGCCGCTGCAGGGGACGGGGCTGCGTCTGCTGGCCGATGTCTCCTGGCTGCTGGCCTGCGCCCTGCTGGTGGGTGTCATCGGCCTCAACGTCGCCCAGGTGGTCCGCTACCCCCATGTCGCCCGCGCGCACCTGTTCGACCGGCGCACGGCACCCGCCACCGGGACGCTGGCGATGGCGTTCCTGACCGTGGGGACGGCGACGCTGCTGATCGCCAGCCCATGGCTGGGGCTGCCGGTCGCCCGCGGGGTGGACGTCGTGCTCGCCTCGGTGGGTACCGTCCTCGGGCTGGTGACCGCGGTGTGGGTCCCGCTACTGCTCGTCACCCGCAGCGACCACGGGGGTCTGTCGGACGCGGCGGCGACCTGGCTGCTGCCCGTCGTGCCGCCGATGGTCTCCGCCGCCGCCGGGGGCGTCCTGGCCGCCCACCTGCCCCCGGGGACGGTGCGTGCGACGCTCGTCGTGGCCTGCCTGATGCTGTTCGGCCTGTCACTGCTCGCGGGGCTGCTGATGGTGTCCGTGCTGTGGGCTCGCCTGCTGGTGTCCGGTCCGGAGCCGACGGCGGCGGCACCGAGCCTATGGGTGGTGCTAGGGCCGTTGGGCCAGGGCGCGACCGCGCTGGGCGCGATCGCCGTGGCGTCGGTCGGGACGCTCCCGCCTCCCTACCCGGCCGGCCTGGCGGTGGTGGCCCTGGTGGGTGGCACGACGCTGCTCGGCTTCGCGGGGCTGTGGGCGGTTCTCGCGGGCGTCCTGACGCTGCGCGCCGTCCGCCAGAAGCTGGCGTTCCACCTCGGCTGGTGGAGCTTCACCTTCCCGGTCGGGACCTGCGTGACCGGGCTGAGTGCCCTGGCCGTGCGGACCCACCTGCCCGCACTGTCCGCCGCCGCAGACATCGCCTTCGTCGCGCTGCTCGCCGCCTGGCTCGTGGTGGCGACCGGGACGGTCCGCGGCCTGCGGACCGGAGCACTGGTCAGCCCGTTGGCGCCCCCGCCCGCGACGTCCGGCGATTCCTGACCCAGCAGGACCACCCGCGGTGGTCGCACCGCGTGCCTGCCAGCGCGGGGTGTCGCGCTGCCCCGGGGGCGGTCGGTCGGGACGGTCAGGCCGGTCGGGCGGCCCACAGGTAGACGTCGCCCGCGGTGGAGTGCTCCGCGGTGTCCCCATGGCTGGTGCGACCCAACTGCTCGGTCGCCAGCTGCGGGAACGCGGCGTCGAGGATCTCCTCGGTGAAGAGCCGCTCGGGGTCGGGGGGGCCGGCAAGGCCGAGAGACTCCACGTGGTGGCCGACCACGTAGAGGTGGCCCCCGGGGGCCACCGCCGCCTGCGCTGTCGCGAACAGGTGTCCGCGAGCCTCGGCGGGCAGGTGCATGTTGGCCAGCACGACCAGCTGGTAGGTCTGCTCGGGCACGAAGTGGGTGAGGTCGGCGTGGACCGCGGTCAGGGTGCGCCCGGCCTGGGCGGCGCGCTGGGAGGCCTGGGCGAGGCCGACCGTGGAGCTGTCGACCCCGGTGACGGCCCAGCCCCGCTCGGCGAGCCAGACCGCGTTGCGCCCCGTGCCGCACCCGAGGTCCAGCGCGGTGCCCGGGGTCAGGTCGGCCACCAGTTGGACGAGGAGCGGGTCGGGGTCGGTCGGCCACTCCTCGGAGGAGTAGCGCTCGTCCCAGGCGGCCGCGACGTCGGTCTCGGTCGACGGATGGTCACCGCCCTGCCCGTGGTGGTGCCCGTGTCCATGGTGGTGCCCGTGGTCGTGGCTGGGATGGGAGTCGCGGTCGGGTGCCGATGGCTCGGACGTCGCCATGGAGTGTCTCCTCGCGGGTGTCTGTCGTGGGTGGGTGGCCGGCGGCCGGGTCGCTTGCACCAGGCGGGGTCGTCGAGCAGTGCGGTGGTCGATCGCGGGGATGCCCTCGCGGCCCGCTGGGACACCGCACACCGTGTCGGTCTGAGTGTCCCAGCGGTGCTGCCCTGCTCCCCGGCTAGCCGGGGAGCAGGGCAGCGTTGACCTCGTCCTCGCTGAGCTCCTTGGTGCAGAAGAACCAGTCGACGCACGTGACCCCCTCCGGGGTCTCCTCCATGCGCTCCTTGGCCACCCCGCAGGATCCGGCGGTCGGCACGATGACCGGCTCGCCGGGCCGCCAGTCCGCCGGTGTGGCGACGGAGAAGGCGTCCGCGGTCTGCAGCGCGATGACGACGCGGCGCAGCTCGTCGAAGTTGCGGCCCAGGCTGAGGGGGTAGTAGATGATCGCCCGGATGGTGCCCGTGGGGTCGATGAAGAACACCGCGCGCACCGCCTTGGTGGAGTCCTCCCCGGGCATGATCATCCCGTAGGCGCGCGCCACCGACATCGTGATGTCCTCGATGAGCGGGAACGTCACCTCGACGTCCTTCATGTCGCGGAAGGTGATCTTCTCCTTGATGGTGCGCAGCCACGCGATGTGGCTGAACAGGCCGTCGACGGACAGTCCGACCAGCTGGGTGTTCATCGCGGCGAACTCCCCCTGCAGGGTGGCGAAGGTCATGAACTCACTCGTGCACACCGGGGTGAAGTCGGCGGGGTGGCTGAACAGGATCACCCACTGCCCGGCGTAGTCGGCCGGGAAGGTGATGGGCCCCTGCGTCGTCACCGCGGTGAACGCCGGCGCCGGGTCGCCGATCCGGGGCATGCCGGCGGCGGGGACGAGGTCGGTGGTGTCGCTCATGGTGGTCCTTTCGATGGCGTGGCCCAGTGGGTCGAATCCCCGCTGTGCTACCTGCGCCACTATACCCCTTGGGGTATAGTGGCGCAGGTAGCCAACCAGCCTCGGACAAGGAGAGTCGCAGAATGTGCCGACAGGTGACGTGCCGCAGGTGTGGCAAGCCCACGTGGGCCGGGTGTGGCCAGCACGTCAACCAGGTGATGGCCGGCGTGCCGAAGGCGAAGCGGTGCCAGTGCCCGCCCGCGCCGTCGCTGGTCGAGCGCCTGTTCGGCGGGCGGAAGAAGGCCTCGGCGTAGACGGTCCGTCGTGGTGCCCCCCCGTGCCCCGCGGTCTTTGGGGCCCGGGGGGGCGAGGCACCGCTGATGCGGGGCCGTCGGCCCAGCCCCCGCGGTCGACGTCCCTGGTCGACCTCGTCGGGGACGCCCTCGCGGTCGTCGTCTCCTGCCTTGTCGTCGCCGAGGCCCTCACGGGGGGAGCGCGGGTGACGTGTGCGCCCCGAGGCTCACGCGGGTGTCCGACGCCATGCGGACCGCAGACCTCGTGCCCGTCTCGACGTTCCTGTGTGCGCACCGGGCACGCTGCGCTGGGCACATCGTCTCGGTGACCGGCGGCAGCAGGAGATGCTGGGTGGGCGTCGGGCCCGCTCAGCGGGCGTGGAGCGCAACCTCCTGCCTCTCTTTGCCGGTCGTCGCCGGACCCGAGGTCTGGTGGCGGACCGCGAGGGTGTCCTCGGCGTAGGGGACGACGGGGTAGCGGGGCCCTCCCGCGCTGCCGTCGGGGTGCACGGCCCGGAACGTGAGCTCCCCGCCGGACAGGGTGGCGGCGTCCGGCCAGCCGCTTTGCGCCAGCACCCGCTGGGCGAGGTAGGAGCGGAACCCCGACCGGCAGTAGGCGAGCACCGGGACACCACGCGGGATCTCCGCGAGACGACCACGGAGCTCCTTGAGCGGGATGAGCGTGGACCCGGGGATCGCCCACTGGGCGTTCTCCTCAGGGCCCCGCACGTCGAGCAGGACGGCGTCGGGGGGAAGGTCGGGCCACTGATCGGCGTACCAGAGGTGGACGTCGCCGCGCAGCAGGTTGGTGCCGATGAAGCCGGCCATGTTCACCGGGTCCTTCGCCGAGCCGTACGGGGGGGCGTAGGCCAGCTCGAGGTGCTCGAGGTCCTCGATGCCCAGCCCCGCGCGCAGCGCGACGGCGAGCACGTCGATGCGCTTGTCCACCCCGTCCACCCCGACCGCCTGCGCGCCGAGCAGGCGGCCGTCGCCGGGGGCGAACAGCACCTTCAGGTGCATGGGGTGGGTGCCCGGGTAGTAGGAGGCATGCCCGTTGGGGTGCAGGTACACCTTGAGGAAGGGCTGCCCGACCCGGGTCAGCGTGCGCTCGGTGGCGCCGGTCATCCCCGCGGTGAGGTCGAACACCTTCACGATCCCGGTGCCCTGGGTCGTGGTGTAGACCGACGCCCGCCCGGCGATGTGGTCGGCGGCGACCCGCCCCTGCCGGTTGGCCGGCCCGGCGAGGGGGACGACGACGTCGAGCCCGGTGACCGTGTCGCGCACCTGGACGGAGTCCCCGACCGCGTACACGTCGGGGTCGGCGGTGCGCATGTGCTCGTCGACGATCACCGCCCCGGACCCCGCCAGGGGCAGGCCCGCGTCGGCGGCGAGCCGGTTCTCCGGGCGCACGCCGACCGCGAGGATGACCACGTCGGCGCTGACCTGCTCGGCGCCCAGGTCGACGACGACGCGACCGGCGTCGTCACCGAAGCCCACGGCCCGGGTGCCCAGCAGCACCCGCACGCCGTGGTCGACCAGGTGGTCCTGCAGGTGCCGGGACATCTCCGGGTCCAGGACGGTCATCACCTGCTCGAGGGCCTCCACAAGCGTCACGGCCAGCCCGCGGGTACGCAGCGCCTCGACCATCTCCAGGCCGATGTAGCCGCCGCCGATGACCACCGCGTCCGTGGCACCCCCGTCGAGGAGGGAGATGATCGCGTCCATGTCGGGGATGCTGCGCAGGGTGCGGATGCGCGGGTGGTCGACGCCGGGCAGCGGGGGGCGCAGCGGCGACGCCCCGGTGGCCAGGATGAGCTTGTCGTAGGGCTCGGTGTACTGCACGCCCGTCGCGGTCTCCGCGACGGTGACGGTGCGGGCCGCCCGGTCGATGCCGAGCACCTCGTGGCCGGTCCGCACGTCGAGGTCGAGGGAGTCGCGCAGGCTGTCCGGTGTCTGCAGCAGCAGGGCGTCCCGCTCCACGATGTCCCCGCCGATGTGGTACGGCAGGCCGCAGTTGGCGAAGGAGACGTAGGCGTCCTGCTCCAGCACGACGATCTCGGCGGTCTCGTCGAGCCTGCGCAGCCGGGCCGCCGCGGACATGCCCCCGGCGACCCCTCCGACGGTGACGATCTTCAACGGTGCTCCCTGGTGGTCCCTGGCACGCGGGGCGCCCGGTGGCGCCCCGCTCGTGGTGCGCGAGGCTGGCGCGGCTAGCCGTGGCCCTTGCGGATCATCTTGACCATCCGCAGGTTGATGGCGGTGAACCGCCAGGCCTGCACGGCGAGGTTGGTCCGGTCCCGGACGGTCTTCGCGGTCGGCAGCGGGGCTGCGGCGATCGCGGCG